>OJMG01000007.1_pt1 | contig 186559 bp, 194 predicted proteins | sample 1597141 | NCBI WGS metagenome assembly OJMG01 (sample SAMEA2452119, study PRJEB22498) | human gut metagenome | biome: human feces; feature: human gut; material: feces | place: Australia | collected 2012 | reverse complement strand
AAAATTATCAATAGAATCAGGATTAACTGGATCAGTTATAAGTAGATATAGAAGTGGTGAAAGAACTCCTATAAAAAATAGTGAACAATATGAAAAGTTAACAACAGCTCTTTTTAATATTGCCAAAGAAAAAGGAAAAAGCAAATTTACACTAGATAAAATAGTAAATGACTTTAATAGTACATTTCAAAATGATGACTTTGACTATACTAATTTTAGTAATAATCTAAATACTTTAATAACATCACTTAATATAAATACTCATGAAATGTCAAAATATATTGTATTTGATGCCTCACATATTTCAAGAATTAGATATGGTAAAGCTAGACCATCTAATCCAATAGAATTTTCTAATAAAATATGTACTTATATTTATAACAGATATAAAAGTCCTGATGATATAAATAACCTATCTGCTATTACTGGTTGCAAAAAAAGTGACTTAGCAAATAATAAATTTTATAATACTCTATTTGCTTGGTTAACAAGTGGAACAACTCCAGTTAAAAGCCAAGTAGCTGATTTTTTATATAATCTTGACTCATTTAATTTAGATGACTATATAAAAGTAATAAAGTTTGATAAATTAAAAGTTCCTAATATTCCTTTTTATAAAGCAAAATCAAGGCATTATTATGGACTTGAAGAAATGAAAAATGGAGAACTTAATTTCTTTAAAGCAACTGTTTTATCAAAGTCAAAAGAAGATATTTTCATGTGTAGTGATATGCCAATGGAAGATATGGCAGAAGATACTGAATTTGGTAAAAAATGGATGTTTGGGATAGCTATGTGTTTAAAAAAAGGACACCACCTAAATATTATTCATAATGTTGATAGGCCTTTTAATGAAATGATGTTAGGACTAGAAAGTTGGATACCTATTTATATGACTGGACAAATATCTCCATATTATTTAAAGGATTCAAAAAACAGTATATATGGTCATTTAGACTATGTTTCAGGAACTGTAGCATTAACTGGGGAATGTATTAAAGTTTATCATAATAAAGGAATGTATTATTTAACCACTAATAAAAATGAAATTAAATACTATAAAGAAAAAAGTGATTTACTTCTAAAAAAAGCAAAACCACTTATGGAAATCTATAAAGAAAATAATATAAGAGAATATAAATTATTTCTTAAAAAAGATGAAAATATAATATGTGATAGAACAAGGTATCTTTCAGCACTACCTTTATTTACAATAACTGATGAACTACTAATTAAAATATTAAAAAGAAATAAACTAGAAAAATCTGACATTGACAAAATAATTAAATATAAAAATGAAGAATTAAAATATATGAATAATATTTTCAAAAATAATAAAGTAAACGATTATATTTATGTAATAAAAGAAAACGAATTTAAAAATGATACTCCATCACTTTCACTAAATAATTTATTTATAGATAAAAAGATAACTTATACTTATAAAGAATATATAGAGCATTTAAAACAGACCAAGAAATATAAAACAAAAACAAATAATTATGAAATATACTACATTAACAATAAAACATTCAAAAATATAACAATAACATTTATTAAAAATCATTATGTAATTATTTCAAAAAGTTCTAATCCAACAATACACTTTGTTATTGAACATCCAAAATTAGTTAAAGCCATTGAAAATTTTAATCCACTAATAAAGGAATAGATGAAAGATAAAGAAATAATGGAACAAATACTATTTTACACACAATATTAAGAAATAATATAGTAGTCAACATATCAGTTTTTTAGAATATAAAATTAATTCTATATGAATTATACAATATCAATTGGCGAAAATTAAACTAATGATATGGTGACATTTTAAAAAAATTAACAAATAATCACAATTATTAAGAATAATTAGCAAATTATATTGACTTTTTTCAAATTTATGTATAATATATAGACCTATCGAAAGTTATTCGATGGAAAGGGTTTTGGTAAAATGAAAAAAGTTTTTAGAACTTTAACTATTTTTGTTGTTGCTTTTAGTTTCTTTACTGGAAAAGTTACTGCTCAAACTAATCCTGGTGAAGTTAAATTTACAAAGACTGCAAAAGTAGTGACTGGTGATGGAGAAGATGGAAGAAGTGCTTTAATTAACTTAAATGTTAATGGTAATTCATTCAATATCTATTCATCAGAAAAAGAGGTAGTTTTAGTACTTGATGCTTCTGGAAGCATGAGTGAGTCTAATAAACTATCAAATTTAAAATCATCTGCAAATAAATTAGCTGAAGAACTACTTAAACCTTCTAATAAACAAAAGATTAAAGTAGGAGTTGTTTATTATGCAGATGGAATATCAAAGAAATGTGATTTAAACACAAATTTAGAACAAGTAAAAGATTGTATCAATTCAGTAGAAGCTGATGGTGGAACTAATATTCAACTTGGTATAAAAACTGCTAACGGGATGTTCAGTGGAAATACTAAGGATAAGAGTTTAATTATACTTTCAGATGGGGAACCAACTTTTTATACTGATGAAAACGGAAATAGACATGGTGCAGGAAATAGTGACAACCACGAAGATGGTAAAATAGATATAAAAGGTTACTGGGAAGATGGTCATTATTATAATAACTATTATGATAAATACGATAAAACTCTTCTATACAGATGTACTGGATTTACTTGTACAGAAAACGTTGGTAAAAAACCTAGTGAAGCTGCATTAGAAGAAATTGCTAATTTTGATGGAAAAGTTTATACTATCGGATTTATGGTTAATGAAAAAGCTAAGAATTTTTTAACTAATTTAACTGGAAATAAAGGTAAATACTATTCTGCTAACAATACATCAGATTTAAATAGTATATTTACTTTAATAAGTGAGCAGATTGATAAAATAGCTACAAATGTACAAGTAGTAGATGTTGTTCCTAAAACATTCAATGTTAATGAACAATATTTAATTGATAATTATGGAGATAAAACTATAATTGATGAAAATACATATAAATATGGAGATAATTTAATAGTTAGTAAAAATGATAATGAAGAAACTGTTATAACATGGTTAATAGGTGATTTAAAAGCAAATAATAATAGTTCTTTAACATTTAGAATTGATGCTAAAGAAGATTATTATGGAAGTATGTTTACTAATGATGGAGCCATATTAACAGGTAAAGCAGTAGATGGTAACCCATTCTATTCTGAATCTAATCCTTTAAATATTAAATTAGATGATCCAACTGTAGTAATTCCTGCAGTTACTGAAGATGATAATTATACAGTAAATCGTAATCAAACTTTAACAACAGATAAAACTACTGGTGTTAGAAAGAATGATTATAAAAGTGAAAAGAAAGATGAAGCTAAAAGTTTAACTGATGAAGTTATTCTAGTTAATAATGTTAAAAATGGTACTTTAACTTTAAATAGTGATGGTTCATTTACATATATTCCTAAAAAGAACTTTATTGGAACTGATAGTTTTACTTACTATATATTAACAACTGTTATTAATAATAATAATGAAAAAATAGTAGTTAAATCTAAAGCAGCTACTGTAACTATCGAAGTTAAAGGAGTAAATACTACATATGTAGTACAATATTTAGAAAAAGAAACTAATAAAGAATTATCAAATAGTAAAACTGGTAGTGGTTTAGTAGGAGATGAAATAACTGAATCTTATATTAATATCCCTAACTATAAGTTAAATGGAGAAGAAACTATTAAATTAGTTTTAGATGAAGAAAATAATATAATAACATTTTATTATGAAAAAATTAAATCTTCTGTTAATGTTAAATATTTAGTTGAAGGAACTGATATTGAACTAGAAACTGAAACAATAATTAATGGATTTGTAGGAGAAGAATATACTACTAGTCCAAAGAATATTGAAAATTGGGAACTAGTTAGTGAACCAACTAATAAAAATGGTATATTAAAAGAAGAAAACGAGAGTGTTATATATTACTATAAAAAAGTTATTGGTAAACTTATTATTAAATACGTAGATGAAGAAGGTAATAATTTAATAGATAGTGATATTACAGAAGAACAAACTGGAACAGAATATATTACTAAAGCAAAAGATATTACTGACTATGTTTTAATTAAAGTTGAAGGTAAAGAAAATGGTAAATATACTAAAGAAGATACTATTATAACTTATGTTTATAAGTTTGAAGGTGGTAAAGGTCAAGGAGAACCAGATCCAGAAATACCTAATACTGGTATAAATGGAGGATATGGTATTGAAATTCTATCTATTTTATCTTTAATAAGTTTAATAGTATTAAAGAAAAAAAGTTATTAAAAGTTAAATAAAAGATTGCTAATAATTTATAGTTAGCAATCTTTTTTTATACTTATTTCTTCATTATATATTTTATAATACTTTTTAATAATTTCACTCCAAGAAACACCTAAATTTTTTTTAGCATTTCTTGAGACTTTTTTTAATTCACTCTCATTATTAAAAATACTAATTATTTTATTCTTATATAAATTAACATCTAATTCACTCAAATAGCCATCAACCCCATCAGTAATTGTTGACCCAACCATACTCTCTCTTATAAATAAACCTGGTGTCATATTAACTGCAGCTTCTATTCTAACTAAACTTGAAGTATCAAACAAAGATGGAAATAATAACAAGTCACTTCTCCTATAAATATATGAAAGAAGTTTTCTATCTGTTATCTTACCAGTCAAAATAACATCGTCTTCTAAATTATACTCTTTTACTCTATCAATAAGTTTTTCATAGTCAGGCCCTTCACCAACAAAAATCATTTTAAAAGAAAAATTATCATCCTTAAGTAATTTAAGTGTATCCATTATAAAAAATATATTTTTAATATCAATTATTCTACCCACAAAAAGCATAACTTTATCTTCTTCTTTAAGATTAAACATTTCATTAATCATGTTCTTTTTTATACCCTTAAAAATTGCAGGTTTCAAATCAGTCCCATTATAAACAATTCTAATTCTCCCTTTATATCCATAACTTCTTGCTTCAAGAACCAAAGGATCATTAACAACAGTACATAAATCACACTTATTTAAAGATTTAATAAGAACACCTGCTACTTTTTTAGCAATTGCTCCATTTTTAACAAATCTTTTAAATTCAAAATCAAACCTAGTATGCAATGTAGATATACAAGGAATATTTAATTTCTTAGCAAGATTAATCCCAATACGCCCTAATATAAAAGGAGAATGTATATGAATTATATCAAACTCTTCATTAATAAGTTCACTTTTATTACAAAAAACATCAACTATTTTATAAGAAGTAAAAGGTACTTTTAAACTTTTTAACCTAATAACTTTATAAGGAAACTCTTTATCATCACATCCATCAATATATGGACACACTACAACAACATCAGCATATTTTGTTAAACATCTAGCCAAATTATCAACAACCATTGTAACTCCATCTATATTAGGATAATAATTATCTATAAAAAGACCTACTTTCATTCTTTTCTTTTTCATACAACATACCTCAATATAAATATACTATATTTTTAAAAAAAATACTATTAAAAATAATTAGATATTGTAAACTATAATTTACAAGAACACTATTTTTTATTATTATTTAATCTTTTAAGTTCTAAAACACTAATATTTAAATTATTATCTACCCCACTTCCTATTTTAACGTCCTTTTTATTATTTCCATGATAATCACTTCCAACAGTCATAAATAAATTATATTCTAAGCATACTTGCTTATAAAACTTCATTTCTTCATTAGTATGACTTGAATGATACACTTCAATTCCTCCTAACCCACACTTAATTAATTCTTTTAACAAAATCAAAAACTCTTTTTTATCAAGTTCTAAACTTTTTGGATGTGCAAGTACACTTACCCCATGAGCCAAATTAATAACATTTATCGCTTCTTTATAATTTATCCCTTTTCTATATTTTCTTGTATTTTCATAAGCTGTAATTAAATATTTATTAAACGCATCTTTAACATCACTAGCATACCCATACTTTACACACATCTTAGCAATATCAACCCTGTTAATAGTATTTCCTTCATTATACACACTTTCTATTAATTTAACTAATTCTATATTACTAAATTCTAAATTATATTCTCTTTTAACTTCTTCATAAATTGTCAAAAATGAATTAATCTTATTTTCCTTAATCCACGATAATTTATCATTTAAATATTTATTATCTATATCTATTTCATAACCCAAAATATGCATTCTACCATGATTAACCTTAACAGATAATTCAACTCCATCAACAAATTTCAAACTCTCATCATTATGTAAAACATTCTTATATTTTCTAATTCCTTCAATCGTGTCATGATCAGTTATAGAAAGTACACCTACATTTGATTTTTTTGCTAATTCCAATACTTCAAGTGGACTGTTTGTTCCATCACTATAATTAGTATGAGTATGTAAGTCAGCTACTTTTATTAAATCATAATACTTCTTTAACACTTCTTCTTTTTTACTTTCATCATAATTAAAACTACTTAATAACTTTGCAATTTCTTCGCTATCATTAGATTTATACATATAATCACTTCCCTTAGTTACATTATATAACAAAATTAATAATTAAAAAATTACCAATTAGTTATATTTGTAATAACTACAAGTTATAAAAGCCATTAAAAATATGTATTATACTTATTACCAAAAAAGGAGTATATTATTACCAAAGAAAGGAAGAAAATCATGAATAAAGAAATGTTAAATTTAGTAAAAAAGAAAAAAGAACTTATTAATCAAATTATAACTATAAGAGAAAAAACTAATTATTACGAACTAAATAACCTTTTATTAATTTCAAAAAAATATTTAAAAGATAACAATGACACATTAATTCTTAGTGAGTATATAAATAAAATTAATAAAAAACTTAAGACACTAGAAAGTGAAAAAAATCTAACTATAGAAGAAATAAAAAAAATATGTTCACATCAAATAGTAATTGATGAAAGAAAAGAAAATAATTATATTTACCCAAACTACATCTACTGTCCAATATGTACTTCTTTTTTAGAAGACATACCACCCTCATCAAGACATATAATAACTGGCAAAGTAAAAAATGATTTTAACATTGACTACGAAATATTAAATGACAAAGATAAACTTGAAGACTTTTTAACAAAACTAGAGTATACAGAAAATATACAAATATTAAGGAGATATTAAAAATGAAGAAATATGAAATTAACACTTTACTTAAACTAAAAAAAGAATGCTCTGAAATTTCAACAGATTTACTAGATTTACAAAGAGTCATTATTACAAATATAGAAAATCCAGAACTCAAAAATAACATTAAAAATATTAAAAAATTACTAATAAACGAAAGAAAAAATTTAATAAATAAATATGATGAATTAGAAAAATTACAAAAGAAATGTAAACACGAAATAAGATTAACATCTATAGATAAAGAACACACTTGCATTTTATGTGGTAAAAAAATATCAGGTGAAAACACTTTTTCCTGGAGTGAAAGTATAAACAGAAACAATAACTACATATCTTTTCGATATAAAAAAGAAGATAATCCAAATGGAGACTTTGACATATATAACGAAAATGGTTACACGATAGAAGAATTAACAACCATAACATCCAACATATTAGAAAACTATAATGATATTGATGAGATAAACCTAATACAAGAATTCAAACAAAGAAACATAAAAAATATGAAAGTAATAAATAAAAAAGACAAAATTGAAAACTACATTCTAGTAATTGATGGCACTAATAAAATATATATAGATGAAAATAACTACATTTTTAGACTACATAAAAATCAAACATTCAAAATTGTAGACTACTTTTCACAAATACCAAGTATAAAAATAAAATACATAGTTAATAAAGAATTTAAATCAAGTGAAGAATATAAAAAAATAGAAAATAACCCAAACATAAAAATTATATTATATAATGAATTATCAAACATTTACAGTGAACTAAATAACGACCAAGATATTCCATATAAACTAATTTTTAATTATAGTAAACTATATACTGTAACATATTCTTCAAACAAAATTAATTTAATTCCTTATAATTTAGACCTAACAATTTTCCATTCAAAAATAATAACTGAAGAAATTAAAGAAGAAAATAATCTACTAAAACTAAAAAAAGACTTATATTATAGTTGTATTAAATAACACTTTTTAGTATAATAAGGTCATAACTGGAGGTTATTTATGAATATTGATTATGAACTATATAGAATATTTTATATTGTAGCTAAAAATGGAAACATAACAAGAGCTAGTAAAGAACTTTTAATAAGTGAGCCTGCTGTCAGTAAATCAATTAAAAACTTAGAAGGGTATTTAGGGGCACCACTATTTACTAGAACAAAAAAAGGAGTAAACTTAACAACTGAAGGAATTACATTATACGAATATATTAGTAAAGGAATAGAATACTTTAAAAGTGGTGAAGCAAAATTTAATGAATTAATTAACTTAGAAAGTGGCACTATTAGAATTGGAATAAACACTACACTAACAAAAGAGTTTTTAATGCCTTACTTAGAAACTTTTCATAAACTTTATCCCAATATAAATATAGAAATAAGAACAAATCTAACTAGTGAATTAAAGTCTATGCTTAAAGATGGTCTAATTGATATGCACATTTTAAATCTAACTAATGAAGAAACAAAAAATGATTTTAACATAATAAAATGTAAAACAATAACTGATTGCTTTGTAAGTAATAAACCTATTAAAGAAAAAATATCAATTAAAGAATTAAACAACTACCCTTTAATACTGCAAGACAAAAATTCTAACACAAGAAAATTCCTAGATGATTTTGCAAATAAATACGAAATAACTTTAAAACCAAAAATTGAAATAGGAAGTTATTACTTAGTAAGTGAGTTTTCACGTATTGGTCTTGGCATAGGTTATGTTACAAAAAATTATATAAAAAATAATTTAGATAAAAAAGAACTATTTATTGTACCAATTAAAGAAAAAATTCCTTCTAGAGAAATAGGCATATTGCTTAATAAGAATACTACACCTAACTTTAGTACAAAAGAATTAATAAAAATAATTACACAAAATACTACTAATTAACTAAATTTCAGGGCTATCAACAAATCCTGGATCCTTAAATCTAAAATAAACTAAACAAATTGCACCAACAACAAAAAATACACTACCAAAAAGTCTTATTCTAATAAGATTTTTTTCTTTAGAACTTGCTTCATTATAAATTTCATAATTTCTTTTCAAATAATAAAGATAAATTATAAGTACTATAACTATAGTTATCTTAAAAATAGTACAACCCTTTTCATGATAAGAACTATCACCTGTTTCAATAAACTTTTCTTCATAATTAGTACCTATTATTCCCATTACTGAAATAATTATAAAAACAACATAAATAATTTTTTCAATATCTAAGTTTACCTCTAAACTATTCCTCATAATAAATTATAAGTTTTACCCCACAATAAAAGACCTCTAATTAGAAGTCTTATCAAAACTAACAGTCTTAGACCATTCTAAGAATTTAGGTTTGTACTTATCTTTATTCTTTTCTGAACAAATAAATTGTATTAACCAAAAAGCATCTTCTGACTTATTAACAGTAGCTAAATAATAAATATTCTTTCCATTCATTTCTTTAACATATTCAAAATAAACAACACCATCTTTATTAATTACTTCACTATCTAATTTATTATTACTAACTACCAACCTAGCATAATCTTCTAAAGAATTTTCACTAGTAATATTTACTTTTTCTAAATCAGTAAAACTTTCTTTTAAAGCAGTAAATTCCATATCTATTCCCTTTAAATAAACAGTTTGACTAACTATATCAGTTTCTACTAAACCATCTTCTAAAGTAACATTTATACCATTAACACTATATTTCTTTTCTCCAACATTAAATTCACATCCTGCTAAAAAGAAACAAAAAACAACTGCGAATATACCTAAAATAATTCTATTTTTCATATCATAACTCCTCATACTATAAAAGTGTACCATAAAAAATATAAAAAATCTATAAAACAAAGTTTCTAATTTACAAAAAAATATAAGTTCAATAAATCTATTATATAAATAATTTAATATTCCCAGTTTAAAAATAAAATAAAATTTAAATATATAAAAAAGAAAAACTGTAACTAATCGTTACAGCCACTTTTACATACATTGCTTTTAACTTCATTAAATGATTTTTCAAATAATAATTTTAGTTCTTCACTACCTTCATTTTTCCAGTAATCTTCAGGTATTTCATAACCTTTTGTATCAAGTGATGTTTCATCATTAAATAGCAATATTTTACCTTCTTTTACAACAATTAAAGCAGGTACAAATACTCTTTTATTTCCCTCTTCATCATTTGGTATGTATTCATTTAATATTTTTACTATTTTTTGATATTTTTCAGAATTATTTTTTCTATCTTCTAGAATATTAAAATAATAAACTTTATCTATACCAACTTTTTTAGCTACTTCTTCTACATAAGGAACATAAGCTTGACACCAAGGACATTCAGGAAAGCCTAAATATACTACACCAGTTCCCTTTTCAAGTATGTTTATTATTTGATCTATATTTCTATAAACAAACGGATTATTATCACTCACCTTACTATATTCATTTTTAAATCTAAGTGCATCAGTTTCTTTATTATCATCTTTCTTAATAAAGAAAAAATATAATAGAATTAAACCAATAACTACAAGTATAGCTCCTAATAAAAACTTTTTTAAATTTTTCATGTTTTTCCTCCTTCTATTTAAATGATAACATATTTATTTTTATTTGTAACTAAACTTAAGGTTGAGTTTATTTTTTATTACAAGTATTACTTAAATTAAGAGGAATTTGATATTTAGTAATATTACCTTCACTATCAGTAGCATTAATAACTATATATAAACTATTATTATCATACTTATCACACTTATTAGAAAAATCTTTCAAGTCAAAATCAATATTCTCTAAATAATCTTCTAACTTAATACTTCCATCATAATTATATTTACAAGTATCAAGTACTTTAAACTTATCATCCTTTTTCTCATACAAACCACATTCTATTTTTACATATTTAGTAGTATCATCTCCTCCACAATAAGTAACATTTCCTAAATGTAAATGACTATCACTCTTATTATAAGCAAGTGACCCATAAATATTAAAGTCTTCACAACTTGAACTAATTATCTTAAAGTTTATTTGATTATCCCGAAAATTAAGTGAAGCAATTACTATTAATAAAATAACTAATATAATTGAAGACAGTATTATTAACTTCTTTTTATTCTTATTAACTTTCCCATCTAAAATACTATCTAAACTAATATTATAATCTTCACATATTAACTTTAAAACACTAATATCAGGTATATTTTTTCCATTTTCCCATTTACTTACCGCTTGATAAGTAACACCATATTTATTAGCAAACTCATTTTGTGTAAGATTACTCTTTATTCTTAACTCTTTAATCAAGTTACCAATTCTAACTGGATCCATTAAATCACTCCTTATAAATCAAACACTTTATAAACTAAAAGACTATTAATAATTAATAAAACTACACCTATTACCAAATGCACTTCATTCATAGGAAATTTACTTACTTCATATAAAACACTAACTATACTAGAAAGAACAAATCCTATAATAGCATAATATGTTTCCTTCTTATAATGTTTTAAACACCATTCAATTACTTTAGAAACAAACACAATACCAAGAATAACACCTAGCATAAATACACCCATTAAAATGATATTAGTACTTAAATTTTTAAATGCTGTAATTTCATTTACCATATTTAAAACTGGTTCATAATAACCAATAAGCATAAGAGTAAAAGAACCACTTATACCAGGAACAACCATTGTAACTGCAGCTAACATACCTACAAAAAATAAAATAACATATCCATACATATTTATATTATCAAAAGTAACCAAATTACTGCTTTTATGAAATATTAACATACTAAGAACTATTAACATTCCAACTAAAACAAGAGAAGTATCTTTTATAGTAATTTTATATCCCTTAACATTTTTACAAAGTGAAGGAATACCACCAATAATCATACCCAAGAATATCAAAATAGTTATAATAGGTGCCTTATCTAAACCAAACTTAATAATTCTAGCAAAAACACTAACAGAAAAAACTACTCCAAGACCTATTGGTAACAAATACATAAAATACTTTTTAAAATCATTAACACTTTTATAAAAATTACTAGCTGCTTCAATTAACTCTTCATAAATTCCCATCAAAACAGCAAGTGTACCACCACTTACTCCAGGAATAACAAAAGATATTCCTAAAACTATACCCTTAATAAATAAAACTATTTTATCTTTCATATACTCTCCTTTTTAAAATAATTAATAAACATAAATAAAACCAATAAACCAACTAAATATCCAGCACATACATCAGACAAATAATGTACTCCCAAGTACAACCTAGATATTCCTATTAATATTATTATAATAACTAAAAATATAGTAAATAATATTTTTTTAAATCCTTTAATATCACTATTACTAAGTAAATAAATTAAAACTCCATAAAAAACAATACTACATGCAGTATGTCCACTTGGAAATGATGGATCCCATGGAACATTTATTAAACTTGTAAGTGGCCTTTCTCTATTAATAATAAACTTAATAATCAAATTAATCAAATAAACTGTAAATAAAGAACAACTAAGTTTAATAATATTTTTTTTATTTTTATAAACAACAAACAAAATTATTAAAGTAATTATATAAAAGTATACACTTCCCATATTAGTAATAATTTTAAAAAAAATAGTTAAACCATTATTCACTAAATTATCTAATATATAATCATGTATAAACATATCAAATGTTAATAACTCATAACTAAAGTATCTTTTTACTTGAATAAATGTTAATAACATTAAAATAATTGTTAATAAATAATACTTATTCACTTTTAAAAAATTTTTCATATTAACCACATAAAAATTATACAACAAAAAAACTATATTGTAAACTAAAACAACATAGTTATAAGCATTAATATAATACCAAATAAAATTCCCATATTAACCATTTTCTTATCCTTACTATCTTTAATTAAAGGTAAAAATTCAAAACAAGCAATATACATAATCATACCAAAAGTAAATGATAAAAGTGTTCCAATAATAAATGCATTCAAAGTAAACTTATATAAAACTAAAGCACCAAATAAATAAGATATTCCAATACCTATCATACATAATAAAGTTTTACTTTTACCATATAATTCATTAAACGTACTTGATAAAGTAAACCCAAGGGGTAAATTATGAAGTGCAATTCCAAGAGTTAAAATAACAGCAGTATCATAACTAGTTAAAACAGTACTATAAAGTGTCATTCCTTCTATAAAATTATGAATAACTAAAAACACACAAGTAATAAAAGATATATGTTTATAAGCACTCTTTTCTTCATGATGATGATGTCCACCTAAAACATCTAGTACGATTACTACTGCAAACCCAATAATTATAAAGAAGCAAGTAAATAGTATACTCTTAAATGTATCAAATCCTTCTTTGTAAAATTCATAAGCATCAGGTATTAAATGAAATAACCCCAAAAGAATTAAAACAATAAATCCAAGAGCCACACTGAAAGTCATAACTTTCTTATTATTCTTTGTAGAAAAAACAATTAAAGACCCAATTAATAAAGAAAACACTTCAAATATACTTAATACTAAAACTACAAATAAATCCATAATTCCTCCTATATATCCATATATTTTTTATATTTAGGTAAATCACCTTGTTTTATACCACTAATACTTGGTTTAACTTGAAACACTCCAGGATACTGATTTCCTTCTATTACAATAAATTCACCTTTATCATTTAAAACAACATCCCAACCAACATATCTAATACTTGGTACAACCTTACTTAAAGTGCTTATAAAGTTTTCTAACTCATTATAATGTGGTACTTTAAACCCTACAATATCACATCCACTACTTGGATGTTTATAATAAATATTTCCTTTTTCATCTATCGCAGGTACATAAACAGTTCCTAAATCATTAACAAAAGTATACATTCCACCACTACTAAAATTATCAACATTTCCATTATTACCAATTCTCAAAATAGTATTTAAAATATGAGTAACCCCTTTATCATCAACAAAAGAAAGCACTCTAAGGGTATTAACACTTCCCTTATATAACTTACTAAAACTTTCATGTTGATAAATAAACTCTTCAATAATAAACTCTTCTTTTTTCATAATAGAATTATATAACTTTAAAACATTATATTCATTCCTAAACATATTTCTATCTATATTAATAATCTCTAATCCTTTACCACCACAATTATTAACTTGTTTACAAACTATTTTTTCTTTATCAAAAATATAATCCTTAAATTCTTTAAAAGTAGCATCCCTTAAATCAATAAAACTTCTACCTAAATAATCCTTAAATAACTTATTAAATTCTCCCTTATCATCAAGTAAATGCCAGTCTTCTTTTTTATTATACTTTTTAACTATATCATTATTATATTTACCAGTTAAATAAGTACTTCTTTCTTTACTATTTAAAAGATAAAACTCAAACTCAAAATAATCCATATACCCACTTCCATATAAAAGTGCACATTTAGCCATATCAAAAAGTACATAAAAGGTACTTTTATTTATTTTACCACCAACTATTTTTGCATGATTAACATATTCCTTAAATTTCATATTTTTTAATTTTTTAAATACATAACTTATTTTCATAATTAACACCTATTAAAATTATAGTAAACTTTTTTGAAAAAGTCTACTACTTAAAAATAGAAATCACAATTTATGTAATTTGTTATAAATAAAAATGAGAGCTTTCGCTCTCTTCAGGGGGCTATTATATTAAAAAAGAGGATTGTTTAAAATCCCCGTAATATCGACATATAACTCATATAGAGTTTAATAAAATTTAATCAAAAATTGATAAATTTATATTAATTTGATGGGTAGCTGATGGGTAGAAATACTTATCAGTTATTGTTTTAAATAAATATATAAATAATCTCCACTACCATTATTGATACTACTTATAATTCCAATTTCATCCATGATTTCTATTATTTCTTTATATGACTTATCAATTTTATGACCACCATTAAGTATATATCTTAAATTATCTTCATTTTTTAATAATTCACGATAATTATTTTTATTTATTATTGATTTATTATTAATAATAATCGTTTTTAAGTAAGATTCCATTTTTTCTACACTAAATTTATTTGACCATTTCAATAGTTCTTCTTCTGTAAGATCCGTCAATATATTTTCGATTATAAATTGTAGTATATCTTTATCATGTTTTAAATCAGTTAATATTCTGTCACTATCAGAAACTATATATTCTTTTATTTCAATTAATAATTCATTATTAAAATCAAATATTAGCTTTATGTTTTCGTAAGTCATTTCAAATTTAATATTCTTAACTATACAGTTAAAACAAAAATCATTATTTATAAATATGTTTAAGTCTGTTACAAAATCATCCCATTTTTCTATTAACATAGTTATATTTTCTTCAGTAATATTATAGTTTTCTAATAACCATACTAAATCATTCACTTCAAAATTTTGCTTTTCACTATTATTTAAATAGCATTTAAGAACTTCGTTAATATTATTATAAATCTCATTTTTTATTAAATCATCTTTTATATTAATAACTGAATGCAATAATTTTTTATTGTTTATTCCTAACTTTAACTCTCTATTAAAATAATTTAGATTTTCAATTGTAATATTGAATTTATTTGATGTAAAAATATCTAATGTAATTTTCGATTCGAATTTAGCATACTTATTTTCAGATAATATTTTGTAATCTAATTTAACATACTTATTTTCAATTTCATCGTATCTTTGATCTAACAATTTTAAATAAGAAGTGTTATAAGTAAGATAATTATTTAATTCAGTGTCTTTTTTCGATATATATTCTAAATCACAATATTTAAGCGTATAGAATAATAATTTATCTTTTATTACTTCCGTCAACTCTTTTTTTGTATCTAGTGCACATACTGCCCAAAATTTTTCATTATAATTTGGATATTGTTTTAAAATTTGCAGAACCTCTTCATTTTCTACTATAAATTTAACTTTTTTTGGATTTAAATTATTTAAAATTTGAGTTATTAAAACAGATTTATCATTTTCCATTACAAATTTTAACAACTGAACATTCAAAATTGAATCTCGTTGAAAATCTGTCATATCTATATATTCTAGTGCAGATTTTACATCTTTAAACTCCAAGTCAAGAATATTTTCATTGTTTTTTATTTTATGTATTATATTTTCATCTTGTAATGAAAGATTATCATAATAATCATTACGTCTAATAAATAATCTATCACAATTACGATAAAAAACATTTGACTTAATTATTTGCTTTTCAAATTCATTTATACTCTTTTCTTTATTCTCATCCTTTTTTAATTCAGTTTTACTTTCACTATATGATTCTAATTGTGCTAGTTTATCTTCATTAGATATTGCTGCCCATTTTTGCTTTGTACTTGTTTCAACATATTTTTCAAATTCTTCAGAATAATATAATGATAAACAGTTATTTTTATTAATAAAATCATGAAATCTATTAGGAAAAGAAATCTTATATAAAATAAGAAAAAATAACTCTTTACAAGATTGTAAATTTAACTGTTCATTATAGTAAATTGAAAAATGATTTACAAAATCAAATACCAATCTAGGATTACCCAAATAATTACAAGCAAATTTTAATGACTCATTATCAATAATTTTTTCTCGAATTCCATTATTTTTTAACAAATCAACGATCATTTTTTTTGCATTAAATGAATTAATATACGGTTTTATAGGTATAATCGCATCAAAGAATTTGGTTCTTTCCTCTCTATCACTGAAACACTTATCACTAACAGAATAAATGAATTGAATTGTTTTATTTCTGTTGTGTATTGAATTATTAATAGTATAATTTATTTGAGTTAATGTCCTTATAATCTCTAAATAATTTTCATTTCTATCTAAATCTTCAAACACTACAATAGTATATTTTGTACTCAAAAAGAAATTAATTAATTCTTCTATATTATCGTTTAACATTTTAATTTCTTCACCTTTAAATTCAACATTTGCTTTATCTAACGATATTTTTTTTATATTAATTTTTGATATACTATACATTAATAATATGAGCATTGACAATAACATAATAGGAATTTTTATCCAATTAGAATTAATTTTGAGTATATCTAAAAAAATAAGTATTAAAGTAATCAATGATAAAGAAATAGCTGAATTTACTATATAGTAATACCAATTCGGATAATCTTTGCGAGAATATTTGGAGAATGGTAAACAATATGGTCTAACAAAATATAAAATTTGTTTAAGAATATATGAATATACATCCTTTTCAGTATTATCTTCTTTTGAAGAATATACTCCCATCGAAACATTTATATGTTTATATTCGTTATGCCTAGCAAAAAAAGTATTTATAATTGAGGTCTTACCACATCCATATTCACCTGTTATTGCTATATTTCTATTTTTTCGTTCTTTAAACTCTTTTTGAAGTTTTTTATCATTATTTACCCTTTTTTCTTTTAAACAATTGTCAATGATTTCATCATATTCTTCCTCGTTACTTGATTCATAAGTGGAAGATAAAGAGATTATTTTTTTGCTCTTTTTTATATTATCTTTAAATTCTTTTTCTTTCTTAAATAAATTCATTTAACCACCTCCAACAAAAAATGAGCATATTCCATCATTAAAAATGAAATACACTCGTATTCTTAGTAAATATTATATCACATTTTTTCAGTTTTAAATAATTTTTATGACATTATGACATTATATTCATGACTATAAAGAGTAATAATACTCTTCAATTTTTTTTGCCATTAATATTCTACGCTGTTTTAAGAATTCATCAAAATCTTCAACAGTCATATTATCAAATCCTTTTGGAATACAATTAAGTTTTAAGTTTGATTTTAATATTTCCTTATCAACAATTGACCCGATAGTTGCAATTCCGTTATTACATTGATTATTCACTTCTAACATGTAAACATTAGGAGCTTTATTAGTTATTTGCAAATTTATTTCAGTTTGAATTAATGCAAAATTTGCAATTTGATTGTAAATGCTTTTATTATTTTTACCATTCTTTTGTAAATAATCTTTAGGAAATATATGATGTACATCTCCTCTACCTTCAACTAATGTTCTGACCTTCATATCTTTAGATAAAAATGCACTATCATTTAAAGCAATTTGAGCTATAAGATAAGTTTTCCAATAAGGAGAACTAGCTACTGGAGTATTAAAGTTTTCTACTAAAATACTATTCCAGAATGCATCACCTAATCTTCTATCTAACTCATCATTAATATATTGAATTAAATCTTCTGCTTCATTTAATCTTCTTATATCCAAGTCAAATTGAGATTCTGGAGAAGAAGTATATCTTTGAGTAATAATTGACATTATTACCCACCTCTTAACTAATTTTTCAATTACATCAGGAACTACGTTCCTTTCTCTTAATAATAAGAATAAAATATATCCAAAATTTAATACATTTTGTGATCTGATTAATGAATCGTCAATAATACCTGCAGATTTTAAAATCATTACATATCTTTCGAAGTTAGTTTGACTAACAAAAGATTTTACGCCATCATATAATTTTTTATAACTATCTTCTACAATATCTTCTCTATATTCTCTTGTTTCAAAGTCACGACCAGATAGTAAGCTTACTAAATCTTGTAATTTACCTCTTTTAAACTTATATGTGAATGCCACTCTTAAAACATCTACATAACTTGGTAAATATAAATCTTCATTTTTATCTTTTATCCATGTTATCTTATTAAAAATATCCTTAGTACTAAATGCAGAATCGTTATTTTTTATATTATCAAAATCAATGGGCGTCTTAGCGAAATGGCAAAAATAATCAATAGTTTTTCTAATATCATTACCCTCATATTTTTCGTTAACACTAATCTTACTCATTGCAAAATCTGCTTGAGATAAAACTACACCAGCTGAATTTATTCTAACAAATATTTCTGTTACTGTTTCAATATCTAACATTGAACCTAACTCAATACGACCAATCATTATATTTTTAATAGATTGTAATTTTGTTATTTTTTTACTTACTTCATTTGCATCAATATTAAATTTATCTGCATAACTTCTTACAAATTCAAAAGTATTAAATCCAGATTTCATTACTTCAGCTATATCTGATATCCATTCTTCTTGTTTTTCAATTGCAGGATTACTTGTTTGAAACTCTTCTGTTTGAAGATTAAATGCAATTTTTATTCTTTTCTTTTTATAATCACTATCTAGTACTTCTTTACCTAGCAATGAAGCAGTTAAAGCAGTAATTCTTTGCTGTCCATCTATCAATATTTGTTTTCCTTCAGATGCAGAGCCGTCTTTTAATTTTATATCAGGACTTTTCCACGTAATTATATAACCAACAGGATACTCTCTATATAAAGAATCAATTAGATCCCTAACTTTTGTTGTATCCCATACAAATGGTCTTTGTATTTCTGGAATAGCTATAGTTCCATCACTAACATATCCAAGTAACGTTTCAACGCTAACATTATTTACATCAAATTTTGCCATTTTATCACTCCTTTATTTATAGATTGTTTAATACTCCACTATCTAAATCATCTATGTTATACATAGTTTCTAATTCATTAAAAGTTTCTTCTAAATTTTTTCTAGCACTAATCCAACCAGTTCCATCTGTAAACCATATAAAAGTTACACCATCAACTTTTTTAGATTCTTGAGCTAACATTTTATAACTTCTTGCAGTTTCATTTAATTTTGATCCACCACTAGAATAAAAATTTGTTTCTATTACATATACCTGTTTATCTGTTTTAATTACAAAATCAAATCTTTTAGTTGATATATTATGTCCAGACATTTCACTCAAATCAAGATTCCATTTCTTTTCTATATCTTTTAAATACATCTCTTTAAAATAATTAACATCTTTTTCATAACCTGCTTTTATTATATACGATTCAACCAAGTTTTCCATTAGATGACCACCACGATTTTTTCTACCATTTGAATCTAATCCAACTTCAATTCCTAAAACATAGTCATATAAATTATTTATAATATGATTTTGTAGTAAATCAAATAAACCACTTTCTTTCATAAATTTAATATAATCTTTTATAGAATAAACCATTTTATCAAACTTAAATAAATATTCATTTATTTCATCTTTAACAAATATTTCTCTTGAACGAACTGCAAGTAGTAATGGTATGCACTCTAGAGTTTCAGGATACTTAATTAAAATATTTTGAAATTCCTCCTCAATATTTTTACTACCAATTAAAGAATTTAATATGTTAAGTTCGACTTTAACCTTATCTACATTTTTATATATTTTTTCAAAATCAACATAATAAGTATAATCAGATATACTAGCTTTAAATTTACTTAACCAATCATTAAAATTTCTATTCATCATTTTCTTCCTTTCTTCTAATAGTTAAATCAAGATATTCTTTTTCTTGTTCTATTCCTATATATTTTCTATTTAATTTATTCGCTACAATTCCTGTTGTTCCACTTCCATTAAAAGGATCTAAAATTAAATCTCCTTCATCTGTAGATGCTAATATTATTCTTTCTAATATGGCAATAGGTTTTTGAGTTGGATGTTTTCCTTGTTTTTTCTCACTAGGTTTAGTTAATGATGACTCCAAAACATCTTTCATTTGTTTATTATCATTTAACTCTTTCATCAATGAATAATTAAATTTATGTTTTGCTTTTTTAATATCTTTTTTTGCCCATAAAATTGTTTCTGTTGAATGAACAAACGCTCGACAGCTTATATTCGGTGGTGGATTTAATTTTTTCCAAGTTATATTATTTATTATTTTAAAGCCTTCTTGTTCCAATGCCATACCTATTGAGTAAATATTATGCATTGTTCCACTAATCCATATTGTTCCTTCATCTTTTAAAATATTGTAACACAATTTAATCCATTTTAGATTAAACTTATGTTTTTTATCAATATTTATTTTTTCATCCCATTCACCTTTTTTTACACTTACCATTTTACCTGCACTACAACTTATACCATCTCCAGATAAAAAATAAGGAGGGTCTGCAAAAATCATGTCTATTGATTTAGGTTCAATCTTTTTTAATTCTTTAAATGAATCTCCTTTTATCAATTTAAAACCATCTGTTTCATAATATGGTTTCTTAGACATATTGCCACCTCCTTAACTATTCTTCAAAACCTTTTTTATTTTCAAAGTTTGTTATAATAACTTCTTCTACTTTTCCCCTTTTCTTTCCATTAGCATTTATGTTTCTTTTAGCTTCAATTACATGTATATGAAAATTTTTATATAACTCATTTATTAAAGTTGTATTGTGATTAGAAAGCATTACATAGCATCCTCTATCAGTTAATTCTTTAAATACTTTAGCAAGTCTTTTTTGTTCCTCTTTTCCGAAACCATCTTCAGTATAACTATTAAATGTAGAAGTATCGGAATCGTAAGGTGGATCAAAATAAACAAAATCTCCTTTTTTTGCATCTTTTACTGCTTCTTCAAAATCAACTGATAACAACTTAATATCGTTATAATTTAAATAACCACATATAATACCTAAATTTTGTCCTTCATAAGTATTTACTTTAGTTTTCTTGCCAAATGGTACATTAAATTCGTTTTTGCTATTAACTCTATATAATCCGTTAAAACAAGCTTTATTTAAATAAATAGTACGAGCTGCTCTTTTATAATCTGCTAACTTATTAAACTTTTTCTTATCTCTATCAATATTTCTAACTTCATAATAGTATTCTTCTGAATGTTCAGCTTCATGGTGATTTAATTCTCTACACATTGCTTCGAATTTTTTTTCATCTTTAATACATTCATATACATTCATAAGTTCTTTGTTACAATCATTAATAACGGCTTTTTTAGGTGAAAGTTCAAACAATAATGCTCCTCCACCTATAAATGGTTCATAATAAGTATTAAACTCGTATGGAACATATTGTTTTAATTTATCTATTATTTGTCTTTTTCCACCAGCCCACTTTACAAATGGTTTTCCTTTTATCATATTAAAACCTCCTATATATCTTTTGGTAATTTATCATAATCATATTTATGTTCCACATCTTCTAATTCATCAAAAGACCATTTAATATCTTCTATAGCATTATCTATTGTATATAAACTATCCTTACTTTCTTGCATTATTTTTAAATGCTCAATTGTATAAAACAAGTGTTATCTTACCTTTTTTCTTTTTAGGCAACAAAATCTAATTCCGATTCTTTAAATTATTTGTTCATCTAAATTCATAATTTCAATATTCCCTTTAAATTACCCCTCTAAGTTCAATTTTATCATTTATTTTAAAAAATATCTATAATTTCAAACAAAAAATATTAACATTTTTTTGAAATTATCATTATAATAAATAAGTTATCATACATAATAAATTACAAATAAAAAGAACTAGAAACATATCTAGTTTTTATTGTTTATTAAATATTTTTTTCTTTTCTATTTCATACTCTTCATTAGTTATAACACTTTTATCTAATAATTTCTTTAATTTTTCTAATTCATCATATTTATTCACACTATCTTTTTTATCACTATTATTCATATGTTTAAATTTTTCACTATAATCATTTAAATAATCTCTAAATATTTCAGCATTAGAAATAAAATCATACACATATTTACTAGAAGAAGTCGATATTATAATTCTAGAATATCCAAATATTTTACCAACCAAGGTTTGACCAATAATAACATCGTTAATCTTGTCTAAAGGAGCATCCAAAGATGTTGTATTAAATAAACCTACTTTACCATAAACCTTTTTATCATTAAGCCACAAAATAGTTGTTAAAATTTTAATAATTCTATTTATACACATAATTATTAAATAAATATCAAAAATTATAAACAACGATAAATCTTCATTATTAGTCACCATCATTGCATATGTTGCTAACAAAGTTAACACAAGCGCAATTAAAGGAAGAATTATAATAACTTTATTAATTCTAGCATATATTTCAAGTACTCCACCACAATTAGCGCAATGTTCATTATTTAATTTATTATCATAACCACATTTTCTGCACACCATACTTATCACCTTCTACTTTAGTTCCATATACTTTGCTTCAAATTTAGGTATAGTAATTTGACTACCCAACACTGAAGTATAAGTTTGTGTCCCATCCATTGTTCCCCACATGCTTACCATATCATCTTCAATAAAACTTTCACTTCCATAATAAACTACATAAATGGTATCACTACATAAATATTCTCTAGAATAATATAATTTTTCACAATCAATATTAACTCTAAAAATTGAAGCATTAGAATTTTTCGACACAACTTGAACTATTTCACCAAACCAATAAGTATTTCTATTTTTATAATTTTCTGGATTTCTAAGAACATCTTTATAACTTAAATTTTCACACTTATTTTTATAATCATTTACTCTATTATTGAGCAATTTATCTAAAGATGTATCAATAACATTTTTCTTTTCATCATAATAAGTAACAGAATTTTCAATATTACTTTGACTAGAAAAATCATTATAATTAATATATTTAATTTCATCGTATAAATTACAAGCAAAATCTATCTCTTTAATATTTTGATAACCAACTAAATCTTTAGATAACATATTTGCCCCATATGCACAGTCATAAAAGTCCCCATTAGAATTATTATAATTTATTTCAAGAATATATTTTTTTGTTTCGCTGTCTTCCTTAATACTCACAATATTTTGATAAGACCTTAATTTACTTTTAACTAAGCTAGATAGTCTCTTTTCAGGACTAACATATTTTTCATTATTTTGTTTATTCCCTCCATTATTTTGTATGTTATTTTCTTTTGAAACTTGAAACAATATAAAACAAAATACTAGCACACTAATCACAATTACAAAATTTCTAAATTTAACATCAGATAATTTTTCACCACATTTCGTGCAATATGTATTTCCATTTGTATTTTCAAAACCACATTTTCTACATTTCATTATTTCGACTCCTTAATTATCTACTCCATTTTTTTAATATTCACTACTCAGATTATCTCTTAATCCACCAAGTTCATTTTCTAAATCACTACTATCTTGCCTTACTTTTATAAAAATAAAAATCACAAACAAAATACATATAGCAATAACAGTAATATTTACTAATTTGTTTTTCTTTTTCACCCTAAATGCATACTCCTTTCTTATATGTTCATAATAAAATTATAGGTATTTTTTACCTATTTGTCAATAGTTATATTTTACCTATTTTATAATAAATGAAAAGGAGTAAATTTAATGAATAGATTAAGAGATTTAAGAGAAGATCATGATTTAACACAAAAGGAAATTTCAGAAATGTTTAGAATAGACCAAAGCAACTACAGCAAATATGAACTTGAAAAAATAGGTATACCAGTTGACTTATTAATAAGTTTATCAAATTACTATAAAACAAGTGTCGACTACATTCTAGGTTTAACTAACGAAATAAAACCTTATCCAAGAATTAACTCAAATAAAAAGAACTAGACACAAATCTAGTTTTTCTTTTGTTTAAATCTAATATCAAAGTTAGGAAACGCTTTTATAACTCTTCTAGTAAGTTTACCCTTACTAAGAAGAATTTCCTTAACTTTAGCATTAATTTCTTCAGTACTATCTTTAAATACTACTTTACCAACATTTTTAATTTTACTAGTAACACTAAACGAAACAAAGAAATCAATAATAAATAATACCATCAAAATTGAAACAACACATTTTAATAATATAGGATCTATCTTATTTAAAATATTTATTAAGAATGGATTAATTAAATAAACCATAACTAACCCCATAATACCAAATACTATTAAATTAGATAAACATATTCTCCCATTAATATTAAACTTTTTATTAGAATAATCCCACCATCTAGTTTTAAATATTTTTTCCATAATATAACTAGTCAAATATTCAAGTATTGAACAAACTATAACAGCCATACAGAAAAGTACAATTGGATCACTCTGGTACTTTGTTAAAAGAATAGTTATTAATATACCACCAGTACCATAAATAGGTACTACTGGTCCAATTAAGAAACCTCTATTAACAAATTTATGATCTTGAATTAGAAAAGCACTCACTTCAACTATCCACCCAATAAATGAATATATTAAAAATAATGCTATTAAAATAAATGTCTTATACATATAAATACCTCATTTTTAATTAATTACTCTGTTCTAAGAGCTATTACTGGATCCTTTTTACTAGCCATATTTGCAGGTATAGCACCACCTATAAGTGTTAAAGCTGTACTAATAACTATTAAAAGTAAAGCATGTAATGGATCCAATATTGCAACATTACTCAAACCAGTTAAATCTTTTAAAATAATATTAACAGGAATTATCAATAATCTTGCAATTAATACACCAATTAAACCACTTAGCACACCAACAATAAAAGTTTCAGCATTAAATACTCTACTAACATCTTTCTTTCTAGCACCTAAGCTCCTTAAAACACCAATTTCCTTAGTTCTCTCTAAAACACTTATATAAGTAATAATACCTATCATAATAGAACTAACAACTAAACTAACAGCACTAAAAGCAATCAACACTACAGTAATCGCATCCATTATTTTAGAACCAAAACTAATAAATGTACTAGCTAAATCATTATAAACAATTTTATCCTCATCATTTTTATCAATATTATATTTATCCAAATATTCTATAATTTTATCTTTGCTCTCAAAATCTTTAGGATAAATATTTATCATAAATGGTTCATCCTTACTACCTAAATATAGTAACATATTATCTTTACTATCACTATCTAACTTTTCTCCAGTAAAAACACTATTATCACTTTTAGTTTGACTTAAAACAATATCACTACTACTATTAACACTAATAACTTTTTCTACTAAATCATTCTTATACAAAATAGAACCGATATTATTACTACTCATCATACTACTAGTATCAGTAATATTTCCTAAACTATTCATACTTGTTGCTATCTGTCCTAAATAATTATCTTCTTTATTTCTTACAATACCAACTACTTTTAAAGTAAGATTTTCTTTATTATAATAAACATCATCTAAGTTAGTATTAGGAATAAACATATTCATATATTTAGTATAATACTGATTATTAAAAACCAACTTAATTTCTTTACCTAAAACTTCTTTAAAATCAATTTTTTCTTTATCACTAAGTCCTAAAGCTTTTAATATCTTAGTATCCACCCTATTTTTAGAATCAACTACAAGTACTATATCAGTAATATTTTTAGGATACTCCCCATCTAATAAATCAAATGCTTCCATCATAAAATCTTCTTTATCAAGTTCTTTAGGAATAACACCCATATTTAATTCATTAGAGCTTACACTTTTAACATCTTCTCCATTTTTAACAAGTAGATTCAGATTTGTTGCTCTTGTAAAACTAATACCACTAATTAAAGAATCATCTAACTTTTCTATATATTCAATATATTCCTTAGTTATATTATTAGTATGTAACATATTATAAGAATTAATATCAAAAGAATAAATTACTTTATCTTTAGGATAATCTCCTTTACCTGGCATCATACTTCCCATCATTTCTTCCATTTGTTTTTCATCCATACTCATAGTACTCTTACTTATTGTTATAGGAAAATTACTAAGAGTATTCTTTTGATATATATCAACTTGTTTATCAAATCCATTACTTAAACTAAGTATAATGCTTATTCCAATAATACCAATACTAGAAGCAAAAGCAGTTAAAAATGTTCTACCTTTCTTAGTCCTAATATTATTAAAACTTAACTTTAAAGCTGTTAAAAAGCTCATCTTAGTTTTCTTAATCTCTATATTATTTTTATCTTTATACTTTTCTTTAGGTAAACTATCACTTATAACTTCTCCATCTTTTACTTCAATAATTCTGGTTGCATACTTTTTAGCTAAATCTGGATTATGTGTTACCATAATAACTAATTTTTCTTTAGAAATCTCTTTAATAAGTTCCATTATTTGTTTACTAGTTTTAGTATCCAACGCTCCAGTAGGTTCATCAGCTAATATTACTTCCGGATCATTTACTATTGCTCTAGCAATAGCAACTCTTTGCATTTGCCCACCACTAAGTTGATTAGGTTTCTTATAAGCATGATCTTTAAGTCCCACCCTATCTAGTGCATTAAGTGCTTTTTCTTTTTTATTTTTTACTCCACTTAAAGTTAGACTCATTTCTACATTTTCTAATACAGACAAATGTCCAATCAAATTATAACTTTGAAATATAAAACCAACACAATTATTTCTATAAGCATCCCATAAATTATCATTAAATTTTTTAGTACTCATATTATTAATAATTAAATCTCCTGAGTCATATCTATCAAGTCCTCCAATAATATTAAGAAGTGTAGTTTTACCACTTCCACTTGCACCTAATATACAAACAAACTCATTCCTATCAAAAGTAAGGCTAACACCTTTAAGAGCATGTTGTACAAATTCACCAGTCTTATAACTTTTTTTAATATTTTTTAACTCTAACATTTTTTATCTCCTTCCAACATATCATTAAATTTTACTAATCTATTATAAAAACCACTCAATACTTCATTATCAACATTTCCTAATATTTCTTTCTTCAAAATATTAAATTCATTAATTAGTTTTTTAGAAAGAATAACACCACTCTTAGTTAAAGAAATACCTTTAATACTATTATTAACTAATTTCTTACATTTTAAACTAATCAAAACTTTAGTAGTCATTCCTTTATCAAAGTCAGCCATTTTAGTTAAATCTTTAAAACTAATTAAAGGATGTTCATTAATAATAAGTAGATAAATAACTTCAGTAACATTTACATTATATTCTTTTATTCTAGAATTAATTAATTTATATATCTTCTTCTTAATAGAACCAAATATTAAAAATAATTTATCCTCTTCACACATATCACACCTCTGTTGACTATTCAACAAAATAATAATACTACACTCACTTTCCATTGTCAAATATTTTTTAATTAAAAGTATAAATTATTTAAAAGATAAAAATCTCAAAACAAAAATAAATGACTTAAAAGCTAACATAAAAAATTTATTACTTACCATAAATTTCTAGGATACTCTCCTTTTTTAATCAACTCATTAATTTTACTAACCAATAACTCTTTATCTTCTTTATAAGTAATTCCAAACCATTTACTAGTAGTTTCAAGTACTTTCACTTTAACCAAATCTTTACTTAAATACCTACTTACTTCTACTGGTATTAAATATTCAAGTGTCATAATATCATTAGTCTCTAAAAACTCTTTAAAATTACTTTCAATTAAATCAAATATTCTAGGAGTAAATCCAAACATATTCATAGACACTGGAGTACTATCATTTACCTTTACTTCTTCACAAGTAAATAAACTACTTGCTTCATACACTCCATCAGCAAACTCTATTTTACTTTCAACTATTTCATTTAAGTATCCATCACTTATATAACATACTCCTCTTTTAACACTACCATTACTTGATAAAGTTGCTCCTAGTTTATAACTTACTATTCCAAAATCATTTTTAGTATTTTTTAGAAACTCACTTAATTGTTTAAATGAATCATATCCGTAAAAATCATCCGCATTAATAATAGCAAAATTTTCCTTAACAACATTTTTACAACACAATATTGCATGTGCAGTTCCTAAAGGTTTAGTTCTTTCTTTAGGAATACTTATTGGTACATTTTCATTACTTTGAAAAACATATTCCACTTTAATCTTTTCTTCAATTCTCCTACCAATAGTTTCTTTAAAAATATCATAATTTTCTTTTTTAATAATAAATACAACTTTATTAAATCCACTTCTTATAGCATCATAAATTGAATAATCAATAATAAATTCCCCATTTGGTCCAACTGGTTCAATTTGCTTTAATCCACCAAATCTACTACCAATACCAGCAGCCATAATTACTAATGTCATATTTCACTACCCTTCATAATAATTGTACCAAAGAAATAACAGAAATACTATACATTTATTAATTAATACAAACAAAAAAGTCCAATATTGGACTTATATACTAATTGGAGGATCCGGCCGGAGTCGAACCGGCGCTCGCGGAGTTGCAGTCCGATGCCTTAGCCTCTTGGCTACGGATCCAACACAAAGTAATTATATTATATCAAACAATATGTGTTTTTTAAAGAGAAAATTACACTTTTTTATACAAATTGATATAATTCATGTACATTTAGACATAATTAATATAAAAAATATATAGATTTATTAATAAACACAAAATAAAAATTACCACCTAATTAAGTTAGTAATTTTTATTCAATATAATTAATACAAATTTATCAAAAATTGATTATTTCTTACTATTAATATCAAATCTATAGAAGAACTATTAGTAATTTCTCTAGGTACTTCTATATAAACATTATTAGTATTAATATCAAGTGAAATAACATTAATAACAGGATTTTTAACATATCCATCTATATTATAACTAATATTTCCAAAATACTTTATAAAATCACTATTAGTTTTAAGATATTTATTAATATACAAACTCTCATCTATCTTCTTATCCAAAGTAAGTTTCAAAATAGTCCTATCATTTTTAGCCATTACATCAGGTTTAATAATTTTTTTACCATCATAAGTTTTACCATTAACTGTATACTTATAATTTTCTACAAAACTATCATTAATCTCATAAGAAATTACACTTACTTCACTATTCTTTAAAGTAGTATTTTTTAAACTAATAACATCATTCATATTATAAACATTAACTTCTTTATCAAGAAATAACTCTTTAACATCCAAATTAACTTCTTTATACTTACTAGCTATATCTCCATTAATAATACTAACATCTTGAAGTAATCTAAATTTAGCATTATTAAAAGTTAAATTACTAGGTATTTCAAAAACAACTATATACTCATAACTATGTCCTGCTAACAAAACTGTATTTTTAGTAAAATTTTCTCCTAAATCAACTAAGAAATTTCCCTTACTATAAACTGGATTATATATTTTATCATCAAGAACTAATCTTATTTTTTCCACATCCACACTAGTCTTTAAAGAGTTAGTATTTTCCATATTCACTTTAACAACTATATATCTTTTATTCTTTAAAATATTATTACCACCATAATCTATATCAGTAACATAAGAAGCATCTACTTTAAAAACTATACCATCTACACTAAACGTAGTATTTTCTTTATAAGTTTTATTAAACACCGATACTCTTAAATAAACAAGAAAGAAGACAACTAATGATAGTACACCACATATTGTTCCAAAGAAGAATTTATTTTCTAAAACATAATATTTAAATTCTCTTAACATTTTTCTAACAGTTCTTTTATATTTATAAGCATTACTTCCTAAAGTAACTTCTATTTCTTCTTGATCTTCTTCTGCTATATCAAGTTCTTCTAAGTCTTTTTTAAAATCAAACTTTTTTATATCAAAACCTACCGCACGAATTACATGAAAAGCCAAAAGTATATACTGAGGAACATATGCTATAATTATAATATCCCTATAAGCCCTTATACCCCTTACATTAATTTGATTTAAACTAATATTACTAAATACATTAAAATATACTATAAAAAGAATAAATAAAACAAAATAAAATCCAATAGTAAATATATATAACTTTCTACTTTTGTTCTTCCATTTCATTAATAAATACACAAAAGCACTTATCACAATAATAAGAATAATAGAAATAAACATATAAAAATTAATATATGACCCACTATTTAATGTATAATAACCATTCTTAACATACTCATTAAAAAAACTAACAATACTACTAGTTTTACTAATTAAAAATACCATTAATAAAGATAAAATAACATGTATTAATCTAAAGTGCTTTATCATAAAAGCATAAGGTTTTTTAATAATCACACTACCCAACTCCTATTCTAATAATATTATAAAATAAAAGGAAGTAAATTTCAAGATTACTCCCTATAAAAAATCATCTGACCTGGTAATAAATATATAGTTTTATTTTGCTTAACAATATCACTTTCATTTGCACCAAACACCTTAGAAACTAAGTTCAATGTATCATCATCCTTAGTAATATAATATTGTATACCCTTTTTAGGTATAATAAGTGTTTGATTAGGATAAATATATTCTTCTACCTTTAAACCATTTAACTCACTAACTAATTTTGGATTAACATTAAACTTTTTACTTATACTATAAAGAGTATCTCCCTTATTAACAGTATAATAAGTATAATACTCTGTATCCATTACCTTTCTAAATTCTTCCATTAAATCACCTATACTAATATATGAAAAAAAACTAATTATGTTAATTAACAAACTAGTTTCTTTACTTATTATAAACAAAAACATTACTATTTTTATTAAAATTAAATTCAAAATAATGTCCTAAATAATTTATCTTTCCTTCATAATAATTATATAAATTATCCTTATATATAAAATATATTCTATCATTTATATAGTCAACAATATTCACTTCTTCATAATTAAAATACTTAGTAAATAACTCTTCATCATACTTATAACTTAACATATTACCTTTAACATTTAAAACATTAGAAGTTTTATCAAAAAAATTAATCTTTTCACTTTCATATTCACTCATTTTAACATAAACTTTTTTATTTTTAACATATTTAAATACTCCAGTAAAACTATCTCCTACTATTTTAACTTTATTCTTTTTATAATTAATCTCAACTAACTCACTATTCTTTTTATCATACATATATATTTTATTTTTATGTACTCCTGCATAATAAGATTCATAACTAAACTTATAATTAGTATCTATTGTTTTATATTTACCAGTTGTCATATCTAAAACAATAAAACCACTAAACATATACTCATCATCATATTTAGGAAAAATTAAATATTCATTTATTTTTATCATTAAATCATTAGAATATCTATCTTTATTAAAAATATTAATACTCTTATACCCATTACTATTTAAATAATAAAATCCATCATATTTCCAAATAAGTACATATTCTCCATCACTAAATTCATTATTAAAAACAAAATCTTTCTCTTTACTTTCATATTCAAATTTATTAGATAATACATCCTTAGTAACTAAATAATCTTTCTCACTACATAAAGTATAAAAACCCTTTGGACTAACACATTCTCCATCTACTTTAATTGATTTAACTACTTTTCTAAATAAACTCCTATTTTTCTTTATAACATAATTATATTTACCATCTTTATTAGTTAAAACTAAATAATAATACCCATCACTATACTTTTCCCTAACATCAAAGTTATCAAGTTTATAAGTAACTTCATAATCACTAACAAAAAACTTAATAAAAAGAATAATACTTATAAAACATATAATTAATAACACTTTTTTCTTCATAATACTCCTATAAATAAAGATTAATGTTTCCATTAATCTTCACTATCACTTTTAATAACACCATTTTCTTTTAAGAATGTAATTAACTCATCTTTAGGCATTTCACCTCTTTGATAGTCAGCAACAAATTCTCCATTATTAGTAATAAAGATATAAGGTGTACCAAAACTAGAATAAATATCATATGTATTAGTAAGCATAGTATATGATTTACTACTTACTTGATCAAGTTCAAACCAATATAACTTAAATCCATACTCTTTTTGAACACTATTCATAATTGGTTTAAAATTAACGCAATGACCACAAGTAGTTTGTGCTAAAACGGTAACAACAACTCCACCCTCTTTAGTAGTACTATACCATTCAGTTACCTTCTCATCATTTTTATTTTTAATATCACTATCTTTTACTAAAAGACTTAATACTATAAATAAAACTGCAAGAAAACCAATTATAATATAAACTTTATTCTTTTCTAAAAATTTCTTAAATTTTTTCATATCCTCACTCCTCATAATAATTGTATAATATCTTCCAAAAAAAAACAAGTTTTTTAATAAAATTTCACTTATTTCTTATTCTATCAAACTCTAAATAACTAATGAATAATATAAAACTATATATAATACTCTTTAAAACCTTTGAACTAATTAAAATTTTGTTAAAATAGTTCTCACTAATTTCGGTATAACCAAATACTATAGTTTTACTACTTACATAAAAACTAGCCATAAATCCGAAAGCTACAATAATTATATTGAATAAAATACGTTTTCTAACATTAGTCTTTTTAACAGAAGTAGAAACTAAAAATAACATAAACAAAATAACAAAGTTAATTAATAAATATAGTAGTCCAATAAAACTACTAGAGCTTATTAAATAAACTATAACTTCAAAAATAGTTAATAAACTAAATAAAACAAGCACTAATTTATAAACATTATTTTTCATACTACATCACAATTCAATTATATTATATAGAATTTAAAAAGTCTATAGTATATTTTAAAAGAAAAAGAAAATATTATAAATGGTGATATTATGAATGAAAACAAAGAATTATTAGTACTTATACATGACAATACAAAAATGGGTTTAACTAGTACTCAAAAATTACTTACTCTAATTAAAGACAAAAATAACAAAATTAAAAATATTCTAGAAAATGAATTAAAAGAGTACACAGCATACTATAAAGAATGTAAACGTCTTATGAAAAAGAACAAAATTAAAATTGAACACACAGAATTTTTAAAAAATTTAACTAGTACAGTAGCAATGAAAATGGAAGTTAATAAAGATAACTCTGACTCTAAAATTGCAAGCATATTAATACGTGGATTTAATATGGGAAACATAGACATAGAAGCGAGAATAAAGAATTATAAAAAAGAAGTTGACAAAGATATATTAAAACTTGCTAAAGACATATTAACTTTTGGAGAAACTGAAATAAACAAATTAAAAGCCTACTTATAGGTCTTTTTTTATTTTATAGAAAATATACTTAACTGGTGACATATATGTTTGATATTAAAGGTCTTACTAAAGAAGAAGTTTTAAATAATAGAAAACTCTATGGAAGTAACAAAATAACAGAAAAAAAGAAAACTACTATACTAAGCTTAATTATCGAATCATTAAATGACCCAATTATAAAAATATTATTAATCGCTTTAGGAATAAAAATATTATTTTTCATTAATGATAGTGATATATATGAAACAATAGGAATAATTATTGCTATAATTTTAGCAACAGTAATAAGTAGTTTAAGTGAATATGGTAGTGAAAAAGCTTTTCAAAAACTTAGTAACACTACTAATAATATATTAGTAAAAGCTTATAGAAATAATTTAATAACAAATATAAAAATAGAAGAAATTGTAGTTAATGATTACATATATTTAGAAAGTGGAGATAAAATTCCAGCAGATGGTATACTTTATACCGGAAACATATCAGTTGATGAAAGCATGTTGTCAGGAGAAACTAAAGAACAAAATAAAACTTCTATGAGTCCACTTTATAGAGGAAGTGTAATAACTAACGGGTCAGGTGTTTTACTAGTAAAAAAAGTAGGTAATAACACATACTATGGTAAAATTGCAAAAGACATACAAGAAAAGACTCCAACAAGTCCACTTAAAAATCGTCTTCGAGTACTTGCCTCATTCATAAGTAAAATAGGTTACATCTGTGCATTCCTAGTAATACTGTCTTACCTATTTAATGTAATAGTAGTTAAAAATAATTTTGATATAAATAGAATAAAAACAATGTTAACGTCTTTTAACACATTAGTCCCTCACTTATTATATAGTCTAACTCTTGGTATTACCATAATAGTAGTTGCAGTTCCAGAAGGATTACCAATGATGATAACTTTGGTATTATCTAGTAATATGAAAAGACTACTAAAAGAAAATGTTCTTGTAAGAAAATTAGTTGGAATTGAAAGTAGTGGAAGTCTAAATATACTATTTACAGACAAAACAGGAACTCTTACTAAAGGTGAATTAGAAATGGTAGGATTTGTAACATTTGATAACATAATATATAAAAACATTGAAGAAATAAAAAAAACAAAATTAAAAGAAATAACTCTTTTAAGCTTACAATATAACACAAACAGCACTTATATAAATAATGAAATAATAGGTGGAAACATAACAGACCGTGCCATTATTAAATTTACTGGTCCCATTAAAGAAAATAAATATAAAATTTTAAACAAAGAAGAATTTAATAGTAAAAAGAAATATAGCAAAGTTACTCTTAACTATGAAACAAAAACTGAGTTTTACAAAGGAGCATATGAATTAATTATAGATAAATGTTCTTATTTTTATAAAAGTGATGGAACAAAATCAATTATTAAAAACAAACAAGAACTAATTAACTTAGGTAACTCTTACACAGAAAAAGGTTACAGAGTACTAGCGTGTTCTACCTCTAATAATTTAACAAATGGGGTATTTTTAGGTTTTATATTAATAAAAGATGAAATAAGACCAAGTACAATTGAAGGAATAAAAAAAGTAACAGAATCAGGTATACAAACAGTAATGATTACAGGAGACAATAAATTAACTGCAATAAGTATAGCAAAAGAAATAGGACTTTTAACTAAAGAAGATGATATAGTTTTAACTAGTGAAGAATTAAATAAAATGAATGATATCGAGGTCAAAAAAATAATACCAAAATTAAAAGTCGTTGCAAGAAGTCTGCCTGAAGACAAAAAGAGACTAGTAATACTTAGCCAAGAATTAGGTTTAGTTACTGGAATGACTGGAGACGGAATAAATGATGCTCCAGCCTTAAAACGAGCAGATGTTGGTTTTGCAATGGGAAGTGGTACAGAAGTTTCAAAAGAAACCAGTGACATAATCATATTAGATAATAATTTTATAAGTATAGTAAAAACAATTCTTTTTGGTAGAACAATATTTAAAAGTATAAGAAAATTCATAATTTTCCAACTAACAGTTAATTTAACAGCAGTAAGTTTAAGTGTAATTGGACCATTTTTCGGAATAATTGCACCAGTAACAGTTATACAAATGCTTTGGATTAACATGGTAATGGATACTCTTGCAGGAGTAGCATATAGTTACGAACCACCACTAGATAGTTATATGTTAGAGCCACCCAAAAAGAAAGATGAAAAAATAATGAATAAATATATGATAAACGAAATACTAATAACCGGTTCATATATGAGCATACTTTGTATGGTATTTTTAAAAAACAAATTCATTCATAGCCTATATAGAGTTGGAGAAAATGATAAATATGTAATGAGTGCATTCTTTGGACTATTTATATTCATGACTATCTTTAATGCATTTAATGCAAGAAGTAATAGATTAAACATATTTGCAAACTTAAGAAAAAATAAAGTATTTCTATTCATTGTAACATTCATACTTGTAGTACAACTAATAATGATTTACTTTGGAGGAAGTATATTTAGAACAACAGGATTAACCTTATTAGAATTAGATATAACTCTATTACTAGCATTCACTGTAATCCCTTTCGACTTTCTAAGAAAACAAATAATAAAAAAACTAGGATTGTCAAACAATATTTAAAAAGAAGAGACATTTTTTGTTTCTTCTTTTATTCACTAACTATATCTAATTCTTCATGACTATTTGCATTAACATTTAAATCACTAAACATATTATTCTTATAGAGAACATAACCAGCAGCGCCAATCATTGTAGCATTATCTGTACAATATTTCTTTTCAGGAATATACATTTTTATTCCATTTCTATTACACATATTAACAAGACTATCCCTAATAGCAGTATTACTTGCTACTCCTCCACATATACTAAAATTATTAACATTATATTTTAAAATAGCATTTTCACTTTTACTAACTAAACACTTAATAACAGCATCTTGAAAACTTCTAGCAACATCTTCTTTAACAATATTTTCTCCTCTTTGTTTAGCATTATGTACTAAATTATTAACATGACTTTTAATACCACTAAAACTAAAATTAAGTGTATCATCATCTAATATATTAGGCATATGATAAGTATTCTTTCCATTATTAGCAAGTTTCTCAATATTAGGACCACCAGGATAAGGCATATCAAGTATCCTTGCAACTTTATCAAAACACTCTCCAACAGCATCATCTAATGTCCTACCTATATATTTAAAACTACTTTCATTTTCCATATAAAGTAAATCAGTATGTCCTCCACTTATAACCAAACTAACAAGAGGATACTCTAAATTTTGATTAATATTATTTGCTAAAATATGTCCCATCATATGATTAACTTTAATAAAAGGTTTATTATAAACCAAACTAAGCGTTTTAGCTGATTCTAGTCCTACTAATAAACTTCCCAACAATCCAGGAGCATAAGTAACAGCTATTGCATCCATCATATCCACAGTCATATTAGCCTTCTTTAAAGTTTCATCAATTACTAATGTAATATTTTCTAGATGTAACCTACTAGCAACTTCTGGTACTACTCCACCATAAAGTTTATGTATATCTATCTGTGTATTAATTGTAGTTGCAATATCTTCTTTTCCATTTTTAACAATACTAGCACTCGTTTCATCACACGAACTCTCAATTGCCAAAATATAAATATCTTTCATAAAATTCCTCTTTTCCATAATAAGTGCATCATCATCTTTATAATACTTCTTTCTTACATAAATAACTACAAACCCAAGTTTTAAATACAAGTTAATCGCAGAAACATTCCTACTTCTTACTTCAAGCATAAATTTAACATCTTTATACTTATTAATCAAATAACTAAACAGTTTATAAGAATACCCTTTTCTTCTATATTCTTCCTTAGTAAAAACATCTACAATATTAACAACATCAAAAGTCTCTTCTATAATAATATAACTAACTTCTTCTAGATTTTCATAGTAAGAAACCCTATGTTTATAATTATCTACTAGATTATCTTTTATCACTTCAAAACCTCTATTTCTTTAACATAGTTAGCCCTAACTAAATGAGGATTAACACTAGTTTTACTTAATGCACATTTAACAACCTTCTCAATATCAAGACTCTTATCCACTATAACATAATCACTATACTTACTTATATCAGTAACATATTGTTCTTCTATTCCATCGCCACTTATATAGTACCCTTTAGTATCTTCAATAACACACATCTTTTTACCATTTAAATTACTACTTACTAAATAAGATTCTAAACTAGATATTAAATAAATAGGAATACTTAAAGAATAAGCAAGAGTCTTAGCAACAGAAAGTCCTATTCTAAGACCAGTAAAACTACCAGGACCATTAACACAAACTATATCTTTAATATTTTTAACAGTTAAATCATTTTCTCTTAAAATATCTCTAATCATAGGAACAAAATAAACAGCATGACTATGATAACTCTCTCTATCTTTAACAATAATATTCTTTTCACTATACAAAGCAACAGTTATTAATTCATCATGTGTATCAAGAAATAATGTATACATAAAATCAACTTCTTTCGGTCTATATTTTATCACATTTAATAAAAAAATAAAAGAGTTTACAAAACTCTCTCACATAAATCTTCATACTCTTCCCCATAAGGTGTAATATAAAAAACTCTTTTATTCTCATCAACTATCTTAATTCTAATATCAAGTCTCTTTTTAGGTAAAATATCAGTAATTAAATCAGACCACTCAATAATACATACACCTTTCTTTTTAAAATACTCAGTAATACCTATATCTTCTTTTGTCTCACTTAATCTATATACATCCATATGATATAAATTATATCCATCTTCTCCAGAATACTCTTTAATAATATTAAATGTAGGAGAAGTTATATTTTCACTTATACCCATAGATTTAGCAAAAGCCTTAGTAAACAAAGTCTTTCCACTTCCCAAGTCTCCTTCTAAACAAATAACCATATTTGGAAACTTTTCACTTTCAATATTCTGCGCTAAAAGAATAGTATCAACATCAGAATTAGAAACAATTTTATAATTCATTTTCCTCTCACCTATTTCATTTTATCATATGCATATTTAAATTCAATACATATTTTTAAAATTTTACAATTTTTTTCACTTATGACAAAAGCCCTTACTTATATTAAAGTTAATCATAAATTAATTATTGAAGGGGGAAATGTCATGTATTATGATGAAAGAGAAAATAATTTAAATTATAGTATTGTTGAAGAAAAAAACGTTGATTTAACTAACAATTATTTACAGAATGTTAATGAATTCAACTATGATGTTGATAACAAAATTAAAAAGTTTGATAATGATTTTAAAGTTGATACAATAAATGTTAATGTTAATAATTTTAGAAAAAACGATTCACTTTACACTGCTAAAGAAGGATTAAATAAAGGTGCAATATTTAAAAAAGAATATATTCCATATAAAAATTACATTTATAAAGTAGTAGTTAAAGGTGAAAAAGATGAGTTATTACTAAAAATACAAGAATTAACTTTTAAAATGATAGACTTAAATTTATATTTAGATTTAAATAAAGATAACACTGAAATATTTAATGAATTAAAAAGTACTATAACTGAATTAAATAAAAATAAAGAATTATATGCTAAAAACTATGGTCCATTATGTTTAAAAGATAATGTTAACTATAATTCTTATATGTGGAGTAAAAATCCATGGCCTTGGATGAATACAGGAGGTAACTATAATGTTTAGATATGAAAAAATGTTAGAATACCCAATTAACATAAAGAAAAAAGACCTTAAAATGGCCAAATTATTAAATGACCAACTAGGTGGCCCTAATGGTGAATTAGGTGCATGTTTAAGATATCTTTGCCAAAGATTTACAATGCCAGATGAAAAAGGAAGAAGTTTACTTTCAGATATTGGATGTGAAGAAATTTCTCATTGTGAAATGATAGCCTCAATGATTACTCAACTAATGAAAGATGCTAGTATCGAAGAACTAAAAAATGCTGGCTTATCAGATTACTACACAACTCACAAAAAAGGAATATTCCCAAGTGGTGCTAATGGAGTACCATTTACTGCCGCTTACATTAGTTCAAGCGGAAATGCCATTGTTGACTTAGCAGAAAATATGGCCGCTGAAGAAAAAGCAAGAGCCACTTATGAAAACCTAATGGATTTAACAAGTGACCCTGACTTACTCGCACCACTTAGTTTCTTAAGAGAAAGAGAAGTAGTGCATTATAACAGATTTAAAGAATTATTAGAATACTATAAAAGTATTAACATGAACTCCTAACGGAGTTTTTTTATACATCTTTATTAAACAAAATAAGAGACAAAATTAGACTTATAATATTATATATACTTAACACAATTAAACTCATTTTAATACTTATATTACTATTATATATAGCATTATTAAGTAAATAACTTCCATCTTCAAAATAAGTAAAATCCATATAACTAATTGGTAAATAACTAACTAATGAAACATTATAATTTAATAATATTCCCATCAAACTAGCCCCCATTACATAAATAATTATAAGTAAAGTAAGCCCTGAATTTTTCCCATTAAATAAAATACATATAAATAAACTTAAAATAATCATAAATAAAATAGGTATTAAATATACTATTGCTTTCATAATCAAATAACTTAATAAAGAAATATCAACAAATTTACTATTAAAGTAAATTGTCTTACTAACAAGAAAAATGAATTCTTTACCAAATATACTACTAAAAAAACTACTTCCAACAATAATTATACCAACTAATAACAAACTAATTATGAACAAAGAAATAACTTTAGAAAAAAATATCTTCCACCTTTCTTTATTACACATAAAAACATATCTAATTAATCCCTTATTATAGTCATAACTTAAACTATGATAAGATATAAATATAACAATAACACCAACTAAATAAAAAAGTACTACACTATTATTAATTATTTCTACACTTTTATTATAACTACTACTAGAATTAATTTCATTTTTAATATTCATACTTTCTTGATACTTATAATATTTTTCTTTATATTGTTTATAACTACCATACTTATTAACACTATAGTATTCATTTTCACTCATAAGTTGTGGATAAACATTAACTTGTTTACCTTTTAAATTATTACTAACTAACAAATAAAATATAAACATAAAAAGTATTAAAAAACAAATAACATATTTAAAACTTCTCTTATGAAACTCTTTAAATAAATCAGCCTTTATTAAATTCTTCATTATTTTCTCCCATCATACTTATAAGTTTATCTTCTAAACTACTACTCTCGTTAACTGCATAAATAGGTATATTATTATCTGCTAACTTTTTAACATAAACACTAACCTCCTCATCAGTTAAATAATTACTGTCCGGTAGAATATCTTTAGCAAGTTCATAATTTCCTAACTTAAACTCTCTTTTAACCTTATCATTAGTTATTCTGCTAACAGTTTTCTTATTAATAAAAAGAATATCACTAGATAACTTTTCTATCTCACTAATTAAATGACTAGATATAATAATAGTCTTATCTTTAAAACTCTTTAAAGTACTCCTAAGTTCACTAATACTCTTAGGATCCAACCCATTTGTAGGTTCATCTAATATAAGAATATCAGGGTCCTTTAACAAACTAATTGCTATACCCAATTTTTGTTTCATTCCTAAACTATAATATCTTACTAACTTTCTATCATTACCATCTAACTTAACGATATCAAGTACTTCATCAACTCTTTTAACAGGAACATCATAAAGATAAGCAAAATACCTAAGGTTTTCTTTAGCATTCAAAAATTCATATAAAGAAACATAATCAACTACTCCACTCACTTTACTTATAGCTTCTTTAAAATTCTTTTTAACATCATACCCATTAATATAAACTTTTCCCTTACTTTTATATAAACCCAATATAATTTTTAAAAGAGTACTCTTTCCACTACCATTCGCACCCACTAATCCATAAATTTTACCTTTTTCTAAATTAAAATTAACATTTTCTAAAATACTATTCTTCCCCAAAGATTTAGACACATTTTTAACTTCTACACTGTACATCTAAACACTCACAAATTCATTTTATTTCTAAATACACAACATTTAAACACTTCATCTTCACCAAAAACACTCTTCTCTTTAGGGTCTAATATTTCAATTTTAGAAACCAATGCTTCATCAAATACTTTAAATAAAAATTTCAAAAATATATAACTCTTCTTTCCAGGTAAAACTTCTATAATATTAATAATATCTTTAGTACACACTACTTCATCCTTCCAAACTTTCTTATTCTTATCATTCTTTTCTACATGATACTTACTTTTAATAAAAAGTTTTTTCTTAATAGAATAATATATTCCTCTAGCATCCTTATAACTAACATCACACAAAGCCTTAATAACATCAACCACACACCAATAATTTCTTTTCTCTTTCACATTATAATAACATCTTATAGAATCATTATTAAACTTAGTTAAACCTTTCTTATCCATAAATTTCACTCCTTTCAAACATTTAACTAATACTCATTTTCACCTCCTTTAGCCATACTATATCATGCTTAAAATAATATGTCAAATCACTCAATTTTAATAAATAAAGAGTATATTTAAACGATTTTACGGCATATTTTTAAATAACTTTAGGAAAAAAAACTAATATTTATTAAAATTAACGAATAAAAAAAGATGTAAATTTTTTTCACATCTAATCCAAAACAATATTCTCTTCCTTAATTAAATCACTAAATTTATTTTTAAACTCAACTAATCCTTTCCTTTTAGCATCATCATAAACATTTTTAGTATTCTTAAGTGCATCATAAATATTCTTAATATTTAAAGTATTTTTATTTTCAAACACAGCATTACTAAAAGCATTTCCTAAAAGTGTTAAAGCAATATCTGGATACCTATTTCCAATTTCATAAATCCTTTTATATTCATCTGTATACTCTACCATAAACCTAAATAACTTTTCTTTAGTATACTCACTATATGGAATAGTTACCCCACTTTGCTTTTCGAGTTTAGGATATGTTCCCATAAGTATCTTAACAGTATCTTCTATAGTAGGTTCAAGTACATCAACCTTTAAAAATCTTCTTAAAAATGCTCTATCTCTTAAAATATAACTTTCATACTCTTCATTAGTAGTAGCACCTATCATTTTAATAGTACCCCTATCAAGTCCTGGTTTAAGCATATTAGCAAAGTCAACATTCAAGTTACTAGTATTTCTACTTACAAGTAAGTGTACCTCATCTATAAACAATATAATATTTTCTCTTTCCTTAAGTTCATCAACAAGTATTTGAAGTTTATTCTCATTTACTCCATCAGTTTGTACATTTCCAAGTAAACTAGAAATATTTATTTTAATAAGATCATAATCTTTTAAAGCATCAGGTACCTCACCCTTTTGCATTCTATACCCTATTCCTTCTACTATTGCTGTTTTACCTATACCTGCTTTACCAACAAGCATAGCACTTTTTTCAGGAGTAAGAAGTATTAACAAAGTTTCTTTAATTTCTTTATCTCTACCAATAGCAGGGTCAGTAATATAAAACTTAGTTTTTAAGTTTTCTCCATAAGTATCTAACACACTAAACTTCTTGTCTTCATTAAAATCCACTACTTCAAATTCTTCATTCATTACTCTTCACCATCTACATTTTATCAAAAAAAGAAGAAAATTAATAGTAAAAATAAATATTTTTAAAAAATTTAACATTTTTATTTGACAAATAACATATATTGATGTAGAATTATATACATGTGATGCCTGTTTAGCTCAGTCGGTAGAGCGCACGGCTGTTAACCGTTAGGTCGCAGGTTCGAGTCCTGCAACAGGCGCCATTTATAAAAATAAGCTATTCTTCGGAATAGTTTTTTTATTAAAAAAGGTTAACAAGCGTAATATTAAATGAAAGCGTAAGAACTGTAAATGATAAAATATACTTTGATAACATAGACTTAATAGTATTTTGAACCAAACATCCAAGATCAATTATTTCTTACTTAAAAGAAATAACACCATACTAATTTAAAATGATATTAAAACAAATATAAAAAACGAAAAAAAGTAAAAGACAATTTTAAACTACATGATGATAATTCAAGCCTACTAATCAGTCACATAACAAAAGAAGATGTAACCAAAGTAAGAAGATAAAAAAAGAAGAGTTAATAATTAGTTGCTCTTCTTTCTTGATAAGCCTTTCCGTGCTTACATACTGGACACACTTCTAAAGCTTCTTTACTCCTATAAACATGTCCACAATTTCTACAAATCCAAATAGTTTCTTCTTCACTTTCAAAAACCATATTGTCTTCTACTCTACTAATAAGTTTTAAATATCTTTCTTCATGCTCTTTTTCAATGTCCCCTACCATTCTAAATAGTTCAGCAATATCAAGAAACCCTTCTTCTTTAGCAGTTTCACTAAACTCTTTATACATATCAGTCCATTCATAGTTTTCCCCTTTTGCAGCATCTTTTAAATTTTCTATAGTACTAGGTACACTACCATCATGTAATGCCTTAAACCATAACTTAGCATGTTCTTTCTCATTATTAGCAGTCTCTTCAAATATTGCTGCAATTTGTTCATAGCCTTCTTTCTTAGCCTTACTAGCATAAAATGTATATTTATTTCTTGCTTGACTTTCTCCTGCAAAAGCAGTCATTAAATTTTTTTCTGTTTTACTTCCTTTTAATTCCATATTATTCACTCCTTCCTAACTATTATAACAAATTAAGTAATTAAAATAAAGCGAACAGAATAAAATTTTATAAGAAATTATGGTGAGTTTATGGAAGACTTATTCAAACTAAATCCAAAAGTATCTAGTGCAATTTGTTTACTAATTGGATACCTATTAATGGATGACTTAACAAGTAACGAACAAAACGTATTAGGTAACTGGTTAATGTTAATAAGTCAACTTCTAATAACAACTTCAGCCAGCCAAGCACTTATTGAAAGAAGAGTACAAGGTCCTGTTATGAACATAAATAGCAAAGAAGTAAAATCCCTTTATAACCCAATTAAATATAATATAGAAACTCTAAGAGAAATACTAAATGAAATATATCCAGACCAAATGAGTCAAGTATTTGAAAACTTAAAAAACGGAATATCAGGTATGGAAGACAAATATAATCATTTCCATAACTAAAAAAGAACCTATAATTCTTTATATAAGTTCTTCATAGAATTTAATTCTTTCTTAATCTTAGCTTCTTCTGCTGTTTCTAAACTATACCAACCTTTTTGAAATGCTAAATCATATGCTTTTCTTGCAAGACCTTTAGTATCTTTAAATATAGAAAAAACTTTTTTAAATAAAACTTTATTACTCATCTCATCTATAGCAATACTATAATTATTAGATATGTTCTTCTCACATTGTAAAACATCATTTAAATAATCCATTTCATTCATTTCTTTAGAAGAAACTACTTGAGACTTTTGATTTTGAACTTTAGCCATAATTACCTCCTACATTAATATTTCCATTAACTCTTTATAATGCTCTTTATGCATTTTATAAGCATCTAATAAAACTTTTCTAACATCTTCATCTTGTACACACACTATATAAGAGTTAATTTTTTTAGCCATTACTAAATTCCAACTTGCCATATCTTTAATATATGATAAGTCTTTAGTACTAATTATATTAGGTACTTCATTCATACTAATTACCTCCATTTATATTATTAACAATTAACAAAAATAATTACTTCCAAAATATAACATAATTTAATAGTATATTTTAACTTATTTTACATATAACTAAATTGTACTACTAAAAAATATATAAAAAATTAGCACTCAATGTTGACAAGTGCTAACAATAGTAGTATAATGATAATCGTAAGGAGATGATATTATGAGTTTATTACCAGGAAGATTTTATTTAGATGATTTCTTCAATGATTTTGAACCAGAAAAAAAAGTTATGAACATGAATTGTGATATTTATGAGAAAGAAGGTAAATACAACATCGTAATGGATATTCCAGGATTTGACAAAAAGGATGTTAAAATTGAAGTTGAAGATGGATACCTTACAATATCTGCTCACAAGAGTGAAAAACATGATGACAAAGATAAACACTACATTAAAAGAGAAAGATATTTTGGTTCATTCAAAAGAGAATTTTATATTGGCGATGTAAATCATGAAGATATCAAAGCTGAATTTAAAGATGGAACATTAAAAGTAATAGTTCCAGAATCACCTAAGAAAGACAACAAAAAACTTATTGATATTGAATAAAGTTAAAACTAAGGATCAAACGTTCCTTAGTTTTTTAACTATCTAAATCTTCCATTAACAAGAAATCTTTTAATTTTATATGAGTAACAACACTTGTAGAATAATCAATTTCATCATTTGTAATAAGTATCTTTTTACAACTATTATCTAACTTACTAAAAAGTTTAAACTCCCTTTCATAAGTTTTACTATCTTCCATACTAATATAATACTTCTTTCCATCTTTATATGCTAAAAATTTTACACACAAAAGAAAAATCTTTCATTTAAAATGAAAGACTTACTTCTTTTCTTTTTCTTCACTTTCTAACTCTTTATAAGCAATTTTACCCAAATTAGTTCTAGGTAAAGATTCTCTAATTTCATATTGATAAGGCAAACTATACTTAGCTAAATAAAGTTCACATAATTTCTTTATTTCTTTTTTAGCCTTGTCTTCACTAACACCATCTCTTAACACAATAAACGCTTTTGCAACTTGCACTTTATAAGGATGAGATATACCTATAACACAAACATCTTCTACATATGGATATTTTCTAATAACACTCTCAATATGAGAAGGATATAAATTATAACCACTAGAAATAATTACTCTTTTAAGTCTCTGAGCAAAATAAATAAATCCATCTTCATCCATACTACCCATATCACCTGTACGAAGCCAAACCACCCCATCATCATCTTTAATTAATGTTTTATTTGTCTGTTCTTCATCATTTAAATAACCTATCATAACATTAGGTCCACTTATTAAAATTTCTCCCACTTTATTAGGCAAAACTTCTTCTAAAGTTTCAGGATTAACTATTTTATAAGTACAATCTTGACAAGGTATACCAGTACTTCCTTTTTTTTGTACAGTTTTCGGAAGCAAACTACTAGCCCCAGATCCTTCAGTAAGCCCATACCCTGGTCTAACAGTAGCAGAACTACCATGTTCTTTCATAAACTTATCAACACTAGATTTTAATTCAGGACTAACAACATCTCCACCAGTAATAATACACTTAATAAAAGATAAATCCATTTCACTAAGCCCTGGGTCATTTATCATAGTTTGTAAAAGAGTTGGTACTCCAACAATAAAATTAGGTTTATATTGTTTAATTAATCTACCAAACGCTTTATAGTTAAAAACTGGTATCAAAATACATTTAACTCCATAAGTAAGTGGAGTATGGATACACACATCTAACCCAAAAGCATGAAAAATAGGCATTATAGTTAAAACACTATCTCCAGCACTAGCAGGTTGAATCATTGACCCAGTCTGAAGTGTAGCTGCATTAAAACTCTTATTACTAATGACTATCCCTTTAGGTTCACCAGTAGTACCACCACTATATAGAATTACAGCAGGATCAGTAGATTTTCTTTTACAAATGTAGCTTCCATCATACATATAACCAAAATCAATAAAACTATTGTAAGAAAGTAAATACTCATTATCAAAGTCAACCTTAATCTTTCTGCCCTTAGTTAAATTATAAGCAACTTTAGTAATACCCTTCATTTTATCTCCAGCAGACATAACAACTATTTTTTCAATCTCACTATTATCAACTACTTGAAGAAATTTTTCAAGTGCCAAATCAATAGTAAAAACATACTTACTCTTAGAAACTTCCATAAAATGGCCTATCTCTTTTAAAGCACTCAAAGGATGAACCATATTAGCAATTGCACCAACCATATTAATTGCATAAAATATACTTATCGCCTGAGGCATATTAGGTGAACATATTGTAACAACATCATCTTTTTTAACACCAATTGTTTTAAGACTTCTAGCACATTCTTCAATTTCTTTCATTAATTTTTTAAAAGAAGCACTACTACCATAATATTCATAAGCTATATCATTAGGATTCTTTTTAACACTATCAGAAATAAATTCCCAAAGCATCTTATCAGGATAATCTATTGTCTTAGGAACTCCTTCATCATAAAACTTAATCCAAGGTTTACTAATACTTAAACTTTGTTGTTTCTTTAATTTTTTCATTAACACTCTCCTCTAATAATTTAGGTTCATTTAAAATATCTTGCATTAACTTAACTGCTTTAACAAAATAAACTCCATCAGCAATTCTCTCATCTATATTTATACCAAATTCACACAAATACTTGCTTTCCATTTTACCATCAATAAGCACTTTTTCTAATTTAATCTCTCCAATAGTTGCTAATATACTACTAGTTCCAAAATCGGTCAAATTATGATATATCGCACCACTATGAATACTACCTAAATTACTTACAATACAAGTACTATAATATAAGTTGTCATCAATTAAACTCTTTGGAAGCAAGTCATGCCTATCCATCCATTTAATAATACCTATAACTGGACTTAATATAAAACTAGGTAACTTACTAATAACATTCACACTATTATTAGTACCACTCTCTTTAGATTTTCTCACATTATCAACTGCTTTAACAGTTTTATCTTTAATACTTAACAAATTATCATTTTCATCTACTTTAATAACGGACAATATTTCTTTAGACTTATCTTCATAATTAACTTTAGCCGTAAAAGCAATACTTACCTCATTTCTATCATAAAACTTCTTATTAACAACAAACCTATTTAAAAGTGGCTTATTATATACAGTTTTAGCAATTAAAGTCAAAAATAAATGAAAATAAGTTAAATCACTATACTTTTTTTTCATTCTTTCATAATACTTAACTAGTTCTGTAACATCCATTTTCTGATTAATAAACACATCACTATCACACCTATTTGGCTTAATATAAGGCATAAGCACATGCATTGAATCTAAATCTTTTACTCTTACTCCATCTCTTCTATTCATTACTTTAACCTCTCTTCTTATGTTCTACTTTATATAAAATTTTTAAAACTAATTTACTAGGTAATATTTTACCAAAAAAACTTCCTAATTTAACATCTATTCCTGGTAATATAATTAACTTATTTTTGAACATATATTTAATTGCATACTCACTTACAAAAGAACTAGTTTTACTATTAATACTAAAGTGTCCTCCAGCAACATTATTAAAATTTGTATTAACCGGTCCAGGACATAAACAACTTATTTTAATAGTACTACCTTTTCTTCTTAACTCTTCATAAATACCTAAAGTATAACTTCTAACATAACTCTTAGTAGCATAATAAGTTCCTAAAAGAGGTCCACCTGGTAAAAGCCCTGCAATACTTGCAACATTCAAAATATGTGCATTTTTATTTCCTTCCATATATTTTAAGCAAGTTTTAGTTATTTTATGCAAACTTATCACATTAACTTTAACCATTTCCATTTCTCTTTCCAAACTAACTTCACTATAATCTCCAAAAGCACCAAATCCTGCATCATTAATCACTATATCTGGTTTCTCTTTTAATAAATATTCACAAAGTTTATTAACTTCAACATCATAACTTAAATCACACACATAATAATGACTATTTTTAATCTCTTCACATGCACTAATTAACTTATTTTCATCTTTAGAAACAAGAATAACTTCATTCCCAAGCAAACTTAAAGTTTTAGCCATATCCTTTCCTATTCCACTACTTCCACCTGTTATTAAACATTTCATATTATCTAACCTCTACAACTATTGTAACATATATCTTTCTAAAAAAACAGGCTTTTATTCATAATTAAAAAGAAAAAACTAATTTATTTAATTTACAAAAAATAAATTATTTGATATTATTTACTTAGGTGATTATATGAAAAAAACTTATATTATAATAATTATAATAACAACATTTTTAGCAATACTACTAGGTTATAAATTATCTTGTTTAACAAAGTATACAATAAAAGAAAATTATAACTATAAAATAACTGACACATTAGAAATAAAACAAACTACTTCAAAAAATAAATTTGAATTTAAAAATATTACTTTCAAAAATATAATAAAAGATTATAAAATAGAAGAAGAAAAAGATAATTCAATACTTTTAACAAATAATAAAAATAGTATCAAAATTAGTATTAATAATTCTAACACAAATGAATTAATAACAAACAATAAAAATATTAAAGAGTATTTTAAAGAAAATAAAATTAATAATGATTTAGATTTAATTAAATATACTATAAAAAATAAAAACAAAAAATATAATTTATTTACTTCTAAAAATAAATTAAAAAATAACTATGATATAATAGACACCATAGTTAATAACATTCCTTCTAATCATGAAATTATAGAATTAAAAGGTTCTAATATTGGTTACATATTAAAAAGTGATAAATATAGAAATATAAATATTTTAAAAAATGATAAAGTATATAACATAACAATGATTATACAAGATAAAGAAAGTACTATAGACAATTTAGTTAATGATATATTGTATTCATTAGAAATTAACTAGTAGAAAAAAAACTACTAGTTTTATTTAACCCAAACATACATCTAATAACATCATAAATAAAAATCCAATTAAAGTAAATAAAGTAATCATATTTTTATTATTATTTAATTGACTCTCTGGAATTAATTCTTTAACAACAACATACACCATTGCACCTGCAGCAAAGCATAAAAAGAATGGAAGAATACTACTAATTTTAAGAACAAGTATTGCACCAATCACACCAGAAATTGGTTCTACAAACCCTGAGAGTTGCCCATAAAAGAAAGCACTCTTTCTCGTAAATCCTTCTCTTCTAAGAGGTAAACTAACAGCTGCCCCTTCAGGAAAATTTTGTACTGCTATTCCTATGGCAAATATAAAGGCACTAACAAGTACACTACTAGTTAGATTGTACGATATACTTCCAAATGCGACACCAACTGCAAGACCTTCAGGAATATTATGAATTGTAATACTTGTAATCAAAAGCATACTTCTTTTAATCGAATTCTTTTTATTTTTATTAACAACTTTTTTAACAAATAAATCACTTAAAAATAATATTAATGCACCTGATAAAAATCCTAAACTAGAAATTAATGGAACACATTGTTTCTGTTTAAAAGCCATTTCAATTCCTGGATTAAGTAAACTCCAAAAACATGCAGCAAGCATAACTCCTGCAGAAAAGGCCAAACAAGAGTCCATAACATTCTTATTAACTTTCTTAAAGAAAACCACAACACTAGCACCAAGTAAAGTAAATAACCAAGTAATTAATGTTGCTATCAAAGCAAGAATAACAGGATTTAAATTTAGAAAATAATTAATCATTTCTCACCTTCCATTTTAGTTTATACAATTAATCATTTTTTGTTAAAACATAAGTCTAATAAATAATGAATAATCATCCCACCCCATTTTCAAAAAAAACGTAAAACTGGCATATTTTTTTCAAGTTAAAAATAGGTTACCAAATATATACTTGCACACAAAAAAAGCAAAATTACTTTTTTTATTTTGCTTAGTTAATAACTAAATCTTCTTAATCCCACTATACTTTTTATTACAATTACTCTTAAAAAACTTTATAATCAAATTAGTTACTTCTTCTTTTCTATCACTTCTAAAAATATCATGATTTATACCCTTTACTTCTAAAAGTTCTTTATAATTACTACTTAAATTATTATAAACATAATTAACGCTAGATGATGGTACTAAATTATCTCTTGTTCCATGAATAATCAAAGTTGGAACATAAACATCTTTAGGACATTTATAATTTTCACTTACCAAATTCATAAATTCTCTAACAGCATGTTTAGGTAAATTAAACCACCTAGAAAATATCACATCAGCCTTATATTCCTTAATAACCTCAGGACTAAAAATAATACTCTCTATAATATCAGGTTTATCATTTTTAAACTTTAAATAATGAAATGCAGGAGCCGCCAAAACCAATTTCTTCACTTCTTTATACTTAGATGCAATATAAGTAGAAATCACTCCACCCATAGAATGTCCTACAAGATAAATATTTTTATACCCATGATTAATAAGATTTTCAATTTGTTTTTCTGCACTATTAATCCAATCAAATCTAGTATATTTTCCAGGAAATCCATCATGCCCTGGTAAGGTAAAAGTAAACACATCATAATTTTTAATAAACTCTAAATTAGTAGAAAGATACTCTTCATCATAAACTCCTCCACCAAACCCATGAATTATCAAAATTGCTTTTCTAAACATTTTACCACCTCTTCAAATAAAAATATAACTTAATTAAATATAAAAGTCAATATTATTATAAACAAATTGCAATTATTAAATACAAGTGATAAAATAATAAATCAAAGGAAAGTGATAAAATGAATTATCTTTACAAAGAAAAAGTTAGAAAATACATAATTGAAAACTTCCCACTTGCAATAGAAATCTCTAATATTGCACCAATTTTCCTAATAGGTGGAGCCTTAAGAGACATAGAATTACTTACCCCTCCAAAAGATTTAGACTTCGTAGTTTTAAGTGATACTGATGAAATAATAAAAACATTTATAGAAAAAAACAATTTAAAATATAAAATGAACAAACTAGGTGGATATAAAATATATAATAACAGTGTAGTAGTAGACATTTGGAATACAAACGACTTACTAAAAAGTATTGAGTACAACATTGAAGGACTATTTTACGATATAAAAAATGACTATATAATTCCGTTTGGTTATTATGATGCCTTAGAAAATGGTTTAAGAATAATTAACCCAAACAACAACATAAATGAAGAAGAAAAAATTTCAAAAAGAAAAATTACACTAAATAATTACATAAAAAACAAAAATAAATAATTTACAGTATTTACACAATATGTCGAATAAAATTAATAATAATTTATCAAAAAAGTGATATAATAATTACAAGAGGTGAATAAATTGAAAAAAGAAAATGTAAAAATTTTAACCGCAGCAACTATAGGTGCCTTAGCAGGATGCTCTTTAGGTATATTATTTGCACCTAGAAAAGGTAGTGAAACAAGACAAAAAATCAAAGAATGCTTTTCTAACATCAAAGAAAATATTTCAAATATTGATGAAGAAGATGTTAAATATTATATTGATAAAAAACTAAACGAAATTGATTATGAAATAGAAGTATTAGAAGGAACTTTAGAATTCAAAAAAGCAAAAAAACAAGCAAAAAAAGTAATTAAAAAAATAAATAAACTAATTAGTTACACATCAAAAAAAGGTTATGAAGAATTTGAAGACTTAATAACTGATTTAAAAGAAAAAGCTGATGATATAGCAAGTGAAATATTAACTGACTTAAAATAAATGTCAGTTTTTTTATTTATACAATTATTCCATAAAAAAATTGAACCATATTTCTATAATTCAATTTATAACTTTTTAGTTATCCCCTTTATTTTCACGTCTATTTTTCAATATAAGATAAACTACTAAACAAATAAATCCAAATATAACTGTAAACACAACTGATAACATAAGAGTCTCATTTCTATAATATCTAGTTTTAACAGTTTCTATAGTATCTAATCTATCTTTATATCCACTTTGATATAACTCTATAAAAGATTTTTCTATATTCTCATTAACACTCTCATCATAAGTAATAAAATAAGTATTACCTATAACTATAAAAGGAGTACTCTGTACACTAGCCCTCAAATAATCAAACACATTATTCATTAACAATTTATTATCTTCGTTATTACTAACTTCAAAACTTCTTAATATAAAGAATTCACCATATCTTTCATAATTATCGTTTAAATAATTAAGAAAATCTATACTCTTTTGTTCACCCTTTGTTCTAAATAAGTAAATTGGTACTTTATTCTTATCATCTTCACTATAATCAATATCAGTTTCTATCCCTTCACTCTTCAAAGCCTCAAGTAAATTTTCACTTTTAATCTCAGCATTAACCATAAAAGGAACAAACATCATTATTACTATTAATAACTTAAATATTACTTTTCTCATTACATACTTCCCCCAAACATCATAATTTGAATTTGTTTATATAACTCATTCATACCTTCACTATTACCAAGTTGTTCTTCTAAATAAATTAAATCATTTTCATCAACATTATCAAGATTCTTACTCTTACTATAATCGTAATCTTTATATTCAATATCTTTTTCTTCGTAAACTACATCAACCATAAAACCATTTTTATTATCTTGAAGTAAAACTTTAAACTTATTATCATTAACCTCTTCAATAACTAATTTATAAATATTTTTATTATCTTCTTTTGTATTAATATTATACTCAGTTGTCTTACCATCAACTATATTCACTTCAAAATAATCCACATCTGAATAAAATCTAACATTTCCTAAACTATATTCCAAATTATTTCTATTTAATGTAATAATTGTCTTTCTTATTCTATATTTTTCAGGAACTAATCCATCAGTCTTAAAACCTATTCTATTAAGTAAATCAACAAATCCATTCTTTTTCAAATTACTTTGAAATCTTTTATAAAATTTATTATCATAAGTTATAGTTAAAACTATATTATCTTTAGAAACAGTTCTCTTTAAATTATAATCCTCTACACTATCTTTAAAAGCATCAACTACTGGTTTAAAAAATTTATCATTTAAATCATTTTCATCATTTAACTCATCAAGAAACTTATCAAATTTACTTTTACTTTCTTCATACTTAACTTGTTCTTCTTCACTAATATTATCTAAATTTTCAAAATAATATGTTCTATCATAAGCACCTACATATGTCATTTTCTCGTTATAACCAAATAATAGATTTAAAAGTTTCTTATCATTAAAAGTTAAATCCGCTTCAAATCTAACTTCATTTTCATTATTATAATAAAGGTCTAGTCTATACTTATACTTATTTAAAATAACTAATAGTTGTTCAATATCCTTATTATCACTATAAGCATTATAACTAAAATCATATCTTTTAGCAAACTTAACTTGTTCACTTGTACTGCTTTTATCACTACTTTCAAAATCAATTTTACTAATAACACTTTCAAAAATATTCTTCGGTGTTAACTTATAATAAACATAAGTTCCTAAAGCAAGTAGTCCTATAAAAATAGCCATAATAAGTAACCATTTAATATAATTATTTTCCTTATCTACAAAAAACACTTCTTCTTTATCCATACTTAACTTCTCCCATATATAAATTATATAATTTTTTAACAAAATTCTCAAGTAAAATATAGACATTTAATAGTTTTTATGATTAAATAAGTTTATAGGGAAGTGGGGAGTTTTATGAAAAAACAATTAATAGAATATATAGAAAGTGATAAATTTGAAACTATAAGTTTTAATGAAATTAAAAAACTTTTAGGAATATCTAAAAAACACATGAACGATGAATTAAAAGAAGTACTTAATTCTTTAGAATTAGAAGGTCTTTTGTATGAATGTAAAGATGGTTTATACAAAAAAATGCCTTCTAATTTTTTAGTTACAACAATAGACGAAACAAAAAAAGGCACAAAATATTACGAAACAAATAATACAAGATATATACTTGAAAAAAATAAATTAAATGGATCTCTTTGTTATGACAAAGTAATAATTGATACAAATACAAATGAAGTAGTAAAAGTACTTGTAAGAAATATGCCAAATGTAGTTTGTGAAGTAAGAATGACTCCAGAAGGTTTTAAATATTTATATCCAGTTAACACAAATAACAACTTGAAAATAACTATTGGAACACAAAAAATGAAAAAATTAATTCCAGGTTCAAGAGTTCTTATAGAAGCAACAAACGAAATTTATGATAACATGTATGTAGGAAAATATATTAAAACAATAGGTTTTATTAACGAACCAGATATAGACTTCAAAACAATTGCCTACAATTATGGTTTCAATTTAGAGTTTCCTAAAGAAGTGTTAGAAGAATTAAAAAAATTCTCTAATGAAGTAACTTATGAAGACAAAATTGGAAGAGTAGATTTAACTGATGAAAGAGTTTTTACAATAGATAGAAAAGACTGTAAAGACATGGATGATGCGATAAGTATTAAAAGAAAAGAAGATGGTGGCTACATTCTAAAAGTACACATCGCACATGTAAGCCATTATGTTAAATTTGGTAGTGCCATTTTTGAAGAAGCAGCTCGCCGTGGCAACAGTGTATATTTTCCAGATTCTGTTGTAGCAATGCTTCCAGAAATACTATCTAATGACTTATGTAGTTTAAACCCAAACGTTGAAAGATTAACAAGAACTGTTGAAATAGAATTAGATAAAAACGCTAAAGTAACAAGTTATAAAACATACCGTTCAGTTATAAAATCAAAATTAAAAATGAACTATGATGATGTATTTGATATAATAACAGGTAAAGAAGCAAAAAGAGAATACAAACCATTTGTTAACGACTTAATGATACTTAAAGAATTATCAGAAAAACTAACAAACATTAAAATTGAAAGAGGATATACAAATTTTGATAGTGAAGAATTAAAATTCGTAATGGACGAACTAGGTAACACAAAAGAAATACTAGTTGAAAAAGATAACATCGCGCATGAAATAATAGAAAACTGCATGCTTTTACCTAACGAACTTGTAACACACTTATACCCAGGTTTTCCATTTGGCTTTAGAAACCATGAATTACCAAGCACATACAAAATGTATGATTTAATTGAAACAATAAAAGAATTAGGTTACCCAGTTAGAAACCTTAAAAATATGAAACCTAACTTCTTAATACAAAGATTATTAAATGATTTTAAAGGTAAAGAAGAATATGTAATAATTTCAAGAATTATATTAACAAGTATGAAACTTGCATACTATGGAACTGAAAACAAAGGTCATTTTGGTTTAGCGATAGAAGATGGTTATACACACTACACTAGTCCAATTAGAAGATTAAATGACTTAATAATACACAATTTATTAGATATGTACGAAGATGGAACTTTAACAAAAGAAAAACTAATTGAAATTGATAAAATGTTAGAAAAACTTTTAGCACATGCTTCTCGTATGGAAAGACAAGCAGAAAAAGCAGAATATGAAGCAGATAAATTACAAGTAATTAATTACCTAAAACAACGTATTGGCGAAGAACAAATTGCATACATAGAAAAGATAACACCTGAATATATTAAAGTAATCGTACCAGGTTTAATGGATGGAATTATTAATTATGATAGCATGCCAGAAAGAACTTATATGTTACCATCTGGAAAACTAAAAGGAGTTGACACAGGAAGAGTCTACAAACCTGGTCACAAAGTATTACTTACAATTAAAGATGCAACTTATGTAGACAAATCAATTTATTATAACTTAGTAGACAACTTAACTTTAACAGAATGTGATAATAATAAACTAACTAGAAAATTATAGGAGTATTTATGAATAACGAAAAAAGAATATTTACAAGTGGTTTGGGCTTTGATAAATTATTTATTATATTCGTAATTGGTTGCCTATTTGGCAACTATTATGAAATGATACTAAATTTAGTAAGACACTACTTAAGGGACGGTAGTATATTTTGGGAAGTAAGACGTGGGGTCATTTATGGCCCTTTTAGTCCTGTTTATGGAATGGGTGCTGTTTTAATGACAAAACTACTAGTAGGTAAAAACAATAAATGGTATATAACACTTATAAAAGGGGCTTTACTAGGTGGGTCTTTTGAATACTTAACAAGTTTCTTACAAGAAACATTTACTGGTACAACTAGTTGGAATTACTCAAAAAAAATACTAGACATTAATGGAAGAACTACAATACCTATTATGCTTTTATGGGGACTACTTTGTGTAGTATTTGTCCACTTCATTTACCCATGGTTATCAAAAAAAATAGAAAGTATCCCATACAACATTGGAAAACCTATTCTTACAGTATTTATAGTCTTTTTATCTCTTGATATGTTTATATCTTTTACAGCCGTAATAAGGCAGTCATTAAGAAGAGAAGGATATCCAGCATACACTTACTTAGGTGAATTTTGTGATAAAGTTTATACAGACGAAAGACTAAAAAAGGCATACCCTAACATGAAAGTGAGAAGTAAAAAATGATAAGTAATATATTTATAATAATTGGTGTAACTTTGTTTATATCAAAGTTAATAATAACCCAATTTAATAAAAATAAACCTACAAAAATAAATGTGAATAACCCAAACTACTGCATTTTAGTACCCGCTAGAAATGAGTCACGTGTAATTGAAGACTTACTACTCAGTATAAAATCTCAAACACAAAAAGTACCTTTTGAAAATGTATATATTATTGTAGAAGATAAAAATGACCCTACTACAAAAATTGCTAAAAAATATAATGCAAATATAATCATAAGACAAAAACTAGAACTAAAAAGAAAAGGATATGCTCTGATGGAAGCAATAGAAAGAATTACAAAAACAAAGAATTACGACGCATACTTTATATTTGATGCAGACAACATATTAGATAAAAACTATATTTCAGAAATGAACAAATCATTTATGAGTGGATATGACATTGGAATTGGTTATAGACTAAACAAAAACAAAACAAACAGCATTGCCTCTTCGAGCCATTTAATATTCACACTAGTAAACGAACTATCTAATAAAAACAGAAACAAACATAACATAAACTGTAACTGTTCTGGAACTGGATTTTATATAACAGGAAAACTTATTAACAAACTAAAAACTTATCCGTTTCACTCACTTACTGAAGACTACGAAATTTCACTATACGCTTGCACTAACAATTTAACAACAACATACAACAGAAATGCCTTATTTTATGATGAACAACCAACAAACTATAAAACATATTTAAAACAAAGAACAAGATGGGTAAGCGGTTACTTTGAAGCAAGAAAAAAATACAGAAAAAGTTTACTAAAAAATATAAACTTTAAAAACAAAAACTTTGCTTCAAACTATAACTCTTTTATAGGAATATATGACTTAATATTCTTACTTATTGGCTTAATACTAAAAATGTTAAATCACCCACTTTTAATACCATTAATAGTTTACTTAGTTCTCATGTTACTAACAATTTATCTAATACATATAGAAAAAAACTATAAACTAAACACTTCACTTTATATAAAAACTATACTAGTGCACCCACTACTTTTACTTAGTTACATACTTTGTTTAATAAAAGTACTAACTAGTAAAGAAATAACATGGGATACTATAGAACACAAAGAGACTTTAAATAAATAAGTCTCTTTTAATTTAATAAGCAAACACATAAATAACCAAGTACATACTAAAAACGTAGAACGTTACTACATTTTTTAAAACTCACTAAAAAAATAGACAAAAGTCTATTCTTTACTTACACCAATTTTCTCTCCACATTTAACTCTAGTCTCTATATTTTCAACGGAATTATTAAGAATATCTCTATCAATAACTACAGCATCTTTTTTAACAAGCAGTACAATAGTACTTCCACCAAACAAGAACATTCCTTTTTCTTCTCCTTTTTTAAACTTATAATTATCATGTTTATTTTTAATCTTTCCAACAAGTGTTGCACCAACTTCTACTTCTACAATATCTCCAAAATTCTTAGTATGAAGTGTAGTATACTCTCTACTATTTCTTTTAAATACCTTACACTTTCTATAAGCAATTGGCCTAACCGTATTTAAAACACCTCTTACAAAATAATTGTCTTCTTGGCTACCATCATCAACATAATGATACCTATGATAATCATCCTTACATAACCTAAAAACAAGTGCTTTACCACCTATATAATTTTTATAAATTTCATCATCATTAAGTAAATCTTTAACACTATAAAAAGAATTCTTAATTTCAAAACAAGAATACTCATTAACATCATACACAGTCAACTTAGCATCACATGGGCTTATAAAAACATTCATATCTTTAACATAATCAATTTTCTTTTTCTTTCTTACAAAAAAAGAATTAAAACTTTTATATTTAATATTTTCATAAACACTCATATCAATTTTATTCTTCTTAACAAAAGGTTTAATAAGTATTTTAGAAATTCTACTACTTAAAAATAAACCTATTAACTTAGAAATAAAAGGTAAACTTAAAAACTTAATCAAACATCTTCCAATTACACTTCCATAAAGAAAATTAACTAATTTTCCCTCTTTATCATAGTCTAAATTACCTTCCCTATCTTTAAACATATATAACATAATACTACCTACTTCTATTTATTTTCTTCTTTATATTCTTCTAAATTACTAAATAATTTAACTATATTTTTCTTAGGAACAAGCATATACATATCTTTATTTATACTAAATTTAAATTCTTTAGTATCATGTTTATACTCTTCACCATCAAGTACCCAACTATTAGGAACATCTTTAAATCTAACAACTAAATTATTAGTTTTATAATACTCAAGTCCAGGCATATTCTTCACTTCCCCAGCCAAAATCCTAGTAGCAAGCGCAATTAACTCAACTTTAGTTTTAGCAGTAATCATAAGCACTTCAAACATATCATCATCTAATTTAACATCATTATATATATGACTTATTCCACCCATTCTACTTGTATTAGTAATAAAAAGGAAAGAATATATACCACTTTTCTTAATTCCATCTATCTCATATTCTAAATCAAAAAGTTTTACCTTCCCAGTAAATTCATGAATTGCATTAAAAATATAAGCAAGTCTTCCATACTTCTTTTTATACTTTCTAGGAGTATTATAACTAACATCAACATAACTACCTAAACAAGCCACATAAACAAATGGAACATCATTAATCATACAAACATCCACATTCTTTTCAGTTCCACTAAGTAGCATCTGTGCATTAACTATCATATTCTTAGTGTACCCATACATTGTACCAACATCATTCATAGTACCAACAGGAAGTTGTGCCATAACAAGCTTATTCTTTCTCATTAAATTACCTGTTATGCCTTCATTTAAAGTACCATCCCCTCCAGCACAAATAACTAAATCAACATCATCTTCTAACTCACTCACTATTCTAGTCGCATCTTTTGCCGCTTTAGTTGGACACATAACAGTCTCATACCCATTAACTTTCATAATTTCTGGAAGTTCTTTAAGATTTTTCTTATCAACAGGTCTTCCACTTTCAGGATTATATATAATTACACATTTTTTCATAATTTCCGCCCTCAAAATAATTTTATCAAATTAACATATAAAAGTCTACTCTATCTTATCTTATAATTATTTATCACACTCAAATTCTCTTTTAAAATATTCCACATTCTATCACTTAATTCTTTCTCCCAATTATCTTCTTTTAAATTAACAAAAGGTCTAAAACTAATTTGATAAAAAGGTGTAATCCATAAAGAAAAATCTTGTTTGAAAATTTGACTAAATTCTACATTTCTTAAAACACTAAAAATAAATTTATCAAATAAGACTTTATCATTAAGAATATAAGCCTTATTTAAATCAGTAAATTTAACACAACCTATAGACCCATTAATAACCTCTATATCTTTAACACTTGTTGGTAAAACTAAATCTCTAATAAACCTTTTAGTATCATTATTAATAACAATTTTTTTAAGTTTATCACTATTAGAAAAATCATAACATATTCTATTTGTATTAAATATAGTATTTTCACTCATTCCTATATAAACATATTCTACGTCTTTTCCAAAATAAATAGTATTTTCTCTAAAATCACTAAAAACTTCATTTAATAATATATTCGCATCAAAATTAAATTCATCAAAATCTGCTATTTTAAACCCATCATAGAACTTATTCCTAAAAGGAAGAACATAATTCATTTCCTTATTTAACATATTAAAAACCTTATAAATATTAAAATAATAACCATATTCTTTTTGTAACTCTTCTAAATTATTTCCTAATTTATACTTATGATCAAACATTCTAAGAATTGTTAATAAAGAAACATCACTAGCAAAATAATTTGAGTAACCATATTTTTTACATATACTACTATTACTATAAGGTTCTAAATAATTATAAACACTACTAGTAGGTACTTTAAAATATTCTAACATTTTATAAAACCAATTCTTATAATCATCTTTTTCTCCATTAAATAACAAACTTAATTTAAATGAGTCCTTTAAAATACTATTCACTTCTCTATCATAAAAAATAATATTCTTAATATCTCTACTTATATTCTTTTCACTAATATATTTATAAATAATATTCTCTAAATAATCATGTTCATACACACTATTATATTTAATTACATAATCACTTATAGGTTTTTCCCTAAACTTAATTTCATAATATTTAAACTTTCTATCAATTAAATCATTTAATAAATCATCAACGCAAGTAGTACTAAACTCCTTTAAAAATATACACTTTTTAATACCTTCATCAATACTCTCTATATTCCCAATTTTAAGACTTTTAATATCATTAATAACATCATGACTACTTAAATAATGTTCTAACATAACTTCCATATAAACAATATTACTAATACCTAATTCTTTAATATTTTCATTATCTATACCAAATAGATATAAATAACTCTTAAGTTTATTAAATTTATTTCTTATCATTTCATCTTCATTACTAACTAAAGTAATATTAGAAATACTAATTAAATCTAAATAACTACTAACCTCCAAATTAATAGCCTTCATATTACTATTTATAATAATTAACTCATTTTTTATACTATTAATCTTTCTATAAATAGCATCTCTTTTATTAACATTAATAATGTTTCTTCTACTAACTACATCTAAAGCCTTCCACCTAATAAATAAATCTTCTTTATAATTATTTAATAAAACAACATAATACTTTAATTTACTTAGTATAATTTCTAAATCAACATTATTTCTCTTATCACTATTATTTACTAAATTCATAATATAATCTAATTCAATAATAGTTTTAGTAATACTATTAATATAATTATTAATAGTAACTTCACCTTGAAAGTCCACACTTGTTAAATACCTATCACTCTTTAATAACTCTTTATAATAACTAATATACTTTTTAATCTCTTTATCTTTTGAAACATAAAACTTCTTTTCAGGCATATCAATTAAATCATCTAAATTAATTAAAGAATTACTATTTATATTAACTTTCTTTTTAAAAATATTTTTAAACCAACCCATATAATCCCCTCATATAAAAAAAGTGTACTTATTATAGCATACTTTTCTAAATATTTCAAATTAATAGTTATAATTAAATTTTCTTAACAATTAAAATCAATCTTTTAAATTTCCCATAGAAACAACATAAAATCCATCATCTCTTTTATAAGAATAAGTTGTCTCTGTAAATAGCATTAAAAATAAAGGCTCACCACACTTTTCAATATCTATGCGTTTTGTAGATTTTAAAAGGTTTTTTGCTGCTTCATCAATATATCCAGAACCTAATTTAATTTCAACATCATCCATTATTTCCATCAATTATCCCAATTCATTATCAATTAATCTTGGTAAATATTTCATACTTTATTCTTTATTCAAAAAAAATATTAAACCATTTTTTATATAGAAAAAAATTTACATTTTAAGAAAAAAAGAAAGCCTTAACTTAAAGCTTTCTTAATATTATTTATAATATCATTAATATCTAATTCTTCACTAACAAACATATCTACATAATCTATATTTTCTTCATTACCTATAACCATAATTTTAATATTACTAGATATATCTTTTATAGTTCTAACTAACTCTTCTAGTTTAACATCACTAATATATTTATCAATAATTACAACATCATAGTCTACTCTCTTTAACTCTTTTATTGCTTCTACCCCATTACTAAAATCATTCACTTTTATTTCATACTTCATAATACTATTCTTTAAAAATGCTCTGATCATATTACTACTATGTATAATCATTATATTAACACTACTTAAATCTAACTTAGTACTAGTATCCACTAAACTCTCATGAAGAAATACTTTAAACTCACTTCCTTTACCTAGTTCTGAAGTAACACTTATATTTCCTCCAAGAATATTAACTAAATTTTTAGTGATAAATAATCCTAAGCCTAAACCTAAAGTATCACTATTCTTTTCTAACTTACCAAATTTATTAAATATTAAATCAATATTCTCTTCACTAATTCCTTTACCAGTATCCTTTACTACTATTTCAATATCGCACTTATCTTTCTTAACACTACTACTTACACTAACTTCTATTTTACCCTTATCAGTATATTTAATAGCATTGCTAAGTAAATTACTAACTATTTGTTTAACTTTATCCTTGTCTCCGTAAACAACATCAGGTAACTCACTATAATTACTTACAATTTCTACATCTTTATTAGTAAGTCTCTTTTTATTTAAATTAATTATATCTTCTATAACCTCTTTAGGATTATACCCACTTATTAAAATATCCACATTTCCACTTTCAATTTGAGAAACATTAATTATTCCATTACAAACATCTAACAAACTATTTGTAGAATTAACTAAATCATTAAGTACATCCTTACTTTCTTCACTCAAATTATCTTCCATTTCTATTACACTTGCACATCCTATAATCTGATTCATAGGTGTTCTAATTTCATGAGACATACTCCTTAAAAATTCACTTTTAACCAAGTTGGCATTTTCTAAGTTGTCTTTAGCTAGCTCTAGTTCATTTATCAGTTTAATATCTGGATTTTCTATAGTAAAATACATTATAAAATTATCTATCGTTAACCCAATAGAAATAATTATTAAATAAGGATTAACTGAAAAGAATATAGCAATTAAAATAGCAGTAAAAATAATTACAAAAACTGGTAAATGTTTTATATTAATTTTCTTTAAGTTAAATAAAACAATTAACAAAGAAACTAAAATATAAAATAAACAAAATATAATTGATAATATAACCGCTTCTCCTTGTGCAGTTTGATGTATACTATCTTTAATAATTAAGTCAATTTTAGAATTAAAAACCACTACAAACATTATAATATCCAAAACTATAACAGATGTACTAACCTTTTTTAATAACCTCTTAAATCTTTTTCTTTCTTTATAAGTTATAACAAAAATATATAACATTAATGAAGAAGACCAAATAATTAAAAACACATAATCAAGTTTGTTTAATAAGGAAACTAAACTAACATTATAATTAGTGTAATAATTATAAAACAAAAGGGATACTAAAGCACTATCCATTAAAATAGAAAAAATCATTAAAATATAAATACTATTTTCTAATAAATGTACTCTTTTCTTAGAAAAATAAATAACAAGCAAAACAAATGAAAGCAAAAACGCTGTCACTGGTAAATACAAATTTGGCACACTACCCACTCCCTCTAACTTATCCTAAGTATATAACATAATAATGATTTTTGCAAGAAAAAAACACTATTTTTTTAGTGTTTTACAAAATACTTCTTCTTCACTAACTATAAGTTTATCAGTACATTCTGTTGTTTTTTCAGGCTCTAAGTAAAAGTATGGAGTGGCTTTAATAGTCTCTTCTAAATATTTATCCCACTCTTCATATATTGAAGAAGAACGCTCTTTAAAAGTATTATCAGGATGTTTACTAATCATATCAAATTTTTCAGTAGCCATAATGTCTCTAATTCTTTCAGTAACTACTTCCTTTTCTATAGTAGTCATTCTTTGTAAATAATTTATAACCACTTTTAATACATGTTCATTTTCTTCATTAAGAAGACATTTTATATCATTTACTACTTTTAAACACATACTACTTATTTGATTTAATAAATTATTAAAATCATTTTCATTCTGTTTATTATTTAATTCACTAACAATATTCTTAATATTAACCAACTCATTTTTAATGCTTAAATATTGAACACCATCAAAAATTAATACATCATTTGCTTTATTAATATACTTATTTAATTTCTTAATAATTAAATCTACATCTTCTAAAGTAACATCATTAACATCAATTCCATCTAACATTCTTGAATAACACTTATTACCAACTTTATAAGTTATTATAGGTACAACTAAAGCATTATTTTCTTTAGCAATTTCATAAAATCCCCAATGCAAATTATACATTAATTTATTAGGTGATAAATTCCAAGTAGCTTCAGGAAATATTAAAATATTACTACCATACTCTATTACCTTATTCATCTTACTTTTCATAGCATTTCTACTTTCTTTATCATATCTATCAACTAATTGAGAACCATATAACCATAAAAAGAAACCATCCAAAGTATTATAAAATAAGTCTGTATTACCAACTACAAAATAGGCATTACATTTAGCAGTCAAAACAGTATTAACCGCGTCATCCTTAAATGAATGAGATGCAGTATATATAATTGGCCTATCACTTCCTTTAAATTCTTTCTTTTCAATTTCTAGTTTTAACTTACTATTTAAGGCTAACACTTTCCATAATAATGGTCTAATCTTATTTCTAAGCATAACCCCATTCTTAGATATAGTATTTTCTGGATTATTATCACTCATATACTTTAAAAACCTATTATTCATAATTTCCCCCTTAATAAAAAGTGTACTTATTATAGCACACTTTAATTTATTATGCAAATTATAAGTTTTTTGTTAACTTTAAATTTTCCACTACTCCAGTACCCATATCCAATGAAACATCCGCATCTAATATTTCATTATATTTTCTATTATGTGAAATACTTATAATAGTGCCCTCATAACCTCTAATTAGTTCATATATTAAATTAAGTGCTTCTTTATCAAGATGATTGGTAACTTCATCCAATATTAACACATTAGTTTTTAAAAGTGCTAGTTTTATAATAGCTAACCTAGTTCTTTCTCCAGGTGATAATTTAGAATAAATTTTATCTTTATCTTCATAACTAATACCTATTTTTTCAAGTAATGTAAACACTAAAGAATAATTAACATTAACCATATTTTCTGTAAGATATTCTATAACAGAATTATTACCTTCTAACAAAGTATTTTGTGAAATATATCCCATTTTAACTTTAGAACCCACAATAACTTTTCCACCTATTGGATCTATTTCTCCTAAGATAGTTTTAATTAAAGTAGTTTTTCCACTTCCATTATAACCATTAATTTGTAGTTTCACACCATATGGTATAATAAGGTCTATGGCTTTAGTTTTAAACGTATCATATCCACATATAACTTTATCTAAAACTATATCTTTATTTCCCTTGTCATCATCTAACTCAAAAAATACATCAATTGGTTTCTTTTCTTCAAAATTAGGAACATCTAATTTATCTAAAATTCTAGTTATTCTCTTAATATTAGAAGTGCTTGTTCTTTCTTTAGCGTAATTGTTAGCTATCTTATCATTATCGTTATGCGCTCTTTTAGTATTACCAGAACTCACCCATCTCTTAGCCTTCTCTAATTCACTTTTAAGTCTTTCTTTTTCTTCTTTAGTTTTATAATATTCTTCTCTTTTTCTAATATATTCATTCTCTTTAGTAAGTAAATAATTATTATAAGTCATATTATATTCCTTAATTTTACCATCAACTAATTCAAATATTTTATTTACTATATTATTAAGAAAAATCTCATCATGTGACACAATAATCATTTTTTTATTGGTTTTCTTTAAATATTTTTCTAACCAAGTTATTGCTTCTATATCTAAATTATTAGTAGGCTCATCTAGTAATAATATATCTCTATTAGAGATTAACAACTCCATTAATAATACTTTAATTTTTTCTCCACCTGATAATGTTTTAATTTTAGTATTAAGTGATGCACGCAAGTTTAATCCATTTTTTATAATTTCTAAATTATTTTCAAAATTATATCCATCTAAACTTAAAAATTCATTATAAAGAAGAGTATACTCTTCCATTTTATCTTCCGTTAAATCTAAAGATAATTTATCTAAAGTACTTTCTAATTCTTTAATTTTAGTTACTTCTTTAATATATTCAAATATAGAATACTCATAATACTTTTCTTCAATTTCCTGTTTCAAATAACCAATTGTTTCGCCGTCTGTTTTAACAATTCCTTTATTATTGGATATAGTTTTCAAAAGCGTACTTTTTCCACTTCCGTTTTTTCCTACTAAACCAACTTTATCTGCAGTATTTAATTTAAAAGATACATTATCTAATATTATATTCCCATTAAATTCCACTTTTACATTATTAACTATCATATTTAGCACACTCCTCACATGTATTATTTTTACTCCAATTGATAATCTGTGTTTCATATGTTGCAAAATTAAACATCATTGTTTTACCTTTTAAATTATAACTTATATAATTATTAAAGTATTTCACAATTTCATTTGTAATTATAGATGAAATCATAGCACACATTGGTCCATATGATGGAACAACTTTAACATTCTGTAACGGAATATCTGTCGTTTCTTTATCTATACATTTTAAACAAGCAGTTTCGTGTGGAATAACAAATGGTCCTATCATTGCAACGTGTTCTGCAAAACCTGCAAAAATAACGGGTTTATTTTCATTAACACAAATATCATTGATTAACCTTCTAATAACTCTAAATGGTTTATCCAATGTACATATAACAATATCACATTCCTGTACTTCATGCAAGATTTTTTCTTTGTTATCTATCATAACATTCTTAATAACAATATTTCCTTTTAATTTGCTAGCTAACACTTCAGTTTTATTTTTTCCCACATCGTTTTCTGAATACGGATATTGACGTATTAAATTACTACATTCTACTATATCGTTATCCACTAAAATAAAATTTTCAAACCCTGCTCTTGAAAGCATAAATACGACATTAGCGCCTACTCCACCTAATCCTAAAATTAATATTTTTTTATTAGCAAATAATTCTTTATTTTGTTTAAAATCATTTGTAAATAATGAAAAAAATAAATCTTGTCTACTGTATTTGTTATCACATAATGCCTCATATTTTTCATTTTCAATAATCAATTTTTCTTCAAATAAATAGCAAATTACATCTTTAAGTTCAGATTTGCTCACATTCGTTTCTTTAGAAACTTTTTCTATAAGCTTTTCTTCATTAATTGGTTCTTTCAAGTTTTCAATTAACGATAAAAATACATCACTTTGATACTCTATTTCTTTACCAGTTTCTTTAAAGTTTCCCATTCTTACTACTTTATTAATTTTATCCACATAAAATGGTTTTGTTGTATTTAGTATAAGCATTTTATCCTCCTATATAATGATAAAAGCTCAATTAATGAGCTTTAATTAACAGTGTTGGTCTACATGACAAGAAAATTTTGCAACTGTTACTTTTTTTACGTTAATTTTCATATAATCTACCTCCTACCAACTGAAGTCAAATCACTTCTTGAAAAATATTATAGCACACATAACTTACTATGTAAATAGTAAGTTATTCATAGTTAGTAAGTTACGACAAACAGCAAAGAAAAAACTAGTATACTACTTAGTACCTAGTTTGATCTTTAAAGTCTCATTTTTACCATTTCTAATAACAGTCATTTCTATAGTTTCATCTATTTCATAACTATAAAGTCTATATCTAAATTCAGCTATATCTTTAACAGTATCATTACCAACTTTAATAATAACATCTTCACTCTTTAATCCAGCCTTAGCCGCAGGACTATTCTTTTCAACATCAACCACTACTACACCACTATCAATATCTTTATCAAGTCTAATACCTGCATAAGCAAGTTGCATTGTACTAGTTGCGTTTAACATGCTTACACCTATATAAGGTCTACTAATTTTACCATTTTCTCTTATATTTTTTGCATAAGTTACTGCATCTTCAATAGGAATAGCAAAACCAATACCTTCAATAGTACTCTCTACTATCTTCATACTATTAATACCTATTACTTCTCCATTAGCATTACATAATGGTCCACCACTATTACCAGGATTAATCGCAGCATCAGTTTGCATAACATTCATAATCCAGTCAGCACTAGAACCATTTATACTTACACTAACAAGTCTATCTTTACCACTTAAAATACCTCTAGTAACAGTACCCTTAAAATTTATTCCCATAGGACTTCCCATAGTAAACACAGTATCTCCTACTTTAACATTTTCACTCTTTCCTAAAGATGCTACACTCTTAATAGTATCCTTATCAACCTTTAAAACAGCAATATCAGCATATTCGTCACTACCAACTATTTTAGCAGTAGTTTCACTATCATCATTATAAGTTATCTTAATAGTTTCACCACTTTCAATAACATGATGATTAGTCATAATATATCCATTATCATCATCAGTATCATAAACAAACCCAGTACCAGTTCCTATAAGTTCTCCCTTACTATATGTTTGTATTACAACTACAGAACCCTCAATCTTATTAACAGCCTCACTTATACCATTATCTGTAATAGTAACATTCTTCTCTTGTATAGTTTTAACAACATTACTATTAGGAAAATATTTAACAACTCCTACAATAACAAGTGCACCAACTAAAATCCCAATTAACAAAGTAATTAAATAACTAATTTTTTGTCTCATAAATAATACCTCCTATTCAATATACATTATATCTTTATAATTTTTAGGAAATCCCATTTTCTCTATTACACTACCTATATTAATACTTTTTAATTTACCATTTAATGTATCTAATTCATAATTTATTTCATTCATCATCATCTTAAAATCAACTTTAGTAAGTAATCTCTTTAAAATAATAATTAGTGCAAAAATATCATTTTTACCATAAATATACCCATCTTCATCCTTATCTATGTTTAGTATATTATGATACTTAGTATCGTTAATAACTCTCTGAGTAAAATGATCAAACACTATATCCTCATGCGCACATAAATTTCTATAATTAGAAAGTATTGATAAATACACTTCAAAATCTTCTGGTTCTATATCATATATTTTAGCTATTTCTTCTCTATCTTTATCTTTTAAAATACTAAACATTTCACTCATTAAACCAAAACTAATGACTTTAACACCTATCCATAAAGGAATATATCCATAGTTATCCATATAATGACTAGTCGCTCCATGTTGTCTTCCATTAATTCTAAGTTGTCTCTTAATCTTTCTAATTAAATCACTTATTTGTCTACTCTTTTCTCTATCATTATCAAAGTTTTTAGCATTCAAATAATTTTTCTCTTTAAATCCATAATTCTTACTCATAACATAACTAAATATAGACTTATAGTTATTTTCAACAATTAATATATTCTTAAAAATAATATTTCTAAACATTCTATCAAAAACAAATAAACTATAAATCTCTTCAAAAGTAGTACCACTTACAAACTTTCTAGAACCATCATGTTTCAAGAAAACATGCCTATACCCCATTATAAAGAAATAATTTTCTCTTAAAAGAACTTCCTTAGTATAATCTTCATCTCTAATAACAAGTTCCTTATCTTTTAATATTTCAATTTGTTCATCTAATGTTTTAAATACTTTAGCTGTCAATCCTCATCACCTAGAATAATTTTATCACAAAGAATAAACTATTACCACTTTTTTCACAAACTTTTCGTTTTAGTTTACTTTTTTTATTGGAGGTTTAATAGGCATTATTAAAGCAGCAATAATATATAACAAAAGTCCACTACCATAAACTAAAGAAATAAATACCCAAATAAGTCTCACGATAGTAACATCTATTTCAAAATACTCACTTAATCCCATACATACTCCACAAAGTATTTTTCCTTCATTAACTCTATATAATCTCTTTTCTTTCATACTTCCTCCTTAAACACAAATTAATAATTTTATATATATTTAATTAAAACACTATTTACTATAATAAATTATTTAAATATTTATAACATTATCACTACAATACTCCCTTACTAACATTAATTTTAACACATTTAACTTATAAAAGATAGTAAACAATTCATTTTTACTAAAATTAACATCTACATATAATTACTCATTAAATAATAAAACATTTTTCATACATATCTAAGTCTTCCTTTAAAACATTTTTAAGTTCATAATCAAAGAACCTTAAACATTACTATATTTTTCAATAAATAACACTAAATCTTTATATTAATAATTTTTTATATTTAAATACACATAAAAAGGAAGTAGAACAAATTCTCTTCCTTAAATAAATTATTATCTCTTACTAAATTGTGGAGCACGTCTAGCTTTCTTAAGACCATATTTCTTACGTTCTTTAATTCTAGCATCTCTAGTAACCATACCAGCACCTTTTAAAGTAGGTCTATAACCTTCACTATCAACTTCAAGTAAAGCTCTAGCAATACCTAATCTAATAGCACCAGTTTGTCCATTAAAGCCACCACCTTTAACAGTAACTTCAATATCATATTGACCATCAGTTCCTGTAAGTACAAGTGGTTGTTTTAAATCCATTACTAAAGTATCATAAGGCATATATTCATTAACATCAACACCATTAACAATAATACTACCTTTACCACTAGTCATTCTAACTTGAGCTACACTTCTTTTTCTTCTTCCTGTAGCTGTATAAACTTTCTTATCTGCCATAATTCCTCCTATAAATTAATCTTTTCAGGCTTTTGAGCTTCATGATTATGATTCATTCCTTCATAAACAAATAACTTTTTATACATTTGTCTACCAAGTCTATTCTTAGGAAGCATTCCTTTAACAGCTCTTTCAACCATTTCTACTGGATATTTTTCTTTCATAACCTTAGCAGTTCTCTCTCTTAAACCACCTGGAAATCCACTATGATTATAATATACTTTCTTATCTAATTTGTCGCCAGTTAAATTAACTTTACTAGCATTTACTATAATAACTGCATCCCCACAATTAACATGAGGTGTAAAAGTTACTTTATGTTTACCACGTAAGATATGAGCAGCCTTAGCAGCTACTTTACCTAAAGTTTCTCCTTCAGCATCAATCAAATACCATTTAGTAGAAACATCTTCTTTTCTTAACATAAATGTTTTCATATTTTTATCTCCTTCTAAATTTCTATCCTTATATATAAGACTTCCCACATCCACATACAAAGATAATTTATAAAAATGTACCAATAATAATTATACAATAACAATATCAAAAAAATCAAGCATAAAATCGCGTTTTTTAAAGATATTTGAACTAAAAACAAGTTTTTTAGCATAAAATATCATAAAACAACATTAAAAAAACATTTATTATTGACAAACAAAAAATATAATATTAAAATTAAAATAGGTAAAAAGAATAAAAAATGGAGGAACAATATATGAAAAAAAATAAAACAGGAACTTTATATTTATTATTATTTCTAATAATAATTACCCTAGCAGGAGGAATAATTGGATTAATAGCTAACTTAAATATGAAGCCATCAAATCCAAGCGATAGTAATGATAATGGAAAATTCAAGGTAACTTATAAATACTATGTTGATAATACAGAAATAAGTAGTATAGTTAAACAAGAAAAAATAAAAATAGCTAATGAAGATTTTGAAGGTGTAATTGATGAAAAAGAAATGTACACTTTTGAAAAATATGAATGTTCTAATGAAGTAAAAGGTAGTTGGGATAATGAAAAATGGAAATTTACTCCTGACTTAACTGCTGATTCAACATGTAAATTATATTTTCTAAAAAACTTTCACGAAGTACAAATAACTACTTCAAATGCTTTGCTACCTAATAATACAAATACACAAAAAGTGTTAGTTGAAAGAAATAATACAAAAACTTTAAATTTACTTCCATCAGAAGGTTATAAATTTGGAGAAGTAAAATGTACTGAAGGCGCTAATGCTTCATACGACGAAACAACAAAAGATTTAGTAATTGGGAATGTTAACAAAGACACAAAATGTGATGTATCATTTATAATAAATGGATTTACTGTAGAAGTAGAAGCATCAAATGCAGAATTAAAAGAAACTAAAAAAACTGCAAACTATGGAGACACAGTAACATTTGAAATAACACCAAAAGAAAATTATGCATTTGAAAGTGTAACATGTACCAATGAACAAAAAGCAGAATTTAATGGTAACACTTTAACAATAAAAGGGCTAACAAACGATTCAAAATGTACAGTTAATTTTAAATTCACTATCGTCAAATACACAGTAAGTTTAACAGTAGAAAATGGAACACTTCTAGAAAGTTCAAAATCTCCACAAACTACTAATAACAATATGGAAGTATCGTTTGCAATTAGTAAAAATGATGGTTACTTATTTACAGGAGCAGTATTAGACTGTGGAGCTGATAAAGTAGAAAGTGAACTAACTAGTAACGTTTTAAAAATTAAAAATATTAATAAAAACTTAACTTGTAAATACATATTAAAAGAAGATAAAGCAAATTAATGAAAGACTTGTTCTTTCATTTTTTAATGGACAAAACAAATAGTATTTGATAAAATTAAACCATGACATGGAATATTAAAAATGTAAAAATTAGTAATAGAATTGTATTTGCGCCTATGGCAGGAGTGTCTAATATAAGTTATAGACAAATCATAAAAGAAATGGGTGCTGGTTTAATATACTCTGAAATGATAAGCACTCTAGGTATTAAGTATAACGGAAAGAAAACAATAGACTTAATTAACTTTGAAGAAACCGAACGTCCTATTAGCATTCAAATATTTGGAAGTGATATTACTTCTTTCGTAAGTGCAGCAAAATATATTGAAGAAAACTTTCACCCTGACATAATAGACATAAACATGGGCTGTCCTGTTGCTAAAGTAGCAATAAAAAGTCAAGCAGGAAGTGCTCTACTAAAAGACCCAGATAAAATATATGAAATAGTATCAAATGTTGTAAAAAACACTAACACTCCTATCACAGTAAAAATAAGAAGTGGTTGGGATAGTGATCACATTAATGCAGTAGAAGTAGCAAAAAAAATAGAACAAGCTGGTGCTTCAGCAATTGCTATTCATGCAAGAACTAGAAGTCAAGGATACTCAGGAAAAGCTGACTGGAACATTATAAAACAAGTTAAAGAAAGTGTAAATATTCCAGTAATTGGTAATGGTGATGTATCTACAATTTATGATGCTAAGAGAATGCTAGAAGAAACAAAATGTGATGCAGTAATGATCGGGCGAGCCACTCTTGGTAATCCTTGGTTTATCAAAGAATGCATAGAATATGTAGAAAATAATCGCATTATAGATAAACCAACTGACTTAGAAAAAATAAACATGATAATAAAGCACTATAACTTACTAAAAAAGTACACCAATACAAAAACAGCACTCCTAGAAATTAGAACACATGCCCTATGGTACCTTAAAGGAATACCTGGTACTAAAGAAATTAAAACTAAAATATGTCAAGCTAAAACAGAAGAAGAATTTTTAACTATAATAAATGAACTAAAAAATACTATAAAAAAGCAATAATAAAAAGTATATTATAACCAATATACTCTTTTTATTTACCTTAACCTCTTTCACTAAAAAATACTATATTAATTTATAATACATGGATAAGTTCATTCCTTTTTTTACATATTCGTCCTTTTTCCGATGTGAACTTTTAACAACTTACTGTTGACAAATGGTAATTAATATAGTACAATAACTTCGTAAATCAATGAAGAAGACGAGTAGCATTATATACTGTTTATAGAAAGCTAGGATGATGGAAACTAGTAACAAGCCTAATGTGAATAAAAACTTCCAAGTGGCTAACAAGCCCGGATAAATTCCGTTATAAATAAGAGATAATCAGTTAATGATTAAGAAGGGTGGAACCGCAGGTATCTTACTATGCCCCTTTAGTCATTAACTTTTTTATTTAAAAGAAGGAGGAAAAAATAATGGAAAGAAATTTTACAGAACAAGAATTAGTTAGAAGGGAAAAAGCAGAAAAATTAAGAAGTCTTGGTCTTGACCCATTTGGTGATAGATACGATAGAGACTCACTTGCAAATGACATTAAAGAAAAATATAAAGACTTAACTCATGAAGAATTAGAAAGTATGGATGAGCATGCTAAAGTAGCAGGAAGAATTATGTTCATAAGAAAAATGGGTAAAGCATCATTCTTTTCAATTCAAGACAAATCAGGTAAAATTCAAATTTATATCTCAATAAATGATATTGGAGAAGAAGATTACACTTTATTTAAAACTGCAGACATCGGAGATATTGTCGGTGTTGAAGGCAAAATAATGAAAACTATGACTGGAGAAGTAACAATAAAATGTTTAAAATATACTCACTTAGTAAAAGCATTGAAACCACTTCCAGAAAAATTCCATGGTTTACAAGATAAAGAAGAAAGATATAGAAGAAGATATGTTGATTTAATAATGAATGAAGAATCAAAAAGAACAGCATTCTTAAGACCAAAAATTATTAGATGTATTCAAAACTTTATGGATAATCGTGGATTTACTGAAGTAGAAACTCCTATTCTAAACACATTATTAACTGGAGCTTCAGCTAGACCTTTCATAACTCACCATAACACTCAAGACCTAGATATGTATTTAAGAATTGCCCTAGAACTACCTCTAAAAAGACTATTAGTTGGTGGAATGGAAGCAGTTTATGAAATTGGTAGAACATTCAGAAATGAAGGAATGGACGCAATGCATAACCCTGAATTCACTCTAATGGAAGCATATTTAGCTTACTCAAACTTAGATGGAATGATGGAAATGACAGAAAGCATGTTCAAAACAATTGCTAAAGAAATCTTTAACAAAGATACATTCATATGGAATGGTAACGAAATAAATATAGGTGGAGAATGGAAAAAAATAAGTATGACTGATGCAATAAAAGAAAAAACAGGTATAGACTTTAGAAATATTACTCTAGAAGAAGCATTGAAGTTAGCAACAGAACATGGAATTGAATTAGCAGAACACGAAAAAGCACTAGGTCACATTATCAACTTATTCTTTGAAAAATACGTTGAAGAAACACTTATTCAACCAACATTCCTATATGGTCATCCAGTCGAAATTTCACCACTAACAAAAAGAAATCCTATTGATCCAAGATTTGTTGACCGTTTTGAATTATTTATAGGTGGAAAAGAATTTGCTAATGCTTACACTGAACTAAATGATCCAATTGACCAATTAAAAAGATTTGAAGACCAATTAAAAGAAAGAGAATTAGGTAACGATGAAGCAAACGATATCGATATGGACTTTGTTGAAGCACTAGAATATGGTATGCCACCAGCTGGAGGAATTGGATACGGAATTGATAGACTAGTTATGTTCTTCACAGAAAACGAATCAATTAGAGACGTAATCTTATTTCCTTTAATGAAACCCGAAACAAAAGAGAAGTAATCAATACTTCCCTTTTTACATTCAGTTATTTAATCATTATTCAAGTTTAAACTTAATTGTAATCATCATAATCACTTAAAATTATAATATATATTTATCAAAAACTACTTAATATTTTTCTAATTTATAACAAACTTAATTGGATTATCTACTATTTGATTATTGCTTAAATTAATATTAATACCAGAATTAGTATTAGTATTTTTTTCTACCTTCTTATTAACTACAACATCATTTTCATTTTCAAAAATTTCTACTTCCTCATATTAAAATCATAATAACACATAATCATTTCTAAAGTGAAATATTTTTTCAAAAAAAGTATTTCTCATAAAGCTAGTCAAAAAAGATTTTATTTGTACAAATAAGAAAAAAGCAATAATTAAAGTAATTGACAAATTAAAAAAATATATAGAATTATTTGATGCAAAACATATAATTTTTTTCTTAAATAAAAATTATAACATTTTAAATGAAATTTTTGATATTTACTTGTAAAACTTTACATTTATATTGTATAATTAAATGGGAGGTAAAGAAAATGAAAAAGAACACATTGTTCAAAGTAATTGCAATAATGTTCTTAGTATTTGCTGTATTATCATGGATAATTCCTGCATCACAAGCAAGTGGTTCAGAAATTATGAATATTGGTTTAAGTAGAGTATCTCTTCATAAATTAATAGATTATCCATATCTTACTACACTATACTTTAGTCAAACTCTAGTATTCATATTATTAGTTGGAGGATTCTATGGTGTATTAGGTACAACTGGTAAATACAGAAACTGCTTAGAAAAAATTGCAAAATCTATGAAAGGAAAAGAAAGCCTATTTTTAATTATAACAGCTGCAGTTCTAGCAATATTAAATAGTGTATTTAGTCTAAATATATTATTACTAATATTTATCCCTGCATTATGTGGAATCATCTTACTAATGGGTTATGATAAAATAACAGCATTCTTAGTAACATTCATTTCACCTTTACTAGGTGTTATGGGTTCAACATATGGTTCATACATTACAGGATATGCTAATAAAGTATTTGGTACAGAATACAACACAGAAATAATAGCTAGATGTGCACTACTAGTAATTGGTTTTGTAGTATTTATAGCATTTACATTAAAACATGCTAAAAAATCTCAAATCAAAGAAGCAGTAGTTGAAGAAAATGCTTTCCTAGGAGAAAAGAAACAAAGTAAAAAATCAAGTTGGCCATTATATACTATATTTGGTTTATTACTAGTACTAGTTATCTTAGGATACACCGATTGGGAAAATGTATTTAATGTAACAGTATTCAGTGACTTCCATACTACTATTACTGAATGGCAAGTTGGAGATCATACAATACTAGCATACCTAATTGATGGATTAAAACAATTTGGTTCTTGGGAAGTAGAAAATTACTCAGTTTTAATGCTTATATCAATTCTATTAATTAATCTAATTTATAATATTAAACTAGAAGATTCATTAAAAGCTTTTGTAGAAGGTATTAAAAATGCAGTAAAACCTGCTTTACTAGTAATGTTTGGTTATGTACTATTATTTATAGCAGCTTTCCATCCATACTTAGTTACAATAGCAAAATTCTTAATGGATACATGTGGAATGGGACTTGCTAAACTAATTAATGTATCATGGATTGGTGATATAATTAATGTAATATTTGGTGGATTAAACACTATACTTACATCAATTATGAATGTAGACTACTACTATACAATATCATCAACTGGTCCATATATGGCTTCACTATATTCCGAATCAAATAATGTATTGCAAGTATTATCACCTGCATTCTATGGATTAACAATGTTTGTAGCACCAACATCAACAATGATGATTCTAGGTCTAGAATTCTTAAATATACCTTACTTAGAATGGTTAAAGAAGAGTTGGAAATTAGTACTAAAACTATTATTAGTTGTATTCCTAGTTTTACTAGTAGTACTATTTATATAAATTAAGAGTTAAAAAAATTAACTCTTTTTTTGTATATTCTTTTATAAAATACACCAATATATCATAGAATAAGAAAGAGGTGTATATGAATAACTATACAGAAGAAGTAAAACAAATACTTAAAAGAAGTGAATTAATAGGAATAAAAGAAAATAATGAATACGTAACAACTAAACATATTATATTAGCAATTAAAGAAACGAAAACAAGTATTGATAATATATTAAATAAGTACATTCAAAAAAATGAAACAAATGAAGAAAACTACAAAATAGAAAGAAATAGTTATATATTATATAGTAAAGAAATGCTTAAAATTATTGAAGAAATAATATACCAAAACAATGAAATATCTAACATAATATCTTTACCCATCTTATTAAATACACTACTTACTAACAAAGACACCGAAGCATACAAATACTTGAAGAAAACAAAAGTTGATATAAACAGTCTTAAAAAAGAAGTAGACACGATAGGATTAATCAAAGAAAATATCCTCTTAAATTCTATAGGAACTAATCTAAATGAAATTTCTTCTTCACTAGATCCAGTAATAGGTAGAGACAAAGAAATATTAGAAATAATAGAAATTCTCAAAAGAAAAAATAAAAATAATCCATTACTAATTGGAGAAGCAGGTGTAGGTAAAACAGCAGTAGTTGAAGAACTAGCAAGAAGAATTAAAAATAAACAAGTACCTACATTTTTAGAAAACAAAACTATTTATAGTATAAACTTAGGAACCCTAATTGCAGGAACAAAATATAGAGGAGAATTTGAAGAAAAACTAAACACAATTATAAATGAAATAGAAGCTTCTGAAGAGATAATTCTATTTATTGATGAAATACACGGCATAGTTGGTGCTGGTGGAGCAGAAGGCGCAATAGATGCATCTAACATATTAAAACCAGCCTTAGCAAGAGGAAAACTAAAATTAATTGGTTCAACAACAACTTTAGAATACAAAACAAGTATAGAAAAAGATAAAGCATTAGATAGAAGATTCCAAAAAATACTTATAAAAGAGCCAACATATGAAGAAACCAAAACAATACTTACAAAACTAAAACCTCATTATGAAAAATATCACAATGTAGAAATACCTAATAAAATATTAGATTTAACAATTACACTAACTAACAAATATATAAAGAATAGAAAAAATCCAGATAAATCAATAGACATACTAGATGAAATATGTGCAAAAACTTCTCTTATAAAAAAAGAAACAAAAATAGATAAAATAAATAAAAAAATAGAAAAACTAACTAACAAAAAAAATAATTTAATTCTTAAAAATAACTTCAAAGAAGCCTGCATTTTAAAAGAAGAAATAAATAATTTAATAAGTACTTTAAAAATAATTAATAACAAAAAACAAAAAAAAATAGTAACTCGAGACATATTAAAAAGTGTTTTAGAAAACAAAACAAACTCAGTTATTTATGAACTATCTAACAATTCTTACATACAAGACTTAAACAAGTACTTAAAAGATAACATAATTAATGAAGACAAAAATATTGATATAATCACTAACAAAACTAAAAAATTTTTATTAAATAATAATAACTTACCAACAGAAATAAATATAAAAGGTCCAACTGGAACAGGTAAAACTCTAACTATTAAAAAATTATCTAAATACCTAAATCTAAACCTAATAACATTAAATATGAAAGAATTCTCATCTTCCATAAGCATAAACAAAATAGTAGGTTCTCCAAAAGGTTACGTTGGTTACGAAGAAAAAAACACAATATTTGAACCACTTAAATTAACTAGTTTATCAATAATACTTTTAGAAAACTATAACTATGCTAACACTAACATAAAAAATTTATTTAATGAAATAATTAAAACTGGAGAATTAAAACTAAATAATAATGAAATAATAAATTTAAATAATACCTTAATAATAAAAGAAGAAACTTTAGCAAGTACATCAAGTATAGGATTTATTAACAAAGAATTAACAGATAATAAAAATAATATAATTTATAACTCTCTTACTAAAGAAGATATAATAAAAATAATTAAAAAGAAAAAACCAAATATTAATGAAAAAGAATTAAATAACCTATTAAATAATTCTAACTACTTAAAAGATAACGCTAAAAACATAGATAAACTACTTAATGAAAATTATGTGTTAATTAATGAATAATATTAATTAATATGTTATAATTAATTTAGGAAGTGATTTAAATGGATATAATATTAATTTTACTAATAATAGGTCTACCTTTATTAGCACAAATATTTATTAAAATATCTTATGAAAATAATAGTAGAATAAAAAATTCTAAAGAGTTAACAGGCTATGATGTAGCAAGAAAAATATTGGATAAAAATGGTTTAAACGATTTACTCATTGTTGAAACAAATGGATATTTAACAGATCATTATGACCCAAATAGAAAAGTCATTAAACTATCTAAAAATATTTATGGAAATGACACTATTTCATCTATGGCTGTCGCAGCACACGAAGTAGGACACGCTATACAAGATAAAGAAGGTTATTTCTTTCTTAGACTAAGAACAATTATATTTCCAATAGTAAGTTTTATTAGTAGAATGTCATGGTTAGTAATATTAGTAGGTTTCTTCTTTGAAATAGTAAATGCAATATATCTAGGCATAATAATTATATCAGCAAGTGTTATATTTGAATTAGTTACTTTACCAGTAGAAATAAATGCATCTAAAAGAGCAATAAAAGAATTAAATAGTTTAAACTTAATTACAGGTGAAGAAGATAAGGTTAAAAACGTTTTAACTGCAGCAGCACTAACATATGTAGCAGGTACACTAGCAGAAATATTACAACTTATAAGATTAATCGGAATATTAAAAGATAACGATTAATCTTTTTTTATAAAAAAAAATAACACATTAAGTGTTATTTAACAAATGGAATTAATCCCATAAATCTAGCTCTTTTAACTTCTCTAGCTATATGTCTTTGATGTAATGCACAAGCACCAGTCATTCTTCTAGGTAAAATTTTACCTTTTTCATTAATATACTTAGTTATAATAGGTACATCTTTATGATCAACGCTTTTACCAGCACACATTTGACATATTTTCTTTTTTCTTGGATAAATTTCTTTCATTACTCTATTCCTCCTTCTTTCTAAAATGGTAAATCATCATCACTTAAAGACACTTCATTACCAAAATCTTTAAAAGGATCCTCATTACTAACATCAACACCAACTTCTTGACTTGGTTGATCCATATATACTTCACTAGTAGTATCAACATAAGCATTTACTGGATTAGTATTATCTCTTTTAGAACCCATTAATTCTATATTATCAGCAACAACTTCAGTAACATATCTCTTACTTCCATCTTGAGCATCATAACTTCTTACTTGAATTCTACCATCAACACCTAATTGACTACCCTTAGTAACATATTTTTGAATAACATCAGCCTGTCTTCCATAAACAGCAACAGGTATAAAGTCAGCATCAATATTACCATCTTTATTCTTAAAATTTCTATTAATAGCTAATGTAAAATTAGCAACAGGATTACCATTACTAAATACTCTAACTTCAGGATCCCTAGTTAATCTACCAACAAGTACAACTTTATTCATATTATTTTTCCTCCTTAATAATTAAATGTCTTAGTATTTTTTCATCTATTAAAGCTTTTCTATCAAACTCTTTAACAGCCTTACTATCACACTCAACATTAAGTAAATGATAATATCCTCTTACTTGTTTCTTAATTTCATATGCTAATTTTTTTTGTCCTAAATCCTTACTATTAATAATTTTAGCACCCATATCTGTAAGAACCTTTTCAAAAGCCTTTACAGTATTCTTTTCATCTTCTTCAGAAACATCCGCTTTTACAATGAACATTATTTCATACTTATTCATTATTTCACCTCCTTATGGTCTATTGGCTTCACTTGAAGCAAGGAAGATTTCTCTTCTCAAAAGTATTCTACCACAATAACATAACTTTGTCCACATAAATTTTACCATTCACAAAAAAAGCAAGCATATATTGCTCACTTATTCACATTCTTTAATAGCTTTAAGTTCATCATAATAAAGAATATTAGATACCATAAAATATGGATAAACAAATATAATTGGAATAATAAATAAACATAAAAATCCCCATCCTAAGAAAGATAATAAAAATACAAAATAATCCCATTTATAACCTTTTATTAAATTTCTACTATAACCAAGTATTGTTAAAGCATCTTCATCATCATGATCAACATACCAATATAAACTAAAATTATACATAAATGCAAATACAAGTCCAGGAATAATAAATAAAATTAATCCTACACCAATTATTAAGCTCATTAATATTTGAATAAGATATATCTTAAACATACTATACCCATAATACCTAAATATATCACTTACCTTAAATTCTTTACCTCTAACAACACATATACTGTAATATATAACACCAACATTTAAAGGAACAAATAATAAATTAAAGCCTAAACTAACAATACTTGTACTAACACTATCTAAGTTAGAATATTGAATTAATATATTAGTAAGTAAATCAAATATAAAAAGTAATGCTAACCCTTTCCATAAAATACTTAACTTCTCACTAACTATCTTCTTAGCTTCATTCTTTAATTCCATCCTGCTAATATAACCATTAGAAGTAAATCTAGTTTTACTTATATTTTTCATAACTTCTCCTACACATTAAATCTAAAATAGCAAATATCTCCATCTTGCATAACATACTCTTTACCTTCAAGTCTAGCCTTACCTGCTTCTTTTACTTTAAGTTCACTTCCATAACTAATTAAATCATCATAACTCATTACTTCTGCTCTAATAAATCCTCTTTCAAAATCACTATGTATAATACCTGCACACTCTGGAGCCTTCATACCTTTTTTAAAAGTCCAAGCTCTTACTTCATCAGTACCTACAGTAAAAAATGTAGCTAGTCCTAATATATCATAAGTAACTCTAATTAACTTATCAAGTCCACTTTCAGGTATTCCAAGTTCACTTAAAAACACCTTTTTTTCTGAATCTTCTAACTCAACTAATTCACTCTCTATCTTAGCACACATAAGTATAGCAAGTGACCCATCATTCTTGGCATAATCCTCTACTTCTTTAATAAAAGGATTATCATTATTAACTAAATCAACTTCATCAACATTAGCTAAGTAAATCATAGGTTTCAAAGTAATAAAATTAAATACTTTTAAAACATCTAACTCATCTTCATCAAAACTAGCATGTCTTAATACTTCACCACTTTCTAGTATACCCTTACACTTTTCCATTATCTCTACTTCTTTCAAAGCATCTTTATCTCTACTAGTCATAGCCTTCTTTTTAATTTTATCTAATCTATTATTAACTATCTCTAAATCACTAATAGCAAGTTCCAAATTAATAGTCTCTATATCCCTTATAGGATTAACACTTCCATCAACATGTATAACATCTTTATCTCTAAAACATCTTACAACATGTATAACAGCATCAACTTCTCTTATATGAGATAAAAACTTATTCCCAAGACCTTCTCCCTTACTAGCCCCTTTAACAAGTCCAGCAATATCAGTAAACTCATACTGAGCACTTATACATCTACTAGGCATATACATATTTTCAAGTACTCCTAGTCTAGTATCAGGAACACTTACAGTTCCCAAATTAGGATCTATTGTTGCAAAAGGATAATTAGCAGCTAAAATATTTTTCTTAGTAATAGCATTAAACAAAGTACTCTTCCCAACATTAGGCATTCCTATAATTCCTGCTTTCAAAGCCATTTTCAAAACCTCCTAAACTAATAAGTTAATATAGGTGAACTACCTATTCCCATAGGTAACCCAGTTATATAAAAACCAAGCAATAATATAGTCCACATAACTAACATAACTATTCCATAACTTTTCATATATTTAATAGAACCAAATACACTAACTTTATTACTCTTATCATACTTACTTAAAAATGCTAAATAAATTACATAAAAAGTAGTTAAAGGAGTAAATGCCATAGATAAACTAGATCCTACCATATATATTGTTTGACCAAATTCAGGACTAATACTAGCATTCATTAATGTAGGAACTATACTTCCACTCATAATTTCCCACTTACTTAAAAGTCCTGTATAAAATAATCCACAAACAATTACTATAATAAATAAGAATAAAACAAGCCCTACTCCACTAAAATTAAAACTATTAATAAGATTAGTTAACCATGAAACTAACACAAGCCCTATATTACTCTTATCAAAAGCATTAATAAACAAACTAGCCACAAATATTAAAACTAATATATTACCAATACCATCTAAACTATAACTTAAACATTCGCTTATTTCTTTATCATTTTTAACAGTCTTAGCAACACTTGCATAACTGAATCCAGCTATAATAAATAAGAATGTTAATATAAATACAAACCCTTGATTAAACAAAGAATTAGCACCAAATAATTTATCTATATAATATGTACCATTTGAATCCAATAACCCACCACTAAAAGGTAAACCAGGTATAATCATATATACTATAAGTACTATATATAAAATAGAAGCACCTATACTAATAACTAAACCCCTTAACTCTCTTTTAGTAAAACTAACATTATCTAAAGTCTCTACTTCATCAAATTCATATTTACCTAAACTAGGCATAATTGTTTTCTCAGTAACTCTAGTTAATAATATAGAACCAATTACTAAAGCAATTAACATAATAAATAATTGAAAGAAAATACCTATACTATAAGATTTATCAATTACCTTAGCACTATTAATAGTTAAACTAAGTAAACTACTATCTAAATTTGTTAAAAACACATTTATTCCATATCCAAAACAAATACCAGCAAAAGAAGCAATAATACCACCTAAAGGATTTCTATGACCATATTTAAATAACAAAGCCCCTATTGGTAATAAAAACACAAAGCCAATATCACCAAATAAACTAGATATCATACTAAGTAAAATTAATACATAAGTAATACTATTCTTTCTAAAACTTTGAGTAATCAAAGTAAAGAAAGTTCTAGCAAACCCAGTCTTTTCTATTACACCAATACCAATTAATATAATTATTAAGTTTCCTAAAGGTGCAAAATTAACAAAATTATAAACAGTATTAGAAAGCAAATATTTTACTCCTTCTAAACTAAGTAAATTCTCTACTTGTACAACATTATTTTGTAATGTATTATTATAAGCATTAACTGTACTATATTCAGCCTGTAAATCAAATAAAGAAAAAACAAAACTAAGTAATATAACAACAAAAGTTAATAAAATAAATACAAACACTGGATACTTCTTATTTTTCATTTTCCACCACTTTCTTTAGTTTCTTTTCAAACTCTATTCTATCCATCATAATAGTTCTTCCACACTTAGTACATTTAAGTTTTAAATCAACTCCTAGTCTCAAAATCTCCCATAAGTTTTCTCCACAAGGATGACCTTTTTTCATAATAACTATACTACCTATTCCATATTTCATAATACACCTAATAATTAATATCTATATTTAAAATATCTAATATTCTTTCTAAATCTTTATCACTATCAAAAGGAATAACTACTTTATTATTACTAATCTTAACAAGAGTACCAATTTTTTCTCTCATAACACTTTGTATATTAGAATACTGATTAGCATACACTTCATGTTTCTTAATAGGAGTTTTCTTAGGCATATCTTTATTATTAATAATATCCTCAGTTTCTCTAACACTCAACTTCTTATCACATATTTCATGGGCTAAATTAACTATCTCTAAGTCATTTTCTAATTTACTTAAACTTCTTGCATGTCCCATAGATATCTTATTTTCTAAAACCATATTTTGTACATCTTTAGGAAGTTTCAAAATACCTAAAATATTAGTTATATGACTTCTACTCTTACCCACTTTCTTAGCAAGTTCTTCTTGAGTTAACCCCATATGTTCTATCATCTTTTTATAAGCAAGTGCTTCTTCTATAGCATTTAAATCTTCTCTTTGAATATTCTCTAAAAGAGCAATACTCATCATCTCATCATCAGTTAAATCCCTAACAATTGCAGGAATTTCACTAAGACCTGCTTTCTTAGCAGCCAAACTTCTTCTTTCACCAGCAACTATTTCATAACCCTTAATACTTTTTTTAACAATAATTGGTTCAAAAACACCATATTCTTTAATACTACTAGCAAGTTCATTAAGTCCCTCTGGGTCAAAAACTTTTCGAGGTTGATAAGGATTACTTCTTAATTCATCTAACTTAATATTCTTAATATCACTCTTAGATGCATTTTCAACTACATTCTTTTCAAACTCATCAATACTAAATGTATCGACATTAAATAATTGTTCCAGCCCCTTCCCTAGAGCTTTTCTCTTCGTTTCCATTTCTCTCAATCACTTCCTTCGCTAAATTAATATATGCAAGAGCCCCTCTACATTTAGGATCATATTCAAGTATAGGTTTCCCATGACTTGGCGCTTCAACAAGCCTAACAAGTCTAGGAATTATTGTATTGAATACTTTCTCCTTAAAGAACTTTCTTACATCTTCAACTACTTCAAGTCCAACCAAAGTTCTACCATCTAACATAGTTAGTAAAACACCCTCTATATCTAATTTAGGATTTATTTTACTTTGAGTAAGTAAAATAGTATTTAATAGTTGAGTAACACCTTCAAGTGAATAATATTCACATTGTACAGGTATTAACACACTATCACTAGCAGCAAGAGCATTAGTAGTAAGCACTCCAAGCGCTGGAGGGCAATCAATTAAAATATAGTCATACCTGTCTCTAATTAAATCAATTTGCATTTTTAATTGATCTCCTATAACAAAATTACTCTCCTTACTAGCAGTTTGAATTAACTCTATTTCAGCTCCACTTAAATAAATCATAGATGGAATAATAGATAAATTCTTAAATTTAGTTTTAATAATAGCATCTCTAATATCACAACTATGTGTTATAACATCATATATACTTTTACTAATATCTGCTTTATTTAGACCTAGCCCAGTAGTACTATTACTCTGTGGGTCTAAATCTATTAATAAAACTTTTTTACCCAAGTGTCCTAAAGCACTAGATAAATTTATACTTGTTGTTGTTTTGCCTACCCCACCTTTTTGATTTACAAGTGATATAACCTTTCCCATAATACTACCTCGCTATACTTAATTTTAACACAAAAAGAATAAACTTAAAAGAGAATATTAAAAACTTTCAAAATTATTTTTAATAATCCCTATATTAATTATAAAACATAATTTTATAAATTAAAAAATATATTAATATATTCATTACTTGACCTATTCCTAAATCTGTTAAATAATATTTATACTTTTTTCTGATTTAGTATTCTTACCAATACAAAAAGTTGAGGATTTTACTCTTCAACTTTATCTTTCTTTTTAGTTTTCTTACCTTCATTATATTTTCTAACAACTTCTTCAATTTCTTCTTTAGTAATTGTTTCTTTTTCATATAATGTTTTAGCTAACGCTTCAACTAATCCTTTATTCTTAGATAAAATATCTTTAGCGTTCTTATAACATTCATTTATAATCTTTCTAATTTCTTTATCTATTTCTAAAGCAACAGTATCACTATAATTTTTATTACTATTTGTATAGTCTCTTCCTAAGAATACTTCTCCACTCTTATGTTCAAATTGTACAGGTCCTAAATCACTCATACCATATTCAGTAACCATACTTCTTGCTATTTGAGTAGCTCTTTTAAAGTCGTCACTTGCACCTGTTGATATCTCACCACAGAATAACTCTTCAGCAACTCTACCACCTAAATAACTTGTTATTCTTTGAAGTAACTCATCCTTAGTAGCAACTAAAGTTCTCTCTTCTTTAGGAAGCATTTGAGTATAACCTCCAGCCATTCCTCTAGGAATAATTGTAATCTTATGAACTTCTTCACCATTAGGAAGTTCTATTCCTAAAACAGCATGTCCACTTTCATGATAAGCAACTATATTCTTTTCATAATCAGTTACTTTTCTACTAACCTTAGCAGGTCCCATAAGAACTCTGTCACTTGCTTCATCTATCTCATCCATTCCAATAGCATCTTTATTTCTTCTAACAGCAAGTAAAGCAGATTCATTAAGTAAATTCTCTAAATCAGCCCCACTATATCCAGGAGTCCTTTCAGCTATTCTCTTTAAGTTAACTCCTTCTTCAAAAATTTTACCTTTAGCATGAACATTAAGTATTGCTTCTCTTTCTCTAACATCTGGTAAATTAACAGTAACTTGTCTATCAAATCTACCTGGACGAAGAAGTGCAGGGTCAAGAACATCTGGTCTATTAGTAGCAGCGATAATTATAATACCTTCATTAGCACCAAAACCATCCATTTCAGTAAGTAGTTGATTTAAAGTTTGTTCTCTTTCATCATGTCCTCCACCTAAACCAGTTCCTCTTTGTCTTCCAACTGCATCTATTTCATCAATAAATATTAAACATGGAGCACTTTGTTTAGCCTGTTTAAACATATCTCTTACACGACTTGCACCAACACCAACAAATAACTCTACAAAGTCACTACCACTAATATAATAGAACGGTACTTTAGCCTCTCCTGCTACTGCCTTTGCAAGTAATGTTTTACCTGTTCCTGGAGGACCTACCAAAAGAACACCCTTAGGAATTCTAGCCCCTAATTTTTGGAACTTCTTAGGATTCTTTAAGAAATCAATTAACTCTTTAACTTCTTCCTTTTCTTCATTAAGTCCAGCAACATCTTTAAATGTAACCTTTCCTCCTTCTTGATTAAGTTTAGCCCTACTTCTTCCAAAATCTAAAGCTCCACCTTTACCATTACCCATCATGGCTTTAACTAAATAAATACTTAAACCAGTAATAAGTATAATAGGAATAAAATCAAATATAATTGCTATCCAACTAATACTACCAGAATCTTTATTTATTTTAACATCTAATTGTTGTTCATTACTAATATCTAATATATTATCAATAACACTATCTGTAAAAGGAACAATAAGTTTAAAACTTTCATTCTTGCTATATCCATCTAGTTTACCACTAATATAATAAACACTTTCACTATTCTTAGGAGTAAGTTCTAACTCCTTAACTTTTTCAGCCTTTAAATTAGTTATAAACTCATTATAATTAATATCATTTACTTTAACATTATTCATATTAAAAACATAATAAATAACACCAATAATAACTAATAACATCAAATAAGGCACTAAATCTTTAAGTATATTCTTATTTTTTTTCATAACACTCTTCCTTTCTAATAATACTTAAGTATTATATCACACTTTTTACCATTTTCCACATCAAATTTACTTTTTTTAAGTCCAGGTACCCAAACAATATTATTTTCAGCATCACATACTACTGGCCAAACCTGTCTATCCTTTGTAGAAATCTTATTATCAATAAATATATCATTAACTTTTTTATGACCATTCATACCTTTTACAATCATCTTATCACCATTTCTTCTAGTTCTAACAAAAAGAGGTAAAACTATATCACTACTACTAAGTCTAATAACATTATTACTATTATCATCACTATCACTTACCCTAACTATATTTTTACCATTAGGTAAATTAACTAATTCATTAATTTCAATTTCATAAACATCAACTTCTTCATCATCAAAATCAAAACTAACTTCATCATAGCTTCTAATTACCTTAACATTATTAGGAAGATGTACTACACTATTAGATTTACCCCCATTAATTAAATTATAAATCAAATTAACATGAGTACTAGTAACAATAAACAAATCATCTCCATAAATTTTCTCTAATATATTATAAATAATCTTATTACCAAGTAAATAATCAAGTTCTTTAAATCTATTAATATCTAACACACCATCTTTAAAAACTTTATTAAATACTTCTTTAACCTCTTTATCAACATAATCATTATACATAAGTAATGTTTCACTAAACTTTAAAAACTTTTCATTCACTAAATGATCTTCTTCTTTCAAAAAAGGCAAAACATATTTTCTATATCTATTTCTAGTATGATCATCTTCCATATTAGTTTTATCTATATAAAATTTAACATTATTAACATTACAATAATTAATCAAATCGTCTTTAGTAACACTTATAAATGGCCTAATAATCTTATAATCATCTCTATTAATCACCTTACTAAATCCACTATAACCTTTTAAAGTAGAACCTCTAACTATTCTCATAAGTATAGTTTCAATAAGATCATCCCCATGATGTGCTGTCATTAAATACTTTGCATTATATTCATTTACTACCTTATCAAAAAAATTATATCTAACAGTTCTAGCCTCATTTTCAAAGTTATCATCTCCCCAAGATTTAACACTCAATCCTTCAAAAATAACTCCTACTTTATTAGCATACTCTTTTACATACTCTTCTTCTATTTTACTCTCTAATCTAACATTATGATTAACATGAGCTACTACTAAAACTAAATCCAATTCTTCCTTAAGCTTCAACATAATAGTAAGTAATGCCATTGAATCAGGTCCTCCACTAATACCAAGTACAATAGTATCTCTATACCTAATTCCACTTTCGTTAATCAAATATTGATAAACTTTATCCATTATTCCTCCCCTGTTTTCTTTACAATATATAGTTTATTATTATCCTTAATTAAATAAAATATCCCTTCTTTATCATAACCCATATCACTTACATATTCCCAAGTAGCACTAACTTTATAAGCATCATATTCTTTATCTTTATAAGTATAACTTGTTTTTACTACTTCACTAATATCAACACTTTTAACAGTAGGTAACTCTTGTTTCCTATCTCCATATATATTATTCTCTACATGATTATACATAGTATCCCCAGCATGCATCTTAAAATTTTCTACCATATCTGTTGGAATAAACTCAACTCCACCTATATCACTACTTGTAATCTTAGTACTTAAAGTATAAAAATCAACCACATAAAGCATAACTAATTCTTTAGCATAATCTTCATAATTAATATGATCTTTATTTAAAGTTACTTTAAGTTTATTAAAATACTCTTTATATAAATTACTATCTAAGTCATCTAAAGTATATCCATACATCTCTAAACTATCTAGGTTCTTCTTACTAACTACACTTTTATTTTGTCCTAAAATAAACTCTTTAGTAAAAACAATTCCCATTATCAAAATAACAATAAATATCAAACTAAACATAATTGCATAAAATAACCTATTCTTATTTAAAACCTTTTTCATAAAATCACCTTTTAATCCTTTCTTCTTCATTTTTTATTAAGTTATGTACTATAATTCCCTTACTAACATCTAACCTAACCGAAGCATACTCTTTAATTTCCAAAATATACTCACTATTAATTGGTTCACTAGTTAAAGAAACATATTCATCCCTTAAATTATTATAAAACACTTTATTAGTAATAATATCTCCGTTTGGAAAAACAACTATCTTAGAATTATTACTAAAAATATCATTTCCAAGTGGATACCTATAACTTAAATTAAACATATTACTAACTGTAGGATAAACATCCCACATCCCAGTAACATCTTTAACCTCACTACTAATTATACCATCACTTGATAATATAATCAAAGGCGTATTTTTTAACATATCATATTGATAATTATCTAAACTAACATAAGTTGGATCATCCACACTTTTATATTCATCAGTTACTTCATTATAATTATATAAAAGATTAAAATTCTTCTTACCTAATTTAGCCTCATGATCTCCATATAAAATAAACACCGTATCTTTATCAAGACCATTCTTTTTAATCATATCAAAGAAATATCCTAAACACTTATCAGCATAATGAGCACTCTTTAAATAATTACCCATTTCAGTATCATTTAAATACCCCAAATCAATATCTCCATATTTAGTAACATCATCGAATGGACTATGATTACTCAAAGTAATAATTTTACCCATATACTTATCATGTGACTCATTAATATTTTTTAAAATAGGAATAATTTGTTCAAAGAAAGACCTATCACTTAACCCAAGTCCTACAAAATCTTCACTTTTTTTATCAGTAGGAATATTATAATACGCACCATCAAAGAAATCTTGATAACCTAAAGTATTATACATATTCTTTCTATTCCAGTATGCCCCATCATTAGCATGCATTGCAAAAGTATAATAACCTTTTTCTTTAAAAGCATTCTCCATTGTTTCATACTTTCTATTATAATAGTTAACAAATACCGTACCTAAAGAATTTGGTAATAAACCAGTACTTAAAGTAAACTCACTATCACTACTTGTCCCCATACTAATTTGAGGATAAAACTTACTAAAATACATGCCTTCTTTACTAAGTTTATTTATATTAGGAGTAATCTCCACTCCATTAACCTTTAAATCAATTAAAAAGTTTTGAATACTCTCCATATGAATAAATATAACATTCATATCTTCAAATACATTAGTATATTTATTAGTATCATACTTTCTTCCTTTACTATAAAACTCTAAAAAAGTATTAGTACTTTCATCATATCCAAACATAGGACTTACTGTAGGAACTATACTAACAACTACATCACTAATAGTATAAGTATAAATTCCAAACCTTTTAACAACAGCATCTCTATTCCATAACTTAACAAGTTTACTTCCATCACTCTTTGTCATTGTTAAACTAACTAGTATACAAAGAACAATTGCAGATAAACAAGTTCTTTTAAACATAAGTTTACCCCTCTCATCCTTTCCTACTTTATAATAATAATTTTTCTTAACTAAATACTTATTAACAAAAATAAGACTAATAGGTGCTATTAAATATACAAAATATTCTAAACTAAGCTTAGTAGTAACTGAATTACTAACCTGTCCAAACATACTCATAGTACCAATTAAACTCACAGTTACATAATTAGTATAAAACATATAATAAATAGAATTAATAACACAAATCAAAGTAAAAATAATACTAACTGTTAAAAAATACTTATACTGCTTTGTAGGCTTAAAAAGATAACCAAACGACCCAACTATCAAAATTACAATTAAATCGAAAAGAATAGGTCTAAAATCACTCACAAAACCCATAGTAAGACATCTTAATAAAGAAGAAATTACTAAAGAAGACAAAGTATAAGATAAAAACAAAATATTAGTACTATAGTACTTCTTAAACTTTTCTCTAAAATTTAAAACAATACTCTTCATATAATCATTCCCTCAAGAGTATTTTACCAAATTTATAACAAAAAGTCATTAATTACACATAAATTTCACTATTCTTTCACAAAAAAAGATGTTAAATTAACATCTAACTTGTAGGTTCAGTCTTTGTACCCTCAGGATTCTTAGTATTATAATATATTGTATCACCATCTCCTCCTAAGTCAGCATACAAAGTCCCATTAAATTTCTTACCCTGATCATAATTTTGTAAACTATCTTTATTAGGTAAACTTATTGTCATAGTATATTCAAAAGTCTGAGCACTATTACTTGCAGAAATAGTTTTCTCAACAACAACTACACTTTCACTAATAGGATTTCCATTACTATCTAAACTACTTGTAGGAACTTTACCAGTAATAACACTAGTTTTAGCACCACTTCCAGTAATACTCCACTCCAAATCACTAAAAGTATTAGTATAATCAAGTCTAATATAAACAGTATTACTAACATCTCTAGCAGGAACACTTATTGTAAACTTTTTAGTACCAACATATCCAGGAACAATATCAGTATTATTATCAAAATCATTTCCACCATCAAAAGTAATATTTCCAACTTTCATAGTTCCAAAACCAACTGACCCAGCATTTCCATTCATTTTAGTAGTAAAGAATGAAAATGTAACACCTATAACTGCAACAAGTATTATTAGAATACTAAGAACAGTTAATAATATATCTTTATTCTTACTTTTCATTCTAACACCTACTCTCCTTTAGCAACAACTTTTGCATTGAAAGTTTTACCTTGCAAATTATCTTGATTATTGCCATTCTCTTTAAATTTAATATTTAAAGTATATTTATGAGTTACTCCAGTATTAATTGTTCCATGTCCTATAAGAGTATTAGTATTTGGTACAATCATTTCACTACCCACACTAACTAGTTTATTAGTATCACTCTCTTTTATTAAATTTCCATTTAAATAACTTTCTCCTACTAAAGTATAAACAAAATTTGAATCATTTATTTCATTAGTTAAAACATCCCAATACAAAGAATATCTACCAACAGCATTCTCATCCTTACTAATATTAACGATTTCAAATGTCATATCATTACTCCAACCAGGTATAATATCAATATCACTAATATTATTAGTATCCCTAAACATAGCACTTACATAAGGAGTTTTAACATTTACTTCACCATTGTTATCATTACCATTTACTTTATAATAAACTATAGCAAGAGAAGCACCAATTGCAACTAAAATAAATAATAATACAACTATAATAGCATATATATATGTTTTAATATCTTTTTCTTTCATAAACTATCACCATATTCTATTAATATAATACCAAAATTTAAGAAAAATTACAACATATAAAATAAAAAAAGTTAGAAAAAATCTAACTTAATTTAATATTAATTATTTAGTACCAGTAGGTGCAGTTGTTGTACCATTTGGATGAGCAGCATTATAGTAAACTGTTTTACCTTCAGTAGCACAAGTTACTGTACCAGCAATAGTTTTACCTTGTTGAGTAGTACCTTGATCAACACCAGTTTCTGGGAAACTTAAAGTATAAGTCATACTTACAGTTTGTTCAGTTGCACTTTTAGCTAATGTTCCACTTGCTATAACAGTTTTAGTTGCACCAGTTTTTAATTTACCATTAACGCTAGTTTGAGCATTAGTTCCAGCTACAGTTAATGTTAAATCTGTAAGTGGATTTGCAGTCATATCTAATGTACAAGTATATTTTACATCATAGTCTGATGGCCCTAATGTAACTGTAACAGTTTTAGCTTCACTTGTCCATCCAGGTAATACAGCTGTAGCACTAACACTTTGAGCAGTAAAACTAGCAGCACCGATTTTAGCAGTTGTAGCTTTAACAGTTCCTTGAGTACCACCCATACTAGTTGTAAAGTATGCAAATGTAGCACCAATGATAGCTACTAATAATGTTGCAATTCCAATTACTGATAAGAAAATAGTTTGTCCTTTATTTTCTGTCATTTTTTACCCTTCCTCCTCTACAATAAAATTGTATCAAAATTCAAACAATAAATCAATAGACATTATTATAGTTTACAAAAAAACTCCAATTATTCACCAATTGAAGTTATTTTTTGTTAATAATCGTAAATTAACTATGTTAATTCAAACTATTGTGCTTTTGGTTTTTCTGTTGTTCCACCTGGATTAGCAGCATTATAATATACAGTACCAGCAGCAGTAGAACATTTAACAACACCAGAAACAGTAGCTCCTTGTTGACTATCTTGAACAGTACCAGTTTCAGTAAAAGTTAAAGTATAAGTCATAGTTTTACTTTCACCAGACTTTAAAGTACCTTCAGCAATTTTAGTTTCAGTTTCACCTGTAGTTAAAGTTTTAGTAGCAGCAGCAACAGCATTGTCACCAGCTACAGCTAATTTTAAGTCAGTAAGTGGGTTAGCAGTCATAGTTAATACACAAGTGTAATTAACGTCAACGTCTGACTCTCCTAAAGTAACTGTAACATTTTTAGCACCACTTGTCCATCCAGGTAATACAGCTGTAGCACTAACGCTTTCAGCAGTAAATGAAGATGAACCTAATTTAGCAGTTGTAGCATTAACAGTTCCTTGAGTACCACCCATACTAGTTGTAAAGTATGCAAATGTAGCACCAATGATAGCTACTAATAATGTTGCAATTCCAATTACTGATAAGAAAATAGTTTGTCCTTTGTTTTCTCCCATAGTTCTTTACCTCCTTTACAATAAAAATTCTACCAATTTTTTAATATAAAATCAAGTACTTTTTATATAATTTTTTATTTTTTTCACAATATTTATAAAAAGCCTCAAAAGAGGCTTTCACTAATTGGGTCTTACTTCTAATACAGAATAAAATAACTTACCATCATCATAATTATTTAGAGGTTTATAAACATAATTAAGCACAATTTCATTTTTAGAATTAGCTTTAACTATTAATCCTTTAACTATAGCTTGACCATTATTAACTGGGTAAGGTAATTGATTATTCAAATTAACCAATTGTTTACCATCAACTATTAATTCATAATAAGGTCTATTACCATAACCAAAGTTATTAATTACATCATTCCAATTAATATCATATATTATATCATTATTAGTATTATTAATAACCATTAGTTTTTTAGTTTTTTTCCATCCATTAACAATCTTATCTTTAGAAAAATCTACATTATCTAAATAACTAACCTTAACAGTTTTATCACTAATACTAACATTAGTATTTTCAGTTAACGACTTAAATAACACACTTGTATCAATTTTATTAGAATCAATTATTCCATCAAAATCAATATCTATATTAGCATCAACTATCTTATCTCCATCTAAGTCAATGTTAATATCATACTTGCCATCTCCATCTATATCTATGTTATATTCAGGCATTCCTTTAACATTATTATTAATATAACAATTTAATATACACTTACCAGTATTATCTAGTTGATTAGTTAAATTAAAGTCAGCTACTCCATCATTATTCTTATCCACATTAATATCTGATTTCAAGTCTCCATTAACATCTAAATTAATATCTGGTTTACCATCATTATCAATATCAATATTAATATCTGCTTTCATATCATTATTTGTATCAACATTTAAATTTGCTTTCCCATTTCCAGTAGTATCTATATTTAACTTAGGCACTTTTGCATCATCAATATATAAATTAATATCTGCTACTCCATCTCCATCAATATCGATATTAGTTTCAGGCCATCCATTATTATCAACATCACAATTTAATACACACCTACCAGTACTATCTAATTGATTAATTAAGTTAAAATCTGCTACTCCATCATTATTTTTATCTACATTAAATACAGGTGTAACATAATCACTTCCATAATTAATATTAATATCTGGTATACCATCATTATTTGTATCAATATTAATATCTGCTTTTAAGTCTCCATCTTGATCTAAATTGACTGTTGCATATCTATTACCTAAAAAGTCACAATTAATATCACACTTATTATCTCCATCTAAATCAATATTTAAATCAACTATTCCATCTCCATCAAAATCCACATTTATATCAGGTTTATTATCATTATCAATATCACAATTAATATCACATATTCCATCATTATTTGTATCTTGATTAATTAAATTAAAGTCAGGTTTTAAGTCTCCATTAGTATCTACATTAAAATAAGAAACAACTATATTTTTATAGCCAATATTATAGTCTGGTTTATTATCTTTATTAGTATCACAGTTAACATTACAGATTTTATCTCCATCAGTATCCACATTTAAGTCAGGCCATCCATCACCATTAGTATCTACATTTAAGTTTTTATTTTTAACTACAAAATAATTCATAACTATATATGAAGTAACAGCAGTCACAACTACAAAAAGTATAAATGTAAACACTAAAAGCATAGTTTTATTTTTTTGCTTTTTTTTAGGTATACCTTCCTCTAAATATAGATTCTCCTTTTCAATAATCTTATTTTTTTCCTCTTCTGTCATAACTCCTCCTATTCTATTTATAATATTAACACATTTCAAAGAAAAACTCCACACAAAATAAAAGAAAATGCACTTAGTGTACATTCTCTATTTGTATCTTTGTATAAAAATTCTTTCCTTTATCAATGTCTTGATTAACATCACTATCTTTAAACATTAACTTAAACATATAAGTATGAGTTTCACCCGGTTTAATAACAATACTCTTTAACATTGCCCCATCTTTATAAGGTGCTCTTGCTGTATTAATATCTATCAAAGTTTTATTATCTTTAATAAGTCCATAATATAAATTATTAGTTGTAGAAAATTCATTCTTAACACTTGTAAAAATAATATTATAAGTTAAAGTAACTGCACTAGTATTAGTTATCTCAAATACCTTACTAGCACTCCATCCAGGATAAATATTAACATTCTTTAAATCTGTAATATCTTTAAAAGTTAAAATATACTCATCATTCTTTCCAATATCAACAGGTCCACCACAATTCTTGTCGCATATTCCATCTCCATCAGTATCACAATTCTTGTCACACTTACCGTCTCCATCAATATCACAGTTTAAATCACATTTCCCGTCTCCATTAGAGTCACAATTCTTGTCGCATATTCCATCGTTATTAGTATCACAGTTTTTGTCACACTTTCCATCATTATTTGTATCACAATTTATTTTACATGTGTCATTTTCTTTGCCATCACAATTCTTATCACATATACCATCTCCATCAGTGTCACAATTCTTATCACATACTCCATCATTATTAGTATCACAATTTAGTTCACACTTACCATCTTTATCAGTGTCACAATTTCTCTTACATTTATCACTGCCTGCATCACAATTATAATCACATTTTCCATCACCATTAGCATCACAGTTCTTATCGCACTTTCCATCATTATCAGTATCGCAATTTCTGTCACACTTTCCGTCTCCGTTAGTATCACAATTTATTTTACATACATCATTTTCTTTACCATCACAGTTTTTATCACATATTCCATCGTTATCAGTATCACAGTTTTTATCACACACGCCATCGTTATCAGTATCACAATTTAATTCACATTTACCATCTCCATTTAAATCGCAATTCTTAAGACAAACATCATTATTTTCAGTACAATTATAATCGCACTTACCATCTCCATTCACATCACAATTCTTGTCACACTTTCCGTCTCCATCAGTATCACAATTCTTATCACACTTTCCGTCTCCATTATAGTCACAATTTAACTTGCATGAATCGTTCTCATTACCATCACACTTCTTGTCACATATACCATCATTATTAGTGTCACAGTTTTTATCACACTTTCCATTATTATTAGTATCACAATTTAAATCACACTTACCGTCTCCATTATAGTCACAGTTTTTGTCACACTTACCATCACCATCAGTATCACAATTAACTAAACATAAATCTTTTCCAGTATTACCGCATTTATTATTACAAATACCATCGTTATCAGTGTCACAATTCTTATCACATTTACCATTTCCTTTGGTATCACAATTTAACTCGCAATACCCATCTCCATCAACATCACAGTTTCTGTCACATACTCCATCTTTATTATCATCGCAGTTTCTGTCACATTTACCGTCCCCATTAGTATCACAATTTATTTTACATACATCATTTTCTTTTCCAGTACAATTTTTATCACATATTCCATCTTTATCTAGATCTAAATTTGTATCTGGTTTTCCATCTTTATCAGTATCACAATTTAAATCGCACTTCCCATCTCCATTAACATCACAGTTAACATCACACTTACCATCTTTATCAGTATCACAATTTAAATCACATATCCCATCATCATCAAAATCTATATTTGTATCAGGATATCCATCGTTATTTGTATCACAATTCTTAATACACTTTCCATCTTCATCTTTAACATTTATTAAATTCTTATCAGGTTTCCCATCTCCATTAGTATCAATATTAAAATATGGCTTAAGTACTTTCTTATATCCAACATTTAAATCAGGTTTCCCATCCCCATTAGTGTCACAGTTAACATCACACAATCCATCATTATCTAAGTCTACATTAAGGTCAGCTATCCCATCTCTATCAGTATCTATATTTAATCTATGTTTATAAATCTTAAAATAATTATACACAGAAAAACTAGCACTACCTATTGCAATTAATAATAGTATTAAAAGTAATATAATTATTAAAACTCTCTTCAAAACTCTCTTCTTCTTTTTATCTTCAGGTTCTACAAAATATAGACCATCTTCTTCTATGATTTTCTTCTCATCATCATTCATTAAAATCACACCCTATCTTCTTACAATAAAATAATACCACATTTATCAAATTAAATCAAACATAAAAAAAGATTAAACATGATTTTTACTCATCTTAACCTTTTCTTCAATTTCTTTTAACTTAATAGCATTAGTCTTTTCAATATTCTCTTCCACTGTATTATAATTAAAACTAAGTCCCATTACAAATATAAATGCAAGGAAATAAAGCCAAAACATAAGTGTAACTATAGTACTAAGTCCAGCATAATAAATATTATATGTTGCAATATGTTTAACATAATAACTATATACTAAAGTCATTAAAAACCAACACATAGTAGTAAATATAGCACCCTTATTAACATATTTAGCCTTTATCTTTTCATCAGGCGCTATTATAAATATACATTTAATACCTAAATACATTACAAATAATGATAATGGAATATTAAGTACAGGATAAAGCATCTTTAAAACATCTATTATTTTATTATTAAATCCAATATGTGTTAACATAGTTAATATCTGTTCACCAAATACAGGTACTATTAACATGAATGTAAATAACATAACTAATACAACAGTTAAAAGAAAAGCCTTTAATCTTCTAACAAAATAATTCTTATTCTTTAAATTAAATATTGTATTACTAGCAACTATAATAGCATCACACCCATTACTTACTATAAATAATGCCATTAAAATATAAATAACAAATCCAAGTGTTAATCCTTGATTAGTAATAATAGGTGTAATAGTTTTGACTAATTCAGCACTAAAATTCTTTTCTAAAAACTCAGTAATATAATTTATAGATAAATTAAACTGACTTGCTATCAAAAGTAATATAGAAATAATAGGCACTACAGATAAAACGAAATAATAAGCAAGACTACTAGGTAAAGTAAGCATCTCAGGTTTCATCATAATATCATAAAGATTTTTAGAAAACTCTTTAAACCTATTCCACATACTATTCCCCCTTATTTTCTCTCATTTTAATTAAAGCCTCATTAATAGCATCATCTATTGTAGTACTTTCACTCTTAATCATAAAGTAACCCATACTAGCACCATATTCATAAGGTAAATGTTTAAATTCTTTCATTAACTTATTAACATAAGTAACTATTTGATTTTCTTCATAACCAACTAAATATATAAGAAATTCATTTCCATCAGTTCTAATAATTTCACTATTCTCTCTTTGAGTTTTAATAAGTATATTAGCAGCACTCTTTATTTGCTTATCTCCCTCTTCATGTCCTTTACTATCATTAATAACAGAAATACTATTTAAATCAATAATAACAACCGCTTGAGGATATATCTTATTACTTTCCCAATAACTTAAATTATCATTTAAATAATTTCTATTCTTTAAATTAGTCATAACATCTAAGTACATCATCTTATCCTCTTTTTTAATCTTCTTAGTAATCTTAACTTTTCTATTAAACTTAAATAAGAAGAATATAACTGAAATTAAAATAACAACTAAATAAGTAATATTACTTAATATAAAATCTAATATAATATTAGTATTAACAACATCTAAACTACTATCAATAGCCATACTATTAATATTCTTATTACTTGTAGTACTTAAATAATAATTAAACACCCCATTAAATACTTTATTATCTTTATTTAATAAGAAACTATTACTTGCATCACTTTCTCCAACATACTTAACAACAAAATCTTTTAACTTACTATTCTTATAATAATCATAAGTACTTTTTTCCACAATGAGAATATCTTTATCAGTAAGATTTTCAAGTAGTTCTATATAATTATCATATTCGCGAACCTTAATTTTACTCTTGTTAATAAATTTATATAGTTTAGTATTTTTAACTACTTTAACATTATCATCACTTACACTTACTAAATTATCATAAGTATTATAGTTACTCTTATGAGTTAAAATAACATAATCAATATTTCCTAAATCATAACTACTTTCATAATTACCATTAGTTAAATCATAATAATTTAAAACAAGATCTAACTTCTTACCATTCAAAGCTTCCATCATTTTATCTAAATTTTTATATGAAACAAACTTGTAAGTAGCGCCAGTCATATCACTAAAAGCTTTTAAATATTGATTAGTAATACCTGTAAAATTTCTATGTATTTTTCCTTCAAAAGGCATATTATCTATATAACCCACAATTAAATCATCACTAGTAATACTCTCTTTTTCTAGTTCAGTCAAATTATTTGCTTCATAATAAAGATCCAAATAATGACTATTAATACTACTATAAACTTTATCTTCCCACATATCAAAAGTCTTACTAAATATTTTACTCATAGTATTACTACTATCCTTGAAATTTAACACATAATGTGAGTGTAATCCTTCTATGTGTTTAACTACATTATATTTATTATAAATAACACTATCAATATACTTTTCAAGTGGTACTATTGCATATATAACTGAATTACCCATTTCATTAGTTATATCGCTAAACCCATTTATACTAACATAATTAATATTAATATTTCCCAAATACTTAGCAACATAATCTTTATCAGTATTCATAACAAATACACTTTTATTAGATAAACTAGATAAATCATTTATCTCATCTTCTAAAGAACTTATTACAACATAGTGATCAGTAAAAAATATCTTATCGCCATCACTTAATTCGTTTTTGCTAACTAAGTTATAATTAGCACTTCCATTAACTTGAATATTAAAGGTAAGTTTAGTTTTATTTTCCATATATTTTAAGAAGTCATAAAACACCCCTTCACCATTATTACTAAATATAGGAAGAGCACCCTCTACTCCAACATCAATTACATTATTAGTATTAGAATTAATAAAACTCTTCTCACCAAAAGTATACCCATTCTTAGTATTATTTAAATAAGCAAGTATACATATAATAAGAACTATAAGTATTAAAACTAATCCACTTATCAACAAATATTTTTTATTCCTTTTCATAAATACTCCTTAATTATTAGTCCAAACAACTTGATTACTAGTTCTCTTTTTAGCCCCTTCAATAGGATAAACAGCCTTTTCTCCTTCATTAACTACTTCCTTATCACAAGTAATAATAAACTGAATATCATAGTAACCTAAAGTTTTTTCATCAAACTTTTCAAGTGCTTTGACAGCATAACTTTGTGCATCAAGTTTACTTGTACCATTAATAACATCAATAGTAACATAAACAATTCTGCCCCTTACATCTACATTTACAGAACTTACTCCACTTTCATATAAAGCCTTAATATCTTTTCCAATATTTTCACTAATTGGATACTTATCTTTATCTCTAAGCCTATCTCCATAAGGATCTTTATTACTTCCATAAAAATATCTAATAAGTCCTACTCCCATAAAAATCAAACTAATTATAATAATAATTGCTAATATAAACAATGTCTTATTTTCATTAAAAATTTTTTTCAAATCAATCACCTACTAAAGATTATACTATATTTTATTAATTATTTCTAGTTTACATACTTATTTACTATAAATAACTTTAGTTGTCTTATCATCTGTTAAATGAATATTATTAACATCTCTACCATTAACTGGTATATTTAAACTAAATTCACCTTTATTATATTTACTAGAAATCATAACACTATTTACTTTAACATATAACTCACTACCCACTAAAGTATAGCTAAAACTTTTATATGCACGTTTACTATTTAAAAATTCTGCATCTATACTAATACTACTTCCCATACTAACTTTTTCTATAGAAATATCTTGATAACTTGAGTTACCTATAATAAACAATTTAGCATAAATAGCACTTCCTATAACTATAATAATTCCTAAAATAATAACTGATATTTTAACAAACTTATTCATAATTCATTATCTCCTTTAACTCATCTTCACCCCATATAGGAATATTCAATCTAACTGCATCATCATACTTTTTACCTGGTTCACTACCAACAATAACAATACTTGTATTTTTACTAACACTACTGCTACAACTTCCACCTCTATCTTCAATAAACTTCTTTATTTCATCTCTTGTAACAAAATCAAAAGACCCGGTTATAACAAACTTTTTTCCAACAAGTCTATCATCACTTTCTAAAGAACTATCTGAATATTTAGTATTAATTCCTAAATTAACAAGTTCCATTACCTCGCCAAGTTTATCAGTATCCTTAAAATAACTCACAATATTACTTGCAAGTATTGGTCCAACATCTTGAATACTAACAAGCTCTTCATAAGTAGCATTTATTACATTTTCTAATGAACCAAATCTCTTAGCAAGCACTTTAGCTGTTTTAGCACCTATTCCATTAATTCCAATCGCAAACAAGAACCTTTCTAAACTATTATGTTTACTATTTTCTATTGCATCCAACAAGTTATCAACACTTTTACTTCCAAAGCCTTCTAAACTTATTAACTCTTCACGTTTCTTATATAAATAGTAAATGTCAGAGTATCTCTTAATAAATCCATAATTATAAAAGTCTTCTATAATTCTATCTCCTAGTCCATCTATATTCATAGCATTTCTACTTACAAAATGACATAAACTTTCTATATTTCTAGCTGGACACTTAGGATTAACACAATAACTTCCTACAACATCACTTTTCTTTTCAAGTAAACTACCACATATAGGACACACTTTAGTCATAACAAAATCTTTTTCTTTTCCAGTACGTCTTTCTTTAATTGGTGAAACTACTTCTGGAATAACATCTCCTGCCTTTCTAATACTTACTATATCTCCTATCTTTAAATCTTTCATAATAACATAGTCTTCATTATGTAAGGTTGCTCTTGATATTGTAGAACCTTGTACTATTACAGGCTCTAAAACAGCATTAGGAGTTATCTGACCCGTTCTTCCTACAGTAAATATAATATCTTTAAGTTTAGTTAATACTAGTTGTGCAGGAAATTTATATGCAGTCGCCCATTTAGGATACTTAGCAGTACTTCCTAGTTCTAGTTGTTCACTAACATCATTTACTTTAATTACTACTCCATCAATATCATAACTTAAGTGAGGTCTCATTTTTCCTTTTTCTTTAATAAACTCTAATATCCCGTCCACATCTTTTACTAATCTGTTATTAGGATTAGTCTTAAACCCTAGTTCACTCAAAAACTCTAATGCTTCATAATGTGTCTTCAAGTTATAATCTTTTGGATTTGGTATATGATATATAAAAGTATCTAACCCACGACTAGCAGCAACCTTACTATCAAGTTGTCTTACACTTCCTGCTGCAGCATTTCTACAGTTTTGAAACACAGGTAGTCCTTCCACTTCACGTCTTAAATTAAGTTCATGTAACACTTTCTTAGGCATATAAATTTCTCCACGAACTTCAATACTAATAGGTTTCTTTAATTTAAGTGGTACTGTCTTTATAGTCTTAACATTATTTGTAATATCTTCCCCAACTATACCATCTCCCCTAGTCGCAGCACTAACTAAAATACCATCTTCATAATTTAAACTAACACTTAACCCATCTATTTTTAATTCACATACATACTCTGGATTAATTCCTTCTTTTTTAATCTTATTATCAAAGTCTCTTATCTCTTCTTCATTAAAAACATTACTTAAACTCATCATAGGTATCTTATGTGTATGTTTAGCAAACCCCTCAAGCACTTCCCCACCAATCCTTTTAGTAGGTGAGTCTTCTCTAACATACCCATATTTTTCTTCTAAATTTATTAATTCCCTTAAATACTTATCATACTCTTGATCTGTAATTGTAGGATTATCTTTAACATGATAATTAAAGTTAGCCTCATTAAGTAAATCTACTAATTCATTCATTCTGTCCATTTTTATCACCAATAATATTTTACCAAATATTTACACACATTTAAATAAAAACTTGTTAAAAAAAAATAATTATGCTATATTAATACTAGGTGATAATATGAGAAAAGATTTAGAAAATATTAAAGAAATAATTAACATCTTAAAAAATGTTGAATCTTTAAATGAATATAAAGAAAATAATAGCAAAGCTTATGAAGATAATTTATATATTATAGAACAATTTTCAAAACTTTTAGCAAGAGAATCAATTAATTATAAAGAACCAGAATTAGAAGAATTAGATAAATCATTAAATGAATTAAGTGAAAAACATGAAGATTTAAAAGAATTTGTTAACAAAGTTAAAATAGAAGTACAAGTTTGGCTATTTACAAAACAATTAGTAGAAGATGTAACAAAAATAATTAATGAACCAAATCTAGAAAAATATCAATTAGAACAAGATAAAGAATATGATAAACAAATTGGTAGAATTATTGATAATTATAATTACATAAAAGAAAATACAAAATATGATAGTTTAGAATTGTACTTAGCTACAAAGAAAATAAATGAGTTAATGTCAACACACAAAGAATTAAAAGGAATGTGTGAAGAATTACTTTATAGTAATGAACATAAAAAAGTTGATTTAGATGAATTAAAAAAACAAAGAGAGCAAAATTATGAAGCACAACTAAAAAATGATAAACTAGAATCTAATTTAAAAGCATTAAGTGTCGAAATAACAGACTATTATAAAAAACCAGGCTTTGATAATAAAAAATATAAAGATTTTAGTAATAAATTAGCAGATTATGATACAGAACTAAAAAAACTAAAAGATAACATGCCTGAAGAACAATATAATAGAATATTAGATGAATTCTATCGCGCTCAAGGTAACCTAGAAGCATTAAATCAAGAAATGTTAAAACAAATTAAACAAGCAGAAGAACAAGAAATAAGAGGAAATTTCACTTTATAGAAACTCCTCTTTTTTAATTGTATTTTATATTTATACAATATTATTATATCCAATATTTCTTCTTAAAATCTCTAAAGCAGCCATATGCCTCTTAATCCCGTGAGTACATGCACAATAATCTTTAAGTACTTTAACATCATAACCCATTTCAAATAAATCAAAAGCACTCTTTAAAACACAACACTCTGTATCTATTCCGCATAAATATATTTCATTTATTTTAAAATCTCTAACAATCTCTTTAAATCTATCAGAATAAACTGTATAAACATTTTTATTAAGAACAATATTGTCTTTAGTATCAATCATTATTTCCTGTTCCTCATTAGTTAAACATCCCTTATAATTTAATTTACTAACATAAATACTATCCTCATTATTAACAAATTTAGTAAAAATAACTTTATCAAACTCATTAGAATTAACTAACTTTTTAATTTTATCAATAATAAACTCTGTATTTTCATTAATAAAACTTCTTTGTAGATCAACCACTACTAACATTTTTTTCATTTTAAACACCTTACTTATTTACTTCACAAACAATTTCCATATTGTCTTCTCCAACAACTAAATTACTATATTTAATTTTATTAAGTTCTAACCTAGTATCATCATCCATATGACTAGTAACAATTTTAGTATCATAGTTCTTACATAAATAAATTATATTATCAATACCCATATGCTTAGAATTACCTCTAATTAAACTAGCATCACTAACTAAAACATCACAATACCTAGCCATGTATTCTATTTGCTTACAATAAGTACTATCCCCAGTAAAACCAATTTTAACCCCATCTTTTTCAATGACATAACCATAAGCAGGTTTCATTCTACCATGATCAACTAGTATTCTTTGAACAATATAGCCATCTATCTTAAATTTATCATCAGTAATAAATTTAATATCTACCTCACTAAAAATAGTATCATAAGTATTTGGAAATGCTAAATTAATAACATCTTTTATTTTATTTATTCCTTCATCACTCAAATAAAAATTAACTTTTTTATCATCACTTTTTAATTTACTTAAAAGATAAAAAGGTACATCAAAATAATGATCTCCATGAAAATGAGTTATAAGAACATTAGCAATATTTCTAAAATTTATTCCTTGATTTAACAAAGCTTTACAAATTCCATTTGGAATATCTACAAGAATTTTATCATCAATTAAATAACAAGCACTATTACATTTAGACCAAATAGAACCACTACCAATAATTTTAATTTTCATACCTTGCCTCCAATTCTAAACAATTAAACAATCCATAAATATTTATTAACATATACCCAATTGAAACAATTAACATCATTATAGCATTTTGAGTATTATTAATAGTATTAATTAGCCAAATAATTAAATCAATCACATTATTAAATAGAAACACTATCCAAAATTCCTTATACCTTAAGTTCATAAGTATTATACTACATAAATTTAAAATAGTACTTGTTGAATCAAAAAAAGCTAAATTCTGTCCAGGTATTTTAGTTAATAAATATCCAAGAACTATACTACCTAATAAAGAAGAAATAATTACAATAAGTGATATTTTAAAAGTAAAATGTCTTAATATAACTTCATTTTTTTTATTCCTATTTTTAAACCAACTAACAAATCCATGTATTTGAGAAGGAACAAATATAATAAGTGAAAAAATAAAGATTCCATATAAACCATTTAAATAAGAAATATAAAGATTTAGTATGCAAAATAAAATTCCAAACACATAATTACACACTTTACCAATACTTGCATAATATCCATTTAAAAGGCCACACATTAAAGTCATTGTACCCAAATAATAATCTTTTGTAAAAATTCCACAAATAATACTAAAAAGAATTATAATAGTTGGATACAAATAAGTTTTTTTTATTTTCATAATATCACTTCTATAATTAAGTATACTATATTTTTAATTAATTTAAAAGAAAAAGTCACTACCCTTTCTTAATAATAAAATAATACATTAAGAAACAAACTAATGAAACTACTAAATACCAAGAAATATTAGTATATGCTAGTATTAAAACACACATATTATATACACTATGACTAATAAATGAATAAACCATATTACTTCCTTTATAACAAATATAAAAAAGTAAAATTCCACTCATAAACACTAAAATCATTTGATAACTATTAAAATTATGTAAAAGAGTAAATAAAATACTACTTAACAAAACCATACTTATAAAATTATTTCTATTAATAAACTTACAAGGTAAATATCTAAATATATACTCCTCTATAAACGGACTAACTAATATAACTTGCACTAATTTAACTACAAAAAGATAACTAAATTCAACTTTACTCTTAACAAACAAAACAGCACCACTCACATATAATAAATAAGTTAACAAGAACATTACACCAATAAAGAAACAAGTACTACATACTGAATACTTAACATCAAAATTCTTAAAAAGATTTAACTTTTCATGAAAAACCTTATACTGAACATAATAAATAAACAAAACACAAACTATTAACAAAACTATATCCATAACTAAACTCTCTTAATGCTTTTATGATTCTTAGCAAGATTCTTAATTCCATACATATACCCAAAAGCAATAGTCGCAACACTTCCATCTATTTTAACAACTATACCTTCTCCAAACTTATCATGTACTACTTTATCTCCTACTTTCAAGTCATCATTCAAGTCTCTTTCATACATATTACCAATATAACTATTATTTTTTAAAGAAACACTCTCTTCTTTATCAATTAAATCACTATTAATTTCCTTAATAAATCTACTTGGAAAATTCATACTAACCTGTCCAAACAAAGTTCTCTTTTTAGCATTCATAAGCCATAAATGCTCTTTAGCTCTAGTAATACCTACATAACAAAGTCTTCTTTCTTCTTCAAGTTCACTTTCACTTTCAAAACTTCTATTATGTGGAAAAATTCCTTCTTCCATACCAACCAAAAACACATCATTAAACTCTAGTCCCTTAGCACTATGTAGAGTCATTAAATTAATTCCATCATCTACTTCTTTATACTCATTTTTATCACTAACTAAACTAATATTTTCCAAAAACTCTTCTAAACTAAATATACCCTTTTCTTGAAAAGCAAGTGCAATACTCTTAAATTCATTTAAATTTTCAAGTCTAATCTCACTTTCTAAATCATTCTTCTCTTCAAGTTCTTTCCTAATACCAGTCTTATCTAATATAACATCAACAAGCCCTACTAAATCAGTATTTTTACTCTCATTAGTTAAATCAATAATTAAGTTTTTAAAACCTAACTCCTTACCACTACTAACAACTTCAAACATACTCTTATCACTTATACTAGCCTCACTTCTAAGTCTTTCTATAGTTTTAGACCCTATTCCTCTTCTAGGAACATTAATAACTCTTTCCAAACTAGCATCATCATTATTATTATATATTAAATGCATATAACTAATTAAATCTTTAATCTCTTTTCTATTATAGAAAAAATACGAACCAACTATTTTAAAAGGAATATTTTCTTTAAGAAAAGCCTCTTCAAAAACACGACTTTGTCCATTAGTCCTATATAAAACCGCTATCTCACTAGGTTTCTCTCCCTTATCTAATAACTCTTTAGTAAGTCTAACTACAGTAGAAGCCTCCTCTTGTTCATTATCACATCTAATATATTTAATCTTATCCCCATTTCCTTTACTACTCCAAAGGTTCTTTTCTTTTCTTTCTTTATTATTCTTTATAACATCATTAGCAGCATTTAATATATTATTAGTACTTCTATAATTTTCATCTAAAACTATTACTTTAGCATCTTTATTATCTTTTTCAAAATTAATAACATTCATATAATTAGCAAACCTAAAACTATAAATACTTTGATCCATATCCCCTACCACAAAAAGATTTCTATACTTACTTGCAAGTAACTTACACATATCATATTGAACCATATTAGTATCTTGATATTCATCTACTAATATATATTTAAAATGTTCTTGATACTTTTCTAGTACACTCTTATCTTTCTTAAATATTCTTAAAGGTAGAATTAATAAATCATCAAAATCCACGCTATTACTTCTCTTAAGTGCACTTTCATACATCTTATACACCTTACATGCAGCCATATCTAAAGGAGCCTTTGCAAACTTATCAAACTCTTCTGGACTAAGTCCCTCATTCTTAGCAAAACTTATCTTATTTAATATACTCTTAACAGGATAATGCTCAGTATCTAAATTTAATTCTTTCATAAATCTCTTAATCAAAGTATTAACATCATCTCTATCTAATATAGTAACATTATTACTATATCCTATTACACCAGCATTTTCTCTAACTATCTTTAAACCTAAACTATGAAAAGTACCAATAAATATCTTATTAGCCTCTTCTTCTATACTATTATAAACTCTTTCTCTCATTTCACGAGCAGCTTTATTTGTAAAAGTAATCGCAAGTATATTATATGGACTAACTCCATTATTTATTAAGTTTACTATTCTTTCAGTAAGCACTTTTGTTTTTCCACTTCCAGCACCAGCCAAAACTAAACATGGCCCATCTATATGCATTACTGCTTCTTTTTGTTTATCATTTAATTTATTAAACATATACTTCACCCAATAACTATTATACATTAAAAAAAAGAAAAGAAAACTCTTGACTTTTAAAGTTTTCTTATTTTAGTATCAAATAACTCATTATGTATATTAACATAACTAATTGCTACTTCTTCATTTATAATAGCCATATAATTTAAAAGTTTAATAAATATAGGTAAGCCCTCATTATATTGAACCATCATACAGTCTAATATCTCATCCATAGTATGCTCTATATAATTAATATCACTATTCCCCATTACAATAGAATCAACTCTACTACTTAGTACACCTAAATTAACACTAACCATCCCTTGTAACTCATTAATACTTTTATAAATTTCATCCATATTCATAATTAATCTAATTTAATAATAATTTCTCCATCCTTACTATATAAAAACTTTTCCCTAGCATATCTAGCCACATATTCTTCATCCTCTAACTTACTTATCTCACTCTTTAACAAATCTTCCCTTTCTAGTATCTCTTTATACTTTAACTCTAATTCTTTTTTCTCTTTAACATTAGAATATATAACAGACCAATAGCTAAACATTCTACTTACAAACATAATCAAAAGTGGTATAAAAATTAACATTAGTAAAGTAATTCTTCTCTTATCTTTCTTAGTCATTAAACACACCTCTACTAATATATAATACCACACTTAATTATTTTTATCTATAGTATCTTTTTTACTTTTACTTAACTTTACATTAATTAATTTTCTTAAATACTTATATTTACCACTAAACAAAACAAAACTAATTAAAAAAGAAATAACAAAATAAATGTGAATAACCCCATTATTAATAACTCTCATTAATAGGAAATATATTAAACCCATATTAATACAAAACAAAAAGTTAATAACTATTTTATAAAGTATACTGCTTTTGTAAATAAAGTTATAATTAAGGTTATAAAAGTATGAAACAATAATCCCATATCCAAAAGAAAAAATAAAACTTAAAAGTTGCATCTCTAAACTCATTTAAACAACTTAGAAAGCATACTCTCTTCTTTAACTTTCTTTCCCCCATTATCTAAATAATTAAATGAATTTATTTTTCCCTTAATAGATAATGTTCCAACAGAAGTATCTAATTTAATTAGTTCAAGCCCTTGACCTTTTATTAAAATATACCCCATAACACTCTCTAAAAAAAATTCCTTACTATCAAAACTCTCTAACTTTTTAACACCACTTACTATCAAGTTTTTTCTCTCATTAATTGTAACTAAATGATTATAATTACTTTCTCTACTAGTATCCATACATTTCACCCATAAAATATTATGTATAAAAAAAGAAGAATATTACTATTCTCCTGGTTCATTTAAAGCTTTTTCATAAGCATCAAGAATTTCTTTTTCAAACATAGTTCTAACTTCTTGACTAATTGGATGAGCTATATCTTTATAACCACCTGTACTAGTTTTTCTACTAGGCATTGCTATGAATAAACCTTTAGTCCCTTCTATAATTCTAATATCATGTACAGCAAATTCATCATCTAATAAAACAGATGCAATTGCTTTCATACGAGAGTCTTCTCTATCACTCTTACGTATGCTTACGTTAGTTATCTTCATCTTTCATTCCTCCTCTTGTAACTACTAACTTAATTATATAATGAAACTAATTTGTTTTCAAGAAAAATATTTCACACTTTACACCATGAATAACTATACTCATAAATTTTTATTTATAATAAAGTAAAATTATACATAAAAGAAATAAAATAAGTACGAGTTAGAAAACAAATAATAAAAAATCAAATATAACATTTACAAGAAGATTAAAAAAATATTAAAAGAGAATGATGATATTATATTAGTAAAATATATGATAAAGGTTATACAAACATAGAATCATAAGAAAAAGCACCTTATTTTGAGTTATTTTTCTTTTATCATAACATCTCCAATAAAAACATCATTATAACTAAAACTTTTTAAAATACCATTAACTAAAACAGTAAACACATTATTATACATTTTAATAACTACTCCCTCAAACTTCTCACACTTATTTCTACCAATATTAACTTTAAAAAGTGCATTCCTATTAAGTAAACTTCTAACATATTCTTTTGCCTTTTTAGTATTCATGCTTCACTCCTAGGATATCCAGTATACATTGTACCCTTACTCATTAATCCACCAACACCATCTTTACCATACTTAGTTTTACTAAGAAGTCCTATCAAATCAACATTCTTATTTCTATCAAGTAAACTAAGACTAGTCGCAATAATAGCCGGGTCTAAAGCATGTATATTAATTCTCTTAGGACTACTTGCAAAAGTTGCTCCACTTTTAATCAAAGACTCATAATCACTCTGACAAGCCCCTGCTATAATAATTAACTTATCACTAGATTTCTCGTACTTTCTAGCCTCTTTAACAGCATTACAAAAATTAATACTATTCTTATAAACTCCATCCTTTAAAAATGCATCATGCCCAGTTAAAATAAGTATATCAGGATTAACTTCACTCAAATATTCTCCTACCACTTTAACCATTTCACTTTCTTTAGAAGTCTTACCAATAGCCTTAACTTTATTCTTTTTATAAAACTCCATACATCTATCTAAATAAGATTTATCTGCATCAATATGCAGAATTTTACCAGGTAAATAAAAATACTCATTTCTATCTAAACTATCTATAACACTAGGATTAAAATCATCACACTTACCTCTTTCACAAGTAACCAAATCACTTATAGGTGCATCAGCAATAAGTCTAACATCAACTCCTTTTAACTTTACTATTTCTTTGTTAATACCAATTACTTCAAAAACAATATCATTATTATAACTTTTTCTACTTACATAATCCCCAATATTTATCATATTACACCCCTAAAGAAATATATGCAAGAAAGATATTTATATAACAAAAAAAGCAACTATTTTTAGTCACTAATCTTGTTAAACACATAAACAAAATCTTCTATACTAAGTTGCTCAGCACGATAAGTTAAATCTTTACCAATATCATTTAAAGCATTGCAAACTTTTAACAAATCATAATCTCTTAAATTATTTCTCAAATTCTTTCTCTTCATCTTAAAAGAACTCTTAACAAATTTAAAAAATTCTTCTTCATTCTTAACATATAATAAATTATCTTTCTTAGTAAATTTAACAACAATACTATCCACTTTAGGAACTGGTATAAAACAATTTTTACTTACTAAACACACTTTTTCTATATCATAATAATATTGTAAAAATACACTTAAACTATTATAGTCTTTACTTCCAGGCTTAGCTTTAAACCTATCACCTACTTCTTTTTGAACCATAACTATCATTTCATAAACATCAAGTTCACTCATAACTTTATTAATAATAGAAGTAGTAATATAATAAGGTAAATTTGCAATTAAATGTATTCTCTTATAGTTATAATTAGACAAAACTTTATTAACATCACTATTAAGAAAATCTTCATAATATACAGTTAAATTATCACTATTAATCTTATCTAATTCACTTTTTAACCTAGTATCAATTTCAAATGCTATCACTGGTACATTAAAATTAACTAACTTTTTAGTAATCGCACCATTTCCAGGCCCTACTTCAATTACAATTGACCCATTTTTAACACTAGAAGCATTAACTATTTTATTCTTAATATTTTCATCTACCAAAAAATTTTGTCCCAAACTCTTCTTGAAATCAAACTTTTCCATTATCTATACCTATTTCCCATATAAACTATTTGATTATCACTATAACCTACTGACCCATTCGACCTAAAACTATAATAATTATTATTTCTAAGTCCATTTAAGGCATCATCTACAACTTCTTTAACTAAACTAACTCTATTCATATTTAAACTACCATCTTCATTTAAATATTTTAAATAATGTCCATCTAAATAGCCAGTAAACTGTCCAGGAGCGGTAACTATTTCAACTGGACTTTTTCCTCTAGAATCACTTCTATTTAATATAACAGACATAACTGCTAAAATATCATCTCTATTAGTATGACTCTCACTAGCAACAACACTAACTAAAGTATTGTATTCACTTCCATATAATTGATACGTTTTATTTCCTAAAGTTAAATTAAATCCCTTCTCAGGTAAACTTATATACTTAGTTAAAACAGGATTCTCTTCAACATATATCTCTTCTTTATTCTCATTAATAACATTCTGACTTAATGCTTTTTCTTCATTTTTATCTTTAACACTTACTTCTTCATACACTATATTTGTAGTTCTCCCAATTAAGAAAACACAACCAAATATAAGTAATAATCTAGCATAAGTAAACCATTTCTTAGGTTTATATTTTTTCACTTTGTTTCACTCCTCAGCAATATAATTATACCAAATATATAATAATATGTCAAAAATTGCTAAATTATCTACTATAATTTATAAATATTCTTAGCATTACTAGTAGTCTTATTCATCACTTCTTCTAAAGAAATACCTAAATGTTTACTTAAACATTCTCCTATTATAGGAATATTTTTACTTTCATTAGGTTTACCCCTATAAGGTTCAGGACTTAAAAAAGGTGAATCAGTTTCAAGTACTAAATTATCTATAGAAATATTCTTAACGACTTCATAAAGTTTACTATTCTTAAAAGTTAAAACTCCTCCAATACCTAAATAAAAACCCATTTTAATATATATGTTAGCAACTTCTAAACTACCACTAAAACAATGAATAATACCTTTAACCTTATATTCTTTTAAAATGTTAATAGTATCCATAACAGCATCTCTACTGTGGATAACTACAGGTTTATCATACATTTCTGCTAACTTTAAGAATTCTCTAAAAACCTTAATTTGTAAATCTTTATCTTCTTTCCCATAATAGTAGTCAAGCCCAATTTCACCAACAGCAACTACTTTTTTATTCATTAATAGTTCTCTAAACTTAGGTAAATCACTCTCTTTAAACTCTTTAACATTTTCTGGATGCACTCCTACACATGCAAAAACTTCATTAAATGTATTCGCTAAATCCACACTATCATAACTTGTTTTCAAGTCTTCGCTTTGATTAACAATAACTTTAACATTATTTTTAATTGCATTATTAACAAAAGATTCCTTTATATCTAAAGGAATATGCGCATGTGTATCAATAAACATAACTTTCCTACTTTCTACTTAATTGTATAATACCTAATTATTAAAGTAATATAGATAAAAAGAAATGCATAATCACTAACACTCTCAAAGCCTTTATTAGCAAAGAATGCCATTACAACAAATGATAACATACACATCTTTACTGCATTTTTTACTTCATCACTGCTAATCTTACACATTTTCATATCAATCACACTTATAGTTTACCACATTTAAAACATTTTTCCATACTTTCGACAAACTTAGTAAAAAATTGACACATATTTTTACACATAAATAATACAATATAATATGCTAAATACTATGTGGCTTTATTTGATAATTATATTAATTATACTAGGATTATATTTTACAAAAAAAATTAACTTTAAAAATTACAAAGTATTTTCTTTAACAAAAAAACTAAATTATGAAACTTTATTCCTAGCCCTAGGTACTAAAATGGGTGTAGGTTCCCTAATTGGTACAACTATGTCCATCTTTATAGGTGGCCCAGGTTCATTATTTTGGATATACTTGTTCACTCTAATAACTTCAAGTTTAATTTACATTGAAAGTTTTCTAGGAAGTAAATATAAACAAAAAACTAAATCTGGTTATATTGGAGGAATATATTATTATACAAAGTTTGGTCTTAAAAATAATGTTCTAGCAATTATTATGTTAATAATGTTTATAACTACATATAGCATATTCTTTTTAATGATACAAACTAACACTATAAAAAATACATTGTTAATAAACCCCCACTTATTAACAATAATTATTTTAATACTATCTATACTCTTAATAACCAATAATATTAATGAAATAAAAAACATATTAAACAAAATAGTACCATTTATATGTATATTTTTTATAAGTATTTCTCTATATAAAATAATTAAAAATATAAACTTAGTTGGAATAATATTTAATACTATTATAAAAAGTGCATTTAACACAAAAAGCATGCTTGCAGGAATAGTTATTGGTATAAAAAGAAGCATATTTTTAAATGAATTATTAATAGGTACAACCAGTATGTCTAGTGGAATAAACAATATGGATAAAAAAGTTACTGCAAACACTTTAGTTATTGGTTCATACTTTATAGTTTTTATAGTATCCACTCTATTAACAATGCTAATACTTATCTATAAAATAAACACAAACGTAGTTGATACTTCATACATTAATTTATTAAAAAACACATTTACTTATCATTATAACACTTTAGGTAACTACTATCTAAATTTAATGATTACTCTTCTTGCAACATCTAGTATAATTTCAGGAATATATATAGGCTTATCTAACATCAACTATTTAACTAATAATAAAATAATTATAAACATAACTAAGTTAATTATTCTAACTACTCTCACATTAGGAATATACCTAAACACTGACAAAATATGGCTTTTCATAGACATAATGATGTTATCGTTAATTACCCTAAATTCTATTATTATTTACAAATTAAGAGACAAAATCATTTAAATATGATAAAATTAATTTGGTGAAGTAATATGATTAACAATGACTGGGATGAAGTTTTATCTTCAGTTTGGAATAGTCCAGGATTTAAAAAATTTATGAGTATTATAGACAAAAAATACTCTGAAACAACTTGTTTTCCAGAATATAATGACATATTTAATGCACTTAAACTTACTCCGTATAGTAAAGTAAAAGTGGTTATTTTAGGTCAAGACCCATACCATGGAACAGGTGAAGCACATGGTTTATCATTCTCAGTAAAAGATGATATCAAAAAACCACCTTCTCTTAAAAATATATTTAAAGAATTACATGATGACTTAGGTTATCCTGAACCTAAAAGTGGGAATTTAGAAAAATGGGCTAAAGAAGGAGTACTACTCCTAAATAGTGTCTTAACCGTTGAAAAAGATAAAGCAGCCTCTCATAAAGACTTAGGTTGGGAAATACTTACAGATCACATAATTAAACTATTAAACATGAAAGAAACACCAATAGTATTCATATTATGGGGTAACTTTGCAAAAAAGAAAAAAGTATACATAACTAATAAAAAACATTTAATTATAGAAAGCCCACACCCTAGCCCATTCTCTGCTTACACTGGTTTCTTTGGAAGCAAACCATTTTCTAAAACAAATAATTTCTTAATAAAAAACAACATAGAGCCAATAGATTTCAACTTAAACAAATAAACCATACTAACAAAAAGTATGGTTTTTAAATACTTAAATAACAAAATTTAATTCCTTATCAATTTCATCCCCAAGTTCTTTACCTTCATATAAAGTTCTAACACTCATTTTCTTAATTTTACATATAATGCTATAAGGAAATTTATTATAAATACTATTAAACTCACTAGAACATTTATTATAAAGAGTTCTTAAAGATACAAGTTTAACTTCATTCTTCTTAATATCTTTAATAATACCATCAAAGCTCTTAATATCTTTTAACTCAGGATTATCTAAATATATCTTTTCAATATTAAGAAAAGCCTCACTAAGTAACTTATCTCTATCATAATTATTAATCTTACTAGCCTTAATATTTTTAACATTTTCAAAAACTTTAAACTCAGTATTAAGTTGTCTTCCAATAATACCAATAACTCTCAAAATAAGTTCCTCTTTATTATTAAGAAACACATTAATCTCCTTCTCACACATATTAAATTTATATGCAAGATTAACTATTCTTTCACTTTTACTAACAAAAAATATAAGTACTAAACAAATAACTAGTAATAAAATACCAATAATATATAAAGTTATCATATACCCACTCCTTACTATTACATTTTACCACATATTTAATCATTTCTAAAGTATAAAATTTATTTTATCATTAACTTTAAAACATTTTCTTCTATATTTGTATCCTTTTTATTAACTATTCCATTAACAATTTCATACTGTGCACTTATTTGTGGATACTCTAACCATTCAGAATTAAACTTAACTAAATAGTCAAACACCTCTTCATAACTAACCCATTTATCTGTAAACTCTTTTATTTCTCTAAAATATCTTAATTTCTTTTTATATCTTTTTTCATAGTCAGGTGTATCTTTTCTAATTTCTTCTTCTATTACATACATTTTATCATATAAATCTTTCTTACTTCCAATTACACTTTTATAAACAAGATACAAGAACTCTACTAACAAATTAATTCCTTCCTTTTCAGCATAAATTTCACTAGATAAATATACATAATTATCTTTATAATAACTATTATTACTTCTCAAATTATTTTCACGAATATAGTCTTCAATAAGTTCTTCTTTTACAATTCTTATAGTATCTTCATTAACTAATTTTCTATAATTAATATCATAAAACATTTGAAAATGTACAAGTTCATGAAAAATAGTAATCATATCTCTCATATTCCCCTCATAAATATTACGAACTACATCTTCATTTATTGTTATTTCATTATACTTTGAAACCCACCTACCAGAATGTTCAAAATGAAATACTTTTACATAAGGTCCATAATAATTCACTACATTTATTCTATCTAAATAGTATTTCATAATATCAATAATTAATTTTTCTATTAATAGTCTAAACTCATCATAACTAATATACTCCTTAAAAGACTCTTTATTCTCTTTATAGGACTGCACAATTAAACTTCTAAACTTATTTGCATCTAAACTATATTCAAATAACTTATCATCAACTAACTCCATAATATCACTCCTATCCTCTTATATATTTAGGAACACTCTTTCTAACCAAAGATTTAGCATCTTTTAAATAATCAACTTCTTTTCCAACATACATAGACACATAATACTTAAATGCATTTATAAATTCTAGTACACTTACGTCTTCACTCATAAACATATTTTTTAACAAATTATTACTATTAACAAAATTATTAAAATAACCATCTATTAAAAACTCATATATTCCAATATCAAAAGCAAATCTATTTTCTGAAAACTTTACTTCTCTTAAACCATATTCTATTGTATCAATAACACTAAGTTTATTATTTTCATACATTATATTATATGGAACATCATATAATATTACATTATTTTCAGTTAATAACTTTATATCTTTATAAACATCATTTACTAAATTATATAAGTTACTTAAACTCACCATAAATGGGTCTATCTTAGTCAAATCTTTTCCCTTAATTAAAGGAAGAGTACATCCTACCACACTATTATTAACAATAATTACATCTAATGGAAAAATAAATGTATCGTTAACAATATGACTAAATTTCATAATATCATACTCATTAAAACAAGACTCTTCATTAAAAAAATAACTATGAAATACTTTATAAACTTGTTTAGTATTATTATCCAAAAACACTTCTCCTTGAGAACCTGCTCCCAAACTAACACAATTCTTTAACAAATTATCTAACTTACTTTTTTCTAATACCATAATTACCACCCACTTCTCTTCTTAAAATCTTATTATCTTTTAAAACATATTCACCACTTACAAAAGGATTATTAATTAAATACTTATTTTGATTTAATACATACAAGAACACTTCTTCATAACTAAGTATATTTGTATTAAAAACTCCTATATCCTTAACATTTCTTTCTAAAGTATTATATCTTTCCTCAATATTATTATTATAAAACATAAGAAATAATGAACGAAAACCCTTCATAAAATCATCTAACATCTTTTTATCACTTACTCTTTTATAAGCAGAATAATAAATAATACTTTCTAAATACAGAACTGAATACTTATCTGCTAACACTTCATCAGTATAAACTATATAATTATTTAAATAATACTTATTAACCCCATAAACATTCTTAAAATAATTAGATATCACATCTTCTTTAAATACTCTTACAGTTTCCTCATTAATAACAAATTTATCAACATTAATCTTTCTAATTACATGACTAACTTCATGAAAAATAATTAATAATTTATGATATTCTCCTCTATAATAAATATCATTAAGCACTCTATAATCAATAAAAATATTATTAGTTTTAAAAGAAACTCCACCTAAATTAATACCCTCCATTGTTTTATAAACTAAACTAAATTTTTTAGAATAATTAAGTTTAACAGCATAACTATTTATCAAATCCTCTACCATTTTCTTAATAAGTAAACTAAAGTCTTCATAACTAATTAAATTTTTAAAACTTCTGTCACCCTTGCTAACACATATAGAAAATTCAACAAACAAATTACCAAATTCTCTAAGATAAACATTATTATTAAATACATCTTCATCTAAAAAGTTCATAACCCAAACCTCTTATTAAATCTATCTATCATATCAGTACTATGTTCATTCTTTAAAGTAAAAGTTTTCTCTTCTTCTTGAGTATTTATTATATCAAAGTTTTCTATAGGTAAATTTGTTTCGTATCTGATAAAACCATTTTCAGAAGTATTATTAGGCATATTATAAGTAGATTCACTAACAACAATATCTTTATAACCAAAATATACTTGTTTAATATTAACTTCACTAATCGTACCTTTATCAAAGTTAAAAACAACATCAAGTACAGTTGGAAAATCTGTATTAATATCAGATAAAGTTGGTACCAAAACCGAAAAAGTATTATCTGTATTATTGTAAACACAATATTTATGTAAATGACCAAAGAAATGTATACAAGACTCTTCAGTAAAATAAGTCCCATTACTCATGTGATGATGTAAAGACACTTTATCATTTTTTAAATTTAATAACAAGTTATTAGCAGCAACTAAATAAATATCATTTCTATAGTTATTAATAACTTCACTCATATTAATATTATCTTTATACAATATAGAATGGTCATGATCTCCCATAACACCAAAAGTATTAATATTTTTATCAAACGGATAGTCTTTTATAAAATGATTTATTTGTTCATAACTATCCATTAACTGCACCCCTTTAGTGTAAGTCCCATCTAAAAAGTCACCACTACAAAATATATTATGAATACCATTATTTACTGCATATTCATATAACCTGTTTACTAAGTCAAGCCTTTCTAAAGAATTACCAAAATGTAAATCACTAGTTACTAAAACTCTAAAACTAGTTTCTTTATTATCAGTAAAAATTGGCAAGTATTTATTATTATAATAATGATTAAAATAACCTAAACCATCTACAGGTTTATAAGTTAACACTCCATTAGAATAAAACTTTCTCTCAAAAAAGAAACCTTTATTCTTTAACACAGTTAAATAATTATATAATTGTCTATTACTAATTCCAAGTATATTAGCTATTTCATTAGCACTTTTCTTCTCCATTATTAAATTTAAAAGCAATTTTGTTTTATCACTTAGTTCATTCATACCATAACCCCCATTAATTAGTTATATATAATACCATATTTGGTACAAATAGTCAATAAAAAAGACAACCTAAAATTTAGGTCATCTTATATTTTTATTTAAAAATTCACTTAGAGCTTTACTACCTTTACTAGATAAATGTTTCTTATCGGGCATCAAATAATCTTTATGTTTACTAATCTCTTTATAAAAGTTTAAAACACTAACTCCATTTACCTTAATACTATCTTTATTAGTGTTAACAATATATACTTCATGCCCCTTACATAAATCAACTAATTTTTTATATTCTTCATTACTAAACTTATTATTAAAAACAAACACTATCTTATTAGTAATACTATTATTACTAATACTTTCATTTATACTATTAACTAACTTATCATAAGTAATTTCTTTATCTACAACAAAGTTACCATCTTTATAAACAGATTTAATATTATCAAAAGAATTAAGTAATATTGTATCTCCATAAAAAGTAATTTTATTTAATAAAATATTCTCATGTTCATTATATATTTTATCTTTTTTATTCTTATAATCAGTTGAATAATAATCAAACATTGCATTATAAATAGCCTCAGTATAAGCCTTTCTTCCCTTTATTGTTAAATGTATTCCATCTGCATAAAAGTATTCTTCATGTCCTAAAGAAATATTATACCAATCAATTAAATGCAAGTTATTATACTCTTTTGAAAATTCTAATAAAGTTTCATTAACGTTAACTAAATTAGTTGTATTAACCCAAAATACATCCTTTTCCTTAAGTTTATCCATAATCTCTTTCTTACACTTATAAGAACAGTCTCCATTTGCACCCATATTAATTATAATTGGATTACCTAATAATCCTTTATCATTCATTTCATCAATTATACCACTAACTTTCCAAGTACTTCTACTTACCTTAGCATCAAAATAACCATTTTTAAAAGTCTTATATAAGTTTGGTACTGCACCAAGCATTACAGAGTCACCAATACCAACAACAGGTAAACTTTTAACTAACTCTTCTAATTTCTCACTATCATTTTCTAATTCTGCTAACTTTCCTTCCCATTTAGCCTGTTCTTCTTTAATAGAATTTGCATAATTTTCTTGACTCTCTTTAACTAAACTCTGATTTGCTTCTAACTGACGTTCTAATGCTTTCATCTCTTTAGTATAGTCAACACTTATTACATATAAGTAGCCACCATACAATGTAGACACGCTTAGTATTACTAATCCAATATATTTTAAAACATATAATTTTTCTTTTTTGTTATTTAAACAAAAATGTATAAAATACGAAATAACAAATATTACTATAACTATAACAAAATATTTTATAACAGAATTCATACTAACATACTGAAATATATATATAACAGGATATTGTACTAAGTATACTTCATAACTAATATCACTTATTAGTTTAATAATTTTATCTATTATAGATAGTTTGCTCTTATTAAGAGTAGCATAATCTATTAACCTTAAACTAATTAATGATACAAGAACTAATGAAAGAACCATATACTTACTATCAGCTTTAATAAATATAAAAAATAATATCATCAAAATTAAATATGAGCTAAATATAAAATACTTAATAATCTTATTTTTAATAAATACAAAATTACCATAATAATGATGCATAAAACCAAGAAACACACCAAACATCAATGAAAATACTCTAGTAAATGTATTATAGTACACATTCATTATATTAGATGAATTACTTACTTTAAATAAATAATATACTCCTAAAGCACTAAGTATAAAAATCAAAACTAAAGAAATAAATTTACTTATCTTTTGACCAAACTTTTTAAAAAATAAAAATATAAAAGGAAAAATTAAATCAAATTGAAGAAGTATAGCAATATACCATAAATGCATAAATGGAGAATCAATATGTCTTGCAAAATAATCTAAATTAACATGAAGTTGCCAAAAATTATTATAACCTCCAAGTACAGAAGTGGTTTCAGGTTTCATATTAAACCAATATACTTCAGGTATAAAATGAATAACTGTAATAGTAGATAAAACAACAATTACAAGTGGTAAATATAATTTTTTTAATCTATTTAAATAATAATCTTTAAAAGATAATTTACTCTTATTAAATAATGAAACAACAGATAAATATCCACTTATAACAAAAAAAGTACAAACTGCTAAAAAGCCACCCTTTAACACCCCTAAATGATACAATAATATTGCTATACAAGATACTAATCTAATAATATTTAATTGTTTATAATAATCTTTCTTCATACTTCTACCCTCTTACTAAATTCAATATTTATTATAACATAAAAAAAGAGTTAAAAGAATATTTAACTCATAGTTTTACATAATTATTTTATAAATTTTTCAAACTTTCTAATTTTAATTAATACATATATTTCTTCTACTATACTAATTACTTCACTTACTAATAAGAAAATACCACACAATGTTGTAATAGTTATAATAGACTCGAATGGATTAGTAATTAATAGCACACCTATTATCATATTTAAAATAGACATAATAACAAGTAACACCCAATTACTTTCAGGCACAGTACTTAAATTAATTGAAATTTGCATTTTTAGTAAATTACTTACTATAACATAAATACCTAACATAATAGGGAATACTTCTACTAAACTACTTCTATACATGAATACAAGTACACCTGCTAAAATATTTGTAATACCACTAAGTAAATCAAAACTAAATAATCTCTCATCACTTTCAATAGTAAAATATGTAACTACCCCTATAACACCATTAACTAGCATTATAATTGAAAATAATAACACAAAAGTCTCAATAGATTTAATTGGTTTAAATATTAAAAACAAAGATAAAACTATCATAAGTATAGAAATAATCATAGAATACATTTCACACTTCTTAATATACTTTTTTATCACTTTCTACTCCTCCTTATAATTATAATACCACATTAAAAAGAAAAATACACCAACAATTTTATTGAAAGTGTATTAATTTTTCAAGTGCTTTATATTTAGTATTATAGTTTTCCATTACTTTAAATGCAGTTATTACTGCCTCTTTATCAACAATATCTCTTTTATATAGCCCACTTGTTAAATAACCTGTTATACCATTCTCTTTTTTATTACATTGATTTAATTCAATTTTTTCAATTAAACTATTAAGCGACTTTCCAGCCTTTACCCATTCATACATATTTTTTGTAATCTGAAGTCCCATGCTTTTTCCAAAATATTCACCACCATTAATATCTCTTACTGAAGCATAAGTAACTATGAAATAAGCGTCTCCCACTTTCTCATAACCACCTTCAATACTTATCAAATAATCAAACGAAATATTATTACTAATCGCATAATTATAAAGATTTGCATTTCTATTTTGTACACCAATTAAAGTCTCTTCATTTAAAGGTTTTGAACTTACTAAAGAATTAACTTCTATCATTTTAGTATTAACACATGTATACCCAAGTTCATTTAATGCAAGTTTTATACTTCTTTCTTTAGATACGTTTTTAGACCCTATTAAAATGTTCATATCATTCCCCCACTAAATATAATATACCTTACAAAGACTTACTTGTCAACTTCTATTCTACATTAACTCCTTTATTAAATGTTATAACACTTATTACGTTCATGAATAGTATTACAAAAGTATAAAAGATAATTGCTAAAACTAATAAAAGTTTTAATGTACTTGATTCTATAACTATATTACTTCTAAATAAGTCCATCACTTTACTATTAAATAAACCTGTTATAAATAGTTGAAGTAAAATTACGCATTGAGAAATAATATAAATAATAAACCCATATAATACTGAAAAACCTAACTTTGAATTATTTCTGTTATATCCAAATATCATTCCAAGAAAACCAGACTGAATAGCATTGATAATCTCTAGAAAAAGAATAACTACTACCAAAATAACAAACATCGTAGTATTAATATTTAACCCACTTGCTAAACCATTAATCATATCTCTTAACACCATCCATCTATCTTTAGTATAATAAGCTATTAACAAACTTATAAGAATTATAACAAACCCAACAACACTAAAAATTAAAGTTTCAATGAATCTTGACTCATAAATCTCAGCCTTTGTAACAGGAAGTGTATGTGTTAAATATGATTCATCTCTATAAATAGAATCTCTAAATCTAACAAAACTTCTCATAATTGTATTAATCATAATACTTGCTACCATTGAAAACATTACTCCAACACATATCTGTCCAATAACTTCAATTATAACACCACCATCAAGAGAAAAGAAAATTCTTGTTAAAACTGCAAATATAATAGACAAAATATAAAACACACCCATATTTCCTATCATATATTTTAAATCATACTTTAATAACTTATTTAACATTTGAACATCCTCCTAAACACTTCATCTATACTAGCACTCTCTTTAGTTCTTAGTTTATCTGCTTCACTCTGTAAAATTATTTTTCCTTTATCAATAAACACTACTTCATCTAATATTCTTTCTATATCAGAAATTAAATGCGTTGAAATTATAACACTAGCATTTTCTTTAAAATTACTTAAAATAGTATCAAGAATATAATCTCTTGTAGCCGGGTCAACTCCACCTAGTGGTTCATCTAAAATATATAAGTCAGCACTTCTTGACATAACAAGCACAAGTTGTACTTTCTCTTGCATACCTTTACTCATTTTACTAAGATTCATATTAACATCCAAATCTAAATCTTTTAATAATTTAAGTGCTTTACCTTTATCAAAATTATCATAAAAATCACTAAAATAATCTAGTACTTCTACTACTTTCATTTGTTTATTTAAATAAGTTCTCTCAGGTAAATAAGAAATAATCTTTTTAGTTTCAACACCAACACTTTTACCATTAATTAGTATCTTACCTTCAGTAGGTGTTAACAAATCATTGATTAATTTAATTAATGTAGTTTTACCTGCCCCATTTTTGCCTAGTAGTCCAACAATCTTTCCATTAGTAATAGTCAAGTTAATGTTGTCTAATACTTTCTTTTCCCCGTAACTCTTACTTAAATTTTTAATATTAACTAATTCCATACTAATCCACCCTTTCTAAATATTTAATAGAATCTGCTTTCCCTAGTCCAATTCTCTTCATTCCTTCAAAATAACTCTTAGCTAAAGTAAGAGCATACTCGTCTTTTAGTTTCTCCACAACCTTAACATCCTTAGTAACATACTTACCATTAGTTCTCTCAGTATATATTAAATTTAAACTTTCAAGTTCAGCCAAAGCCTTTTGCATAGTATTTGGATTAACCTTAAATGAATTAGAAAACTCTCTAACCGAAGGCAACTTTTCCCCACACTTAAAAACTCCAGACATAATATAAATCTTGATATACTCTAAAACCTGTAAATATATTGGAATATTATTATCAAATGTAACATTCATAATCTCACCTCACTGTATTACTTAACTAATACAATGATATTATATGCTGTTTTATAATAAAAGTCAACAAAAAAATGTGAATAATCACTAATTTATCCACATTAAACTTATTTAACTAATTTTTTACCTGTCCCAAGTCTACTTTTAATACTCTCTTTATCTTGAACAGTTAAATTACTCATTAAAGCCATCTCTTCAATACAACTTAATTCAAATAATCCATCATAATAATCATCTTCTATTTCAAAAGAATTATTCTCAAAATCATTAATAATCCCACCAGTCATTAAAATAGTACTAGGATATTTTACTAAACAGTATTCACCTAATCTATTTATATCACTTTCTAACAATTTATAACCACTTTCGTAATTATCTCCAGTTAACATAAATCTATCAATATTATAATATTTATCTAATGCATCTAACACTAATCTATTATCAATATTTTTTCTTCTAACATAAGAAAGTATCTTCCAAACAGTAAAAGTAGGGACTTTTTTCAAATGAAAATTTCTCTTTCTTCTAGTTTCTAAGTTCTCAATTAAAGTATTAAAAACATCTAAATACTTACTGTTCTTAACACCTTCTATATGCTTATATAAATCTAACTCTTCCATTTCTTTATCACTAAATAAAAAGTCCTCATACATATCAACTATACTATCATTTACATTAGCCATTAAATAATATTTTTCATGTTCTAAATCATAATTTGCTTTTTCAAGTTCTAACTTCATTAATTCTCTATTATATACAGAATTACTACTCAATAGTCTTTCACTTTCCTTAATTTTCTTTTCTAGTTTTTCTTTTTCAATACCTGTACCTATACATAAAGCAAGTATTAACTCCTTATTTTGATATAAATACATATATCTTTTAATTATTTCATTTCTTGTATTCACTTATAAACCTCCTAAACATAGTATAACACGTATTAATTCAATTTAAAAGAAAAAATGTGAATAACATATTAATTATTCACTTTCTATTTTTTTAGTTTCATTTATTAGTTTATCAAAATCAGAAACATAACTTTTGTCTTGAATAACCTTATATTTTTCATATTCACTTGTTGCCTTATCAATTGCCTCTTTGTGTGTTATACTCCCTTTACCTTCTAATACATCATAATGAAAAACCTTTAAAGCATTTTCTACTTCATTCTTCCAGTCATTCATATACATTGCAATATTTCTTTCAGCGTTATTTTCTGCTATATCCAAAAATAAGTTAACTAAATTATTCAAATTCTTAATTTCTTTCTCATCCAAATAATTTTTAGCAATAATAACATCAGATTTTAATATCTTTCCATCAGGTGATTTTTCCCATGTAGTAAGTCCCATATTTTCTTTATTCGAATCTACCATACCATATATTATTTCTGCTGCAGTCTTTCCAGTTATTGCATAGTGAAACTTATTTTGTATAGTCTTATAAAAAGTTATAGCAGTGTCACTATTTTTATCATAATCTACAGAACATTCAGCGAATATATCAGTAATTTTTTGATAAAACATTCTCTCACTTGACAAATTAATTTAATTCTTTCAAGTAATCTTTTAAAATACTCTTGATCAGACTTTCTAGCTTTCATAAATCTATCATAATTTAAAGCAAAACCCTGAACCATATAATCTTTAATTATTTTATTAGCCCAAGTTCTAAACTTAATAGCCTTCTTAGAATTAACTCTAAATTCTATAGAAATAATCATATCTAGGTTATATACTTTCACATTACGTCTAACTTTTCTATTCCCTTCAATTTGAACTTGTAAGAAATCCTTACTAGTTAAATTTTCTTCCAATTCTCCTTCTTTATAAAAATTACTAATATGAAGAGTAAAATTATTTATAGTAGTATCAAACAATTTTAATAAAGAAAATTTGAGTTAACCAAACATTCTCATTTTCAAGTAATACCTCTATCTTAATATTTACATCTTCATCATTATAAAATATTATTTTCTTTTCATTTCCAATAATTTTATCATTCATAGCCATTAACTCATATAAAAATGTGAATAAAACAATGTTTATCCACATCTTAATTTATTTTCCACAACAGTTCTTGTACTTCTTACCACTTCCACATGGACAAGGATCATTTCTACCAATTTTATTTTCTGCTTTCTTAGGTGTCTTCTTAGTGCTTTCACTACTATCATTAGTCTTAATATTCTTATTCTCATGTCTCTCTAAATTTTGTCTAACTTCAGCCTTAAGTAAATATGTAGTAATCTCTCTATTAGTTTCTTTAAGCATATTATCAAACATTTGGAAACCTTCTAAAGCATAAGCTTGAAGTGGATTAGTTTGAGCATATCCTCTTAAACCAATACCTTCCTTAAGTTGTTCCATATTATCAAGTTGGTTCATCCAATTTTTATCAAGCACCCTTAAAGTTATTGCTTTCTCAAAGTCATCTTGAATTTCTTTAGGTACATCCTTAAGTTTCTCATTGTAATCTTTTACAACTATATCATAAATAGTATTTTGTACTTCATCTATACTCTTATTCTCTAAATCTTTCTCAACTAACTTTTCACTCTTTAACAAATTAGAATTAAATATCTCGCATATATTAACGATATCGTTATGAGTTAACACGTCTTCTGGTACAAAATGATCATTAACAGTTTCTACAACATAATCTTTAAATATAGTTAGAACTCTATCTCTAATACTTTCCTTATCTAATATTTCATTTCTTCTTTCATAAACAATTTCTCTTTGTTTACTAATAACATTATCATAGTCTAGTAATGCTTTTCTTCTATCATAGTTAAATCCTTCAACTCTTTTTTGACTACTCTCAATATTCTTACTCATCATCTTATGTGTTATTGGAGTATCCTCAGTAAATCCAAGACTTAACATTACACCCTTAATCTTTTCACTACCAAACTTAACCATCAAATCATCTTCCATAGAAATATAAAATCTTGTAGTACCAGGATCCCCTTGTCTACCTGCACGTCCACGAAGTTGGTTATCAATACGTCTACTCTCATGTCTTTCACTACCCAAAACAACAAGTCCTCCTAGCTCTTTAACACCTTCTCCAAGCTTAATATCAGTACCACGTCCAGCCATATTTGTAGCAATAGTAACAGCACCCTTTTGCCCTGCATTCTCAATAATATGAGCCTCTCTTTCATGATTCTTAGCATTTAATAACTCATGTTTAATTCCTCTTTTATTAAGTAAATCACTTAACCTTTCAGAACTTTCAATAGAAGCAGTACCAACAAGTATTGGTTGCCCAGTCTTATGAATTTCTTCGATAGTATTAGCAAGAGCATTAAATTTACCTCTCATGTTAACATACACTAAGTCTTCCATATCAACTCTTTTAACTGGCACATTAGTTGGTATCTCTATAACATACATATTATATATATTTCTAAACTCTTCTTCTTCAGTCTTAGCAGTACCTGTCATACCACTTAACTTATTATACATTCTAAATAAATTTTGAAAAGTTATTGTAGCAAGTACCTTAGTTTCTTCATTTATCTTAACACCTTCTTTAGCTTCAAGTGCTTGATGTAATCCATCACTATATTGTCTACCATGCATAAGTCTTCCGGTAAATGAGTCAACTATAATAATTTGGTCATTTTGAACAACATAATCAACATCTTTCTTAAACCCATAATTAGCAACAAGTGCTTTATCTAAATTGTGAACGAGTCCTGCATTACTAATATCATATAAGTTATCTACATTTAAAAGTTTTTCACACTTCTTAATACCTTCTTCAGTTAAAGTAACACCCCTAGTTTTCTCATCTAAATTATAGTCTTCACTTCTTAAACTCTTAGCAGTCTTATCAGCTAACTTATATAAGTCAGCACTTCTACTAACACCTCCACTTATAATTAATGGAGTTCTAGCTTCATCTATAAGTATTGAATCAACTTCATCTATTATTGCAAAATTAAGTTTTCTTTGAACTCTATCTTCTTTTCTTACAACCATATTATCTCTTAAATAATCAAACCCAAGTTCATTATTAGTTGTATAAGTTATATCTTTAGAATAAGCTTCTCTCTTTTCTTCTCTAGACATATCTTTTTTGTTAACACCAACACTAATATCTAGGTAGTTATACACTTGTCCCATCCAATTAGCATCTCTTTCGCTTAAGTACTCATTAACTGTAATAACGTGTACCCCATCCCCACTTAAAGCATTCAAGTATGCTGGCATTGTACTAGTTAAAGTCTTACCTTCACCAGTTTTCATTTCAGCAATATTACCATAATGTATACAAATACCACCAATTACTTGAACTTTATAAGGCTTTTCTCCAAGCACTCTATAAGCAGCTTCTCTAACAACTGCAAACGCTTCAACCAAAATATCATCTAGTGTCTCTCCTTCACTTAATCTACTTTTAAATTCACTAGTTTTAGCTTTTAATTCAAGTGGAGTTAATTTACTCATTTCACTATCTAATGCTAATACTTTATCTGCTAACTCCTCAAACCTTTTTAATTCTTTATATTCATGGTCAAACATTTTTTTAAATATGTTCATATTATCACCGTCCATCATCTATTTTACCAAATTTAACCTAATAATAAAAGTCTTTTCATAAAAATTACACAGAAAAAAAGAGTTATTAATTAGTTTCAATAACTCCATATGCTCCATCAAGTCTCTTATATAGAACATTTACTTTTTCTGTTTTAATATCTTTAAATACAAAGAATGTATGCCCTAGAAGTTCCATCTGCATAATTGCTTCTTCTTCATCCATCGGTTTTAAATAAACTTTCTTTCTTTTAACAACTTCTTCTAAATCATCATCATCTATAATATCATCATAAACAATTTCTACTCTTTCTTTACTCATAAGTTTACTCTTAAACTTTCTCATTTGTTGTTCTAATTTATCTACAGCCAAATCAATTGCCGCATACATATCACTGTGTGATACTTCACTTCTTAAATCAAAATTTATACCATTTATAGTAATTTCTACTTTTTGTTCTCTACCCCTTATACTAAAAACCACTTTAACACTTACTTCATCTGGATTCTCAAAATACTTTTCCATTTTGTCAATTTTACTTATTGCATAATCCCTAATTGCATCAGTAACTTCAAGTTTTTGTCCTCTTATAGTATATTTCATCTTTCATCATCTCCCTATTACTATTCTACCACATTTACAAGAAAAAAACTACTAAACAGTAGTTAATTTCACTTGTTTGACATCTATTGCTTGTTTACCTTTAGAAGTATCAATTAAAGTAAATTCAACAACATCGCCTTCTTTTAAAGATTTATATCCTTCTTGTTCTATTGCGGAATAATGAACGAAAACATCTTCACCAACACCAGCACCAATTTCAATGAATCCATAACCTTTTTCGTTATTGAACCATTTTACTCTACCTTTTCTGGTTTCCAACTCTAACACCTCTCTTCCTTACACTTTTATATTAAAACATTTCTATGTTCTAATCAATAATTATCGGTCGACTTATTTCGTCATTTCTGGTAGTTGCATACTTATGATACAATATTCATAGTAGATATATCTAAAATTTGTTTAAAGTTACCATTTTATGTTTTAAATGAAAAAATGTGCTCAAAACCTCACTTTTTGTGTCTAAAATGAACAATTAATACAAAAAAATCATAAAAAAAGTCAGTTTAAGCACAAAAACATGCAAAACAGACATATTTTTATTAAATATAAACAACATATGATATACTAACCATGGAAGTGAAAAATATATGAAAGATCTTTTAATCAATTCCATGATGAATAATATTAAGCGGTATTATAATTACGACGAAGAAAAACTAAAAGTAATTAAGTATGGATTAGCTAGCCTTTACTTACACATTACTAAAATGTTTGTTATATTTCTAGTATCGTATATATTAGGAACACTAAAAACACTTCTAATATTAATGGGTCTATATAGTTACCTTAGACTAACATCTTTTGGTGTACATGCTAAAAAAAGTTCACATTGTTGGATAAGTAGTATGATAATATTTCTAGGGATACCATACATCTGTGAAAATATAACACTTAATATATATTTAAAAATAATAATAAGTTTTATAAGCGTTATACTAATTTGTATATATGCTCCTGCAGATACTGAAAAAAGACCATTAATAAATAAAAAAAGAAGAACACTGTTTAAATTAGCCAGCGCATGTAACGGTCTAATCTACACAGTAATGCTCTTCATAGTAAGAGACAACCTTTTATCAAATTGCATTCTGTTCTCGCAATTGTTAACAGTGTTTGTTATCTTACCTATAACTTACAAAATATTTGGAGTAAGTTATAACAATTATAAAAAATATGTAAAGGAGGAAGTGTAATGAAATTATTCGCAAGTTTTGCTAGTTTCTTAGGTGAATTAATAGCAAGAACAACTTCTGGTGCATGTCTTTGGACTAGTTTAGATGAAGAAGAAATGCCTGAAAGTTTATTAAAATAAACAATTAAAAATTAATAATTTATAACGACAACTATAAAAACTTTAGATAAATTATTCTAAAGTTTTTACTTTGCATCTTCTTGATCTTCTTCTGCTAAATTACATTCTTTTATAATTTTAAGTTCAGATATAAACGTTTTATCAAAAACATATTGTCTTAAACGAAGAAGTTTCTCTTCTTCAATAGTTCTATTAGCAATAAATAATCCTAATCCACGGTTTTTACCTTTAGTTGAATAACCTTTTTTATTAATATCATGTATATCTAAAAGTGTATTGTATGAATTTTCAATTGATATAACAATATTTCCATTACACTGCTCATAAATATAAATTAACAAAGTTTTCTCTTTACTATTTATAGAAGCTTCTACTGCATTATCTATAAGAATACCCATAATTTTACAAACTTTATAATATATTTTAGTTTCAAAATTATTAAATTCTTCATACATTTTATCAGATATAATAGTTCTAAAATTAACATCATTGTCTTTAATACTAGCCATTTTATAATAAACAATACCTTTTAATCCAGATGGTAATTTATATAAACCTGAATAACTACTCATCCTTTTATTATCATATTGTTCTATAATACCATTCAATAAGTCATTATATTTCTTACTATTTTTATTTTTTTCACCTTTTAAAACTAATAAATTATTTACCATTTCATGTCTATTTTCTCTAGTTTTTTCTAACATCAATTCGTAATCTTCCATTATTTTTAATAAATGTTTTTGTTCCTCTTCTTTTGTTTTATTCTTAAAAAATTCACGAATAAGTAACATTGAAAGTATCATAAAGAAACATACTAATAATAAAGTGAACCAAAAACTATCAAACTTTTTATTAAAAGCATTATAATAAAAAATAATATAAAGACCTAAAAAAGATACTACTAAAATTCCGAATAGAAAATAATTAATTTTACTCTCAAATGTTATAGTTATTTTCTTTAATATTAGCAATAATTTATTAATTTTAAATAAGATTAACAACATAAAAGAAATTAATGAAGTAAATATACCTTTTAGTATAAAAATAGACCAAGTTTCAGCAAAATTATTAAGAGGTAATAACATCATAGGAACAGATATAAGATAATCACAAACATTTAAAATAGCATATACTAAGAATGTCTTAAAAAATACATTTATAGTTTTATCCTTATATAAAATAAGAAACATAGTTGAAAGTAAAGGATAAATAATAAAAATTTTAAATTTCATAGGAACATATAAATCAATACAAAATAACAAAATTGAAAAAACAAATATAATTAATATATTAACAAACTTATTATTTATTCTTAATTTTAAATCAATTTTAGAATAACATTTCCATAATATTATAGTATTTATCAATACTCCTAAATAAACAACAATTAACCCTACATATCTCATATACTCATCAACTCTTTCTTATGTGTTCTAGAGAGAATATTTTCTACTCTACCATTATCAAATATCACACTAAAATCTTTCCAATTGAAAGTATAAACCCTTTTTATATTAACCAAATAAGATTTATGAGTATACATAAAATTACTACCCATTTGTACTTTCAACTTATTTAAATCCATTGATATAGCTTCCTCATGTGTATCCATTACTATGACACACTTTCTTTCAATTGTATCTCTATAAACAAATAATATACTATTAGCATCAAAGTAATAATTTCTAGTACCATTCACTATTTTAATATCAGCCTTAATATTCATAGCACGAAGACAAAGCTTAAATAGTTTATTCATTTCTTTGTTATCATCTTCACCTTTATCAACAAAATCAAGAATATTTAGTCTCTTAGTTAGAGTTTCCAAAATTTTATCTTTCATTACACTATAAACAATTATAAAAGAATTCCAATCTTTCTCCCTAATATATCTAGCAGCGTCTAGTCCACATTCACCTTTAAGTTGATAATCTAAAATATAAATACAATGTTCATATTTCATATCTACATGATTTTTAAAATTACTACTAATACTATCAAATTCTATGATATCATACTCATAAGAAGTTTTAAACATATACATATTAACCATGCGTTTAGTTTTATTTCTATGTAAAGGATTATCATCTAATATGACAAATCTAATCATACAGATCCCACCTATTCAAAAAATATTTTCTTTCGACAACCATATACTTATATTACCATAAATTGCCAACAAAATACAAGTACTTTTTCGCATCTTTTTTAACATTTTTTTAGATAAATAATAATTATACATAAAAAAAGTCACTTTCGTGACTTATAATTCATTAACATTTAAAGAATAAAATTTTTCAGGATCAATTAATTCACCTTTATAATTAACCTCAAAATGTAATGAAGTAGTATAATTAGAATTTACTAAAGATTTTCCACTTACACCTACAATCGTACCTTGACTAATAACATCTCCAACTTTTAAAGCAACTTTATCAATACCTTGATATGTAGTAATAATATTTTTATCATGTTCTATTTTAACTATATTTCCTAACACTTCATCAGTATCTACACTAATAACCTTACCTGCTAGAACACTTATAACATCAAATACTTCATCACTCACATAATCAACTCCAGAATTTTGCATATAAGTATTTTCATAGAATATTATAGATTTTTCTTGATTAGTTTGTTCTCCTTCAAAATCATAAAATCCTCTTCCAATAGTTACTTTTTCATTCCTAAAAGGTTTAATAACTTTAACATCATTTTTAGTATTATCTTCACCTTGAACAGGTTTAACTTCATTATCAATTAATCCATTAATAGAATAATCAAATTTCTCACTTTCTGTTAGATATTTATTAATACTCATTATTGTTAATAATATACATCCAACAACAGATAAAATAGCAATTAAATAAATTGTAGGTACAAATATTTTTTTAACACTTTTCATTGTTCACTCTCCCATTACTTAATGTGAACAATAATTATTTATTTATACATAATTTCAACATCTTTATAATAATACTTTAAAATATCTTTATATTTATAACCCATTTTAGCCATCTCATTAGCGCCCCACTGGCTCATTCCCACTCCATGTCCATATCCTCTTGTAGTAATAATTACTTCTTGATCATTAAACTCAATTTCAAAGTCCGTACTTCTTAAATCAAATAATTTTCTAAAATAAACTCCATCATAATTAACATTATTTATAACAATTTCACTAACTCTATTACTACTATCTCTAACTATATTGTTAATAACTATATCATTATCAACATTTAATTTTTCTTTAAACTCATTAACTGAAATACTTTTACTACTTATATTATTTTTAACATCTTTATCAAAAACAGAAATAACACTAACTAAATATGGTTCACTCTTTTTAAAAACATTTACAGCATCCTCCGTGTAGCCATTAGACATACTAAAATAAAAAGCCTTAATAAGATTTCCATCGTAAGTAATCACTTCATTTTTAGTTAAATTAATATTATTTAATATTTTTTCATTATATAATTCATAATTATCTTTCCAATTTTCTTTTCTTTTACTTTCACTAAAATAACATTGATCTCCATTACTAGGTTTATAATCTTTATCACTTTCATATTTGTATAAATAAAAAGTCCTAGCAGCTACAATTCCTGCTTTAATAGCTTCATCATGAAATAATGCAGGCATTTCACAAGCAACCACCCCATTTAAGTATTCACTAAGTAAAATATTTTCCATACCATAATTAGTCATATTAACAATTAAATTATCAGTTTCTATTCTTTTATTTTCAGTTTTTATACTTGAATTATCTTTACCACTTAAAAAATAAACCAAAACCAAAATTGGAATTATAATAAAATATTTTTTCATACAAAATTATATGCAAATAAAAAAATAATATTCCAAAAATATTACTTCTTAAATCTAAATTTATACATCACTTTAGCAACCATAAAAATAATACTGTCACTATTTCTTATTGCAAACTTTTTACCTATAGCCTTACCACCTACGGTAAGTGAAGACACTAAAGAACTAATTAAAAGTGTAACAATTACTAATGAAAAATTAGTTTTATTTGATACCAAAATAGATAACATTGCAGCAACTGAACCACTTACTATTCCACAAATATCACCGATTACATCATTACATATACTAGAAATTGTACTAGAATTTTTAACTAAATAAACACCTTCTTTAGAACCTTTAATTTTTTTAGAACTCTTTGCATGAAAACTTGCTTCATTAGCAGTTAAAACAGCAGTACCTATTATATCAAAAAATATACCTATTAAAATAAAAGCCAAACACAATATAATTAATACAGCAAAATTATTACAACTATTTACTATAACATTAGATATAGCATTAAAAATTAAAGCTATAAAAAAAGTCATTAAAAACGCCTTAATTATCCAATTGTCTTTTTTCATTTTTAATAATACTCCTTAGGTTGAATGTATGGAATATTATAAATTAATTTTACGGCTTTGGTCGAGTTGAATTTCTCCAATACTAACCTTAGGTTACCCACCGGCGATTTCTCTTTAATAGTATTAATCATCAGTTACCTATTATGATCACTCGATCACCACTTAGTCCGCACTTCAATCTTTATAATATGGACATACTAGAGGTTTTCCCAAGCAAACACCCTTTGTCATTATTCGCTTTTGCAGTTTATATTTCAGTTTCCATTCCTACAAACCACTCACGACATATGCTTTTATGTAATGCTTATCTGATAATAGGATTCAAATATATGCCATTATATTCTTTCCTAAGACCTAAAATTATATATATGCCCCAATCTGGGCGAAAGAAGCAAAATATATAAAGTAGCTTTGCACAATTAATGGATTTTTAGCCCCATCTTCCAACAACATGTTTGACTAGTATAATGCTCCACACATCTAAATTATATCAAAAATCAAGTGAAAAGTCAAATTTGCTATTGATATAGTCATTATATTATATGTAATAAATTTACTAATATTTCCTAAGTTTTTCTATTTTTTCTATCTCTTCAATTCGTCTTAAATATCTTTCATCTTTTAAATACTCACTTCTTAAATAAGCATCAACAATATCCTTAATTTCCCACATAGTCTTTTTTGCAGAAAAACTAATTACATTAGCATGATTATGTTCTTTTGCAAGTCTAGCTTCATCACTATTATCAACTTTAGCACACATTATTCCTTTAAATTTATTAGCAACTATACTCATTCCAATACCTGTACCACATATTAAAATACCCATTTCTACATCTTTAGATAAAACACTCTTACATAACTCTTTTGCATACAAAGGATAATCCACTACTTCTGTAGAATCAGTTCCATAATCCACATATTCAATATTTTTTTTATCAAAATATTTTTTTAATTTTTCTTTAACCTTATAACCACGATGATCAGAAGCAATTCCTATTTTCATATTTACACCTTCCCTAATAAACATTATAAACTATTTTTTATTTAAAAAACTATAAAAAATAAAAATAGTCATAAACTTGACTATTTAATTCCATATTTTTCTTTAAACTTTTGAACATTACCAGTTCTAGCAGTCATATGCTTTCCTGTATAAAATGAATGACATTTATTACAAGTTTCTAATTGAATTTCACTTTTTGTACTTAAAGTAGTAAATTCATTTCCACAAGCACATTTAACCTTACATTCTTTTAGTTCTGGATGAATACCTTTTTTCATACTCGCATCTCCTTTCGCCATAACTTTATTAGTTATAGAAACCTTTTCGCTTAAGTAATATATCATATTTTTTTAAGACTTGCAAGTAATTTTAAAGATTTTATATTATTTTTAATATAATTTCATAGAAATAATCACATTTATTACATTATTTAAAATAATTAACTTATCATTAATTTCCTTATTAGATAAAATAATAACACTACCTAATGCATCAGCCTCAACAATAACAGGACTCATATAAAACTTTCCTTCAATTACTTTTTTACCAACTTTAAAATTAATTCCATCAAGTATCTTTCTTTCATCAATTGCATTAATTACTCTTTCATCTATGTTTTCATTTAAAAAATTCTTATCAGTAGAACATATTACTTTATCTCTGTCACTCACTATTATTATATCGTTAGTTATTTTTTTTAAACTATCAATTAACTTTTGTATAGCATCATTTATAGAAAGCATCTTTTCACTTTTCTTTAATACTATCATATCTTCTTTAATAAAAATACTTACATCTTCTCCATTTTTAATATGAAGACTATTTCTAATTTCTTTAGGTATAACAAGCCTACCTAATTCATCTATTTTTCTAACCATGCCTGTATTCATAAATAGCCACCTCTCTATCATATATTATTAAATAAAAATAAGGGAATTATACTAGACAAATACAATATTTTTTTGTAAACTAAATATAGGTGATAAAATTGAAATATACAGTAGATGCAATAATTGAAATTCCTATGGGAACAAAAAACAAATTTGAAGTAAACAAAGAAACTGGAAGAATTACTCTTGATAGAGTTCTTTATAGTGCACTTTCTTACCCAGGAGAATATGGTTTTATTGAAAACACACTAGCTGATGATAATGACCCACTAGATATATTAGTATTAAGTTCATATCCAACATTTCCAGGTTGTGTAGTAAGTGCAAGAATTTTAGGTTACTTAAAAGTAATTGATAATGGTGAAAATGATGAAAAAGTAATAGCAGTTGTAGACAAAGACCCAAGATTTGATGATATTAACTCACTCAATGACTTAACAGAACATCAAAAAGCAGAAATAAAAGATTTCTTTCAAAACTATAAAACACTACAAAATATTAAAGTAGAAACTAAAGATTTTTATCCATTAGAAGAAACTATAGAATTAATTAACAAATGCAAAAAAGCATATGAAAAGTAGGAAAACTATCCTACTTTTTTAATTGTTCACTTATATAAAGAAGTAACTCTAAAACATAATTAATATAATGCTTTTCTACTTGTTCTTTTAATAAACTAATAAATATTGCATCTCCTCTATAAGCAAAATTAAATTTAGTTGATATTCTAGTAGTTTCTATAAATAAATTCTCCACATTTAATTTATTATAAATGTTATTATCTAGTTTAATAGAAAATTTTAATCTATCATTCTGAACCACATTAATACCAATTTTATCAATTATTTTCTCACACAACTCTTGTTTCATATAAATACTTAATTTTTCATTTACTACACCAAATCTATCTTTAATACTTTCATAAACGTCATTAAAATCATTTATATTATCAATATTCCCTATCATTTTATGAAGTTCTATAATAACAGAATCTTCATCAGAATAATCATTTCCAATATGAGTAGAAACACTATTTAAATTAGTTTCTTTTTTATCTTCCTCTATTTCCTTTCCAGATAATTCCTCATTAATAAGTTCGATATACATATCTACCCCAACTGAATCAATAAATCCAGCTTGTTCACTTCCAAGTAAATCTCCAGCACCACGAATACTTAAGTCCCTCATAGCAATTTTATATCCACTACCAAGTTCAGTAAACTCTTTAATAGCATCTAACCTTTTTTGTGCTGTTTCATTAAGTACTTTTTCTTTATTATACATTAAATATGAATAAGCCTGTCTATCTCCACGACCAACTCTACCTCTTATTTGATATAGTTGAGAAAGACCAAATTTATCAGCATCCATAACTATCATAGTATTAGCATTAGGTATATCAATTCCATTTTCTATAATAGTAGTACTAACTAAAACATCAAATTTACCCATAGTAAATTCATACATAATATCTTGCATTTGTTCTTTATTCATCTTACCATGTGCATATTTTATAGTAACTTCAGGTAACAATTTATTGAATCCTTCAACTATATTAGACATATCATTCACCTTATTATAAAGAATAAAGCTTTGCCCACCACGTGCCTTTTCTTTCAATATAACATCTCTTAAAATATATGGATCATAACTAATAACATAAGTCTGAACAGGTAACTTATTAACAGGTGCAGTTTCAATAAGAGATAAATCTCTAACACCAATTAAACTCATTTGCAAACTTCTTGGTATAGGAGTTGCAGAAACAGAAAGAACATGAACATTATTCTTAATCTCTTTAATCTTTTCTTTATGCATAACCCCAAATCTTTGCTCTTCATCAATTACAAGAAGTCCTAAATCTTTAAATTTTATATCACCAGAAAGAAGTCTATGTGTACCAAAAATAACATCAATTTTACCTTCTTCTAAATCTTTCAAAATGCTATTAGTTTCTTTTTTAGTAGTATATCTATTAAGCAAAGCTATATTAACTGCATGATTCTTAAACCTAGATAAAGCACTAACATATTGCTGATAACTAAGTAATGTTGTAGGACACAAATACATAACCTGTTTATTATTCATAACTGCTTTAAAAACTGCACGAAAAATAACTTCTGTCTTACCATACCCAACATCACCACAAAGAAGTCTATCCATAGGTTTAGAACTTTCTAAATCCTTCTTTATTTCCATAGTAGTTTTTAATTGGTCTGGTGTTTCTTCATACGAAAATTCATTCTCAAATATAACCTGTTCTGGAGTATCTTCCATAAATGGTTCAACTTTTGAAATACTTCTATTTTTATATATTTTAATTAGTTCATTGCTAATATCATGAATTTTTTTCTTAATACGCATCTTAGTTTTTTGCCACTCAATACTATTTAATTTATGAATAACCGGTCTAGCACCATCTTTACTAGAATATTTATACAAACTATCCACTTTATCTACAGGTAAATATAATTTATCGTCTCCCTTATATTTAATAAGAATATAATCCATTGGAACCCCTGCTTTCATAATAGTAGTAATTCCCATATAAACACCTATACCACTAGTTTTATGAACAACATAATCTCCAATTTCCAATTTATCAATAGAATCAATTTTCTTTCCCATTTTATAACCAGTATTATATTTCACTTGTTCTTTATGATAAAATAAATCATTTTTAGAATAATAACTAATTCCATTATAAATAAAACCATTTAATAAATCCACATCAATTATTTTACTTTTGTTAAAATTCAATCTATTTATTAACTCTTTATCTTTAGTACATAAAAATGAATCTTCTGCATTAACATCTTTTTTAAATTTATTTATATCCCCACCATAATTTACAATACTACTTGCTGAAATATCATAATCAGACTTAACATTATCAATAGTATTAACAAAAATTGTATTTAATGACATAATATCAGATAACATAAAATTAGAATTAACTTCATTATAATAATTAATTTGTTCAATAATACTTCTCTCAACCATAGTAATTTGATTATAATCTTGATATATAAGTAAAGGTTTGTCAAGATAACTAAGAACATTACTATTCTCACTAGAATACTCATCTTTTATAGGCTTTAAAACAATAGTATCTATATTTCTAATAGATAACTGAGAATTTTCATCAAAATATTTAATTTCCATAACTTCATCATCAAAAAATTCTATCCTCACTGGATGTTCTTCAAAAATAGGAAAAACGTCTATAACAAACCCTCTAACGCTAAACTCCCCAGTATTAGTAACTAGACTATCTTTTTTATAACCAATATTAATTAATTTATTTATAAAATCATCTCTATCAATAACACTTTTAATACCAACTTCAATTTTTTTAGAATTCATATTACTTTTAGAAGGTAATTTTTTTAAAAAACTACTTGTATGACATATTAATATCTTATTATCATTTACTTTATTATCATTTAAAAACTTCATTCTCATATACATAAGTTCTGGACTTGATGCAATAGCCTTTTTAGTAAGAAAATCATCATCTGGAAAAATAAATACTTTATCTTTCAAATAGTATTTTAAATTAGTATAAAGTTGATTAGCCTCATTTAGTGTTGGAGTAACTATAACTATACTCTTATTCCACTTAAAAAAGGTATACATTAAAAACTGTGTGTATACTTCATTTTTAGTAATATTAAAACTTATACCATTATCTAATTTATAATCAAATAAATTTTCTAACATAAAACATCACCTAATTATACTTACTCATTAATTTTTCAAAAGGTAAACTAACAAAATCATCAATAACATCATTTATAGTATTAAAAACTTCTTTAAGTTTATTCATATCTTCTTTACTAAATTTTCCTAAAACATAATCAACTACATCATAAGAAGATTTAGAAATTCCTATTCTTATTCTTTTAAAATCTTCTGTACCTAAATACTTAATAATACTTTTAATACCATTATGTCCACCACTTGAACCACTTGCTTTTATCTTAAACTTTCCAACATCAAAATCCATATCATCATAAATAACAAGAATATCATTAATATCTATATTATAGTAATTAATAACGTTTTTAACAGCTTCACCACTATTATTCATATAAGTTAAAGGTTTAACAAAAAGAACTTTTTCACCATTAATAAACTTTTCAGCAATTAAATAGTTATCCTTTTTCTTAAATTCCTTTTCATCAATATAATTATTAAGTGACATAAATCCAGCATTATGTCTTGTTTTATCGTAAGATTTATCAGGATTACCTAAACCAAATATAGCCTTCATCACTTTTCCTCCTCTAACATATCATATAAAATATTCCTACTTACTAAATATTTTTTAGAAATGTACTTTATAGAATCATTAGGTTTTACTCCTAAACTAATTAATTCTTTTACTTCAGTTAAATATTTAAAATAATCTACTTTTACCAAATTATTATCAAGTACAATAACTATTTCACCTTTAACGTTTCTATAATAATCAATTGCTTCAGATACAGTACCTCTAAACACCTCTTCATGCATCTTAGTTATTTCCCGGGAAATACTTATATTAATATTTCCCAGAATTTTTAATATATTTTGTAAAGTTTTATAAAGTCTATGAGGTGCTTCGTATAAAACTATTGTAAAGTTGATATTTTTTAACTCTTCTAATTCTTTAACCGCTTGACTTTCTTTGGAACTTAAAAAACCATAAAACAAAAATCTCTCTTGATTAATATTAGACATATTTAAAGCAGGAACAAAGGCACATGCGCCTGGTAATGCAATGACATTAAATCCACTTTTTATAATATTATCAACAACTAAACTTCCAGGATCACTTATAAGTGGAGTTCCTCTGTCGGTAACAATAGCTATATTTTTACCTTCTTTTAAATATTTAAGAGCAGTTAAACTAGCTTGAGCTTCATTGAATTTTTGACTTTGATGTAACTTTTTTTTGATTCCCAAAAGATTTAACAAAACTTGTGTAACTCTTGTATCTTCTGCAAAAATTGCATCAACCATTTCTAACACATCTTTTCCTCTTTCTGTCATATCCTTCATATTTCCAATTGGAGTTGGTACAATATAACAACTAGCTTTATCATTTTCATAACTTTTTTGAATCATAACTTACCTCCTAAACATATCTAACACTTCTTTAGTATAACTACCATCCATATTATGGCAAATAAGTGGTGGCAACACTTTTAAACCTATATTTCCATTCTTCCTAGCATCTATTAATACTAAATTAGAGTTTTCCTGTTCTTTTGGATACAAAAATCTTATCCTTTTTGGTTGAAGATTATACTTTAATAACATATTAATTATTTCACTCAACCTGTCTGTTCTATGTACTAACACCAAACTTCCATTATTTTTAAGAAGTTTTTTACTAATCCTACAGATATCTTCTAATTTAATTTCAATTTCATGTCTTGCAATACTTTTAATCATATTATTATTTAAATTACTAAACTCATTTACTCTAAAATAAGGAGGATTACAAGTAATTAAATCAAAACTATCTGTTTCATAAACATTAAAAATATCAAGAACATTCATATTTAGTAAAGTAATCCTATCTTCTAAGTTATTAATCTTAACTGACTGAACAGCCAAATTATAAATTTCTTTTTGAAGTTCCACACCAATTATATTAGAATCGGTTAAAGTAGATAAAATCATAGGTATAGGTGCATTTCCAGTACAAAAATCTATTATTTTCATATTATTTTTTAACACACAAAATCTTGGGATCATCACTGACTCCAAGCTGAAATTAAAATAATTACTATTTTGCACTATTTTTAAATTGTCATAACCTACTAAATCATTTATTACATTTTCCACATTCATCACACTTACTTTTTAATACTACTTCTACTTTACCTTCATTTGGAACATCTACTATATAACTGCGATTTAAAACATTTATAGAAACAACATTCCCTCTACCTTTATTAGTTTGAACATTATCTCCTATAGAAGGCATTCCATCTCTATTTTCTGTATATACTTGATCTTCATAAGTTAAACAGCAAAGCAATCTACCACATTGACCATTGATTTTACTAGGATTAAGTGCTAAATTTTGATTTTTTGCCATATTAATAGAAACTGATTCAGCAAAATTTTTCATATAACTAGCACAGCATAATACTCTACCGCATTGACCAATTCCAGATATTTCTTTAGCTTTGTCTCTAACACCAATTTGTCTTAATTCAATTCTAGTTTTATAAATTGAAGCTAATTCTCGAGCCATTTCTCTAAAATCAATTCTTTGATCAGACAAAAAGAAAAATAATAGTTGGTTTCTTTCAAATGTATAATTTGCTTCTATTAAATTCATATTTAAATTATACTTAACAGCAATTTTTTTAGCCATATTTAATGCTTCCATGGCATCTTTTAAATTATTATTGTAAATCATCAGATCTTTTTGAGTTGCTAATCTAATAACATTTTTCATATCACTAACATTTTCTTTATTAATAATATTAGAAACAACTACTTTACCAACTTGTAATCCCCTATCAGTATCAACAATAACAAAATCATTATCTTTAATAATTAAATTATTTCCTCTGAAAAAATACAACTTTCCATTTTCTTTAAAATTAACTGCGACTACATTATTCATTTAACTCACCCACCAAATCAATGATCAATTTATCAATAAATAAATTAATATTCAAATTATATTGTAACATACTTAATGCTTTGTTTATAACCATTAATTTACGTACAACTTCCTTATTATTATTTAAAAAAGCTATTTCTTCAACTTTAGAAATATAATTATTAAAACAGTTTACTTTTCCTAATGATAAATAAATAAATACATCATAATAGAAATACTCCATAATAGTCATAATTTTTACTAACTTTTCTTTTTCTTCCTTCTTACTTATTATATCATAAATGTACGGAAAACAAAAATACTTTTTCTTTTCGATTAAATCAATTAAATTAAGGGTACACATAACATCATCTGTTGAATATAAATCTAAACAATTTTCTTCTACATTATCTACATATATAATTTGACATCTGCTTTTAATTGTTGGTAACACATTATCAATATTATTAGTAATTAAAAAAGCATAAACATTTTCTTGTGGTTCTTCCAAAAATTTAAGTAGTGAATTAGCAGCATAATCATTCATTTTATTTGCTTCAGTAATTATATAAACTCTATTATCATTTATTTGAGATTTGTTAGCAAGTTCCATTTGAATATCAATTATCTGTTCCTTAGTAATTTTATCTTTTTGAGGATTGACTATTAAAACATCCAACGAGTTAGTTAAATCAATATTTTCATTAAAAAAATAATTATTTAACACATTTTCTAAATCTAATTTAATTTTGTCAAAAGAAGTGTTACACACCAAAAAAGCATGACTAATTTTATTAGAAATAGCTGCTTTTTCAAAATATGTTAATAACTTACCATTCATAACTCCCACTTCCTAAATATAATGGTCTAAAAATGCTAACCCAATAATTGCCGGAATTCCTAATAATGTAACACTAATTATAGAAACTAAGTTAATAGGAATTATAAAACCAGCACTAGATGTAATCAAATCAATAGCATAAAGCATACACAAAGCCATTACTAATCTTTTAACAATAAATACTATTATATGCATGATATTCCTCCATTAATAATAGTATTTTAAAAAACAAACATTATGATAAAAACTTTCTATCATCAATTGCTCTAATGATAGTTAAAGGATCTAAATATTCAATATCTGCTCCCATAGGTATACCATAAGATAATCTTGACACTTTAACATTTTTAGTTTCAAGTAATTTTTGAATATATAAACTAGTCATTTCACCTTCGACTGAAGGATTTAATGCAATTATAACTTCCTTCACATCTTCAGTAATTCTATTATTCACTAATGAGACAATATTAATATCATCCGGATTAACTTCATCAATTGGAGAAATAAGTCCACCCAATACATGATAAACTCCGTTAAATTTATGAGTTTTTTCAAACATAAAAACACTTTTAGAATCCTCTACTACACAAATTGTACTTTTATCTCTATTTGTATCACTACATATAGAACATACATCCATATTAGTTAAATGACCACAAACAGAACATACTCTAATATTTTTTTTAAAATTCTTTAAATTATGAGCAAATTCTTCAATTTTATCATCATCAATATCATAAACAGAATAAACATATCTTTCAGCCGATTTTTCACCTACACCAGGCAAAATTTCAAAACTTTCTTTTAATTTTTCAAATTCTTCAGGATAAATCATTTACTAAAATAAACCCCCAAGTCCACCAGTATACTTTCCTAATTTATCCTGTTTCATTTTTGCAATTTTACTAAGACCATCATTAACAGCAAGCATTATCATATCTTGTAACATTTCTTTATCACTTAAAACAGAATCATCAAGTATTTCTACACTTGTAATCTCATTTTTACCAGATAAGATAACTTTAACTGCTCCATTATTACCTTCAAAAGAAGTATTTTCTATCTCGTTATTAGCTCTTTCTAATTCCTTTTGCACTCTTTGAGCTTGTGCCATTAAATTTTGAATATTCATTATTTCCTCCTATTTAACACTTATTGTGTCCTCACCAAATATATTAAGTGCAGAATTTTCTAAAGCATTAGAATTCTCACTCATTTCTAATTTTACATCATTTTCTTCAATAAATACATAAGAAATTTTATTTTTTATATTATTTATATAATTATTTTTCATTTCTACCCATTCTTTATCACTTACTGCAACTATTTTATACGATTCATCATAAATTATTTTTAAAAATTGTTCAATTTGTTTATAAATAGAATCAAATTTAAGTACATCAGATTTATTTTTAAATGAAAATAATAAATATTTATCAGAAGCAACTACTATTCTTCCACTAGAAAGCAAAATAGATACCATATTATATTTTTTATTAGAAATATAATCATTTATTAAGTAATATTTACTATTAACACTATTTAAAATTTCTTTATTTGCACCAGCAAATACATTATTAATACGTATATCCTTTAAATCACTATCAATCAAGTTTTGTTTTGTTTCAATGTTAATATTTTCATTTTTATCATTTTTTATGTTAACATTTTTTTGATTATTTATTGATGTGTTAATAACTTCTACCTTATCAACATAATTTAGAATATTACACATTTGAAACACATATATTTCAAACAACATTTTTTGATTATTAGAATTCTTTAATTCCTTTGAAAGTTCATTAATTATAGAAGACATTTTGATAAGATTATTAAAAGAAATAGAAATTTTCGATAAAAGTTCAGAATAAGATTTATCAAAATAATTAGGTACTTCCGTATTAATACTTATATCTCTCAAAAAAGACAACATAGAATCAGCTAAATCTTTATAATTCTTTCCATTGTCAAACATATAAGTAGAAAAATTCAAAATAGAAACTAAATCATTATTAATAATATATGAAAACAAATCATAAACTGATTGTGTAGAAATTTTCCCAGATAACTTTTCTACTTCATCTATGTTAATATTCTCATCAGGTAAAGATAATACTTGATCTAACAAATTAATAGCATCTCTAAGTCCTCCATCAGATATTTTAGCAATTTGTTCTAATATATTATCACTAACAACTCTACCTTCTTCATTTACTATATATTTAAGGCGAGAAATTAAATCATTCATATTAATTTTATTAAAGTCAAATCTCTGACATCTAGACAAAATTGTTAAAGGTATTTTATTAGGTTCAGTAGTGGCTAAAATAAAAATAACATGACTTGGAGGTTCTTCTAAAGTTTTCAAAAGTGCATTAAAAGCACCAGTAGAAAGCATATGAACTTCATCAATAATATATATTTTATACTTACAAAAAGCAGGCATCAAATTAACATTATCCCTCAAAGAACGAATTTCATCTACTCCGTTATTACTAGCAGCATCTATCTCAACAATATCGCTGTCATTTAAATCCAAAGATTTACAAATAGAACATTCACCACAAATATCATTAGTAAAATTAAGACAATTAACAGCATGAGCCAAAATCTTAGCAGTACTTGTTTTACCAGTACCTCGAGGGCCAGTAAATAAATAAGCATGACTAACTTTATTGTTAATAATTGAATTTTTTAAAATATCTACAATAACATCTTGTCCAACAATACTCGAAAAATTTGTTGGTCTATATTTTCTATACAAAGCAGTATAAGCCATAAAACATACCTCCATTTACTTAAATAATATATCACAACCATTATAATTAGTCAACAAAAACACACTATTGTTTGTTATTGTGCCTTATTTTTTTAAAAAAAGATGTTAATAAATCAGAAAACTCAATATTATAACATAACGAATATTTAGTTTTATAATGAATACTTTTACTTTTTGAAGATAAAAAGTAAACATTTCTAATTCTAGACTCATTAATAACAGATTTACACATTGGACAAGGTTCAAGAGTAACGTACATATCACAGTCAGATAACTTCCAGGTTTTTAATTTTTTAGAAGCTTTAACAAGACATATGATTTCAGCATGATGTAATGGATTATTAGTTAAATTTCTCTTATTATAAGATTTAGATATAATTTTTCCATTTCTAACAACAATAGCCGCTACTGGAATTTCATTTTTTCTATAAGCCTTCATAGAAAGTTTATATAAAATATGTTGATAACTTTCATTCATACTATTTCTCCTTTAAAAAAAGTGCACACAGACAATAAATGTTAAGGCTGCTATCTTCCGATCCTGACCTGTTTCCATAATTATCCGTTGCACTAAAAAGATTATACCACAACATATAAAAAAATCAAACTCAAATTTTAATGTTTCACGTGAAACATTAAAATTTAGTCTCTATTTTATAATAAATAAAAATAATCAATAAAAAAATCCAAAATCAATTAAAGAAATTTAATATGTTTCACGTGAAACATATTAACAATTAAATATTGATAATTATATAATTAAAAGATAAATCTTATTGGAAATAAATCAACATATAATATTAATAAAGATAAATATTAATAATTTATAATAATTATAATAGTATTTTTTGAATTTTCTAATGTTTCACGTGAAACATTAGAAAACACATTAGTATAAATTATATAAAAAAATATGTGATAAGTAAATTTATAAATAAAAAGATTGTATTTCAAATTATTCTCTAAATGAAAATTACTAAATAATATACAAAATGCTTAAAACATTTTAAAAATAAAATTATTTATGAAATGTTTCACGTGAAACATTAAAAATATACTAACAATAATTTAAATAATAAATAAATCTAAATGTTAATAACTGGAAAAACTCAAAAAATCGCAACAAAAATACATAATAAAATATTAAAAAACAATGTTTCACGTGAAACATTGAAAATATACTAACAAGTATTTAAATAATAAATAAATTTAATTGTTAATAACTTGAAAAACACAGAAAATACATAATCAAAAGTATATAATAAAATATTAAAAAAGTAATGTTTCACGTGAAACATTACTTTTCATCATTTTCAGTTTCTAAATTTTCTTCTTCATTTTTAGTTACTACAGAAATTGAAGATACAGAACTATTTTCCTTCAAATTAATAAGTCTTACCCCTTGAGTAACTCTACCCATTGTAGAAATACTCAACATTTCAAGCCTGATAATAATACCCGAATTAGTAATAATCATTAAATCACAATCATTATAAACAGATTTGAATCCTACTATAATACCGTTTTTTTCAGTAATACTTAAAGTCTTAACACCTTTACTACCACGCTTTGTTTGTCTATACTCACTTACTGCAGTCTTTTTACCATAACCTTTTTCAGTAACTACTAAAACTTCTTGAGATTCACTAGCAACCTCCGTACCTACACAATAATCATTTTCTAAAGTAATTCCTTTTACCCCAGCAGCACTTCTACCCATTACTCTAACTTCATTTTCATTAAATCTTACCATTCTTCCATTTGAAGAACACATTAACACAAAATCTTCTCCTGTAGATTTCTTAACAGAATTTAATTCATCTCCATCTCTTAAAGTAATAGCTATTTTACCACTTTGACGAATATTATCAAATTCACTAATTAAAGTTCTCTTAATAACACCATCCTTAGTACCAAAAATAAAGTATTTATAAGCATTATCTCTTTCTACTTTAACAACTGCACTAACATTTTCTCCCTTTTCAATTTGAATTAAGTTAATAATAGGTAATCCTTTACTTGTTCTAGAAAATTCAGGAATTTCATAACCCTTTAATCTATAAACTTTACCTTTATTTGTGAAGAAAAGTAAATAATCATGTGTGGATAAGTTAATCATTTGCTCAACAAAATCTTCATCATTTGTGGACATTCCTTTAATTCCGACTCCCCCTCTATTTTGAGTCTTATAATTATCAGTCGACATACGTTTAATATAATTCTTATTACTAATAGTAACAATTACATCTTGTTCTGGAATTAATGACTCATCTTCAATATAATCAATGGCTGTCATGTCTATAGAAGTACGTCTATCATCAGAATATTTGTTCTTAATTTCTAACATTTCTCTCTTAATAATATCAAGAACTTTCTTCTCATCTGCTAAAATAGACCTCAATTCATCTATTAATTTTAATAATGTTGATAACTCTTCCTCTATTTTATTTCTCTCTAATCCAGTTAATCTCTTTAACTTTAATTCAAGAATACTATCTGCTTGAACTACACTCAAACCAAATCTGTTAATAAGTTTAGTTCTAGCCTCATCATCATCTCCAGCATTTCTAATAATGTTAACAACTTCATCAATATTATCAAGTGCTATCTTATAACCTTCTAAAATATGAACTCTATTCTCACTTTTTGCAAGGTCAAACTTAGTTCTTCTATAAATAACTTCCTTTTGATGTTCAATATACTTACTAATAATGCTCTTTAAAGGTAAAGTTTTTGGTGTCAAACCATCTAACATTAAGAAAATAATACCATAATTAATTTGAAATTGTGTATGTTTATACAAATTATTAAGAACTACCTGCGCATTTGCATCTTTCTTTAACGTAATAGTAATCTTTACTCCATCCTTTAAATCAGTATGATAATCAGTAATTCCATCAATAATTTTATTGTGAACAAGTTCAGCAACCTTATTCTTTAACTCCATAGTATTAACGCCATAAGGAACTTCAGTAATAACTATAGTAGGATGTCCCTTAATCTCTTCAATAGTTGCTCTACTTCTAATAGTAATAGTACCTCTTCCTGTTTCATATGCTTGTTTAATACCTGAATTTCCTAAAATTACTCCACCAGTTGGAAAATCTGGTCCCTTAATATACTGCATTAAACCCATTGTGTCAATATCAGGATTATCTATGTAAGCAATACAACCATCAATAACTTCTCCTAAATTATGAGGAGGAATATTAGTAGCCATACCAACAGCAATACCCATTGAACCATTAACCAAAATATTAGGAAATCTCGAAGGTAAAACCTTAGGTTCTTTCTTTGTAACATCAAAGTTATCTTCCATATCTACTGTATTTTTATTAATATCACGCAATAATTCCAAACTAATTTTCGCCAATCTCGATTCGGTATAACGATATGCAGCTGCACTATCTCCCTCAATATTACCAAAGTTTCCATGTCCATCAACTAAAGTATATCTTTGATTAAAATCCTGAGCAAGTCTTACCATTGCATCATATACAGAAGTATCACCGTGTGGATGATAATGTCCTATAACATAACCAACTGTAGTAGCACACTTCTTATGAGGCTTATCTGGTGTATAACCACATTCATACATACTCCACAAAATTCTTCTATGAACAGGTTTTAAACCATCTCTTAAATCAGGTAAAGCACGTGCTTTAATAACACTCATTGAATAATCAAGAAAAGATGTCTTAACTTCATCAACTATATTATTAACTGAAAGTTTATCTCTTTCATGAAACTCTCCGCCAAAATAAGAAGTATCATCATCGCTTTTACTCACAACCTCTTCATTTATATTTTCGCTAGGAGACTCTAATTCTTCATCATTTTCTAACTCATTAGCTCTTTCAAGTAATCTATCTAAATCATCATTCATATATAAACCCTCCTAAATATCTAAATTTTGTACAAATCCAGCATTTTCTTCAATAAACTTACGTCTAGGTTCGACTTCTTCACCCATAAGTTTAGTAAAAATTTGATCTGCTAGTATTGCATCGTCTACACTAATCTTTCTTAATGTTCTCTTGTTAATATCCATTGTAGTCTCATTTAATTCTTCAGCATCCATTTCACCAAGACCCTTCATTCTGGCAATTTCAGCACGATTTCTAACATTTTCTGGTAAAGAAGCCAAATATCTATCTTTCTCAGCTTCATCCAAACAATACTTTCTTGTCTTACCATGCATTACCCTAAACAAAGGTGGTTGAGCCGCATAAACGTGTCCTTGTTCCAAAATAGGTTTAAAATATCTATAAAATAATGTTAATAATAAAATTCTAATATGAGAACCGTCAACATCGGCATCTGTCATGATAATAATCTTATGATATCTTAACTTCTCCAAATCAAAGTCTTGTCCTATACCAGTACCAAAAGCCGTAATAATTGTTTTAATTTCTTCATTTCCCAAAGCCTTATCAAGTCTAGTCTTTTCAACATTAAGAATCTTACCTCTTAAAGGTAAAATAGCTTGAGTCATCGAATCTCTTCCCTTTTTAGCACTACCTCCGGCACTATCTCCCTCGACTATAAATAATTCACATACAGTAGGATCTTTACTCTTACAATCAGTCAACTTACCAAAGAAATTAGTAATTGTTAAATCGCTCTTTCTAGTAGCCTCTCTTGCTTTTTTAGCAGCACTTCTTGCACGACTTGCAAGCATAGCCTTTTCAACAATTATCTTAGCGTCAGTAGGATGTTCCATTAAAAATCTCTCAAATCCTTCAGCAAAAACATTATCAGCTATCTTTCTAACTTCAGAGTTACCAAGTCTTCCCTTAGTTTGACCTTCAAATTGAGGATTAGGATGTTTACAAGAAATAATCATTGTTAACCCCTCTTTAACATCATCCTGAGTTAACCCATCATCTTTCTCCTTTAACATCTTAGTTTTTCTTGCATAATTGTTAATAACCCTAGTTAAAGCACGTCTAACACCCTCTTCATGTGTACCCCCATCATGAGTATTAATATTATTCACAAATGAATAAATATTATCATTATAACTATTATTATATTGCATTGCAACTTCAAAGAAAATACCATCTTGTTCTCCTTCTAAATGAATTATATCATCATGTATTGGTGTTTTATTTTGATTTAAAAACCTAACATACTCACTTATTCCACCTTCATAAAGAAACTTTTCTCCTTGAGTATCTTCTTCATCTCTATCATCTCTTAAAGTAAGTTGTAGTCCTCTATTTAAAAATGCAAGTTCTCTTACCCTTACTTTCAAAGTTTCATAGTCATATATCTCAGTATCAAATATTTCAGAATCTGGCTTAAAAGTTACAGTTGTACCAGTTCTATTTGCTGCACAAGTACCAATTACAGTTAAAGGCTGTACAGTCTTTCCACCATTTGCAAACTTACACTCATATATTTTGCCATCTTTATAAACTGTTACAGTAACTCTACTAGATAATGCGTTTACTACACTTGCACCTACACCGTGTAATCCTCCACTTACCTTGTAGCCGCCACCGCCAAACTTTCCTCCAGCATGTAACACTGTATATACTGTTTCAACAGTTGAAATTCCAGTTTTAGGATGTTTTCCTACCGGTATACCACGTCCATCATCCTTAACCGTAATTGAATTATCTTTATTAATAATAATTTCAATATTTTTACAATATCCAGCTAACGCTTCATCAATTGAGTTATCAACAATTTCCCAAACTAAATGATGTAGACCTTTAACATCAGTAGTCCCAATATACATACCAGGACGTTTTCTAACAGCTTCCAAGCCTTCTAAGACTTGAATATCATTCTCATTATAATTATTATCGCTCATACTTTCCTCCTCCATTCAAATCAATAATTTTAGCCTTTTTAATAATGCTTTTCTTAACATTGTTAATATCTGTAGTAGTTATAAACACTTGTACATTCTTATTTAAATTATTTAAAACATTATTTTGATTATCTATATCTAATTCACTAAATAAATCATCCAAAAGCAAAATAGGTTCTTCATAATAATCATGTGACAAAACTTCTAACTCTGCAAGTTTAAAACAAAATAATATAAGTTTTTGAATTCCTTCACTACTATAATCCCTAGCATTATTTCCATTAAATAAAAACAAAAAATCATCTCTATGAATACCAGTTCTCGTTAAACTTAAATTCATCTCACTATCTCTGTTTTTCTTTAACAAACTAACTATTTCCTTTTTATCCTTATCTAAAAACTGACTAGAATATTTAACATAAACATTATCATTTCTTCTAAACTTTTGAAAATTTTTTCTTAAATATTTATTAATTTTAGAAATATATTCACTTCTAATTTTACATATTTCAGACCCTATTTCAGCTATTTTTTCATCAATAATATCTAAATATCTAGAATCCATATTAGAATTAACATACATTCTCTTTAAATATTCATTTTTATTTTTAATAAGAACATTATAATCTTTCAATAATTTCATATAAAATTTATTAATTTGAGATAAACTAACATTTAAATAATTTCTCCTAACATTTGGACTTTCTTTAATAAGTTTCATTTCATCAGGAGAAAAAAGAATAACTTTATACTGGAATATATAATCACTTATTCTTTTTTTTAAAATGTTATTAATCTTAGTTTTTTTACCATTATCAGTTAAAATATAATCTAATTTTTTAATTTTTCCATTATTTTCAATATCAACTTTTACTTTAAAAAAATCTTTATTATTATTAACCAAAACACCTTCATCATTTGATTTAAATGTTCTACAAGTACTTGCAACATATATACTCTCAAGTATAGATGTTTTTCCTATTCCATTATTACCTATAATAATATTAATGTTATCAAGATTTTCAAGTTTAATTTTTTCATAATTTCTAAAATTTGTAAGTTCTATTCTTCTGATATGCATTTTAAAACCTCTTATAACCTTCTAATTAAAAATAATAGGTATACCAGTACTCCTATACCTATTACCATTATATCACAAATAGCGCTCAACAAAAAGCATTTTTTAATTTTTTTTAATACTTCTTAAAGAATAAGATGCATATAACCTAGCTGACTTAATATATTGACTATTAAAACTATACAAAGATACCGGAACAACCATAGTAAAACCATTTTTAAAAGTAACTACAGTTTCCTTTTTTGCACTTCCAGCTTTATAATCTCTAATTTGATTAAAACAAAACCACAAATTATCTTCATTAGCATCAGCACTTACTGGAAAAAATATAGTTTTAGAACTTTCTTCGATCATAACAGGGGGTCTATATTTAGTTTTAATAAATTTATAAGTAGCTGACACTCTAGATTTATATTTGACTCCAAAATAGTCACAACTATGCTCAATAACTTTAAAAGTATTTTCATCAAGTGGAATATTACCAGTTTTTTCAATAACCTCACATTTATTCTCTTTCATAGGAACTAATACTAAAGTCTCATCATTTATCTCATATTTCACTAGTTTTCCTCCTTTCTTGGCCCAATATACTAGCACAGCAAAATGTCGAAAAGCGTCGAAACATGTCGAATAAACTCGATTTTCCAAAAAAAAAACTGAAAATTTAACTTTTCAGCATATTTTTTAATAAGTTTTTATAGGTAAAATCAATTGTAATAAATCTCCATTATCATTTTCTTTAACAATAATTGGTTTAATTTCGCCATTAAAATATAATGTAACATTTTTACTATCAAAACTTTTTATAGCTTCCATCATATACTTAACACTAAAACTAATCTTAATATTTTCACCCTTTAAAACATTAATGTTCATAACTTCTTCAATTTTACCAATTTCTGGACTACTAGAAGTTAATATTAACTTATTACCTTGAGTCTCTAAACTAACAATATTTTTATCTTTAGCCTGTGCTAAAATACTCGCTCTATCCATAACATTATAAAATTCATTAGTATCAACTTCATACTCAACTTCAAAATTATTAGGAACCAATGAATCTGTATTAGGATAAGTTCCATTTAATATACTAGATTGAAATAAAATACCTTCATATTTAAATAATACTTTATTACTATATGTATATAACTCAATAGCTTTATTATCATCATCTATTAATTTAACAAATTCATTAATATTTCTAGCTGGAATAACTATATTAACATTATTCTCAACAAAATCATTAAAAATAACACATTTTTTAGCAAGTCTATAACTATCTGTCGCAACACATTCTAAAGTATTACCAGTAATTTTTATATTAATTCCTGTAAGTAATGGTTTACTCTCTTGTTGACTAGTAGCAAAAACAGTTTGATTAACAATATCTTTGAAATTACCAGCAGTTAACTTAATTGGAGTAGTACTTAATTCTAAATTTATTTTTGGAAATTCATTAACATCAAAACAATTTAAATTATACTTACTTGAATAAGTTCTAATAATTGCTTTACATCCATCTACTTCTTCAATTTCAACATCACCTTCAGGTATCTTTCTAATAATATCAAGAATAAACTTTCCATAAATAACAATTTTACCAGAACTAACTATTTCCTTAATATTAGATTTATCAATAAATGTTTTAATAGTTATTTCATTATCAGTAGCCATTAAACTTAATCCATCTTCATTTAATTCAAACAAAATACCATTAATAACAGGAATAATATTCCTATTTGACAAAGCCCTTCCTACATTATTTAAATTTTCTAACAATACATCTTTATTAATCTTAAATTTCATTTTTCATTCCTCCTATTTTTTCTAATAAATTAATTATAATATAGATGTTGATAATGTTAATAAGTTGTCTAGTCCCTTATTCTAAGCCAAATTACCTATGTTGATAACTTTACAATATTAACATTTTATTCACTCATCTTTTGTTTAAGTTCACTAATCATCTTTTCTAGCTCCCCATTACTCTTCATATCATCATTTATTTTATCATATCCATGAATAACTGTCGAGTGGTCCCTTCCACCAAACTCAAGTCCAATTCTAGGATATGTTTCATCGGTTAGTACTCTGCACAAATACATTGCTATCATTCTAGCATTTGCTATATTCTTACTTCTTTTCTTACCTTTTAAATCATCAGGTGTTAATTTAAAATATTCACTAACAACATTAATAATCTTTCCAATACTATTTTCGGTATATTGTCCCATTCCATTAACATATTCATCTAATGCTTCCATTGCATTTTCTAAACTAAGTATTTGAATACCCCAAATTGATGAATAAGCAGCAAGTCTTGTAATCATACCTTCCAAGTTTCTAACATCACTTCCACAATTAGATGCCATAAAATCAATAATCTCATCACTTAAATCTATCGCCAGGTCAGCAGTTTTTATCTTATTCTTAATAATTTTAACTTTTAAATCAAAGTCAGGAACACTTATAATTGCTTTTAATCCCCAATTAAACCTAGTCTTTAACCTATCAGCAAACATCTTTAAATCATCAACACTTCTATCAGAACAAATAATTATCTGTTTAGAATTGCTATATAAACTATTAAAAGTATTAGTAAACTCTTGTTGAGTAGCATTTGCACTACCTAAAAATTGAATATCATCAATCATTAACACGTCAATATCTCGATATTTATTCTTAAAAATATCAATACCATTTAAATTATCTTCTCTATTTCCACTATCTCTTGTAATACTAATAAACTCATTCATAAACTCATCAGTAGTAACATATAGTACCTTTAAATTAGTATTCTGAATAATATAATTACCAATTGCGTGCATCAAATGCGTTTTTCCAAGTCCACTTTTACCATATAAAAATAAAGGGTTATAGAGTTTTCCAGGATTCTGGGCTACTTGTAAACAACTACTAAACGCAAATCTGTTAGTATCTCCAACAACAAAGTTGTCAAAAGTATACTTAGGATTCAAATTAGTTTTTCTAGTTTCAACGAATTCATCAATAATTCTATCATCACTAACAATGTTAACAATATTTTCTTGAACAGAATCTTTATATTCTCCATCTAAACAAAATATAATATTATGACTAGTACCAGTTATTTCTAAAAATATTTCTTCAATTATATCCATATAATTGCTTGTAATGTGATTCTTATATATAGGATATGGCACAATAATAACAATATCATTTTCATTAATTGTTAATAATCTTAATTGAACAAACCACGTATTATAAGTTACATCAGTTATTTTAGTTTTCAATTGATTAACAAATTCGTTCCAAATTTTATCTTTATCCATAAACTCACCCCACATCACAAGTTATCCACTTCCATTGTACCCCATTTTATAAAATTTTCAAAGCAAAATTTTTAAAAAATTGTTATTAACACAACTTATACACAGGTTATCTACTTTTTTTACCTTTAATTTACGAGAAAAAACAGACTTATTCACATTATCCACATTTTTTTAATTCACTCTGTTAATAAAGTTATCCACACTAATGTGAATATGTTAATAAACAAAAAGTTGACAAATAATATTCTATAGTTTATAATCTTATAAGTCAAGCAAAAAAAGTTGGGAGGAATAAAAAATGAAATTAACACCAGTTGCTAAGAAAAACAACAAAGCAAAAAAACAAGGTTTTCTTTCTAGAAGTGCAAACATTTTAAAATCTAGAAGACAAAAAGGAAGAAAAAACCTAATCAACAAATAAACTACTTGCAATGAGTAGTTTTTTTTTATAGAATATTATTTAGGTGATTTTATGAACAAGCAGTTTATTGTAAGAAAAAATGAAGAAATAGAACTAATTGTTAAAAGAGGAAGAAAAAAAGTTAGTAAATATTTTATCCTATATTATACAGATAGTGAAAAAATTTATAATCAATATTGTATAAGTGTAAGCAAAAAATTAGGTAAAGCACATATTAGAAATAAAATAAAAAGAAGAATAAAAGACATATTAATGAAAAATAAAATGGAATTTAACAAAAAGTATGTTATAATAATTAGGAAAGAAGCCTTATTGGTTTCATATAAAGAATTAGAAGCAAATCTAATTGATTTAATAAAAGGAGCGAATTAAATGAAAAATTTAAAAAAAATAATTTTAATAACAATGATAACATTAACATTAACAACTGGTTGTACAAAAAGTTTTAGCGATAAGGAGACAAAACAAGTATATACAGAAAATATATTATGTAAGCCAACAAATGAAAAAACTTTAAAAGTATATGAAAAAAATGATAAAGTAGATTTAGAAAAATTACCTGAATGTAAAAATTTAAAAATAAATTCTGGAGGATATGAAGGTTTGTGGACAAGTATTCTAGTAAAACCTCTAGCATGGGTAATAGTAAAAGTTGGATTACTTGTTAAAAATTATGGTGTATCAATAATTTTATTAGGAATACTTTTAAGACTATTAGTGCTACCCCTAAGTAAACAAACAATGGACATGAGTACTAATATGCAAAAAGCAAATCCTGAATTACAAAGATTAGAAAAAAAATATAATGGTAGAACTGACCAACAATCATTAATGGCAAAAAATCAAGAAATGTTAATGATTTATAAAAAATATGATATAAAACCATTCTCAGGTTGCTTAGTATCATTAATACAATTACCTTTATTCTTCGCATTTCTAGAAGCAATACAAAGAATACCTGCAATACTAGAAGAAAAATTATTAGGTTTTGACCTTGGAACAACTCCTTGGAAGGCAATATCAAATGGACAATATTATTACATTATAATAGTTATATTAATTGGTTTATCAACTTACTTTTCATTTAAAAACACAGGTTCAATGAGTGTTAGCAAAGAACAAGAAGCTCAAACAAAAATGATGACTAGAATGATGACAGTATTCATAATAGTAATGTCCTTCAGTTTAAATGTAGGTATTGGAGTTTACTGGTTCTCAACAAGCGCATTTGCAATATTACAAAATATAATATTAAAGAAATTAAAAGAGAGAAAAACTAATTAGTGAAAAGGAAGTGTAGTTATGGAAAAATATATTTATAAAGGAAAAGAAGAAAAGGTTGTACTAGAAAGTGCTTTAAAAGAATTAAATATTCCAGAAAGTGAAATACTAATAAAAACCAAAGAAGAAAAAGGTGGCTTATTTTCTGGTAAAAAAGTAGTTATCGAAATAGTTAAAATAGAAGATATTAGTGAATTTGGAAAAACTATATTAGAAAACATATTAAAAGGATTTAATATTAACGGAAACATTGAAAAACAAATAAGAGACAAACAAATATCATATAAAGTATATTCTGACAATAATGGAATTCTAATTGGTAAAAATGGAAAAACACTAGAATCAATTCAAAAATACCTAAAACAAAGCATATCTGCACAAACTGGCATGCATGTTAATATAATATTAGATATAGAAAATTATAAAGAAAAACAAAACTATTTCCTAGAAAGAGATGTAAAAAAAATTGCAAGACAAGTAACACTTTCAAAAATAGATGTTAAACTTGATCCAATGAATTCTTTCCAAAGAAGAATAGTTCATAATGCACTATCAAAATTTGATTACATTACAACTGAAAGTGTTGGAGTAGAACCAAATAGATGTGTAGTAATTAAGTATAAAGAAAAATCAAACTAGAAAAAAATAGTTTGTTTTTTTATTTCCCAAAGAAAAAATTTATTTCCCGGGAAATAAATAATTTACATATGCTTTTCAAAGTGGTATAATCTACACACGAAAGGAAGTGTTTAAAAATGACTGACACTATATGTGCTATAGCAACCTCAGTAGGAACAAGCGCAATAAATATAATAAAGATAAGTGGTAAAGAAAGTATTAGTATAGTAAACAAAATATTTACAAAAGACTTACTAAAAGCAAAAACTCACACAATAACTTTTGGCTACATAAAAGATAAAGAAGAAAAAGTTGATGAAGTATTAGTTTCAGTTTTTCTAGAACCAAATACATACACAGGTGAAAACGTTGTAGAAATAAATACTCATGGTGGTTTAGCAGTAACAAACAAAATCTTAGAAATGCTATTAGAACAAGGTTGTCGATTAGCCGAGCCAGGAGAATTCCTAAAAAGAGCATTTTTAAATGGTAAAAGAGACCTACTAGAAGCCGAATCAATAAGTGACTTAATAAATGCCAAAACAGAAGCATCAAGAAAAATGAGTATGAATGGTGTAACAGGAGAATTATCTAGAATAATTAAAAATCTTAGAAATAAATTATTAACAATAATAGCAAACATCGAAGTTAACATTGATTACCCAGAATATGAAGATGCTATAGTATATACAAACGAATTACTAAAAACTAACATAATAGAAATAAAAAATGAATTAAAAAAAATAGTAGATGAAAGTGAAAAAGGTTCAATTATCAAAAATGGTATAAACGTAGGAATAGTAGGAAAACCAAATGTTGGAAAAAGTAGCCTGCTAAATAGACTTATTAACGAAGATAAAGCAATAGTAACAGATGTAGAAGGAACAACAAGAGACATAGTAGAAGGTAAAATAGTAATAAATGGAATTGAAATAAACTTAATTGATACAGCAGGAATAAGACAAACATCAAACGTTGTTGAAAAAATTGGTGTAGAAAAAAGTAAAAGTATATTAGAAACTAGCGACCTTTTACTAGCAATATTTGATGGAAGTAAACCACTAACAAAAGATGATTTAGACATATTAAAAGAAATAGAAAATAAAAAATCTATAATAATCATAAACAAAGAAGACTTACCTATGAAAATAGAAAAAGAAAAATTTTCGAGATACAAAACACTTCAAATATCAATTAAAGAAAATAAAGGAATAAATGACATAATAGAAGAAATAAAATCATTATTTAATTTAAACGAATTAGAAACGCAAGACTTCACTTACTTGTCAAATGCAAGACAAATAAATCTGATCAAAAATTGCTTATCGCTAAGTGAAGAAATAAATAAACAAAATGAAAAAAATACACCTGTAGACTTAATACAAATAGATATACAAAGACTTTGGGAAAAATTAGGTGAACTAACTGGTGAATCATACAAAGACGAATTATTAGATGAAATATTTAGTAAATTTTGTTTAGGAAAATAGGAGGAAAAAATGTACGAAGTAATAGTAATTGGAGGAGGACATGCTGGATGTGAAGCCTCACTTGCATGTGCCAAAAAAGGTCATACCACATTATTAATAACAGGAAATATCAAAAACATTGCAGACATGCCATGTAATCCATCAATTGGAGGTTCCGCTAAAGGAATAGTAGTAAGAGAAATAGATGCATTAGGAGGATATATGGGATACAATGCAGACATTTCTCATTTACAAATAAAAATGCTTAATAGTAAAAAAGGTCCAGGAGTAAGAAGCTTAAGATGTCAAGCAGACAAAACAACATATCCAGAAAATATGTTAAAAGAACTTCTTAACACTCCAAATTTAACTATAAAAGAAGACTTAGTAAAAGAATTAATAATAGAAAATAATGAAGTACAAGGCATTATTACAGAAACAAATGAAAAAATATCGGCAAAAAAAATAATAATAACAACAGGTACATATCTAAATGCGGATATTTTAAGAGGACATAATAAGCATAAAGGTGGACCTCACGGAGAAAAACCATCTCTATACCTAAGTGAAAGTCTACAAAAACACGGAATTAAAATGAGAAGATTAAAAACAGGAACACCACCAAGAGTATTAAAGTCTTCAATTAACTATAGTGAATGTCAAGAAGAAAAAGGAAATAGTGAGTTACTAAGTTTCAGTAATTTCTATGAACCAACATATGACATAGATAAACAAGTACCATGTTATTTAACATATACTAATAAAGAAACACACAAAATAATTTTAGACAATTTAGACAAATGCGCACTATATAGTGGTTTAATTGTAGGAATAGGACCAAGATACTGTCCATCAATTGAAGACAAAATAGTTAAATTTAAAGATAAAGATAGACATCAAATATTTCTAGAACCTGAAAGAAAAAATGGTGATGAAATATATGTTGGAGGTTTCTCAACAACCATGCCAGAAGAACTTCAAGAAAAACTAATTCATTCAATGGAAGGTCTTCATAATGCAGTAATAACAAAATATGGTTATGCAATAGAATATGATGCAATAGACAGTTTAGAATTAAAAATGTCTCTAGAAAGCAAAAAAATTAAAGGTCTTTACAGTGCAGGACAAATAAATGGAACAAGTGGATACGAAGAAGCAGCCGCACAAGGTTTAATTGCTGGAATAAATGCATCACTTTCTCTTGAAAACAAAGACCCACTAATTCTAAAAAGAAACGAAGCATACATTGGTGTATTAATAGATGACTTAATAAACAAAGGAATAACTGAACCATATAGACTATTAACTAGCCGTGCAGAATTTCGTCTTCTTTTAAGACATGACAATGCTGACTTAAGACTTACTGAAATAGGAAGAAAAGTAGGACTTATTGATGATGAGAAATATAAAATATTTAAAACTAAAGTAGAAAACATAAAAAAATTACAAGAACATTTAGAAAACACAAAAGTAGAACCAACAGATAAAAATAATGAATACCTAAAAAACTTATCAAGTTCTCCATTAACAGGTAAAACCTTAGCAATTGATCTATTAAAAAGACCAGAAGTATCTATAGAAGACATAGAATACTTACTTAATGAAACATTTGATAAAAAAGCAAAAGAACAAGTTAGTATTAATACAAAATATAAAGGTTACATTATAAAAACAAATATTGAAGTAGAAAAAATGTTAAATTTAGAAAAAAAGAAAATACCAAATGATATTGACTACAATAAAGTAAGAAACATTGCAACTGAAGCACGTCAAAAACTAAATGAAGTAAGACCTTTAACAATTGGACAAGCAACAAGAATTTCAGGAATAAATCCTTCTGATATAACAATGTTACTTGTTTACCTAAAAAAGGAGTATCCAAATGAATAAAGAAGAATTCTTAAACTCACTAAAACTCTTAGGTATAGAAGTAACAAACAAAGAACTATCAAAATTTGAAAAATATAAAGATTTACTAAAAGAATATAATCAAAAATTTAATCTAACAAGTATAACAAATGATTTAGATATCTACTTAAAACACTTTTATGACTCGCTATGCCTATTTAAAATAAAAGAATTAAAAGAAAACAAAATATTACTTGATATAGGAACAGGTGCCGGTTTTCCAGGAATTCCTTTAGCAATAATAAATTCAGATTTAAAAGTGTACTTATTAGAATCAAACACAAAAAAATGTGAATTTCTAAAAATAGTAAAACAAGAACTTAACTTAAACAACATTGAAGTAATAAATAGTCGTGCAGAAGACTTTATTAAAACCCATAAAGAAGAATTTGATCTAGCCACTTCAAGAGCAGTTTCCCATCTAAAAATACTTTCAGAATTAGAAATACCTGCATTAAAAATAAATGGCTTATTCGTCCCACTTAAATCACACTATGAAGAAGAATTAAAAGAAACAGAACCATTTTTAAAAACATTAAATTCAGAATTAACAGAAATAATTACATACACTCTACCAATTGAGAATTCAAAAAGAACAATATTAAAAATAACAAAACTAAAACCAACCCCATCAATCTACCCAAGAAATTATTCTCAAATCAAAAAATCTCTAAACAAAAAACAATAAAGTTAGCATTTTTTACTAACTTTTTTTCATTAGTACTTGCAAAATTGGAAAAAATAAAGTACAATTATATATAGAATAAAGATAAGGGGCTGTTAATATGAACCATGAAAATGAAATAGTAAATGTAAGAATAGATGAAATCATACCAAATAGATTTCAACCAAGATTAGCATTTGATGAAAAAGAATTAAATGAATTAGCCGATTCAATAAAAATGCACGGTATTATTCAACCATTAGTTTTAAGAAGAATTGGAGATAAATACGAAATAATTGCTGGTGAAAGAAGATATAAAGCAAGTGTTTTAGCAGGTTTAACACAAGTTCCAGCTGTAATAATGAACATAGATGACCAAAAAAGTGCTGAAGTTGCTGTAGTAGAAAACTTACAAAGAAAAGATTTAACTGCTATAGAAGAAGCACAAAGTTACAAAAAAATACTAGATATGGGTTACCTAACACAAGAAGAATTAGCAACTCGTATGGGTGTTGCTCAGTCAACAATTGCAAACAAATTAAGATTACTTAACCTAACAATTCCAGTAAAAGAAGCACTTCTTCACAACAAAATATCTGAAAGACATGCAAGAAGTTTACTTAACATAACAGACAATAACTTACAAATAAGCATGTTAAACAGAATAATTGCAGAAAGATTAACTGTAAGACAAACAGATGAAGAAATAAATAAATTACTAGGAAAAACACCCAAAACAGATAATACACCAAAAGTAACTCAACCAATTGTTGAAACAAAAGAGGACAAACCAGTTGAAGACATAATACCAAATCAAATAGATATTGAACAAGAAAAAATGGCTAGCAAAGACATAATTGAAGAATACAAACCAAAAGACATAGATGCATTACTTGCTCCACAAAGTGAAACAATAATAAATGAAACAAAACCAAAAGAAGAAAAACAAACTTTTAATGCTGAGCCAGAATTAATTAATCCATTCCAAGAAGTAGACACTGAACCAGTTATAATGGATTTTGATGTATCTAATCAAACATTTGAAAACCCAGTTAAAGACACACCAATTGAAACAAAAGATAGTAGCATAATTGAAGAATATAGAAACCAAGAAGAAACACCAAAAGTGCAAGAAACCACAGCATCTTCAAAAAGCATCAGTAAAGCCATAAATCAAGCAAGAGAAGAAGCACGTAAAATAGAAGATATGGGTTTTGAAGTAGACACAGAAGAATTTGATTTTGAAGACATGTATCAAATAATAATTAAAATTAAAAAAGATTAGAGACTATAATTTTAGTCTCTATTTTCATTTCTAACATAATTAGGTTCTGTCCCCTTAACAAAATAAAGTAAATCCTTAACAGACAAATCAGTAACACTTCCACTAATAGGATTAACTATTTGACCAGTTACTCCATTAGGAATCTCATACCAACTCTCACTTTTTCCTTCCAAATAAGCCTCAATTCCCCTAGCCCATATTCTCTTAGGAATTTTAGAAGACACATCCCCAATACTAGAATTATCATCATACCCTATCCAAACCATAACTAATGCATCAGGATTATATCCAACAACCCAATAATCACTATCAGTAGTACCAGATTTAACGGCATATTTTCTAGAAAATAATCCACTAACACTCATAAGAGTTGGACTAGTATAATCAATATAATTATAGTTATAAGTACCCTTCATCATATTATTAAGAATATAAACATACCTTTTATCAAGAATATCTTCCTCTAAGTACTCTTTTTCATATAAAACATTATCATTTAAATCAGTTACTTTTCTAATAAATCCCCCATTGTTTTTAATTCCATAATTAGCCAAAGTATTAAAAGCATTACTAAAGTCTAACATAGTAAGTTCAGTAGTTCCCAAAGCCAAACTTGCATTGTTAGGTAAACTCTTAACTATCCCCATTCTTTTAGCAGTATTTCTAAGAGTATCAGTTCCTAAAAATAAATGAGTTTTAACAGCAAAAATATTATCCGAAAGCGCAAGTGCTTCAGCCATAGTAATAGCCTTATTAGCATACATATTAGCATAATTACCAGGACTATAACTATTATTATCACCAATAGAAAAAGTAGTTTTTTCACTAATAAAAGTAGAAGTCGCAGTCATTCCATTTTCCAGTCCAGCATAATAAAGAATAGGTTTAAAAGTAGAACCCACTTGCCTTTTAGCTTGAGTTACTCTATTAAATTCTGTTTCATTATAATTAGTTCCCCCTATCAAAGCCACAACTCCACCATTTTTAGGATTTCTTATCATAGAAGCAACTTGTAAATTCTCATTACCAGCCATTTCTTCATTAACAATATTATCTAACTTTTTCTGCGCATCACTATCAAAATAAGTATAAATCTTTAACCCACCAGTTTCAATTAAACTCTTAGGAATATTTTGTATAGAATTTAATTCACTCATCACTGCATCCTTATAATACATAGAACTAAGAGCCAAATTACTATCTTTTTTTCCATAAAAATTAAGTTCCTTATTATAAGCATTTTCCATCTCCTTAACAGTAATATGTCCATTATTAACCATACTTTGTAAAACTACTCTTTGCCTTTTTTTAGCATTTTCAAAATAATAAATAGGATTATAATAAGTCGGATTCTTAGGAATACCCACAATTATAGAAGCCTCTTCTAAACTTAAATCTTTAGCATGCTTATTAAAATAATACATACTAGCCTCTTCAATACCATAGTTTCCACTACCATAATTAATAGTATTCAAATATCCTTCTAATATCTCATCCTTAGTATAATGTACTTCAAGTTCAAAAGTTAAATAAGCTTCCTCTATTTTTCTATCCCAAGTCTTATCAAAAGAAAGAAACAAATTCTTAATATATTGTTGACTAATGGTACTAGCACCTTCTTTTAAACTTTTGCTTTTAATATCTCTATAAAGTGCTTTCATAATTCTCATATAATCAAACCCATTATGCATATAAAAATTTTTATCCTCAGTATCTACTATACCCTTAACAGCATAATCACTAATTTCACTTAACTTTACCCAACTAGTTGTATTACTACTTTGATAAAATACTTGATCATCCTTATCAAATAAAACCACTCTATTAGACTTATTAATATCCATTTTTGGTGTAATATAAGCATATAAATAAAAACCAGCTAAAACAGCAAAAACAATAACAATTAAAAAAATCATAACTTTCCAACAAATATATAATTTCTTTCTCAAATTCTTCATACACTTTCTCCTACATTTATTATTAAAAAAAAATCAAAAAATATAAGCAAAAAACACATATAATTTACAAAAAAAATGAATATAATAAAAAAGATTAACAAAAGTACTTGATTTATTATAAAATATCAGTATAATTTTATTGGAAAAGGAAGTGTGTAAAATGAAATTAAAAACAATTAATGAAAGTGATATCGAAACAATGTCATATGATGACTTAGCATATGTTATACTAAAAGAAAAAGGTACAAAAATGAAATTACTAGACTTATTTAAAGAAGTATGTAACCAATTAAAATTAGATGAATTATCTTCTGAAAAATATCTAGCAGACTTTTTCTCACTAATATCTACAGAAAAAAGATTTATTCAACTTGAAAAAGGATTCTGGGATTTAAGAGAAAATCACAAAGTAAAAGTTGAATTAAATGATATAGAAGATGATGATGAAGACATAGAAACTGAAGAAGAACCAGTAGAAACAACAGAAGAAGATGATATGTACATTGATGAAACAAAAGATATAGAAGATGATAGAGGAGAAGACGAATACAAAGATTTAGTAATAATAGATGACGAAGAATCAGAACTTTAGCTTAACTAGTTAATAATACTAACTAATAAGAAAAAGGAGGATTTAAAATGTTAGAAAGATTAAAATTAATAAATGAAAGATATGAACAAATAAGTGAAGAATTACTTAAACCAGAAGTATATAATGACTTCAAAAAAATGAAAGATTTAAACAAAGAAAAATCTTCTCTAGAATCAACTGTAGAAGCTTATAAAAAATATAAACAAGTATTAAGTGACTTAGAGGCTGCTCATGAAATGACTCATGATCCTGAAATGGCTGAATTTGCTCATGAAGAAATTAACACATTAACAAAAGAAAAAGAAGAAATAGAAACAAAAATAAAAATACTATTATTACCAAAAGATCCTAATGATGATAAAAATGTAATAATGGAAATTCGTGGTGCAGCTGGAGGAGACGAAGGAAACTTATTTGCTGGAGACTTATTTAGAATGTACTCTAAATATGCAGAAAAAATGGGATGGAAACTTGAAGTAACAAATGAAGTTCCTGGTAGTTCAGGAGGATATGCTGGAATAGAATTTATCTTGTCAGGAGAAAATGTTTATTCAAAACTGAAATATGAAAGTGGATCGCATCGTGTTCAAAGAGTACCAGAAACAGAAACTCAAGGAAGAGTACACACTTCGACCGCAACAGTATTAGTAATGCCAGAACAAGAAGATGTAGAAATAGATTTACAAGAAAAAGACTTAAAAATAGATATATGTCGTGCATCAGGTGCTGGAGGACAATGTGTAAACACAACAGACTCGGCTGTAAGAGTAACCCATATACCTACAGGAATAATGGTATATTGCCAAGTAGAAAGAAGTCAAATTAAGAATAAAGAAAGAGCATTAACAATATTAAAATCAAGACTTTATGACCTAAAAGTACAAGAACAGGAGCGAGCTCTAGGAGAAACAAGAAAAGCAAAAATTGGTACAGGAGATAGATCAGAAAAAATAAGGACATATAACTATCCACAAAACAGACTTACTGACCATAGAATTAACTTTACAATAATGCATTTAGATAAAGTAATGGAAGGTAACTTAGAAGAAGTAATAGAAGCACTTATAACAGCGGATCAAAAACTTAAAATGGGTATAACTGATGAAAATAAATGAGTTAGATAAACAAGAATTAATAAGTCTTAACAAATGGAATGAAAACACACTAAAACTACTAGAAAACAACTATCCAGTGCAATACATAATTGGATATGTAGACTTTTACGGATTAAAAATTTTTGTAAATGAAAATACATTAATACCAAGATACGAAACTGAGTACCTTGTTGAAAAAACATTAAATCTAATAAAAAAATACAAACTTGAAAATATAAATATACTTGATTTATGTACAGGTTCAGGAGCGATTGGATTAACTTTAAAAAGTATGTTGCCTAAAAGTAACGTGACACTTTCTGATATTTCTGTTTCAGCCTTAAAGGTGGCTAAACAAAACAAAGAAAATTTATCTCTAGATGTAAATATCATTGAAAGCGATTTATTTAGTAACATTCACGAAAAATATGATGTAATAATAACAAACCCACCATATGTGATGACTACTGAACCCTTACCTCCCACAGTCTTAAAAGAACCTCACCAAGCCTTATATAGTGGAGAAAAAGGAATAAAACACATAGAACAAATACTAAAGAACATTAAAAACTACTTAAATGAAAAGTACATAATTGCAATGGAAATAAATGAAAAAAGTGAAATAGACATAACTAACTTAATAAAAAAATACTTTTCAGATAATGTTAAATATTACTTTAGTAAAGACTTATGTGAAAAAACAAGATACTTATTCATAATAAATGAATAAAAATATAACAAACCAACCAATATTAATTAGAAAGGTTGGTTTTTAAATGAAAAAAATAATAATTTTACTAAGTATAATATCAATAATATTTATAATGACTAACAAAGAAAGTGAGTATGTTATAATACCAAAAGATTCTATAAGATTTAGAATAATACCAAATAGTAACACAGTTAATGATTTATATATGAAAGAATTAGTAAAAGAAGAAATAACAAGTGTAATTAATGAAATAGAAACAAGTAAAAATATAACAGAAACAAGAGAAAAAATAATGAGTAGTTATCCAAAAATAAAATATAAAATAAGTGAACTATTTAAAGAAAATAACTACAATGAAACATTTGAAATAAACTATGGAACCAATTACTTTCCAGAAAAAATATATAAAGGTGTCAAATATCCTGAAGGCAACTATGAATCAATGGTAATAAAAATAGGTGGTGCATCTGGAGACAACTATTGGTGTGTATTATTTCCACCACTTTGTATGATGGAAGCAAAAGAAACAGATAAAGTTGAATACAAATTCTTTATAGAAGAAATAATAAATAAATATATTAAGAATAAATAAGAACTAAGTCACTTATAATTAAATAGGTGACTTAGTTGCAATTATTAACAATATTTCTAATAGCTTTATCTCTAAGTATAGACACATTTACTTTAAGTTTAACTTATGGTTTATTAGTAATACCTAAAAAAACATGTATAACAACTTCATTAACAGTTGGAATATTTCATTTTATAATGCCTTTACTAGGTTACAAACTTGGTAATATCTTAAAAACATATGTTAACATAAACGAAAAATACATTCTAATAATAGTATTAATACTAATAATAATAGAAATGATTAAATCTCTAAATGAAGAAACTAAAGAACACAAATTAAACCTATTAAACATATTATTATTTTCACTTCTCGTATCAATTGATAGTTTTACATTAGGTCTTGGTATAAATTACATAACAAATAAAATTTATCTATCTTCACTCATATTTTTTCTAGTAAGTAGCATTTTTACATACTTAGGTTTTAAAATTGGTAAATTTGTAGGAAAGAAACTTAAAAAAACATCTAAATTATTTGGTATAATAATATTAATAATAATAACTGTATACCTTATATGTAAACCATAATAAATATTCTTGACAAATCAAGATAAAACCCTTATATTAAAATTGTATAAGTCTAAGGAGGACATATGAAATTAAAAATAACAGGTGGTAAAACATTAAGTGGTTTAATTAAAATAAGCGGTTCAAAAAATAGTGCAGTTGCCGTACTACCAGCATCACTTTTATGTATGACCAAAGCCAAAATACTTAAAGTACCAAAAATAAGAGACATAGAATACCTACTAAGAATATTAAAAGTATTAAATTGTACATATACTTTAGAAAAAGATGAATTAATAATAGACACAACTAATTTAAAAAATGCACCTATTCCTGAAGAACTATCTGAACAAATGCGAGCATCTTACTACTTTATGGGTACACTTTTAGCAAGATTCAAACATGTAGAAATATCTTTTCCAGGAGGATGCAATATAGGAGCCCGTCCAATTGATTTGCACATAAAAGGTTTTGAAGCCTTAGGTGCAAAAGTAGAAGTGATAAAAAATAAATACATAATCACTGCAGACAAATTAGTTGGAGCAAGAATTAAACTAGACATTGCATCAGTTGGTGCAACAATAAACCTAATGTTAGCTTCCACTTATGCTGAAGGAGAAACAATAATAGAAAATGCGGCTCGTGAGCCAGAAATAGTAAACGTTGCAAAATTTCTTATAAGTATGGGATGTAACATAACAGGTGCTGGAACTAGTACCATTGTAGTAAGAGGTTCTAATCATTTAGATAATGGTATCACGGAAATATTACCAGACAGAATAGAAGCCTCTACATACATAATAATTGGAGCCCTAACAGGTAAAGACTTAAAAATAAAAGGTTTTGTAAAAGAAGATATAAATGCAGTCTTAATAAAACTAAAAGAAATAGGAGCCAACTTTGAAATAAATGGTGATACTCTTTCCATTTCGAAATGCACAAATATATTACCAACAAACATAACAACACAAGTGTTTCCTGGTTTTCCAACCGACATTCAACAAGTATTCACTGTATTACTTACACAGGCTAAAGGTACTTCTACTATAACTGAAACAATATACGAGTCAAGATTTGTTTCAGATGGATTACTAAACAAAATGGGTGCTTCTACCTCAGCAGAAAAAAATGTACTACAAGTAACCGGCCCAACTCCTTTAACAGGAAAAGAATTATATATTCCAGACTTAAGAGGCGGAGCTGCCCTAGTTGCAGCAGCATTAATTGCAAGTGGTACTACTATACTAGATAACATTCCTCTAATACTAAGAGGTTATGAAGACATTGTAGAAAAACTAACAAGTGTAGGAGCAGATTTAGAACTAATTGATTAAAAAAATAAAGAAAGAAGGATAAAAATGAAAAAAGTAATTATACCAATAATAATGGTAATTCTAATAGTGCTAGGAGCAATTGGATTAACAAACAAAATAACCCACAAAAAAGGAACACCAAAAGAAACAGAAAAAATAATAAAACCTACAAAAGAAAATGAAACATATAAAATAGAAAATACAAAAGCAAAAAAAACATACAACTTAGAATACCCAAATTCAGATAACCTAGATTTAACTAGTGGTTATGAATTAAAAAAAGTGGATGGTTTATACATAATGTACTATAACGAAACAGAATACCTATACACTACAAATGAATACAAACCATTCACATCATACTTAGTAAAAAATAGTATAATATTAAAAGACAAACAACAAGTAATTTTACCTAACGAAAATAACACAAAATTAGTTTGGTATGACTTTACTGGAAAAAAACTAAAAGAAACTAAGTCATACACAAAAATATTACATAATAATAAAACATACTTTATTGCAGAAATAAATAACAAAACAAATCTATATACTTTAAATGATGAAAAAGAGTATATTTCTAACTTAGACTTTCTTAATGATGTAAAAAGACTTAACATAATAGATAACAAGTCATACATACAAATAAACTTAAATAAAACAACTTATTCATATAAAGAATTAGAAGAAATTAAAAAATATGCATTCATATTAACACACACAGATAAACCATATAATGACTATAACATAGACGAAATAACTGAATTTAATAATAACTTTAATATTGATGACTACAATGTTCTAAATATAGAATATGTTATAGACACAACTACAAAAGAAATAAGCATATCTTCAGTATACATAGAAAAAAGATAAGTTCTAATAGGATATAAAAAACGTAAAATATTACTAGGAGTGATTTATATAAAAAAGAAACTAGTAATATTTTTAATTGCAACAATTCCTATACTTATAATATACAAAATAACTATAAATAAAACATATACATACTTATCTATTGGAGATGATCTTGCTAAAGGACACACACCTTTTAACACATATAATATGTCATACACAGACTACCTATATAAATACTTAAAAGAAAAATATCCAAAAATAACCCTAAACAAAGATTTTATAGAAGAAGATATAAGAATAAAAGACTTAATAATTAAAATAACTGAACCAGATTTAAATAAATCAAAAAACTTATCTCAAGCCCTAAAAAAAGCAGATATAATAACTTTGTCAGTAGGAAGTGATGAATTATTTAGTAAACTAAGAAGTAACTATACTATAACAAATATGAACTTTTCATATGTAGATGACCTATTAAAAGATACAACTACTCTTCTAAAAGAAATAAGAAAAATTACTAATAAAAAAATATATATAATAGGTTACTATAGTCCAATAAATGAAACCTTAGAAACTTCTTCTTATATAACTACCCTATTTAACTATATTGATACTAAATATATGAATATAGAAACAAAATATAATGTTTCTTACATAAGAATAGATGAAGAATTTAGAAACAATACATTATATCTTCCAAACAAAACAAATGCATTTCCTAGTTTAGAAGGATACAAATTAATATCAGATAAAATAATAAAAAAACTAGAGAGTTAGCTTCTTAAATAACTCTCTATTATTTCATCTAAATTTCCATCAAGTACTCCATTAACATCACTTGTTTCATATCCACTTCTTAAGTCTTTTACCATAGTATAAGGACACATAACATAATTTCTAATTTGACTACCAAAATTAACATCCATAACAGACCCCTTTAAATCATTAATCTTTTTATCCATAGTCTCTTTTTCAAGTAAATAAAGTTTACTCTTCAAAATTTCTAAAGCCTTTTCCTTATTCTTAATTTGACTTCTTTCATTTTGACATGTCACAACAATACCAGTTGGTTTATGAGTAATTCTAACTGCTGAATCAGTTGTGTTAACACTCTGTCCTCCAGCCCCACTACTTCTAAACACATCAATTTTTAAATCTTCCTCTTTAATAGTAACCTCTACTTTAGTATCAATTTCAGGAGTAACAAGTACACTTGCAAAAGAAGTATGTCTTCTCTTATTACTATCAAATGGACTTATTCTAACAAGCCTATGAACCCCTGTTTCCCCCTTTAAATATCCAAAAGCATTAATACCTTTCACATTAATAGTAGCCCCTTTAATACCAACTTCTTCTCCATAAGATAGACTAATTATAGTATACTTATACCCTTTCTTTTCAAAATATCTTAAATACATTCTAAGTATCATATTAGCCCAGTCATTACTCTCAGTTCCTCCAGCTCCACTATGGATTTCAATATAAGCATTATTTTTATCAAATTCCCCATTTAAAAGAACATCCATTCTAAGTTTTTCAATATTCTCTTTAACTTTATTAATATCATCATTAACTAAAATAATTTCATCACTAGACAAATCCATTTTTAAAAACTCACTAATATCAATTAATAAATCCCTAGTATTTTCATATAACTTAACACTATTTTTTAAACTACTAAGTAAACTTAGAATCTGATTACTATCACTTCTATTCCAAAAATCTTCACTATTAACCTCTTTATTAAGATTATTTATTTCTTTAATTTTACCTTCATAGTCAAAGTGACCTCCCAAGACTATCTAATTCATTCTTTAAATCATTTACTAAATTAATAATTTCTTTTGTTTCCATTCTCTTCCTCCAAAATCTCTACTTCATCACCATTATTAAGTAAAAAAGCATTTGCTTCATCAGTATCTAAATGAAGTTCTAAATTATAACTATCTTTACTTTTAACAATAACATTTTCAAGTATTCCACCACGTATTCCATCTACTTTAACACTTAGTACTTTTCCATCATACCATCCATACTTAGCTAACTCACTACTTTTACAATGAACGTGTCTATTAGCTAAAATACATGCATTTTTAACAAGTACCCTATTACCTTTATTCACAAGTATTATATCACTAGCACCATCAAAATTACCACTCATTTTAACGGGTGCCTTAATACCTAATTTAAAAGAATCAGTTCTACTAATTTCCACTTGAGTCTTACTTCTTAAAGGACCAACAACCCTAACATTAGGAATAACTCCTTTTTCACTAACAAGGTCAATTACTAAATCACTAACAAATTCCCCTTCTTGACTAAGAGCTTTAACTTTATTTATTTTAGTAAATCCAAGTTTAAAAAAAGTATCTTCATCCAAATGAACATGTCTATTACTAACTCCAACTTTGATTTTCATTCTTCACCTCTAAAAATATTATACATTAAAAACTTCTAAAATAAAAGAATAATAATAAACTTAAATGAGGAGGAAAAATTATGAATGGAAGTTATTACAAAAATCCAGATTTTATGCCGTATCCAAATTTTGAAAGGGATGAAAGCGTTGAAGAATTACCAATGGAACAAAGTTATATAGAGAACATACTTAGAAATAACAAAGGAAAAAAAATAAAAGCTTATGTAAGTTTTCCAGATTCAATTAATTGGAAAGACAAAATATTTACTGGAATAATTGAACAAGCAGGACGTGATCATTTAATAATAAGTGATCCAACTACAGGTAAATGGTATATGATATTAATGATATACTTAGATTATGTAGAGTTCGATGAAAAAATAAATTACAAAAAAAGTGATTTGATGTAAAATGTAGAAATATGTTTTAAAAAATAAAAAAAATATGTTATAATTTATACATGATGAAAAAAATAAAAATAATAGTTTTAACAATTTGTTTATTTATTCCATTTCTAGTAAATGCTCTAGAAATAAATGATTTATATTCAGAAAATGTAATAGTTTATAATAAAGATGAAAATAAAATATTATATGAAAAAAATAGTGAAGAAACTGCAAGTATTGCAAGTCTTACAAAAATAATGACTACCCTAGTCTCAATTGAGAACATTAAAGACTTAAATGAAAAAGTAACTATTACAGAAAAAATGTTATCTTCAGTTCCTTGGGATGCTTCAGTTGCGGGTTTAAAAGTTGGAGATGTTGTAACTTATGAAGACTTACTTTATGCAAGTATGTTACCATCTGGAGCAGACGCGACTGACTCTCTTGCTATAAGTTTAACTGGCTCAATAAGTAGCTTTGTTGAAAAAATGAATGACCTAGCAAAAAAACTAAACTTAACTGGTTTAAAGTTTAGTAATACTACTGGTTATGACGCTTCAGGACACTATGGAACAGCAAAAGACATTCTAAAATTACTAGAATATGCATTAGAAAACCCAACATTTAAAAAAATATATGAAACAAAAGAATACACATTATCAAATGGTTTAGAAGTTTCAAGTACAATTAATTATTATAATAAAAAATATGGTTATGACTTATCATTTATAAAAGGAAGTAAAACTGGATACACTGAAAATGCAGGATACTGCTTATCTACAGAAAGTGTAATAGATGGAGTAAATATTTTAACAGTAACTCTAAATGCTCCAGACGATGGAAAAGCAAGAAACATAACTGACATAGATACAATAAAAGATGCGTTGAAAGAAAATATGCAAAAAGTAAATATTGTAAAAGAAAAAGAAGTATTAAAAGAACTAGAAACAAAAAACGCTAAAGAAGATTATGTAAAGTTGAGAAGTTTAAAAACAATAACAAGATATGTAGAAAAACCATTTAATAAAAACAAGGTAAAAATAGAATATAAAGGTGAACAAGTAATAGATTCAACCACAAAACCTAATACTAAAGTTGGTACATTTAAAATCTATTACAATGATGAATTTATAGATGAAATGGATGCAATAACAAGTACTACACTACATTTTAGTGCATTTAAATACATAAAAAACAATATATTCTATTACATAGGTTTAATCCTAATAATAGTATTAACAAGATTAACATTAAAAAAGAAACATAAAAAGTTAAAGAGGATACGTCGCTAGTTATCTTCTTTTTTTATACAAAACTCATCAAAAAACAAGTATAAAATTCGTACAAAATCTTGCACTTTTGCATTTTTCTAATATATTTGGTATAATTATCAAACGGAGGACTTATGAAAATAATTCTAATAGACAATGTAAAAGGAACAGGAAAGAAAGATGAAGTAAAAGAAGTAAAAGACGGATATGGTTCTTTCCTAATAAAGAATAGAAAAGCGGTTTTATATTCTGATCGAAGTAAAGACATCTTAAAAACTCAAATAAAAGAAAGAGAAGACAAAGAAGCTTTACTAGTTAAAGAAATGAATGAAATAAAAAACAAATTAGAAAAAGATACTTTAACTTTCAATGTAAAAACAGGCGATGCTGGAAAAGTATTCGGAAGCATAAGTTCTAAAAGTATTAGTGAAGAACTTAAAAAGAAGGGTTATAGTATTGACAAAAAAATAATAAATGCTGAAAACCTAAATACACTAGGAACACATATAGTAAAAATTAACTTACATAAACAAGTAACTGCAGAACTAAATGTTGTTCTTAAGGATGGTGAATAAACATGGCTAGAAAAGAGCCACAAAACTTAGATGCTGAAATTAATGCATTGGGTTGTGCATTCTTAAATAAAGAAGCATTAGACAAAGTTTGTGAAGAACTAACTAGTTCAATGTTCTATGATGAAAAAAATGCTAAAATATTTGAAGTATTATCTTCACTAAGAAACAAAGAAATAGCAGTAGACATAACTACAGTAACAAATGAACTAGAAAAAAGTGGAAATGGTTTATCAACAGTAGGAGGTTATTCTTACTTAACAGAAGTAATAGATTCAGTTGCAACTCCTGCAAACATAAACTATTATATAAATATAATATTTGAAAAGTTTATTTTAAGAACACTAATAAATAAATCATCAAACATAATTGAAGAATGCTATGATGAATCAGAAGACTTAAACACAATTGTTGAAAATGCAGAAAAAAGTATTCTTGAAGTAAACTCAGGAAGAATGGTAAAAGAAATAAAGCCAATTCAAGAAGTTTTAGTAAAAGCACAACAAGAATTAGAATTTCTTGCAAAAAATGGTGGAGATGTAACAGGTGTTCCTACAGGCTTTTATGATTTGGATAAAAGAACAACAGGTTTTCATGGAAACGAACTAATAATAATTGCAGGTCGTCCTGGTATGGGTAAATCAGCCCTTGCTATCAATATGGCCACTAATATGGCAGTTAACTATAAAAAATCAGTAGCATTATTTAACCTAGAAATGGGTTCAACTCAAATAGTAAACAGAATGCTATCATCAGTAGGACAAATTAATAGCCAAAAATTAAGAACAGGTAAACTTGATCACACAGACTGGAAAAAATATAACGAAACACTAAGTTTACTTGCAGACACAAAATTCTTTATAGATGATACTCCAGGAATCACTGTTTCTGAAATTAGAAGTAAATGTAGAAGACTAAAGAACTCTGATAAGGGATTAGACTGTATAATAATAGACTACTTGCAATTAATCAGTAGTTCTAATAAATATTCTGGACAAAGAACAAACGAAGTATCTGAAATCTCTAGAGACCTAAAAAAATTAGCGATGGAATTAGAAGTTCCCGTAATAGCTTTAGCGCAACTTTCTCGTGGAGTAGAACAAAGAGAAGACAAGCGTCCACTTATGAGTGACCTAAAAGAAAGTGGATCTATTGAACAAGATGCCGACATTGTAATGTTTTTATATTGCGATGATTACTATAAATTTAAAAGTAAAGACAGACCACAATTATCACCTACAGAATTAATAATATCAAAACACAGAAGTGGTGGTACTGGAACAATTGACTTAATTTTTGAAAGAACATATACTAATTTCAAAAATGTCATAAAAAGTGAGGAAAATGAAAATGAATAATAGAAGTAAGTACAAACTAATAGTATTTGGGGTTATACTAAGTAGTTTAGTATTCATATTAGGTACAGGAAGAAAAAGTTTGGGTCAAACACCTATGACAGTTTACGAAGTATACCTAAATGGAAAAAGCCTAGGAGTTATAGAAAATGAAGAAAAACTATATAACTTGATAGACAAAGAACAAAATAGTTTAAAAAAGAAATATGGAGTAAATAAAATATATGCTCCTATAGGACTTGAAACAACAAAAATTATGACATATCAAGGTGAAGTGGAAAGTGAAAAGAAAATATATGACAAAATAAAAGATAACGAACCGTTTACTTTGAAAGGTTATGAAATAACAATAAACTATGGTGAAAACAAAAAACAAACAATAAATGTCTTAAAAAAAGAAGATTTTGATACAGCTTTAGAAAACACAATAAAAGCATTTGTAAGTGAAGAAGATTATGAAAAATACTTAGAAGATAAACAAGATAAAATAATTACAACAGGTTCTACAATAAAAAATATTGATATAAAAGAAGAAATAACAATTAAAGAAAATTACATAAGTACAGATGACACAATATTTACTGATTCTAATGAATTATCAAAATACTTATTATTTGGAACAACTGAAACACAAGGAACACATAAAGTAGTGTCTGGACAAACTGTTAAAGAAATAGCAGAAGAATATGAACTAAATACAAAAGAGTTTTTAATAGTTAATCCGTCAATAACAAGTGAAAAAACATTACTTTATGGTGGACAAGAAGTTAATGTTGGACTAATAAAACCAATAGTTAGTGTTGTTGTTGAAAATGATTTAATTGAAGATAAAGAAGTCTCTTATAAAAGAGATATAAAATATGATAACAAATTAGTAGTAGGTACAACATATACTGAACAACAAGGGCAAAATGGAGTAAGTAGAGTTGAATACTATACTGAAACTATTAATGGTACAATTACACAAGTAATACCTATTAATTCAGAAGTAATAACTCCAGTAGTAAACGAAGTAGTAGTTAAAGGTGGATTATCAGCTAACTATTTTGGAGATACAGGAGACTGGGCTTGGCCTACACTAACTCCATGTGTAATGACTTCATATTTTGGTTGGCGTACAGACCCAATTGATGGTTCACGTTCATACCATCCGGCATTAGATATATCTGGTACTGGACATGGTTCACCAATATATGCTGCACAAACAGGTACAGTATGGAAAATAGGTAGAGCAAGTGATATGGGTAACTATGTATACATAGACCATGGAAAAGGTTATAAAACACTATACATGCACTTAAGTGGATTCGCAGATGGATTAAGAGTTGGATATGCAGTAAGCAAAGGAGAAGTAATTGCATATATGGGTTCAACAGGAAGAAGTACAGGTACACACTTAGACTTTAGACTTATTTACGAAGGAACATATACTGACCCATGCATAATGTATTCAAATGCGTATTGTGGTACTAGGTAGTGGCTCAAAAGGAAACTCTACATTTATAGATTTAGGAGATAAAAAAATCTTAATAGATGTAGGGTTTTCCTATAAACAAATTAAAGAAAAATTATCTTTAATTAATGTAGACCCACACGAAATAGATGCACTTTTAATAACACATGACCATACAGACCATACATATGGTTTAAAAGTGTTTCTTAACAAAGTAAAACCAACTCTATTTATAACTCCAGAAGTAGAAAATTTTTGTTTAGAAAAAAAGTATGAAAAGGTAGAGTACTTAACTGATGAAATGATCTACTATGGAACATTAATCAAGCCAATTCCACTAAGCCATGATGCTCTTACTATTAATGGTTACCTAATAGAAAAAGATGATGATAGCCTAGTATATATAACAGATACAGGTTACATCAATCAAAGAAACTTTGTATATCTGAAAAACAAAAATTACTATATATTAGAAAGTAATCATGATACAGAAATGCTTATAAAAGGACCTTATCCAGAATATTTACAAAGAAGGATACTTAGTGACAAAGGCCACTTATCAAATGAGTTATGTGCTGGCTATTTAAGTAGACTAATCGGACCAAATACAAAAAAAGTAGTTTTAGCTCATCTATCTGAATCAAACAACACTACTGACCTAGCACT
>OJMG01000006.1_pt1 | contig 201439 bp, 203 predicted proteins | sample 1597141 | NCBI WGS metagenome assembly OJMG01 (sample SAMEA2452119, study PRJEB22498) | human gut metagenome | biome: human feces; feature: human gut; material: feces | place: Australia | collected 2012 | reverse complement strand
TTATCACCTATTCTATTACAATATTAATTATAAAATATTTTTTTAATTTTATCAATACCTATATATTACCATCTTTCAAATAATCATTATATTCTTTAGAACTAGTATCTTCAAATATAATTAATAAAGATAATTTATTATTATTTTGTTTATATAAAACTTTACTTATCTTACAAGTATTAACTCTTTTAAAATTTAAACTTCTTATATAATTAAATTCATATAAATCTAAATTTTCATCAATAACAATTAACTTATAAATATTTTCCCCATTCTTAGTATGATATAAATTTACATAATAATTCACCTTTATATTAGTATTATCTATTATTTTATCTTTATTAGTTCTTAAAAAACTACTAAGTACATAAAAGTTAGGATTATCTAAATCAACTATATTAGTTGTAGTTTTATTACTAAAATAATAACTCCCGTTATCAAAATTAAAACAATACTCATTTATTTTACATTCATAATATGTTATATTTTCCTCATTAAAAACATTTATATAGTTATCTTTATTATCATGTAAATTAATATTATATTTATTATTTTCTACTTTTATATAAGGACTTTTAAGTATCCCTTCATTATTTATATCTAATAGTTTATAGCCACTTTTAAGTTTAGTTTCAACTTGTTTATTTATTATTTCTATATTACTTTCATTACCTTCTTTAGTTTTATCAAATACATTTAATCTAAATAATATAGATATAGTAAATATAATAAACATTAATATTAAAGTTATAAATAATATTATTTTTGTTTTAATCTTCATTATAACACCCTTTCTATTTTAATATTATAAAATATTCAAAAATTTTTCCAACATATCTAAAATATCATTAAAAGAAATATTATTCGCATAATTATATTTGTTACTATATATTTTCCATTGTTTAATCATTAATTCACTATATCTTATTGAATTCATAATTTCTTTATAATCTTTAAAATAACTTAGTGAATCTCTCCTATCAAAGGTATTCTTAATTGCCATTTTTAAAATATTCATATCCATATCATTTTTTAGATATTTTAAAAAATAATATATATCATAAAAATCTTTCATCCTACTATTAAATCTACCTCTTCTTAAAACAGTTTCTATTTTTTCAGATAATATAGTTTCCATATTATAACTATTAATCAAAATGCTCCTGTCTTCAAAAGTTAAAGGGTACTTAAATTTTAATTGTCTTGGAGTGACTTTATCTCCCGTTGATATATCAATTTCTAGATTTACCTTTAGATTTTCAAATTTACCAACTATATGATATTTATTACCACCATACTCATCCTCTTGTCTTATATCAGTTATATTAATTAAATCAAATTTAACACTATCATTTATATCAATACTCAGTATTTCATTTAAAATTTTCATTACTTTTTCTTTAGAAACATCTATTCCAGTTATTGTAGTATCCATATCTTTTGTTGTTCTATTATCAATTCCAAACATTGCACTTAATAATAAACCACCTTTTAATATAAAATTATTTTTATATTTAGAAATTGAAATTCTTTCTAAAATTCTTTCAAACATAAACCTTTGCAAAACCTCATAATGTGTTAAATTATATTCATTTTCAATATTCTTGATTTTTTCTTTGAAATCACTATTATTTACCATTTCAACATCACCTCCACTATTGTATTAATTTTCTCATAAATATTAAAAATCTTTGCATATTCAAGTAATCTATCAATATCTTTAACATTACTTCTAAAATAATAATCAAGTACTCTATTTTGAAGTTCTAAATCAAACTCCTTTTCATCTCTTATCATATCACATATACATCTTTCTGCATTATAAACCTTCACTGGATTACCATAAGGACTAATTGTCTCAATTATACCTATTGGATATAATTTATCTGATACTCTGTGAACATTATAATTACCTCTTACTCTTTTATCTCTTGGAACAGTTATATCAATTTTCATAGGTGCTCTATTTGTTAGATTTAAAATATGCAATGCTGTATTATAAGAATAAACCACACTTTTATATTTTTTTTGTAAAATATAATACTCATCTTTAATTATATTTGTATTCATATATAAGCCACGATCAACTCTTTCAATAACTCGTTTGTTAATTAAAAATTTTATTGTAGGCTTACTTATTTTTAAATTCAAAATATCTTTTGTAGTAATATAACCATAATTATTTTCTAAAAAATTCAATACTTTTTCTTCACTTTTCATATAATTCTACCTTTACTTTCGTACCTACATTATAGCATTTTGTGGAACGAAAGTAAACTAGTTTATAATAAAAAATCTCACAATGTGAGTTCTTTATTATATTTTTTTAATGTCTAACACATCACTTATTAATATAGTTTCATTATCTATTGTAAGTAATTTATTTTTATCTCTTCCAATTAATGTATATTCTTTATCATTATCTTTAGTTGTTATAATAACTCTTGCTTTATAAATAAAACTACTACTATTAAAAATATCATCTATCTTTTTTCTAATTAATATATCTTTCATATTATTATCAATTATTTTAGTCTCATTATTTATATTATCTTTTCCATAATAAAATTCTTCATTATTTTTAACTATTCCAGTATTTTTATTAACAAATATATTAGGTAACTTTTTATTCATATTTTCCCCCTAGTAAAGTGTATGCTTGATTTATTAAAATATTAAAAAAAGAAACTTAAATTAAGTTTCTACTTTAAAGTTAATACTTTTCTGGCATCCTTTATAATTTCATAATAAGATTTGTAATCCCAAATAATTTCAAAGTATGAAGGATTAAACTCGTCACTTCTGCGGTTCATATCACCTAAATATATAAAGTAATTTTTGAAAAAATTATCAAAATTATTAACATTATCTTTCCAATATTCTGAACCAACTAATTCATTAATTAAATCATATCCCTCATCTGGTTCACACCAAAATTCACTTTGGAAGCGCACTTTAAGTAAATCATTTTCCTCATTGTTTATTAATTCTTGTTTAAATCTTTTTAAGAATATCTTTAATAATTCCTTTTGTTTTTGTTTTACTTCCTTATCAGTAGTATTTTTTGACTTTGAATAGACTTCTTGGCTTAACTCAAATAACTTCTTATCATATTTCATAAATAAAACCTCCCTTAGTAATTATTATTATACTTTTTTATATACTTCTAGTCAACCATTTTTAATTCCATATATTGGTTATTGACCATACAAACAAAAATATGTTATACTTAATACAAACAAAAGGTGGTGTTAAAATGAATGAAAGAAATATTTTATGTATTGATTTAAAAAGTTTTTTTGCTTCAGTTGAATGTGTTGAGAGAAATTTAGACCCGTTTACTACCCCACTAATCGTGGCCGACCCATCTAGAAAAGGTGGAGCGATTACTCTTGCAGTTACTCCGTATATGAAAACTCTTGGCGTACCTTCTCGTGGAAGAGTTTTTGAAATACCTAAGAATATCAAATATATTACTGCACCACCTAGAATGAGTTTGTATGTTAAGAAAAGTAAAGAAGTTATTAATTGTTTTTTAGATTTTGTAAGTAAAGAAGATATGCATGTATACTCTATAGATGAAGCATTTTTAGATGTTACAGATTACTTAAAATTATATAAGATGGATGACGTTACTTTAGCTAAAACTATAATGGCTAGAATCAAAGAAAAAACAGGTCTTACTAGTACATGTGGAATTGGACCAAACTTACTTCTTGCTAAAGTAGCACTTGATATTGAAAGTAAGCATAGTCCTGACTTTATTGCTAAATGGACTTATGAAGATGTTAAAACTAAATTATGGAATATAACACCACTAGATGAAATGTGGGGAATTGGTTCTAAAACTATGAAAAAATTAAATGATTTAGGAATATATAAAGTTGGAGATATTAATAAATATAGTAAAGACTTTTATAAAAAGAGATTTGGTGTACTTGGTGAAGAACTATACTTACATGCAAATGGAATAGATAATTCTAATATAAAAGATGATAAATATGAAATAAAGAATAAAAGTTACGGACTTAGTCAAATACTATATAAAGATTATACACCTGAAGAAGCTATACTAATTATTAAAGAAATGTGTGAAACTATTTGTAAAAGACTTAGAAATAATAAAAAAGTTTGTGGTGTAGTTGGTTTTGGTATAGGATACTCTAGAAATGTTGGTGGAGGATTTTATCATTCTAAAAAACTAAGTGAAAGTACAGATAATGAAAATGTTATTTTTAATGTATGTAAAAGCATATATGATTCTTACATAGAAGAAGAACCTATTAGAAAAGTTAGTATATCTCTAGGTAAGATAACTGATAATAACTATGTACAATTAAATTTATTTGAAGAAGTTAATGAAACTATTAATGAAATTCCAATAGTAGTTGATGAAATAAATAAAAAGTTTGGAGATAATGCTATTTTAAAAGCATCTAGTTTACTTAATTATAGTACAATAAAAATGCGTAATAAAAAGATGGGTGGACATAATAAGTAATGGGAGGATTTTATGCAAAGAAAAATGGTTAAATGGAAACCTTTTAATACATTACTTAAATATAAAGATATATTAGATATAGAAAGAAATAGAAGTTTAATAGATAAACCAGTTATTATGGAAGATAGAATTATTAAAATAGATAATCTTTTAAAAGATGTTAATGAAAATACTTTAGTTAAAGTTAAATACTTTAATAAAGGAGTGCTTTTCTATATAACAGGTAATATAAAAAATGTTAATGAAATAGAAAAATATATTCTAATAAATAATACTAGAATATATTATAAAAATCTTATTGATATAGAAATTATTTAATTAAAGAATCAATTACCATATTTTCTTGATAATCTACTAAATCAGGATACATTTTAAATAATGAATCTATATCTTTTCTTTCTCTTACATCATGTCCTAAAGAAGTAAAAGCACTTTTAGAACCCATTACTTGAAGTGATGTATCAACACATACAATACCATTAGAAGTATGTATTTCAACAAACCAGTGTCCTCCAAAAGAGCTACCTATCGTACCTACAAAATGCTTATTAACCGCATACACAGCTTCACTATAAATTCCTAATTTATCTAAAAGTAAAACCATTTCATAAGTACACGTTCTACATTTACCTCCAGTTAAATCAAGTCTAAATAAATCACTAAATGCTAAAGGACCATACCCTTCTATTCTAATTGGGGTTTTATCTTTTCTTATAATATTAACAAGTTCAGGTGAAAACTCTCTTATACTACTCCTATTATATAACTCATTAAAAATACTTTTAAACTCACTATCACTATTTAACAAATCATTTCTAAATTTATACATTATTTCCTCTACTACTTTCTAGGCTTTTACCCTTAACTATTATACTATTATTACTAGTATACTCTATATTAAATTCTTCAAAATCTAGTTTATCTAAAATAACATTAGGTATTCTAATAAGCCCCTTATTATTAATTACTTTAAATGTATTTGAAAGAATTATTCTTATAGTATTTCTTATATCTTTATCTTTAGAAAAAGATAACTCATTTATTTTAGAACAAATTATTAAAGTATTATTATCCACAAAAGTTAAATAAACTTCTTTTGGTAAATCAATATTTTTAGGTAAAACTAAATTATATTTGCTATCTATATACATATAATCACTCTTTCTAAATAAAATTATAACATAACATTATTTTATAGTCAAAATTCTCTTTTATTTTTAATAAAACATTGTTATAATTAAATTAAGGTAGGTGTGACATGAATATAGAAGAATTAAAAACAAAACTTGAAAAAGGAGAAACAGTAACTAATTTAGTAAAGTATTTTGATGTGTCAGAATTTGAATTATTTGGTTATATTAAAAAAATAAAAGATGATGGGCTTGATGTTATTAGTACCGGTAAAGGTGATAACATTAGGCTCATTATTAATTATCACCCAGATTATACTAAAGAAAATGTTTACAATATAACTGAAGATGTTGATGATATAACTAAATTTGCTGTTATAAGTGATACTAGATTTGGTTCTACTAATGAACAAATTTCCATATTAAATGACTTATATAAAAAATTCAAAAATGAAAATATTAAATACGTTATCATTGCTGGAAACCTTTTAGAAGGTGAATACAAAAATAAGGACATCTATGAGTATGGGAAGAGTTTAATAAGTAATACAGCTCTCGGTCAAGCAAATCATTTTATTGAATACTTTCCTAAAGTTGATGGTATTACTACTCTATTTATTACTGGAAAATGTGATCATACTTGGAGTAAAGAATTAAATATTGGAGAATATATTGAAAATAATAGAAGTGATTTAATATATTTAGGACCAAAATCTGCTAATGTTAATTTTAATAAAGTTAATTTTAGAATTGAAGCATTAAAGAAACAAGGAGAAAGTTATACAATTGCATATCCTCCTCAAAAATATGCAAGAAGTCTTGCCAGTTATGAAGACTATGATGCAATATTTTTAGGTGGAACACTAACTGCACAAGAGTTTCCTACTATTAGAGATACTAGAATGTTTACTATTCCTTCTTTAGTTGCAAGAACTCCTAAAATGAGAAACTTAAGTCAACAAAATACAATTGGTGCTTATACTTTTCATTTAAGTTATAATAAAAATGGTAAAATGAAAAGTCTTACATCAACTTTAATACCATATTATATACCTAGTAAAGAAACGTATATTACTTTAAAACCACTTGTTATAACTAGTGATAAAAAAGTTAAAGAAATTAAACCTAAAAAAGATAATTTAACACTTAAATTGGATAATATTTATAAATATATTAAGAAAGAAGAAAGTTTTAATGATTTAATGAATAAACTTGGTGTTAACGATAAAGAATTAATGGGTATTATTGATTTATTAAATCAAAGAGGAAAGAATATTGAAATTATAGATATTGATGATGAATTAATTGTTAAAAAGAATTTTAAAAAATCAAAAAGTATATATATTAAACCACCAAAAGAAGAACTTCATAAAAAAGAATTTTTAGTTGTAAGCGATACACATTATGGTAGTATTTATAGTGAACCTTCTATGGTAAACACTTCAGTTTTCGAAGCATATAACCGTGGTATAACTGATATCTTTCATGTTGGAGATATAACTGATGGAGACTATAGTAGAATTAGACCAATACATAATTATGAAGTATTTTTGTATGGTGCGACTGGACAACTTGAGTACACTTTAGACACCTTACCAAAATATCCTGGAATGAAATGGCACATTATTACAGGAAGTCATGATCAGACACACTTATTTAATTATGGAGTTGATATAGGTAAAGAATTAGAAAAAAGAAGAGATGATATTGAATTTTTAGGACAAGATAGAGGATTCTATTATTTTGATAATTGTAAAATGGAGTTATTTCATCCAGGTGGAGGAACTAGTAGAATATTATCAACTAAACCACAAAATGGAATTGATGGAATACCTTCTAAAACAAAACCTAAAATTAGTTTAAGGGGACATTATCATAAATCATATTATATGTTATATAGAAATGTTCATACATTCTTATGTCCATGTAATGTTGATACTAGTTCATTTATGATGAAAAATGAAATACCTAATTTAATGGGAAATTATTTTATCACTATTTGGTATAATGATAATGGAGACATTGAATATTTAGAACATGAACCAATGATATTTACTAGTAATGATGTTATAAAAGATGATTATAAAAATCCTAAAAAATATATTAAAAGGAAAATTAAATAAAAATATTTTAAAAAAGGGTTGACATAGGCACTTGTTTTATGGTACACTTTTAATGCTTGATTTAATCAAGTGCCTACCGTTGGGGAATTGGCTCAGTTGGCTAGAGCACCTGCCTTGCACGCAGGGGGTCGCGGGTTCGAGTCCCGCATTCTCCACCAATGAAAAAAATCAAGTCCTTATGGACTTTTTTTGATATAAGGAGAGTTATTTATGGAAAAAGAAAAATTTTTATCATCAGTTTATTTAATTATTAGAAACAATGAAGGAAAAATACTTTTACAAAGAAGACAAGGTACTAAATTATGGTGTGGATTTCTTGCTCTACCTGCAGGACACATTGATGAAAACGAAAACCCTTATGAAGCAGTTATTAGAGAAGCTAAAGAAGAACTAGATATTAAAATAAATATTAATGATATAATAGATACATTTGTAGTAGCAAGAAAAAATAAATCCCTTATGCCCTACTATGATGTTTATTTTGAAATAAGTAAATATGAAGGAACTATTAAAATTAATGAACCAAATAAATGTGAAGAAATAGTTTGGTGTGATATAAATAATTTACCTGAAGACATGATAGATTTTGAAGTAACTGCAATAAATAATAATCTAAATGGAATTAAGTTTAGTGTAGTATATGCTGATAATGAGAAAAAATTAACTTTATAAAAAAAGCCAGTTTTAATAAACTGGTTATTTTAATATTTAAATACTTCTATAAATATATTGAATGCTACTTTTAAAGCATCATGTCTTACCATATTATTCTCTATAATAAAGTAGTCATCTTCTATAAGATTAACATTAGTTAAGTTTTCTCTATCTAAAACCACTTGTTCTTTTTGTTCACTAGTTTGATACTTCTTTAATACATCTTCATCTATTTTCTTATTATTAGCAATTACTACATCTATCTTTTTCTTACCTAAATAAGAATTTAATAAATTTACATGATCACTTACTGTAAAATTATCAGTTTCTCCTGGCTGTGTAACCATATTAGATACATATATTACTTTTGTTTTAGAATTATCTATAGCATCAATAATTTCTTTATTTATTAAATTAGGTATAATACTTGTAAAAATACTACCCATACTAAGTATTACAGCATCACTTTCTCTTATTTCTTTAATTGCCTGCGGAGTTATAATAGGTTCTTCTTTATAGAAAACCTTTTTTATTCTTTTAGGACTAGAAGTTATTTCTTTTTCTCCTTCTATAATACTTCCATCTTCCATTAAAGACATTAACGTAACATTATCTTCTGTAAGTGGTACTACTTTACCTTTTAAATTAAACACCTTAGAAAGCGCTTCTATTCCATCACTTAAATTACCAGTAATTTCTTTAGTTGCAGTTAATATTAAGTTACCAACAGTATGTCCATTTAAATCACTATAAGTATTAAATCTATAATTAAATAATTTTTCTACTAATGGTTCTGTTTCACTAAGTGAAATTAAAACTCTTCTTATATCACCCACTGCAGGTGTATTAAATTCTTCTCTAAGTTTTCCAGTAGAACTACCATTATCACAAACATTAACAATTGCAGTTATATCTAAAGGAAACTTTTTTAATCCTTGTAAGAGTACTGAAAGTCCAGTTCCTCCCCCTAAGACTACTACTTTCTTATTCATAAATCCCCCATGTTATTTTATATAATATGCATAATACTCATCAAATGTTATATTCTCATTATGTATTATTCTAGATATATTAGTTCCAACATATCTTAGTCTCCATGCATCATAACTAAATCCAGTAATACCCTCTTTATCTTTAGGATACCTTAATATAAATCCATATTTATAAGCATTTTCTAGAAGCCAAGTATGTTCAGGACTATTCTCCATATCTTGTCCTTCAGTATATAGTGGTTTAACCACTACACTAAGTCCTGTTTGATACTCAGAGTGTCCAGCCCTTGCTGCTACTTCATCAGCATAATCTTGTCCACTACTACTTTCTATTTCATCATATGCTTCTAATTGATCTTTATAACTTCTATAACCTTGAGTCACTATTAAACTATAACCTTTTTCTTTAGCAGCATCAATTAAATTAGTTAACTCATCATATATTACAGAACTAACTTGTTTACCTTGATATCCATAAGTTGCACTTACATCTATCAAATCATCTGGTATATAATCTTCACTCAATTTATAAAATTTATTTACAAGCATACTAGTTTTTTTAGAAGTATCAGTATCAATTATAGTTTTATACCAACCCATACTAGCATTAGTATTAACTTTAGCAACAACAGTTGTTAAATTACTTTCACTACTTTCAGTTATATAATCTAAATATTTATCTAAGTTTTTAAATATAAAATACTTTTCTTTCATTAACTTAGTTATATTAACATTATATTTATGTTTTAAAATAGTATCTATTTCTTCTTTTTTTAATTCTTTTATTAAACTAATTTCATTTGCTGTATAACCTATTTCACTTAGTTTATAATCTGTAGTCTTTCTTAAATTATTTTCATCTATTAAAGACTTAATACCAAATATAACTACTAACAAAATAACTAATATAATACCAATAAATACCCCTAGTTTTTTAACATTTAATCTTCTTTTAACCACTTTCTATCTCACCCTATGTATATTATAACCAATATTTAACAATTTAACAAGTAAAAAAATGTACTTTTAATTAGTACATCTTAATATTGTATTCCCCATATAACTAGTTCTTTAGCAGGTTTACCACATATAGCACATTTTCCTGTTATTAACTTTTCATTTTCTAATATACATCTAGATTTAATTGAAGTTTTATCTTTTAGTTTTACTTCACATTCACTTCTTCCACACCAATCTGCTTTTATAAATCCTGGATGTTCTTTTATAATACTTTCCATCTCACTCATTGTACTTGCTTCAAATGTAAGAGCATTCATTCTTTCTAAGGCCTTATTATATAGGTTATCTTGTATATCAGTTAATAAAAACTTAACTTTATCTATTACTTCATTAATATCAACACTTATTTTTTCTCTAGTATCTCTTCTAACTAGTGTTACTTTTTTATTTTCTAAATCTCTTTTACCTATTTCTATTCTAATAGGTGTTCCATTTACTTCACTTTCAGCAAATTTAAATCCTGGAGTTTTATCACTATCATCTACTTTAAAAGTTATATTATTTTCACTTAATTTACTCTTTATTATTTCTATTTCACTACTTGTTAATATATCATTTCCAATTGGTATAATATCTACTTTTATTGGTGCAATTTTTGGTGGAAGAACTAATCCATAATCATCTCCATGTACCATTATAACAGCACCTATCATTCTATTTGATGTACCCCATGATGTTTGATAAGCATATTCTTGTTTATTATCTTTATTTAAGAATTTTATGTCATATGCCTCACTAAATTTTTGACCAAAGTAATGACTTGTTCCACTTTGAAGACATACTCCATTATGCATTAAAGCCTCAATTGTTAAAGTATACTCTGCTCCTGCAAATTTTTCTTTTTCTGTCTTTTTACCAGATACAACTGGTACTGCTAAATATTCAGTAAAGAATTTTTTATACATATTTAACATATCATGTGTTTCTTTTTCTGCTTCTTCACAAGTTGCATGTACAGTATGTCCTTCTTGCCAAAAGAATTCTCTACTTCTTAAAAATGGCCTAGTTTCTTTTTCCCATCTAACTACACTACACCACTGATTTAACTTTAATGGCAAATCTCTATAAGACTTTACTACTTCATGAAAGTAATCACTAAACAAAGTCTCACTAGTTGGACGAACCGCTAACTTCTCTTCAAGTGGTTTACTTCCTCCAATTGTAACCCAAGCTACTTCAGGTGCAAACCCATTAACTAGTTCTCCTTCTTTTCTAAGTAAGTTTTCTGGTATAAACATAGGCATCATTATATTTTTGTGTCCCATTTCTTTAAATAGTTTATCCATATTTTCTTTAATACTTTCCCAAAGAGCACATCCATTTGGTTCAAAAATAATACACCCTTTTACATTTGAATATCTTGCAAGTCTTGCACTTTCTACTACATCATTATACCATTTTGCAAAGTCAACATCTCTACTAGTTATTTTATTATTTTTCATATTCCCTCCAAACAAAAAGGTAGTACTAAAAGGACGAAAATCCGTGGTACCACCTTAATTTATTCTCTAACTTTTAACGGTAGTTAACCGAAAATATTTTTATATTTTTCTTCAGAAAGTAGGAAAATTTACTATTATTATTAGTTTTCACCAAACACTAATTCTCTACAAATAAGTTTGTAAATTTATTCTTTCATCACAAGATTTATAATTAAATTTTATCATTTTTTTCTTAAAGTTGCAACATAATTATTAGATAAATTTCCTTGTACTCCGTAAACTTCATTAATTTCATAATTATTTTCAGAAAATCCTTCAAAAAAATCACTATTTTTATTCCATACATAGTTTGCTTGTATTACACCTTTATCATTCATGTGTTTAAAGCATTCAATCATAATTTTATTGTACTCTTTTATATTAATTCCTAGAAAACTATACACATTTGATAAGAGCATCAAATCATAGTCATATTCTAAATCTTTTATAAGTTCTGGAAATGTATTTATTATTGTAACAGGTATATTTGTATAATTTAACATTTTCTTTAATAAGTTATAATTTCCTTCATCTAAATAAGGTATTACTCTTCCAGTATGAGTATTTTCATTTCTTTCAAATCCTATTACTAAATATGTTAGTTTATTAAGACCTAGTTTAAAATTTATATCAAAGAATCTTCTAATATCTTTATTTAGATAACTTCTAATCTTCATATAAATATTCTCATTTTTCATATTTGAATTAATAAAGAATTCTATAAACTCATTATATGAAAGACATTTAATAGCAGTATATTTAAACATTAAATATAATTTGCTAGTTGGATTCATATCAAAACACACTACTTCTTTAGCACCATATAAAATGCTTGAAAAAAATTGATCCCCACTTCCTATAACTGAAAGAACTTTTTTATCAGTAAAGTCATATAGTTCTTGATAACTAGTTAAATTTTCATTACTAAATTTATATACTTTATTCATTCCAATTACCTTTTTTTAAACATTTAATAGCATTTTTTTCAAAGTTATTATATTTATCATATTCTTCTTTTAATATTTCTTTACTATATATTTCTTTTTCTGTTAAATCAGTAGTTAATCTAAGTATTCTAGATAGTCCAAAATTAGTTAGTACTTCTTCCTTGTGTATTATTAAAGTGTTTTTTCCATATTTAGTAATTTCTAAATTAAAATATGCAAATCCATTTTTAATATTTAGAGTTCCAGTAAATGTTCTATTTTGAGTAACACTTTCATCTGTTACAAAGTATACACCACTTAAATAATAATTACTATATGTACTTTGTTTAATTTTTAAATCGATTAAAGTTGCAGTTAAATTATCGTTTCTATCAAATTCACTTGTATTAAGTATCATGTTTAAAATATTTTTAATTGTTTGTTTTTTAATATTATTATGTTTAGTTTCTAAAGTAAAACTATTTTCAAATAAAGTTTTCTCTTCATTATTCATAAAACCCCTCCATATGTACTACAATTGTACCACATTTAGCACTTTTTGTCAAATTATTCAATAAAAATCTCTGAGTCACATGGTATTCAGAGTTAATTTGCAAATTATTTATATATTAATAAAAAATAAAACCTCGTAAACACGAGGTTAATAATCTATATGGTCGGGAAGACAGGATTTGAACCTGCAACCACTCGGTCCCAAACCGAGTGCTCTACCAAGTTGAGCCACTTCCCGATATTATGGCGTCCCCAAGAGGAGTCGAACCCCCAACCTTTTGATCCGTAGTCAAACGCTCTATCCAGTTGAGCTATGAGGACAATATCGTCCTGAAAAATATATTTTAAAGCTCAGTTAGCTTTTTAAAGATGGTGGCTTCAGTTGGAATCGAACCAACGACACCAAGATTTTCAGTCTTGTGCTCTGCCAACTGAGCTATGAAGCCACAATGGCGGTTCCGACGGGAATTGAACCCGCGATCCCTCGCGTGACAGGCGAGTGTGATAACCGCTACACCACGGAACCATTGGTTGCGGGAGAAGGATTTGAACCTCCGACCTTTGGGTTATGAGCCCAACGAGCTACCAGGCTGCTCTATCCCGCGATATTAACAATAAATGGCGGAGGAAAAGGGATTCGAACCCCTGCGCCGCTTTCACGACCTCCTGGTTTTCAAGACCAGTCCCTTCAGCCAGACTTGGGTATTCCTCCAACATAGATGGTGCCTGAGGTCGGACTTGAACCGACACGAGGGTTAAATCTCGCAGGATTTTAAGTCCTGTGCGTCTACCTATTCCGCCACTCAGGCAATACCAACATTTCTCGTTGACTAGTTAATTATATAACATTTTTTCATATTTGACAACCTTTTTTTGTAATTTTAATGAAAAAATATTGAATTTTTATCACATTTGTTATATACTATCATTGTATCCAAAGAAATGCGCCCATAGCTCAACTGGATAGAGCGTTTGGCTACGGACCAAAAGGCTGTGGGTTCGACTCCTACTGGGCGCACCATAATATGTATGAAATCTCCTTCTTAAAGGAGTTTTATTTATACATTATACTATCAAAAGGAGGAAATATGATAACATTTGAAGACTTTGCAAAAATAGATATAAGAGTTGGCACAGTATTAGAAGCCGAACTAAATAAAAAAGCAAAAAAACCAGCTTATAAACTAAAAATAGACTTTGGTAATGAAATAGGCATCAAAAAAACATCCGCTCAAATAACAGACTATTACACACCTGATGAATTAATCGGCAAACAACTTTTAGCGGTAGTAAATTTTCCACCAAAGCAAATTGCAGACTTCATCTCTGAAGTGCTAATATTAGGAACATATTCAACTGGCGGTGTAATTTTAATAACCCCCGATAAAAAAGCTCAAAACGGCGACAAGTTAGGCTAATAGATATACAAAAAAATGTATATCTTTTTATTTTATAAAATAGCCATTACATCTAGAACCTTTATAATCATAAAGAATATAATAATTATGAATTGGAGGTTAATATGAAAAGAACAATAGTTAGTCTAATACTATTCATAATAGTATTAGCAGTAACAATATTAGGTGTCTATAGAAATAAAGATAACACTAAAGAAGATCTTACCAAACTAACCGTAGCGGAAGTAGCTCATAGTATCTTTTATGCACCACAATATGTAGCCATAAGTGAAGGATACTTCGAAGACGAAGGAATAGACATAGATCTAATACTAACACCTGGAGCGGATGCCGTAACTGCAGCAGTTCTATCAGGAGACGCTCAAATAGGATTTTCCGGTACAGAAGCAACTATATATGTATATAATGGTGGCGAAAAAGATTATCCTATGGTATTTGCTGCCCTAACAAAAAGAGATGGTTCATTTCTTGTATCTAGAGAAAAAATAGATAATTTTACTCTAGAGGATTTAAAAGGAAAAACAGTTATTGGAGGAAGACGTGGCGGTATGCCCGAAATGACATTTGTTTGGGGACTTATGCAAAATAACATCGACCCAACAAAAGACTTAAACATAGATACATCAGTAGCTTTTGCAGCCATGGAAGGAGCCTTCATAGGAGGTAATGGTGACTTTGTTACCCTATTTGAACCAAATGCTACTTCTGTAGAAAAGCAAGGTTTAGGACACATTGTCGCATATGTAGGTACCCTTGGAGGAGAAGTACCATATACCGCATATAACGCTAAAAAGAGCTTCATTGAAAATAACGAAAGTACCATACTAAGTTTCTCCAAAGCAATAGATAAAGGATTAAAATTCGTTGAAGAAAAATCACCAGAAGAAATAGCTAAAAGTATAATATCTTACTTTCCAGATACAAAATTTGAAGACTTGACTACTATGATTCAAAGATACAAAGAAAATGATGCTTGGCGTGATACCATTGCCATAAATGAAACCGAATGGACTCATATTCAAGACATCATGAGAGCATCAAATGAATTAACAGAATATGTTCCATATGATAAACTAATATATGGAAAATACTTCAGTAAATTCAAATAATGATATATTAACAATCAAAAAACTATCAAAAATATATCATACAAATAAAAGTGAAATACCTGCTATTAAAGATTTAAATTTAAATATCAAAGAAGGAGAATTTGTAGCTATCGTAGGACCATCCGGTTGCGGCAAAACTACCCTTCTTTCAATTTTATGTTCATTAGAAGAAAAATCGCAAGGAGAAATAATATACACGCAAGGAAAACAAAAAATGGGCTATATGCTTCAAAATGACACCCTATTTCCTTGGCTAAATATTTTAGATAATACCCTATTAGGACTAAAAATAGAAAAAAATATTACCAAAGAAAATATCCAAAAAGTAACAAAACTACTAGAAACCTATGGCTTAAAAGACTTCATAAAAAAATATCCAAACAATTTATCCGGAGGAATGAGACAAAGAGTAGCGCTAATAAGAACATTAGCAACAAATCCCGATATACTACTGCTCGACGAGCCCTTCTCTGCTTTAGATTATCAAACCCGCCTAGCAGTATCAGATGATGTATGGAAAATAATAAAAAAAGAAAAGAAAACAACTATTATGATAACTCATGATATTGCCGAAGCAATTTCTATGGCGGATCGCATAATAGTATTAACGAATAGACCTTCTAAAGTAAAAAGTATTTATACTATAGAAATGAAAAATAAACAAAACCCAATAAACAACAGAAAACAAAAAGAATTTCAATACTACTATGATAAAATATGGAAGGATATTGATATAAATGTTTAGTAAAGAACACCAAAAATACATAAGAAAAAATAAAACCAAAAAACTATTAATAAAAACATTTAGAATACTATTACTACTAACTATTATATTAACATGGGAATTATTAGCCAAATATAATATCATCAATCCTTTTATATCATCTTCACCAAGTAGAATATTAAGTACCATAATAAGTCTATATAATAAAGAAGATTTATTTATTCATATATGGGCAACAATCTATGAAACAATAATATCATTTTCCTTAGGAACAATACTAGGTATTATAATAGCCATAATACTATGGTGGAATGACTTTCTATACAAAGTAATCGATCCATATTTAACAATAATAAATAGCCTACCAAAAGTAGCTATAGGGCCAATAATAATAATATTTTTTGGTGCTAATATCAAATCAATAATAATAATGGCTTTATTAATTTCCCTAATAGTAACAATTATAACCGTATATAATGGATTTATCGAAACAGACAAAAACAAAATAAATCTATTAAAATCATTTAAAGCAACTAAATATCAAATATTCAAACTAGTAATCTTACCAAGTAGTTATAATACAATAATAAGTTCCCTAAAAATAAATATAAGTATGACCTTAATAGGAGTAATAATGGGTGAATTTCTAGTATCAAAACAAGGAATAGGATATCTAATAACCTATGGATCTCAAGTATTTAATTTAAATCTAGTAATGTCAGGTATCATAATATTATTAATAGTATCATATCTTATGTATCTAATAGTAAGTTATATAGAAAAAATACTAATTAAAAAAGATTAGTATTTTTTATCGTATATATATAGATTAAAATTAATAAAATAAATTAAGGTGATATGCCAATGAAAAAATATAACAAACTACTTTTATTAGCGGTAATATTAATAAGTTTATTTGGTCTTCTAATGATATATTCATCATCAAATATTTGGGCCGAATATAAATATAATGATCCATATAAATACCTAAAATCACAAGCCATATTTCTAATAATTGGATACATATTAATGATTATCATAAGTAAATTCCCATATCAAAACTATAAAAAGTTAGCTAATATAATATTTTTAACATGTACTATAATGCTTATTTTAGTATTAATTCCCGGTATTGGAACTGTAAGAAATGGTAGTAGAAGTTGGTTTGGCATAGGTTCTTTAGGACTACAACCATCAGAATTTGCAAAATTAGGATTAATAATATTCACATCCAAATACCTAGCCAACAATACTAAAGAACTAAAAAATATAAAGAAAGGTGTCCTTCCTATTTTAGGTGTTCTCCTTTTAATATTTGGTTTAATCATGTTAGAACCAGACTTTGGAACTGGCGTAGTAATCGTAATGACCATCATTGTATTACTATTCATAAGTGGTGTAAAAATGAATTTCTTTATAAAAATAGGAATTTTAGGATTAATAGGAGTAATAGTTCTAATTTTAATTGCCCCATATAGATTAGAAAGAATAGTATCATTCATAAATCCATGGACTGATCCACTAGGAAGTGGTTTTCAGATAATTCAAAGTCTTTACGCCATTGGTCCAGGAGGTTTATTAGGACTAGGATTTGGCAATTCAATTCAAAAACACTTCTACTTACCTGAACCTCAAACAGACTTTATATTTGCCATAATAAGTGAAGAATTTGGTTTCTTAGGAGTATTAATAGTAGCGACATTATTTATAACTATCATTTACTCGGGATTAAAAATATCAATGAAATGTCAAGATAATTTTGGAAAATTCCTATCATTTGGTATAACGTTTGGATTAGCTTTTCAAACTATATTAAATCTTATGGTAGTAGTAGGACTTCTTCCTGTAACAGGAGTAACATTACCATTTCTATCTTATGGTGGTAGTAGTCTTCTAATAAGTTTAATAAATATGGGAATATTATTAAATATAGATAAAAATTCATAAATATCCTAGAAAGCCTATAGTCTTTCTAGGTTCTTTTTGCCTGTAGTCAAAAAGAAAACAATATTATAAAAAGCAGGAATAATCCTGCTTTCTTAAAGCCATACGCCATATATAAGTGCTAACATACAAAGTATAAATCCAACTATCCAAAATAACTTAACAATGTCATTTTCTTTCCAACCAAGTCTCTCAAAATGATGATGAATAGGAGTCATTAAAAATACCCTTCTCTTCAGTAATACGACTGAAGTAATTTGAATAATAACAGTTAAAGTTTCTATAACAAATACACCACCAATAACCGCAAGTGATAATTCATGTGATGTCAAGATAGCAATGGTAGCCATAGTAGCTCCCAAAGTCAGGCTACCAGTATCACCCATAAATACCTTAGCGGGATTAGTATTATATACCAAAAATCCCATAATAGCTCCCACTAATACAAAACAGAAAATACCCATATCAGCATTACCTTCAATCCACCAACTACCCATTGATATAAGACCAAAGGCCAAAAAAGCAATTGCGGATAATCCACCAGCCAAACCATCAAGTCCATCAGTTAAATTAACTGCATTAGAAGAACCAACTAGCATAAATAAAATAAATACTCCATAGAACCAGCCTAGATTCCATTCAATACCTAAAGCAGATATTCTAAGATAAGAATCACCATCAGTAAATTCTCTAAATAATATATAAAAGACAAGTGCTACAATTAATTGTAAAAATAATTTTTGAAATTGCGTAAGTCCCTTATTAGCCTTTCTCTTTAGACTTATAAAATCATCTAAAAATCCAATAAGAGCATAAGCCAAAAATACAAATAAAACAATAACCAAATTAACGGAATACTCTATTTTACCAGTAAGTAATAAAAATAAAGTAATACAAAAAGTTGGTATAATAAATATAAGTCCTCCCATCGTAGGAGTACCAGCTTTACTTCTATGAGCCTCAACATAAACATTAATTCTCTGTCCAGCTTTAAGCTTCTTTAAAAAAGGAATAGCAACAAGTCCGAATAAAGTAGCCACAATAAAGCCTAGCATAAGTGCAAATAACGATTTAGTTAATGTAAGCATTCTAACTCCCCATTTCCAAATATATTCTAAATATATTATATCACAACTAATAAAAATAAAATAGTATCTTTTTTATTATTTTACAATACAATGTAAATAACTATTTATTATATTTATAAACAATCTTTTTAGCTCTATAAATTTGATTAGAAGTCAAACTATCAATATAATTCATAGGATTAATATTATCATCAGAAGAATAAATACTATTAAAACATTTAAGTAAAGAACCATCAATTCCTAATCTATCTAAATAGTCAAGATAACAATAAAACTCCTCTATATCCATATTATTAACATTATCTCCATATAAAAAGTTCAAAATAATCATAATATAACAATATAAATCAGTATTGTAATTAACTTCATATTTAACAAAATAAGGATTATAATCTTCAATAATATATTTATCTGTATGCAAATAACTAAATAAAGACCCAACTTGTAAATAACTAGCTATCGGACTAATAGAATCAATCTTTGCGTCATCTAAATCAATAGTATATAACTTCTTATTAGAAACAATAAAATTATCTTCGTGTAAATCCCCTAAACAAAAATCACTAAGTAAAGGATTTTCTCTCATATGCCTCATTTCTTCTAAAGTATTACCTATATAAGATAAATATATCTTTTTATCACAAATATTAATATTTTTATCTTTTAATACATCGCCAAGATTATTACCATTTATATAATCAATAGCCATATATAAATCCTTATTATCAAGTAATACCAAAAATTCTGGAATAACAAAATTACTAGGCATTAAATTTTTATATCTATTTAAAAATAAAACCTTACTAATAACCTCATCATATCTAATAGGATCAATTTTTTTAAGAACCATCTTTCTATTAAAATAATTAACTATTTTCAAATATCCCGAAGTATTATAACTATCTAATGTTATATTACTAGTAATCTGCTTACTTGACATATTAATAATATCCATATATCCCCCTAAAACGCCCTATATTATAACATATAAATAACAAAAGTTCAAATTACTAGCCTAAATATAACCTAACCTTCTCGCCCTCAGCAATTCTACTATCGCTATCAGGGGACTGATTAACAACAACATCTCCACTACCACTATATTCAACAGAAAAACTTTTAAGCATCGATGTAGCCTCTTTTTTAGATTTGCCGACAACATTTGGAACAGTATAATATTTTTTATCATACCATTGGTATTTCTTTTCTGTACCACCATCCTGTTTTTCTATATTAAGACTTGTAATAGCATCTTCCATAATATTTTTAACAATAGGAGCACTAACAGTACCACCATATTGTGTAACTCCTTTAGGATTATCAATTGCAAGATATACCACTATCTTAGGATCATTAGCAGGCAAAAAACCAATAAAAGATACTATATAATTACCTTGCATATAAATACCATTATTAACCTTTTGCGCAGTACCAGTTTTACCACCAACTCTATAACCATCAATATAAGCATTACGACCAGTACCAAGCGAAACAACCGATTCTAAAGTCATTCTAACCTTTTCACTAGTATCCTTAGTAACAATATTATCTCTAACAATAGTAGGTTTAACCTCTTTAATAATTTGACCATTCTCATGATAAGCCACTCTTTTAACAATATATGGTTTATATAAAGTACCACCATTAATCGCCGCACTAACCGCTACTACTTGCTGTAAGGCAGTAACACTAACTCCCTGTCCAAAAGCAGTTGTAGCAAGTTCAACAGGCCCAACTTTATCTAAAGAAAACAAAATACCAGTGGCCTCACCATTCAAATCAATACCAGTCTTCTTACCATAACCAAATTTATTAATATAATCAAATAAAGTTTCTTTCCCCAATCTATTACCAAGCTCAACAAACCCAGGATTACAAGAATTCTGTACAACCTCAAGAAAAGTCTGACTACCATGACCACCATGCTTCCAACATTTAATTCTAGCGCCATCAACATTAACACTACCACCATCATAAAAAGTATCTTTAAGTAAATCAACTTTTCCTTCGTTAACTGCAGCACTCAAAGTAAGAATTTTAAAAGTACTACCAGGCTCATAACTAGCCCATATAGCCATATTCCTATTAATAGTCTCAGTATCATAATCTTTATAACTATTAGGATTAAAATTAGGTCTAGAACTCATACCTAAAATCTCTCCCGTATTAGGATCCATAGCAATAGCCCAGGCACCATCTGGATTATATCTCAAAACAACATTATCAAGTTCCCTTTCAATAGATGATTGAATACCATAATTAACAGTAAGATAAATATCAAGACCATCCTCAGGTTCAACATAAACTGAATTTCTCTCTAAATTATTACCCTTAGCATCAGAAAAATACTGAATAGAACCATATTCACCAGTCAAAATATCATCATATTCCAGTTCCAATCCACTAAGCCCCTGATTATCAATACCAACATAACCAAGTACATGTGATAACATTTCGTTATGTGGATAATATCTTTTTGATTCTTTAAGTAAATAAACACCATCAAAATGTAAATTTTCTATTTTATCAGCTATTTCGTAAGATAATCTTCTACCCTCAGGATGAACTCTTTCCATCATTGACTTTTTATATAAATGCTCTTCTATCTTACTCTTAGGAACATCAAGAATCCCACTAATTTTTTCTGCAACCAAATCCTTATTCTTAATTTGATTAGGAATAAAAACTAAAGAAGTAGTAGTAAGATTACTAGCTATAGCTTCACCATCAACAGTATAAATATTTCCCCTATCAGCCTCAATAGGTAAATTTCTACTCCAAAGGCCACTAGCTAAACTATTAAGTTTTTTATAATCAATAACTTCTATATAAAATACTTTAGCTATTATTATAATAAATATAAATAAAATAATAAGTAAAACAATTTTAATACGTTTATGAATACCTTTATTAAACATAATAGTCACCCTACTTAAGAATATTCAATAAAAAAACATAAATTACAAAAGAAAAAGAAGGACCAAAGTCCTTCAATTATAATTATCCATTAATTTGCTTAGCCACTTCATCAGCAAAGTTCTCTTCTTTTTTCTCTAAACCTTCGCCAACTTCATATCTAACAAAAGATACTATCTTCATATTTTTGCTTTCAACATATTTAGAAACTTTCATCTTATTTTCTTTAACAAATCCTTGATCAACTAAACAAATTTCTTCAAAGAATTTATTAAGTCTACCATTAACAATCATAGGTAATTTATTAGAATCAAGTCCCTCATTTTCAGCTTGTTCAGTAAGAATTTCTCTTTCTTTTTGAATTCTTTCTTCTGGAACTGACTCTCTATCTAAGTATAAAGGTCTCATAGCAGCGATTTGCATTGCAATATCTTTTGCTACTTCTGTGTCATTTCCTTCAAGAAGTGCTAAAGTAACAATCTTACCGCCCATATGAGAATAAGTACCAAATACTTGATTATCAGTTTTTTCTACTAGCTCAAATCTTCTAAAAGATAATTTTTCACCAATAGTAGCAGTTTTATTAACAATAGCCTCTTCTATAGAAGTACCATCTAATTCCAATTTCATAGCTTCTTCCATATTAGCTGGCTTCTTATCTAATATAACATTAGCAATACCATCTACTAAAGAAACAAATTCAGGATTCTTAGCAACAAAATCAGTTTCAGAATTAACCTCAACTAAAACAGCATTATTACCACTTATCTTAGCAGTAGCAAGACCTTCAGCAGCAATTCTAGTTTGCTTTTTAGCAGCTTTACTAATTCCTTTTTCTCTAAGCCAAGTAATAGCCTCTTCCATATTACCATTAGTTTCAGTAAGTGCTTTTTTACAATCAAGCATACCTGCTCCAGTTTGTTCTCTAAGCTCTTTAACCATATTTGCAGTAATCATAGTATTCCTCCTTATTTTAAATTTTCAATTAATTCTTCTTTTTTCATCTTAGAGTAACCCTTAATTTCTCTCTTCTTAGCAAGTTCTCTAAGTTCAGCAACAGTTAGAATATTTAAATCTAATTCAGGCTTTTCATTTTTTTCTTCTAAAACTGTAACTTCTTCTTTTACTTCTTTCTTTTCTTTTTTTACAAAAGACTTTTCTTTAGAAGGTTTCTTCTCTTCATCACCAACATAATCAACTATTGTACCACCATTAGCTTCAATGATAGCATTAGTTAAAGCACCAAGTACAACTTTAATACTTCTTACAGCATCGTCATTAGCAGGAAGAACATAGTCAACATCATCAGGATCACAATTAGTATCAATAAGACCAAATACAGGTATACCAAGTTTTCTAGCTTCATGTATTGCATTATATTCTTTAGTAGAATCAACAATAATAACAGCTTGAGGTAACTTAGTCATTTCTCTAATACCACATAAATTCTTATTTAATTTTTCATATTCCTTCTTAAGTCCTACTACTTCTTTCTTAGGCAATCTATCAAAAGTACCATCTTTTTCCATTTTTTCAATTTCTTCAAGACGATTTACTCTTCTTCTAATAGTTCTAAAATTAGTTAAAGTACCACCTAACCATCTTTCAGTCATATAGTACATATTACTTCTTTCAGCCTCTTCCTTACATACTTCTTGTGCTTGTTTTTTAGTACCAACATAAAGTACTTTACCACCTTCTGAAGCAATCTTATTAAGTGCTTCATAAGCCTCCTCTAATTTAGCAACTGTCTTTTGTAAATCAATGATATAAATATCATCTCTAGAGTTATAAATATACTCTTTCATTTTAGGATTCCATCTTTTAGTCTGATGACCAAAGTGAACTCCAGCTTCTAACAAATAGCTCATAGATACTACTGTCATAATTATCATTTCTCCTTTCGTTTTGCTTCCAAATATCTCATCTTTAATATTCACCATAAGGCACTAGAATAATTAAATCAATATTTGTGTATATTTTTTGAAAAGCCATATATATATTAACATATATTATGAAATAAGTAAATAAAATAATCATTATTTTAAATAAAAAAAGCAGTAAATTAACCACTTTTTATTTATAATTAATTTTATATTTAATAGAATAAGCCCTATCAAGATTAATATTTTTACCCAAATTAATAGGTATAGTCTCTAAACTATAAAATTTATCTTCTTCCATTACATATAACATACTTCCAATTTTTTTATTTTTATTATTATAAAAATCAACTTCAATACTATCAATATCATAATCCTTATCACTGACATTTTTAACCATTGCACTAAACATATAATAACTATCACTAACCTTATTTATTTTAGCACTCATAAATTGAAAATCATCTACAATAGTGTCTTCTTTATATAAGGCACTAGAAGGATCAACAATATCACCTTTAGAACTATCAATAGCCTTATATATAATAAATCCAACACCTCCTATAACAAAAACTCCCCCAATAACTACAAATAATTTTAACCATTTATTCATACTAATCACCTCTATTTATATAGCATAGCCTTAAAACCACTTATATTATCTCCATGTGAATTAGTCTCATTAGATACCGTACTATATTTAATTCCAGTATAAGAACTCCCTGTGCGAATAGGAAATTTAGAAAAATATTGATTACAAGCATCACTACTACTATAAATACCACCATTAGCACAACTAAGTCCTGTTTTTGTACTAACTAATCTACCACCAGTAAAGTATACAACAACATCAGAATTGTTATATACAACCTCAAACAATTCATTATTATTTGTAGTAGCACTATATGAAGCAAGATATGGATACATTTCCGTTCCATAACCATAATGTCCAAGACTTCCTTCCTCAATTTCCGCGGCAGTACAACTATCACGTGTAGCACATACAGGACTTCCGACTTGAATATTACCAGTTCTTTTTAATGCAGCATATCCATAATAACCAATAACAGCCATTTCAACGCCTTTATTATTCCCCGAAGGATAATAAGAATAAAGTCTTAATACCCCAGCATGATCAATACCATAACATGAACCATAAATATTAATACCATTTGTTCTAGATTGAATAACAATTTCATCAGAAGATAATGAATTAATACCCCTTGAACAAAGAGTAGAACTATTAGACTCAATAGCAAGACGTGCTTTAGAATCAGCAAGATTTATACCGCCAGTACTTTCCAAGTTAATTACACCAGTCATATTATTAGAATTATATGTACCGCCATTAATATATACGTGGCCACTTTTTATATTCAATAAATAAGTATCCGAAAAACTACTGCTATTATAAGTAATTTTACCCGGTCCATTTATAACAGCATCACCACTACCGCTATCAAAAATTAACGATGGTACAGTTAAAGTATGACTATTAAGATCGATTGTTATACTATAATCTTTACCAAGACCAGCAGCACCATAATTTTTAAATGTATAAGCAGAAGATTCCGTAACATCATTTAATATTGTTATCGTAGAACCATAACAATCATTATAAGCACCACTAATTGTATCAAAATAGCCATCATTACATGATGATCCAGAATTAGAATATTTAGTACGTTTATAATTAAACTTCATCCATCCAGCCACTAATTTTTGATTACCATTAACACTATATGTATCAGTAGAAGTAAATTCAGAAAACTTTCTAGTAGAATTAGTTAAATAGTTATTATATAAACCAACCTTATCATTTCTACCAATAGAGGAAACAGTTGAATTACTCTTGTATTTATCATAATAATAAGTCCAAGGAGCATTAGCATAACTACTATTATACCAACCAGCAAAAATATATCCACTTCTAGTAGGAGTACATAAATTACCATAGGCACTACCGTATGTAACAGTTTTACTAGAACTACTACAACCGCTTCCACCATTATCATTATAAGTAACAGTAAAATGATTATCCCATCTAGCATATAACACTAATGAATTATTAGTAACACCAAGTTGCCCATTATCATAATTCCATGTATAAGACTTACCAGCCGTCCATCCATATCCATCATCTGTTCCATTACTATTAGTTGTCCAACCTACAAATTTGTAACCAGTTCTAGTAAAAGTATTACTTTTAATAGTTACAGAACCACCAGTGGATACAGTACTAGAAGACATCGTACCACTTCCGCCATTAGAATTATAGCTAATGGTATAACTTTTTGGTGCCCATCTAGCATACAATTTCAAAGTATTATTAGAAATTCCTTTCTGTCCATTATCATAATTCCATGTATAAGACTTACCAGCTGTCCATCCATAACCATCATCTGTTCCGTTACTATTAGTTGTCCAACCTGCAAAAGTATAACCTTTTTTTGTAAATGCATTATTTTTAATAGTTACACTGCTACCACTAGAAACAGTACTAGAGGACATCGTACCGCTTCCACCATTTGCATTATAATTAATCGTATAACTCTTAGGATTCCATCTAGCATATAACACTAGCGCATTATTAGCAATACCATATTGACCATTATCATAATTCCAAGTACCAGACCAACCTTCAGCCCATCCATAACCATCATCTGTTCCGTCGCTATTGGTTGTCCAACCTGCAAAAGTATAACCAGATCTTGTAAATGTATTATTTTTAATAGTAGCAGCACCACCAGTAGATACAGTATCAGAGGACATCGTACCACTTCCACCATTAGAATTATAACTAATAGTATAAGTTTTTATAGTTTTCCATCTAGCATATAATACAAGTTTACTATTAGCAATACCATATTTGCCACTTGTGTAATTCCAAGTACCACTCCAACCTGTCCATCCATAACCATCATCTGTTCCATTACTATTAGTTGTCCAACCTTCAAACAAATAACCATCTCTTGTAAAGCCATTACTCTTAATAGTTACAGAAGAACCAGTAGTTGCCAAAGTAGAATTCATCGTTCCACTTCCACCATTTGCATTATATTCAATAAGATATCCAGCCTTCCAACCAGCATATATTGTCTGATTTGCATTAGCAGTAAATTTATCACTAGCAATATATTGTGATATTCTTCTTCCTTCATTTTTACCATATTCAAGATAATGATTATATAAAGCATCTTGATTAGTACCAAAAGCATTTTTTAAATCACTATAAGTATCAGCATAATAATTTAAAGGACTATCCTTATAACCACTATCAAACCAACCAACAAATGTATATCCCTCACGAGTAGGAACGCACATTGTTCCATATATACCGCCTGGAGTAACAGTCTTACTACTACATCCACTTCCTCCATTATTATTATAAGTAACAGTATATCTATCATTCCAATTAACACCAAGAACAACAGAACAATCAGATTTAGAAGCATCACAAAAGTCACTAGCAGCATATTGATCAGTTTGATTAAAGACTTTATTAGCTTGTGTACAACCACTCATACATATCCATTCTTGGCCAGAAGTAACCGAACTACCTGTTTTCTCAACATATAAATATTTAGTATTATTATAATTAGTAAGTCCACTTGTACCCAAAGTACCACCATATGATATTGAGTGAAATTTATAAGAACCATTTTTAGCTATATTACCATTACTGTCCGCTACATAAACATTAGTATTTTTCGTTATACTACCACCATTAGTATTAAACCCAACATAAACCTTATTAATTCTCCATTGAGCATATAAAACAGTATTAGCATTATTAGTAAAATCAGCACCACTTGCATACGCAGTACCACTACCATCACTAGCAGTATTCCATCCGGTAAAAGTATATCCAGTTCTAGTTGGAATAGAAGTACTAAGCTTAATTCCAACTCCATAAGATTTAGACTGTGAAGCAGGAGCACCAGTACCATTATTAGCATTATAACTTATTGTATAAGTATCACCAGAAATTGATATATTTGTAGTAGCTTTATTTGAAGCATTATAATTATTATCTGATGCAGTTGATATAGTAATAATACTACTTCCTACTTTTAATGCTTTTAAAGTAGCACTTGTACTAGTTACACCACTTACTGTAATATCACTAGTACTAGAACTAGTAACACTAGGTACTTTAGAATCAGTACAACTATATTTGATAGTACCAGTAACACTACTTGGATACTTAAGTGTTGGTACCGATGTTATATTACATTTTACATCTTTTTTAGCTATAGACCAAGAATAAGATTTTGTAGTAGTAGTTCCATCAACCCAACAATAATTAGTTTTAGGAGTAGCCTTACCAGTATAATCACCTGCATTAATAGCACTTATCGTACTAAGATTTACATTACTACCACCTTTTAAGCCAGTTTGTGAACTACCATTATAAATAAGTCCACTAACAACACTAGGCTCAGTAGCAGTATTAGAACAATTTATAACAACATTTTTACTAACACTAGATGAGTTATAATTACTATTACTTGGTATACCATTAATAGTAATCTGAGTATTTCCTACATTAACTGGCGTAATAGTTATTTTTTTATTAGTAGTATCAACACTACAAGTCGCCACATTAGTATTAGAACTACTACAAGTTACATTTCCAGTAGGATTTAAAGTATATGTTAAAGTAGCAGTTCTACCATAAGTTATACTTTCAGGAATACTTGCATCCAAAGTACTATCAACTTTATTAATAACTAAAGTAGCACAATTACTATCAGATCTAGCATATTCCCCATAAGCGTTAGCAGTAGCAATAACAGAATAACTACCAGCATTACTAGGAGCACCACTCAAAGCAGTACCATTACAAGAACCACCATTGTAATAAGTATAAGTTAAATCAGGGCCAGTAATAATATCACCATCAGAATTCTTAATCATTGGAGTATCAATATTAATTGCACTACCAGTATAATCAGCCTCTTTATTATTTAAAGTAATATACATAGTATTACTCTTAATAGACCACACATAATCACGTTTAGTAGTAGTTCCATCATTCCAACAATAGTTAGCCTTTGGAACAGCCGAAGCATTATAATTACCTATAACAGTAGCCTTTAAAGTACCACTTAATTCAACGTTACTACCACCACTAACACCAACCTGTTCATTACCGTTATATCTCTTATTACCAACAGTTGGAGGCACAGCAGTATTTAAGCAATTAATGGTTAAAGTACCTGATATATAATTTAAATCATAATTATCTGTTACATCATTACCAGATGTATCAACAATTTTACTTTTAGTAGGAGTAATAACTCCAGTACCAACTTTATCAATATTAGTATCCAAATAAACAGAACTAACACTATGACCAGAAATTAAATTTGATACAGTATACTTACTATTATCAATAGAAGAACCATACTTAATAGTTTGATTACTTGCGCTGATAGAAGCACTCTTTCTATTTATAGAACAATTTAAAATCTTATCATTAGTAGAACCATCATTCCATTTATATCCATCTTTAAGTTTAAGTGTTACAGCATAATCACCAGCATTAGTACCAGTACCATTACTAATAGTATAATTATCACCAGCACTAACTAAAGTTTGCTCATTGCCATTATAAGTAAGTGTATTACATGTAGGAGTACTAGTCATAGTATAATTACATGAACCACTTACACCAGTAGTTCTAACTAAAGCCTTTTTGCTTTTAGTAGCAAGTTCTAATTTAATAGAACCACTTAAACTCTTTCCAAGATACTTACTCTGGTCTTGCTCTTTAGAACAATTAGCAATATCCCCACTACAAGACTCACTAATCCAAAGTAAAAATACATATTCATCTTTAGTAGTAGTTAAATCTTGCTGAGTTTCAGTAAGAACTAATCTATTATTACTCATAGTATCAAATTTAGGAGATAAATTACCACTAGATAACAATGTACCATTTTTATACAATCTCCATTTCAAATCCTCTGTTCTAAGTTCACAATCAACATTAAAATCATGAATAGCAACATCATATATACTATTTTCCGGATTAGAAGTATTACCAGTAACATAAAATTTAGCCTTAAGTACTCTAGAGTCACTAACAGTAGGACCAGTAACAAGACTATCATTAATAGGAAGTAAATTACCAGAATTACTAATATCAGCACCATTAACACCACTATCATAAGAAATATTAACATCCATATTAGCAGATTTAATATTAACGGCAATTTTATTAAAAGGAGCTACCTTAAGAGCATAACTAATTCCAAATATTCCTAAGATAATTACAACAATCATAGCACTAATAAATCTAATATTTTTCTTAATAATATTTTTAATATTTAAAGTCATATCATTTACCTCCATAAAAAGAATTAATAATATAAATAGTATAATAATTACCTATTTTCCTACATTATAATTTTATCACAAGAATGTACTAATTACAAGATAAAATTAAAATAAAAAGAAGTATTTCTACTTCTATTAAAATATTAATTTTTATTAATAATACTATTAATAACTTCTCTTTCATCATAATGAACTCTAATACCATTTTTATCCTGATAAGTTTCATGTCCCTTACCAAGAAGTAATATAATATCCCCTTCCATGGCATTATCAAGAGCATACCTAATAGCCTCACTTCTATCAGCAATTTTAATATATTTACCATTAGTCTTCTTAATACCAGTCTCAATATCATTCATAATATCATTAACATCCTCAAACCTAGAATTATCCTCAGTAATAATAGTAAAATCAGCATATTTACCAGATATTTCTCCCATATCATATCTTCTGTCACGACTTCTATTACCACCACATCCAAATAAACTAACAATTCTTTTAGGATTATATTCTTTCATAGTTTTAAGAATATTTTCCATAGATACACCATTATGAGCATAATCAATAATAACACTATATTTATCACTAACAGGAACAATTTCCACTCTACCTTTAACAGCAACCTTTTTAAGAGCATTCTTAATACTATTAATATCACATCCAAGTAATTTAGTAACTAAAGTAGCACAAATACCATTATATACTGAAAAGATACCAGGAGTATTAATAAGAATATTATCTTTAATAATACCATCAGTACAAACTTCTACTCCAATAAAATGATTCTTTCTAAGAAGTTTAGTATCAGTAATAACTAAATCACTATTTTTATCATAACCATAAGTATTAACAAAACAAGTAGCATTACTAATCATTTTATGAAAATACTTATCATCAGCATTAAACACCCCATATTTACACATTTTAAATAACAGACTCTTAGAATAAATATAATCCTCCATATCAGGATGTTCCCCTTCGCCAACATGATCTCTAGTAAGATTAGTAAATACCCCGTAATCAAACATCATACCATCTACTCTACCAACCTTTAAAGCTTGAGAAGATACCTCCATAACAAGATACTTAACCCCATTATCAACCATCTCTCTTAAATATTTTTGAATCTCATAACTTTCAGGCGTAGTATTAACTGTTTCATAATGTTTATTTCCATAAAAAATACCCATTGTCCCAATAACCCCAACACTTTTACCATCTTCTTCTAAAATATTTTTAATCATCCAAGAAGTAGTAGTTTTACCTTTAGTACCAGTAATACCAATAGTGGTCATCTCACTACTAGGATTTTCAAAATAATTAATAGATATTCTAGATAAACATCTTCTAGTATCATTAACTTTAATAACAGTTACATCAGCACCAATATCAATATCCTTCTCAATTATTATACATTTAGTACCATTATTAATAGCACTATCAATATAATCATGACCATCACTACTACTACCAACCAAACAAATAAATAAATCATTATTTACTACTTTCCTAGAATCATAACAAATATCATTAATAGATATATTAATATCCCCTTTAACAATCTCATAATCAACGTTATGTAATAAACCAATAAGCTTCATATCGCACCTCCAATAACATTATATAATATAAAAACAAAAAAGTAAAAAAAAGAATGACTTTTTACATCATTCCTTTACATTTTTATTATCCACCTATAGCATTAGGATCTTCTGTACTAATCTTCAAATCAAAAGTAATATTTCCACCAGATGCACTATTTTCACAGTCAACATCTTGACCTTCAACCCACATGTATACTCTTATCTTAGAAACACCTTTTGCAAGTGGGAATATAGATTGATAATTAGTAAATCCAGCAACAGTAGTATACGTAGGAGTTACCGCTTTAAATTTATCAGCATTATCAGTAGCATTAGCTTTACCAAGTAATATATCCTTAGTAGTATCAATTTCTGCAGTTATACCAGAATATCCAAGAGCAGCGCCACCAGTTTTACCAACTGTTACTCCATATACGTCTCTGGCATTAGCTACACCTGCATCAGTATGAACATCATAGTTTGGTTCCCAAATATATGCAGGAGATGCAGCAGCAGCATTAAGAGCTTGAATATCAGCTACAGTAGCATTTGCTTCAGCAGTACCTAAATATATAAATCCAATTCTTGAAGCATTCTTAATACCAGTATCAGTAGTATCATCAGTAGTAGCACCAGAACCACTAACTAAGAATATAGGAGTTTCTTTTTCAACCTTAAAGAATAAATCAAATGCGATAAATTTACCTTCAGTTCCAGCAACCTCAGTTTCTTTAGTAGCAGTCAAAATATACTCACCATTATTGTTTTCGGTAGTAGAAGTAACAACAGTACCATAGAACATAGGGAATTTACCATCTTCACCAACTACACCAGCAGTAGATACAGGTTCCAAAGTATTAGGTATTTGATTTGTACTACCAGTATAAGTACTATTCTTTACAGCAAGTAAATCAGAAGCTTTAACTATAGATTTCCAATTAGTACCGTCAGCAGATATTTGAATACCACCTTTAGCTTCAATATTAACCTTAATAGAACTTACAGATACATTCTTATTAGAAGTAAACCATGCATAAGTTGAAGTAACAAGCATAGTACCAGTACCTAGTAATAATAAAAGTAATATTAATAATCTATATTTTCTTCTCTTTTTTCTGTCTTCCCTTCTTTGTCTTTTCTCATCATCAGTAAGAATCTTTTCTTCCATAACAACACTCCTTTTTATTAAGAATCAGGAGTATCCTCCCTATCCTATAATTCTATTTCAGTATATCACAAAAAAAAATCATTTGCAAGCAAAATTCGACAATTTATTTATTAAATATATTAAGCCATTATTTTAAGCATCTTCATCTATAACTTGCTTAGATTCTATAACAATTTTAATTCCCTCTACAATCCCTTGATATTCAAAAGAATCATACTCTTTAGGGAAAGAAATAACAAGCTGATAATCATTCTTTTCATCTTTCTTAAAACCAAATTTTTCTTTTTCTGTACTAAGTGTTCTAAAATATGTAGCATCTTCAGCATCGCTATCTCTAGCAATAACATCGCCAGTAATAATATTACTACTATTATTATCATTATATTTTTCATTTTTATATAAAGCATACGATAGAGGTAAATTAGTCGTAGTAACAATCTTCAAAGTATATTCCATATTAGTTTCTGCCCTATTCTTACCATCATTATTTAAAACAGAAAAATCATAAGTATAAACATCATCACTAGGAGCAATATCATCAATACAAATATTAGTTTCATAATAATCAGCTTTCAAAATATAAAAAGCCGTATCCACTTTAGCATCACTTTTAGCACTAGAAAAAAACTTAGAATAAGTAAAAGGAACAACTATAAGCAACAACAAAAAAAGTATTATTAAAATAGATACTCTATTAAACTTCAAAAACTTTACCTTATCAATCATACCATATCACCTTATTTCTTATTAATACAATCAACATCACTAAAATCATTATCTAAATTAACAGTTTTCTTATTCTTTTTTTTACTCTTTTTATTTGGTGTATAAGAAAAACATAAACCAAATAAAAATAAAGTAATCAAAATAGAAATAATAACTTTAGGCTGAATAAGTATTCTTCGCCATAAACCACCCTTAGGTATACACAAAATAACTTTTCCAACAATATTATTCTTTTTAACATTAACATCCTCACTATTATTAGCATCACCCTTAGTAATAACATAATCATCACCATCACTAATAATCCTATGAGTAATAAAATCACCATCATTATAATAAGTAATAATATCATTCTTTTTAACATTCTTAGTATTTTTAACTAAAATCAAATCATTAACTTCAATAGTGGGACTCATACTACCACTAATAACTTCAAATATACTATATCCGCAAAAATTAGTATAACTTTTGTGCATAATTTTAACAGAAGCAAAATTATACAATGAAAAAAAAATAAAGATAGTAATTATAAATACTAAAACCCAAGTAAAAAACTGAAAAACTTTATTTACGCATTTTAACATTTATATCACCACTTTATTAATCAGTACTTTCATTATAAATATCAATCTTCTCCCCCAAATATTGATATGCCGCTATAGTAACAGGTACATTAATAAAATTATTAATAACACTACCAATAGCGCTATCACTTTCATCATCACTATTATCCCATTTAATATAAACCCTAATAGTATTAGTAATACCATTCTTAATTTCATTTAATGTAATAACTTTAGAATAAGTATTTTTACCAGTTCTAACAAGATTACCAGAAGTAATCTCCTCAATACCCGAAACTACAATCTTATCATTAAGAGAAGAAAAATCAAAAGAAATATCATATCTAATAGAAGTATCAGTATCAGTAGGATCAATTACAATATCAAAATATCCCTTACTACCAGGAGCCATCTTTCCTTCTAAGACATTATCATTATTTATAAGATTAATTTTATCAACAACAAAAGTCTCATTTTTTTTAATATCAGTTCCATTAATAAATACATTCCATTTAGCAATATTACTATCAACATTTAAAACATTTTTACTTTCAAAAAGGCCATAACTATCTATAACCATAAAAATAGTCATAGATAAACATAGCCCACAAATAAAATACAATATTTTCTTATTCATCATCTATTGGACTCTTAAATTCCTTAATAGCAGCATAAATCTCATATATAAATATAATCAAAATAGGAAATATAATAATAAATAGAAAACCATATCTAGATTCTAATACATTAAGAACACTACCCAATTTAGCATAACTTTTACTAGTAGAAGCTTTTCCAATAACATATTCACTAGATATTGGATATTCACCATCCATTACAAATGTAGTTTCTTTATCATTAACTACTTCTTTATTAATAACATTACCTAAATTAACAGTTACTTTCTCATTTTCTATTTCATAGAAAAATATCTTATCTCCAATTTTAATATCCTTATTATCATTTTTCTTAACAACAACTAAATCTCCTTTATTAAAATCAGGTTTAAGATCATCATCTCTTACAATAACAAAAGAATTACCATTAATTTCAGTTATATTATAATCATTATATTTAAGTAAGAATAATGTAAGTGTAATAGCCATAGCAGCATATACAACTAATAATATAATTCCTCCTATTTTCAAAACCTTCTTCATTCTATCACCACACTTTACTTAAGTATAGCATATAAATATGTCTTATGCAAGCATATTCTTTATTGCAAATTCATATTTATAGCAGCTTTAATAAATTTAATTCTACTATCATTAATACCAAGTTTATTCATATAAATATTATTAATAATAATATTAACATTATCTATAATATTATCCAAATTATCCTTTCCTAATAAATCATTATTCAAATCAAAGCCAAATAAATTATATCTATCAATAATAATCGTAGCAATATCCCTTTCATCATTAATCAAAATATTAGAAAGAATATTAATATGAGGATAAAAAACAAATTCACATAAATCATTATACTCATTTTTACTATCAATATTATTCTTCTTCATAAGTAAATTTAAATAATTATAATTAGAAGCAGCTAAATATAAAACATCATATAAAGTAGAATCATCATTAAGTGAAGAAACTCTTTCTAAAAAATAATTATCTTGTAATTCGTCATATAAAGTTTTTAGTTTATTAATATCCTCATTAACAACACTATTATAAAAATTAAATTTATCCATCTTATTACCATTAGCTAGTTTAAATATTTTCCTATTTTGTTTAAATATCTTTTTCTCTAATTTACTAATTTCTTTCTTTTTAGAGTTATATACACCTTTATACTTATCTTTTTCTTTATATAAGTTCTTAATATCATCTATAATATATTTAAAACGCAAATAATTCTTATATTCAATAAGAGAATAAGAAAGATTAATAACATCCTCATTAATATCATCATTAGGAGTACCATTTAATATATATCCATAAGCTTTTTTAATTCTATCAGAACTATAATCATTAATATCAAGTTTATTATTAATAAAATCATTCACATATAAATACTTACTATTAAATATACAATTCTCTCTTTCAATAAATAATTCACTATAATTATTTCTAAAATTACCATTAGTAACTTCAGATAAAATATTATTATAATATTCATCAAACATCTTTTTATTAATACAATATAAATATTTAAAATTAAGCGTAATATGACTAATAATATCAGGACATTTCCAATAAAGTTCATCAAAGCAATCTTTAAGAATATCATCTCTATTATCATCAGAAATAACACTCAAAAGTTTTTTCATATATAAATTAGAATAATAACTATAACAAAAATCATCACTATTAATACTAACTCCTACCAACTTAAAAATATCCAGTATTGCTAAAATATTTTTATTAATATCTTCATGAGTATCAGTATAAAAATGCCCAAGTCTATATAAAAGTTTATCAAGCCCACTCTTTTCATAAGAAGAATTAAAACAATTACCAATTAAAAGTTTATTATAAATATCCTTCATTGAAATAGTAATTTCATCAATTTTTTTATCAGGTAAAGCATTCATGTACTCGTTCTTTCTCTTAATAATTTCTTCAGATAAAAGCATAAGATCATTATCATACTGTTCTTTAAGTTCTATAACTTTTTCTTTATATACTTTATTATTTTTGGCATTATTTCTAGGAAGTGCTTCAAGCACTTCCTTTTGAACGCCTATTTTTTTATTATAATCATCAGTCATTATTTTCACTCTCCAATTGTTCTTCAAGATATTTAGTAAACTTTTCAGCGGCCATATAAAGTTCTAACAATTCCTGATCACTAATATCTTCTATAATTTTTTTAGTCATAACAACCTCCTTACTTAATTATAACATATTTATAAACTTCCCCTATATAATTATTATCATCATATAAAGAAAATCCAATTTTATAAGTACCAGAAAGCAAATTATCTTTAAAATATAAAGTTAAATTAAGTCCATCTACTGGATTATTACTTAAATAATACTCATATTCATTTGAACTACTATTCAAATTATTACTAACATAATCCGTCAAATTAACAAGATTATATTCATTACTATATACCGAACTATAATCCCTTCTATAAAGTTTTACCCTAATATTAGGATTACTAAGTCCAGAAGAATAATTAATATTAAACACATAAGCATTAGTATTATTAAGATTATTACCAGTATTCTTATCAATAAACATAAGTTTATCAGTGGTATTAATTTTAAGACCATATATCGTATCAATAATATTAAATTTAGTTTCCAATCTATCAGAAGAACTAGTACCATAATAAATACCATCAGAAGAACCAAAAGATTCCATAACCAAAGTATATTCTCCAGTAGATAAATTACTATTTTCAGTATTAATAACAATCTTAGATTTAAAATTACCAATCTTTTCAGCAACATTAATTCTAACAGTACCATTATACCTAGGATAATAAGTATTACCATTATATGTAAAATTAACACCCATCAAACTAGAACTATTAAGTAAATTACCATTACTATCATAAATAGATAATTTAACACCAAGTTTTTGATCATCATACCTAGTATCGTAAATAGAATTATTAAGAGCGGTACTTTGTGTAAATTTAGTATCAAAATTCAAAGTAGTAGACTTACCCAAATAAATAGTATTATCACTAAGACTACCATTAAGTTCAATAACAGCATCCTTATTATTATATATATTATACTTCATATTTTCCTGCTCAATACCAAGAACACTAATAAGTGTTTGATTATCACCATTTCTCATTTCAAGAAGTAAAGATTTATCAAGGACATCATCTTCAATATTAGCATCCTTAAAATCAACCATAAAAATAAATTCCTCAATAGCCATACCATTTTGATAATAAGTATTATTAGAATCATTATCATTATAATTATTATCACCACTAGTACTACCCATCCGTACAAATTTAGATAAATCATAAGAAACTTCACCATACAAATTATACTCATTTTGAAAATTATTATAATCCTCATCATTAACAACATAATAATAATAAACAGGTTTACTTTCTTTATGAAAATCAATCATTGTAATCTTTGTATTAACAGGAAGTAAATAAGTGGAAACCAAACTACGATGATATCCATCCTTATAAGGACTAATATCACTTTCCATAAACAAAGAATAATAAGCACTAAAACTACTATTATTAGTAATATTAACATTACTAGTAGCAAACATCTCATATTTCTTACCAGGAGTAATAGTACCTTCATAATCATTAGTATTATATAAAGCAGTAGACAAATTAACATTAATATTAATTCTCTTAACCTCACTATTAAGATCATCAATAGGAGTAACAGCGGCCATAGAAATAGTAACACTACCAAGTTGTCCACTATTAGTCAAATTTTTCGAATGATAGAAATAGAAAACAAGCCCCGCAGCAGTACTAGTATTTTCTCTTTCATAATCCATAGTACCAATAATATCACTATCACCGCCAGTAATAAAACTAGTATTACCTCTTGTAATCCAACCATTTTGTCCAGTCCTCATATTAAGTCCAAATGTCTTATTAGCGGCATCAGTACTACTAGCAACCCTAGGTATATCCTTATAAGAAACAAGTGAAATATCCGGATCAAGTGCACTATAACTAACACCAAGTATTGAAAAAGTAGTATTAGGTTTAACATGATTAATAAGTGATAACTCATAAGTACCCAAAGTAGAATATTTAGAAGCAGTCAAGTTAACCTCATAAGAATCTACCTTTTCACCTACTGCCCACATATAAAAGTTAGCATCACTAGGTGTAGGTTCAATATACTTCATGATAACCTTAGTATTATTATCATCACCATAATTAGAATAAAATCCATCTACAGTAATATCATGATTAGTCATATGACTACCAAGAACATAACTACCACTTGTAAAGAATAAAACATCTCCAGAAGAAATAGTCTGACCATAATCATAATCATCATATAAAGCCGTAATAATATTACCATTATGCAAAGAAGAATACATACCAAAGAAAGTCATACCAGAAACTTCTCCATAAGTAGTAACACTTTCATTAGTAGCAATATTAAGATTCTTACCCTCAAGCATATAAATTCTATTATCAACATTTCTACTAAATGTACCATTTTCATTATCAATCTTAGCGGTAGCCTTTACTTCTTTACCATCAATCAAAGCTACACTTGATAATTTTTTAACCAAATTAGCTCCTGTCTTTAAATATAATGATGAACTATTAACAAGTTTAAGTTCATTAATTCTACTTAAAGTAAATAGTACCGTAGAATATTCATTAGTTCTATCAGTAGCACCAGATAATTCCATATAACTATTATCAATAGTAACCAAATCACTTCTCTGAATAGATATATTTTTTTTAATATCATTTTTAGTACCATAATTTTTAATATCAATATAACTATAACCTGAAGTACTAGAAGCATTACCACTACCAAAAATAGATCCTTTAATATCAAAATTATCATGATCACTACCATCAATATTGATTTTAATACCCTTAGTTACACTAATAAATGAATAATCATATTCTTCACTACCACTAGCGTTAGCTTCACCACCGCCAAATACCGTACCAAGAATACTAATATCACCAGAAACAAGATTTTTATTAGTAGAAACATTTTTACCAACATTAACTATTGTCTCTCCATATAAAACAGAAGTATTAGCTCCACCATACACATTTCCACCAATATTAGCACTAACAATATTAACATTTCCTAACGAATTATTTCTCTCTAAACTACCAGTAGCAGCAGCATTTCCTCCACCAAATACATGCTTATTAATATTAGCATTATTATCTATATCAAGTGAAGTATTACCAAGTGTAATAGCTGTTTGACCATTACCTCCAGCATATACACTATTATTAACAGTACTACCAGAAACATGTACATAAGTATTACCACCTATACGAGCAGCATTTCCTCCACCATATATTGAATTAGTAACAACAATATCTTTAGTATCAACAGAACTACTACCCATAACCATTCCAAGGTTACCACCACCATATATATCTTTTACAGTAGTATTTCCATCAACCAAAACAATTGTATTACCCATAATCTTAGCAGGATTCAAATCACCAGTAGCATCACTAGTAGTAGATAATGACTCTCCATTACCACCACCATATATACCACGTGTAATATTAGAATTAGTAACTTTAACATTACTACTACCATTAATAGCAGCAGCATCTCCTCCACCATAAACTAATGAAGCTTTAGCACCATTCAAAGTAAGATTAGAAACAATATCATTTTCACTATTACCAACCGATGCATTTTTACCACCGCCAAATATAGCATTAGTAACAGTACCACCATTAATCATAGTAGTTACATTATCTTTAACCTCACCAAGATTACCACCGCTATAAATATTTTCACCAACATTAGTATCAGTAACATTAAGAATAACATTCTTATTAATAGCAGCAGCATTACCTCCACCAAAAATATTATTATTAATAGTGGCACTAACTATATTCATATTAACTATATCAGTAGTAGCCTTATCCCCACCACCATAAATATTATTTACATAAAGTGAAGAAATATCGATATTAGAAGTAGTAGTTTCAGCACTTTCACCACCACCATATATTTCATCTATGTTACCACGTGTAAGATTAATATTAGAAGTAATAGTTTTTCCACCAGCATTATTACCTCCATATATATAATCAGCAGTAATACCATCATTACTATAACCAATATATTTATTACCATCAGCATCATAACCAACAATACTATATCCATTTATTTTAAATTCCTCAAAAGAAACATAGGAATGAATATTAAAATCAAATTTCAAAGAACCACCACTACTAAGTGTATTAGTTCCATACCAATTACTAATTTCATTAGCATGAAAAGCACCATTTACAACATCAACTTTAACACTAGACCAATTAGAATCAAATATACTATCACTAGTATTAATATATAAATCCCATTTAACCAAATTTACCCCAGTATTATTCTGAATATCAACACTAATTGTTTCACTAGAATTAATACCAGTAGCACCAGAATTATTAATAGTAGACTTCTTAAAACTAGTAGTAACATTCAAATCACTCTTACTAGAACTAAGTGTACTTAAAATATGACTATCATTAACATTACCACTCTTATTAGAACCACCAAATACATAATTAGCAGTAACATCTCCAGTATCAATATTAGTAGTAACAGCACCTGCTTCATTACCACCACCATATACAGAATTAACATTACCATAATATAGATTAACATTAGTAACAGTAGTTTCAGCCTTTAAACCACCACCATACATATTTTTAATATTACCACCATAAAAATCAATTTGTGATCGATTAGTAATACCACCTGCATTATTACCACCATATACTGATTCAGCAGTACCACCATTAATATTAACAAAGCTATTAGCAATATCACCACTAATATTAGAACCACCAAATAAAGTATCACAAGAAGCATTAAGGTTAACCATTGTCTTTTTAGTAACAGATGTCTTTTCTCCACCACCATATACATAAGTAATATTTCCGTCATTAATATTAACATTAGTAGTACCAGTAGTTCCACCTGCATTATTACCACCATATACATAAGAAGCCGTTCCACCAGTAGTAGTAACATTACTAACATCAACCGTACCATTTAAATTAGAGCCACCAAATATTTTAGTAACAGTACCACCATTTAAATAAACATTAGTCTCTTTAGCGGATGTTTCATTACCACCACCAAAAGTATTTGTAATAGTACCATCATTAATATTTACAACCATTTTACCATCAGGAATACCAGTCTTATCATTACCACCATATACATTAGTAATAACACCACCATTTATAGTAACTAAGATATTTCCATTAACATATGGTGTATATTCATTACTACCTTGACCACCACCAAATACATTATTAATAATACCCTTATTAATAGTTACATTAGTCTTATATGTAGAACTATTATTAGTACTACTAGTACCATTTACTGTACCATAAGCACTACCACCATATACTGAGCCATTTATAATAGGTGTATATTTACTATCACTATTACCAACAGTAACATTAACATTATCTCTAACATAAGTACCTTTATTACTATTAGAAAGATAACCACCACGGCCCCCTCCATATACAGAATTAGTAATTTCGCCACCTAAAACATTAACATTAGTAGTTCCATATATCGTTCCAAGAGCATTACTACCACCATAAATAGAACCAACAACATTACCATTATACATAGCAATATCTATTTCCGAATTCTTCGAAGAAGAACCACTATCATTATTATTTCCACCACCATATACTGAGCCATTTATGAATCCATCATTAATAACTATTTTAGAATAAGAACTACTAGCAGTACTACTTACGCCAGTAGCACCATAGTTACCTCCTCCATATATATTTCTATTAATAGTAGCATCACCATCAATAATAATAATAGAATTATCAGCAGAACCAATAGTAGAATAACCTTTTCTACCATTACCAATACCAAATATACTACCTGCTTCTGCACTAAACAAAGTATTATTATTTTTTACATATTCTTCTTTACCAATAGTAGCAGTACCACCAACATAAATATAAGGAGTACCATTTAAAGTACCATCACCTTCATTGCCTTGATAACCATTAGAACCACCAAAAACACTATAATTAACAGTACCACCAGTAATACCTATAATCCTATTACCATAAGTAGCATCCTCACCAGCACCACCAAATATAAAATCAACTTCTCCACCAGTCATATAAATATACGAACTATTAACTCCACTCATACTACTAGCGTTCAATGGACCACCAATTAAATTATAAATATATCCACCATCAACTTTAACTTTACTAGGAGCATAATGATTACCACCATTTCTACCTCCTACATATATACCGGTATTATAATTATATTTACTACTACCAAAAGTACCACTTTTAACATTCAAATCAAAAGCAATATCATTACTACTACCACTATAAATATTATTTCCCCAACTTCCAGAAGCACAAAAATAAATATTTAAATTACTATTATTCTTATTTACTCTATCATAATCACTACCATATATAGACTTATTATTAATATAATTAGAAGAAACACCAAAAGAAGAAGGCGTAGCCAAAGAAATAGTATTATACATACCACTTTCAATAATAGTTTTATATTTAGTAGGATTATTACTAGAACCAGTACTATTACCAACTCCAGCAATTATAGCTTTTAAATTAACATATGAACCATATCTTTTAATTCCCCTACCAAGTTTAATATTATTATATCTACCATATAAATTACCCGAAGTATTACTACCTGAAGGATTAGAAGTATTAGTACCACTAGAATTATACATTCTAAGATTCTCAATAGTAGTATCACCATAGCAATTAATAGCACTATTAATAGTCCAAGAAGCATTATAAGAAGTACCATTATTAATACCAGTCAAAGTAAAACTCTTAGAATTATTTCCCCAAGTACCACTAATATCCTGATTAAGTACCAATATATTAATATCTCTAGTTACCAAATAATAATACTCTTTATTATAATCAAAAATTTCCTCATCACCATTATCATCATAATAATCAATAATTTCATAAACATCACAAGTATTATTATTACAAGTACCACTATTATAATAATTACCATTAATATCATAATAGCCACTCAAATCTCCATATCTAGAAACACTAATCTTTCTAAAATATGTTGACATGTTAGTATTTTCATAACTTTTATCAATCTTAGTATCAATAATAGGTTTCTCTAAAGTATTATTATCAACCTCTTGCATACTACCATTTTTAAGTTCATAATAACTACTATTACTATCAAAAACTTCATCTTCAATTTTCTGATAATAAACACATCCATTCCACCAATTACGACAATAACCACTATTCTGATAAACACCATTACTATCATAATAACCAGCATAACTTTGTCCATAACTAAATTCCTTACTATGAAAATAACCCTTCATATTAAGTTCACCATATGTATAAATAACCGTTTCAACCTTTTTCATACCACTATCATATAAATTATTAATAGCATTATTAAAATTATTATTAACCATCTGAATATTTCCCACGGTCCACTTAGCCTTAAAAATAATATCAATTTTTGATGGTCTATCTCCATCATAACTAACAGGTACTTTAGCTTTTCTTTCATAGTAATTACTATCAAACTTCAAAGAAGCCCCTCTATAACTAGTAAACCATCCATTAAAAGCCTTATCAGTAGGTCTATCAGTAAAAGGATTATCAATAAGATCAATCATAATATAATCATCACTTTTATCCGTAGTACCATTATCATTAACAACTAAAGTTTTATAATAAATAAAAGTATCTTGTCTTTCATTTAAAGAAACATAGCCCTTATTATTACCATCATTACTAAGATAAGTAATTTTAACCTGTACTAAGTTGCCATCATTATAAATATTCTTATTTTCAGTAGTAGGAAGATTACCATCACTTGAAGTATAATTAAGCCCCATATAATAATCATAATCAGCCTTCAAATCATTAACATAAACCTTATTTCCAGAAATACCACTTTCTAAATAATCAGCATCATCCTTAAAATCAAGGATCATATCACTATAAGTATTAAAATAAGTAATAGCCCCAAAAACTAAAACAAGTAAAGAAAAAAGAAGTGTCATAAAACGTACTTTTGCTTTAGAATTATTAAAAAATAAAGTATGCATTTTCTTACGTCTAACACTTCTCATATACTCACCTCTACTATAGATAAGTATACCATATAAACAAAATTATGTAAATTAAAATAAACTAGTTTTCTAAGAAGGATTACTACTAAATTGTAGACTTAAAGCAACATTACCAATTGAAGCATTATTCTCACAATCAACATCTTGACCCTCAATCCACATATAAACTCTAATCTTAGAAATACCATTCTTAATATTAAACATTTTAACATTATTATTAAAACCACTAGTAGTATAAAAATCAATTTTAGCATTACCAAAATATTCAGGATAATATTTACTAGTAGCCTTATTAATAGTAACATTTTTATCCTTACCAAATTCACTTGCTACTCCATCATAATCAAGTTTATCAGATGTAGTGCCAATATTAATACCATAAATATCTCTCGCATTACTAACCCCATTAGCGGTATGGACATCATAGTTAGGTTCCCATGTATAAACATCATTTCTATCATTAGTACTAAGACCTTGAATAACATTTAATGGACTACCAGTAAAAGTACTGCCTTCCAAAACAAACGCAAATCTCACAGCATTCTCAATACCAAAAGAAGTATCACCACCATAAGTAACATTAGATTCTGGAGTTAAATATAAATCAGTATCCTTATTAACCTTCAAAAACAAATCAAAAGTAACAAATTTACCACTACTTTCGTTGCCAAAAGATTCCTCTTCAATACTTCTAGTAGTATCTAAAACATAATCACCATCACTATTATTTAAAGCAACACCATAAAAAAGTTTAACTTTTCCATTATCTATATCCATAACTGAAGATACAGGTTCTAATACATTAGGAATTTGATTAACACTACTAGGATAATTTTCTCTAGCCTTAGTAATATCATCAGCACTAACAGAAGATTTCCAATTACTACCATCTACCGAAATTTCAATTCCCCCTTGTGCTTTAACACTAACATTAAGTAAATCAACCTTAACAAGTCTATTAGAAGTAAACCATGCATAAGAAGATACAGATAAGCTAATAGAAGTAATAAACAACAATAAAAGTAAATAAAACAACCTATTCTTTCGTTTCTTTTCCATTTTCTTCTCCTTTATGTTCTTCTCTTATTTCCATATGCATTTTAATTTCTCCACCCAAAATACTATCAACACAATCCGGATCATCACCCTCAAGCCAAATAACTACTGTAAACTTATCAATACCTCCAGGAGCAAATCCCTTTCTATTTTCAAGCACAGCCTCATCATCAGCATAAAAACTCTTAGTATCTTTTTCTTCCATACCAGTATAAGAATTTTTCTTAGCGTACACTGTCTTTTCATCATTTAAAAATATCATAACCCTAACAGCTTCATCAACATTTTTAATAACATCATCAATTATAATAGAATACCAATAATCAATACTCTCATTTCCTTGATTAGCTACATAAAAAGTATAAGCAATATAATTATCCCCATTATGTGAACCATCACTCTCATTATTAATATTACTAGGTATCCAATCAATAGAAATATTATCCATAAAATCTAAATCTTTAGCCTCAAGTTTTCTCTTTCCTTCTTTAGTCTCTAAATCATCATATATAACAATATTATTATCTAGAGCCAAATTACGATCAAGAGTAACAGTAAATCTACCACCTTTATATATAAGACTAAGAATAATAAAAGAAAAAATAAGTATCAAAAAAACTATTCCTAGAACAATCTTAAGTTTACTATAACCTTTCTTTCTCTTATAAATTTTATCCGCCGTAACTTTAATCTCTTTAGCCATTTAAAATCCCTCTATCTTAAATCAATTCTAACATAAATATTTTTTATATTCAATTAAATAAAATAAACTTTACATTAACTATACAAGAGCACCTTGCATAAAAGTATCAATTATGATATAATTTTTTCATAATACGAGGTGTAAGATGAATAAAAAAATAACTATACCATTATGTATAATATGTTTCTTATTATGTCTTTTCTTCATAGAAGATACATACGCCAAATACATAACAAGTACAAACGAATCAGCCAGTATGAATATAGCTAGATGGCGTATATTAGTAAATAATAAAGACATACGAGAAAATAGTACTACTAATGCCGTCATAACGCCAATATTTAATGGTAACGACAATATTAATAGTGGTATAATAGCTCCAAATAGCGAAGGATACTTTGATCTAATAATTGATGCCACCGAAGCAGATGTATCATTTAAATACAAAATAGAAATTTCAGTAAATCAAAACAGTCCCGTTAAAGATTTAATAACAACAAAATATATCATAGACAATGGAAACGAAATACCATTAGAAAGAGATAACGCTACTATAGAAAACACCGTATTACATAAAGATAATACAAAGCCAATAAATATTAGAGTATATATAAAATGGGACGATTCTAATGAAGCCACTATGGATAACGATGCCGATACCGAAGCAACAAAACAAGTAGACAATCCAGCTAAAATGGATGTAAAACTATCATTTATTCAATTAAAATAAAAATCAAGTGAACAAAATATTCTCTTGATTTTTTTGAGGGGTAAAATATTTAATTTAGAGACCTTAGGCTCTAAATTACGATGAAAGACCTAGGCTTTTATCGAAGTAAAATAAAAAAAGAGAAAACAATTTCTCTCATTAATTATTATATTTGTATAGCACTAACTTTAATAAGTAATTTAACACTAGATAAATCAGGATTATCTTTATGATAATCATAAGCCCTATTTCCCCACTTAGTATCCTCTTCATCATTACCAGAATCATAATCCCAAGAAGCAGAAATAGATATAGTTACCTCATCACCATTAGCTTTAATAATATCCGAAGAAGAAGAAATAGATAAAGTAAAAGGATAATCATTCTTAAAACTATTAATAATATCCAAAGAAGACATTCCCTTCGCTATTAAATTATCTCCTAATACATTAGCATCTACAACTTCATAAGTAATTTTAGCATCAGTTTCCCCATCATTAGAAGCCTTAAGTTCCTGATAAAAAGGTTGCATACCAGGATAAATAGCATCAATATTTACTTCAATATATTCTTCAGTAGTCTCACCACCACCAACATTAAAATTAACATGCCAGCTTCTAACTTTAGCAGTAATACTATTAGATACCTTAGTAGAATAAATAAACCAAGCAAAGCTATTAGAAGCAAGTGTAAGGAAAAGGAAAAACAAAGTACGTACCCTAATTCTTCTTTTTCTTTTCTTTCTTTTAATTTTGTTATCCATAAAAAGTCACCTACTAACTTTTCTTTTCTCTTCTTTCATATACAATATCAATAATTTCCATAACTAAAAGAATAGCAAAAGGAACAAATATTACAAAATAAAAACCATAAATATTATTAACAACCCTACTAATAAAACTAAGAATATGACTTTTAAAACTTACCCTTCCCATAATTTGATCTGCACTAACTAAAGGATCCTCAACATCATTAGCAATACCCTTAGTATGAAAGTAAGTATTACCATCTATCTTATCAATTTTAATAACTTCATGTGTTACAATCTTACCAGCAAAATCACTCTTCTTGCCTAAATATACAACATCATCACCAACTTTAATATCATTAGTATCAACCTCTTTAGCCACTATCATATCAAAGACATTATACTTAGGCACCATACTTTCAGTAACAACTGTAAACAAACTATATCCACCCAAAGAAACCTTATTATTAGAAATTCTCTGAATAAAAATAATACTAATAACAATTATAATAAAGAAAGATACAATTGTCTTAAAAAGCATTGCAATTATTTTAAGAGCCTTATTATTATTAATTTTTTCTATCATTTTTCATCACCATCACAATTTTACTTCCCTAACATCCTTTAAATACTTATCCATATATTTCTTAAAAGTATCCTCTATCTGTTTTTCATTAACAACAGTTTTATACTTAATAACACTATATTGTTTTTCAATAATATCCTTAAGTTTCTTCTCATCAATATCTGCATCAATACTCATAATCTTTTCTACCATATTAGAAGCAATCTTCTCCGATAAAGCATTCTTATCAACAGAACTATTATCATTATTAATAGAATTAAGTACCAAATAATCAAGAAGAAAAGATTCATCAATACATTTTCTCAAACGTCCTTCATCATAATAATCCTTATTCTTCTTTTCTTTCTTAACATCATCTTCCATATGAGTCTGCATATAATTCCATAAAGTAAGAGCATATTGAAAATTAACATTTTTAAGTATAACATTAGTTTTCTTAATAGGAGAAGTAACAAGAGAAATATGCATTTTATCAATAGTCTGATATACAGAAGAAGAACATAAATCAGATATCTGAAGTTCTAACTTCTCAATTCTTTCATCTATAGACATTCCATCATCATTCTTATTAGATTTCTTTTCTTCTTTTTTAGATTTAATAGTCATAGAAATATCAACATTTTCTCGTCCAATACTACTTTTAGCATTATATTCCATCTTAGTATCATCTTTACTAGAAGACTCTGTAATAAGATTACGTTTCTTTCTATCAATATAAAATTTCATATTCTTAATAAGACTATAAATAAATCTATTTTCATAAGTATCAAAACTTTCTTCTTTATTAATATTAAGAATTTTACTAGGTCTAACATCCCCAGTCTCTTTATTATAATCCTGAATAAGATTAGTATTCTTAGACAAATGCTTAATACTCTCCACTGTAACTCTTCTAGCCAATTCAATTTTAACAATATCTTCTTCATTAACAATAAATCTATTCGGATTACGAAGTATATTATCAAGATATTGAATAGTATCCTCCATTATTTCTAACCATTCAAAATTACAATCAACACTATCAGAATTAGTAACAACTCTTAGATTAGAATCAATATTATCACAAAAAGAATTAATTTTTTTATCATCATATTTATCATATAAATCAATTATCTCAAGTCCATTCATAAGTTACCTCCTATGTAAGTTTTTTAAGTCTAAGTAAATACTCCTCACATTCCTTCATCTTACCCTTACCAAAGGTTTTATCCAAAAATTCAATATATCCATCAATTTCATCTCTAATATAAGAAATATTAAGTTGTTCAAACTTTCTAAGTATCTTTCTAGCAATAAAGTAATCAACACCATCTACTTCATCACCACCACAAGCAACATATACCGGAACAAATTTCTTCATATGAGCCACAATACGATTACCAAAAGCAATTCTAAAATGCTTAATAACATAATCATCCATTTCATTAATTTTATTTAAAGTATCTTCACTTATAGGATTATTAGCCATAGCATCACTAAATAATTTATCCAAATAAGTATAATTAATATCCTGTGCCTCAGTAGGAATAGGATCAAATACCTGTCCCTTATCATTAATATCAAGAGGCATAGCTCTATCATAAACCTTATCAGTTACCATAAAAGTAGAGTCATCATTATTAATAGTACCAATATACCATACATTAGGAGGTATTTTAAGTTTACCATCCTTTATATTCTTAGGATCATCATCCCAAGCACTAGATACAAGTTCAACTATCCACTCATCCTTATTAGGCATTTCAAGTATAGATAACATTTCAGCAAAATAATACTCAACTCTCGAAATATTCATTTCATCAAGTATTACTGTATAAATATCATCTGTATATCCAGCAACATATAATTCCTTAAGAACCTCAGTCTCATTAAACTTCTTAGTAAATTCATTAAAGTAACCAAATAGTTCTGTTCTATCCCTCCATGAAGGTTGTACCGAAGCAACACAAGAATCATGTTTTAAAAACTTTCCCCAAGCATAAGCAAGTGAAGTTTTACCAGTACCACTTATACCTTGTAAAATAACAAGTTTTGTCGAAGCCAAAGCAGATATAAAAAGCCTAATCATCTCAGATTTATAATAAAGTTTAAGTTGTGAAGCAGCAAAATTTCTAAAAGTTTCTACAAGCTCCTCTAATGTAAAACTATTACCATATGTTTGAATCTTATAATTAGCATATTCATTATCCACAGCGGTAAGCTTAGGAAATCTACTAGAAGTAGTATCAACATTTTCATCCTTTTTATCATCTATATTTACAGTATCATCTTCTCCAGGTTTAAGACCTAATTGCGATACCTTCATAGCCAATATACTTTCCTTTTCATTCATCAAATCCGCTACTTGATTATTAAGATCCGCTACTTCTTCTAATAAAGATTCTTGTTCTACTACTGTCTTTCTAAACCTAATATACTTCCTAATCAAAAAATAAATAAGAAGAAGAATACCACCAACAATAACAACAACACATAAAATTGCAAGTGAAACAAGTACCCATTCTGGACCATTAAAATCATTCTTATAAAAATTAATAATACCAATATAACTCTTAATATCAAACATCTTAATTATACCATTAAATATCCCTTTAAACATAAGTATAAAAGCCGAAAAAAACTGTTGTAAAAACTCATATAAAAATCTAAAAAAAGTATCCATTCCTTCACCTACTTCCCAATACTAATAATCTTATCTCTATCAAAATCATAATCATATTCACCATTAGTAATAATATAATCAAATATAGTAAGCCATTCATTACTAATATCATCATATTTAAAACTATCATCTATATAAATAGCCACTCTAAAACCATTTTTAATCCATTCATTAATTTCATCTTTATATTTAGAATAATCACTATATTTAAACATAAGTACAATATAGTTTTTAGTGGCACTATCATCTATAATAGATAAAAGCCTATTCTTCTTATCACTTTTTTCAAATAAAGAAGCTGGATAAGAAACAATATACGAAATATCAAACTTGCAAGAAATAATATTTCTAAGTATCATATTACTAACCAAATAATAAGTAATAAATAACTTTTGTTCATTAACAATACCATCATTATATACCTTATTAATAGAATAATCACTATATATCCTATTAAACTTAATATTATAATTAAGATCACACCAAAATACATTTTTCTTATTAGTCTTTTTAATATCTAAAGAAAATCTCTCACTATCAAAAGAATTCAAATAAGTCTTCTTTTTTTTATTATCATCCTTAATCATATCAAATAATTCATCACAAAAAGTATCATCAGTATAACCATAAGTAGTACGTCTATATTCATCTATCTCTAATATAATATCTTTAATATCACTATCACTAATAACATCATCAAAATATAATACATATTGAAATAAATAGAAAGTTTCTTTAACACATTTAACATAATTATCATCATTATTATTTAACATTAAAGAAGCACTATCTTTCATATAATAATTAATATTAGAAGAAACATTCTTATACTTAATATCAAAATAATTATAATATCTAACTTTAACATAAGTATCCATAAGATTATCAAAAATACCCTTATTAAAATTCTTACCCATAATAAGCTTAAAATATTTATATATACATTTCCTAACAAAATTAATATATTCTAAACAAACACTATCATTCATTTACTTCACCACCTACTGAGAGTAACTAAATTCAATTACCGACCTATCATTAACAATAGGATAAGAATAATCCTTATCAGTATCAGCCTTATAAAACTTAATAGTTTCACTAGATTCAGAATCCATCTTAAAACTAATACCATTAACATAATCATATCCATCTATTTTAGTAATAGAAACATTATATGCATTCAAATAAGCACTACTAGTCATATCAAGTATCGTCTCCCTAGGATCAAAAGATAAACTAATAAGTGCTGATGTACACTTTTTCTTATCCTCATCAGATAATTCCATATAAGTATTTCTATCAATTCTATCATCAACCTTATATTTATCAAAATCTTGTTTAACCAAATAATAATCAAAAGTATTAGTAACATTAAAGTTAAAATAAGGTCTTTTAACTTCATCATCAATTGAATAAGAAAGACCAATTCTTCCAACCCTTAATATAAATCTAGCACTAAGTTTCTTCTTATATGGATAAACACTATTAGCATAAATCTCCATATAAGCCTCATCACCATCTTTAAAAGTATCATTTGGAGTAATAACCGCTGTAAAAGAATCACTATGACTACTAGCATAAATAGTACTAACACTTTTATTAATAGAACATTTAACATTAGAAGAACAAATATAAGTAATATTATAATCAATATCACTATTAGCATGTACAAGATTATTCTTACTACTATTCATATTAATAACAATAGTATAAGGATCAACAGCAGACCAATTATCAACCTGATATATAGCCCTATTAGTAGTAAGTTTATCACTATTAAAATAAAAACTCTTACTAGAAAAATAAAAATCTCTAATATCATTATAAATATATCTACCATAACTAATAAAAGTAATAAGTAATATAACTATAATACCACTAATAATATAAGTCTTCTTTCCTATTTTCTTAATAATATTTTTCATTATTTCTTCTTAATTTCCTTAACAATTTCATATATTTCATAAACAAAGGCAATAAGCATAGGAAAAATAATAATAAACAAATATCCCCATTTAGAAGTAAGTATAGAATATATACTACCTAAAATAGCATAACTTTTAGCCTTATTTTTATTACCAAGAACACTATCCTTATCTAATGCATACTCATTATCCAATGTATAAACACCATCAGATATACTATTTACCTTACCCATCTTAATTTTCCCATTATTACCATAATAATAAATATCATCACCATTTTTAATATTATCATCTTTATTAACTATCATCAAATTACTCTTATCCGCAAATAAATAAGAATTATTAAATTCTGCAATATTATATTTATTATAAGAAAGTAATACATAAGTAATTAAAATAGTAGTAATAAGATAAACACCAATAAAAATATTAAATACTATTTTTTTCATTCTACCACCATTATAAGTATAACATAATTTTAAAACTTATGATAGTAAAAAAAACTATTTTTTTATTTTATCGTCTCACATTTCATTATTCGTCATTTTCTAATGCCCAAAGTCATTAGAAAAAATTTGGAGCTATAATCTCCAAATTAACAGTTAATTCTTATTCCGTACTCTATAATATTTTTTCATCAAATAAATTTAACTCCTTGACTTTCATTCATCTCATAACCAATCTTTTAATATGTTTTAAAATGTCTATAAATGAAAAAAAGATACTAATCTAATTTAGTACCTTCTATCTTTAATTCATCTTTAAATATTTCTTTAAAACTAATTAGTTCTTTACTAATAACATCAGGATATACAGCCTTAGTAGTTCTAATAGCATCATATATATTTTTAAAATTAATAGTTCTTCTATTCTCATATATAGCATTAGAAAAACATTGTCTTAGTATTACTAAAGCAATATCTGGATACCTAGAAGATATCTCATATACTCTTTTAAACTCACTAGTCATATTAACAATAAACTTCATAATCTTCTCATTAATAAAATCAGTATATGGAAGTATTACTCCAGTTTGCTTTTCTAATTTAGGTAAAGTCTTCATAAGAATTTCTACAGTCATATCCATAGTAGGTTCTTCTACATCTACCTTTTCAAATCTCCTTAAAAAAGCCTTATCCCTCATAATATATTTTTCATACTCATATGTAGTAGTAGCTCCTATCATTTTAATAGTACCCCTACTTAAACCCTCTTTAAACATATTAGCTAAATCTAATGCTCCAGCAGCATCATTACCAATTAAAGTATGAATTTCATCAATAAATAAAATAACTTTTTCTTTTTCTTTAAGTTCATTAACAAGTTTAAGTACTCTATTCTCTTCTCCATTATTAGTAAGTAATGCCGTAGTATTAATTCTATATATAGTATATCCTAAAAGAGCTTCAGGAACTTCTCCTCTCTGTATTCTATAAGCTAGTCCCTCTACAATAGCAGTTTTACCAATACCAGGTTTACCAACAAGTACAGCACTTTTTTCAGGAGTAAGAAGTACAAGTATAAGTTTTTTAATTTCGTCATCCCTAGCCACAGCAGGATTAGTAATATACTTAACATCAGTTAAATTATCAGAAAAACGTTCCAATATTGAATCCATTTATTTCACCCCAATCAAAGAAAGTAATACCATCATAGCCCCTATTATGAGTAAAGAAGAAAGAAACATAGCATCTAAAAAGCCACCGCTAGTTCTTTTTCTATAATCATATATCATTTTATACTTTTTATTAGTCATAATAATTACTCTCCTAATATAATTCTTTTATTTTATTCTTAATATTTTCATCATCTATAGTATCAACAATTTCATAAAGTTTTTCTCTATTTTTAAATAAATTAAGTTTATCTTCATAATAATAAAGCTTATCTTCACTAGTCTTAATATTCTTATAAATAGCATTTCTACTAAGATTCATATTTTCACTTATTTCACCCAAAGATAAATTATTAAAATAATAATCTTCAAAACACTCTTTTTGTTTATCATTTAATAACTCACCATAAAAATCATATAAAATAATCAAATAATTTCTTTTATCCATTATATAATATTAACCAAGGTATAAATAACTTCAATAATAATTAGAAGTACCCCAACTCCAAATAAAATATATACAAGTTTTTTCTTACTTTCATCTTCTATATAATAATAACATATACAAAACAAAAATAATGCAAATGAAATAAGTGCAGCAGGTATAAATACTTTATTAATTATAGCACAAACAAGAAGTGCCAAAAATATAATACCCACAAATATAGAAATAATAAGTTCCATCTTTCTTAATTTATTCGTATCAATAAATTTATATTTTTCTTCTTTTTTCTTAGTACTCTTCTTCTTATCCAACACAATCACCCTTTCTATAAATCTTTAAATAAACCATAAACATATTTTTCTATATCAAATGATTCTAAATCATCATCACCTTCACCAAGACCAACAAATTTAACAGGAATGCCAACTTCTTCTTTAATAGCTAGCACAATTCCCCCTTTAGCAGTACCATCAAGTTTACTAAGAACAATACCTGTAATATCCGTAACCTCACTAAAAGCCTTTGCTTGATTAATACCATTTTGACCAGTAGTAGCATCCACTACTAATAAAGTTTCATGAGGAGCATCAGGTATTAGTTTTTTAATAACATTATTAATTTTACCAAGTTCATTCATAAGATTAACTTTATTTTGAAGTCTACCAGCAGTATCAATAAGAACAACATCATATTCCTCTTTTATAGCTTTATCTATACTATCATATATAACAGCACCAGGATCTTTACTTTTACTAATAACAACAGGAGCATCTATCTTCTTACCCCATTCTACTAATTGTTCAGTAGCACCAGCTCTAAAAGTATCACCACCAGCAAGTAAAACTTTTTTACCATCATTTATAAGTTTCTTGGCAATCTTACCAATACTAGTAGTTTTACCAACCCCATTAACACCAATAAATAATATTACCGTAGGACCATTATCATTATAATTAATCTTACTACTCATAACACCATTATCAACATACATAATTAAAAGTTCATCAACAATAATTTCTTTTAAAACATTACTATCAGTAATCTTTTCTTCACGAACCCTATGTTTAAGCTTATCAACAAATTTCATAACTGTATTAACACCAATATCAGCCATAATAAGAATATTTTCTAATTCTTCAAAATAATCCTCATCTATATTCTTATATTTACGAGATAAATTACTAAGTTCAGTAGCAAACTCACGTCTTGTTTTACTAAGCCCCTCATCATATTTAACTGCCTCTTTATCCTTACTAAAAGCATTCTTAATCTTATTAAATAAACCCATATTTCCTCCTTGTATTATTTAAGAACTCTTCTTTTTCCCATATTCCTTTCCAAATAATTAAGATGTATATATTCAGATTTAAGTTTATTTTTAGCAAATAAATACATTTGCTTACTATTTTTATCTTTAGCATTTTTCTTAATTGATTCATCAAGTCCATCACTATTAATAAAAACCATATACCCACAATTAGGACATATTGTATAGTATTTTTCAATCGTTTCACCAAAATAATCAATACCATCAATTTCAAATATATTATCACATGATAATTCTATATCATTATGACAACCATTAACCACAACATCATTATAATAATTATCTACATTTTCATTACATTCAATTTTAAAACTATTCATATCAATACTTCCTTACTACTAAAGTATAACATTTTTAAATATAAAAGTAAAGAGACTATTTAGCCTCTTCTTGTGCTCTAGTCTCTCTAATAACAGTAACCTTAATGGTACCAGGATATTTAAGTTCATTTTCTATTTTTTCTTTTATTTCTCTAGCAATTTGATGAGCAGTCAAATCATCAACTTCTTCAGGCTTAACCATAACCCTAAGTTCACGACCAGCCTGCACAGCATAAGCCTTTTCTACACCATCAATCTTATTGCCAATATCCTCAAGTTGTTCTAATCTTTGAATATAATTTTCAGAAGAATCATTTCTAGCTCCAGGTCTCGAAGCCGAAATAGCATCAGCTATAGCCACAATCGATGCAATAACACTTGTAGGAGCTGTATCACCATGATGAGATGCAATAGCATTAATAACAATTGGATCCTCTCCATATTTCTTAGCTAAATCAACACCAATTTTAACATGTGAACCTTCCATCTCAAAGTCAATAGCTTTACCAATATCATGAAGAAGTCCTGCTCTCTTAGCTAAATTAACATTTTCACCAAGTTCAGAAGCAAGAAGCCCAGCAAGATTAGCAACCTCCATAGAATGATTTAAAGCATTTTGACCATAACTACTTCTAAAATGAAGTCTACCAACAATCTCAACAAGTTCAGGATCCATTTTAGATAAAGCAAGTTCGTACAAAGCATTTTTACCATATTCTCTAATAGTTTGCTTCATATCACTACAAGTCTTAGCATATAACTCTTCAATCCTAGCAGGATGAATTCTACCATCCTTAATCAAACTTTCAAGTACAAGTCTAGCAATTTCTCTTCTCAAAGGATCAAAACTAGATATAACAATAGCCTCAGGAGTATCATCAATAATCAAATCAACTCCCGTAACAGACTCAATAGTTCTAATATTTCTACCCTCTCTACCAATAAGTCTACCCTTCATTTCATCATTAGGTAAATTAATAACCGAAACAGTCTGCTCAGAAGTAATATCAGCAGCATATTTTTGCATAGCACCAACTAATAACTCTTTAGACTTTTCATCAACATTAAGTTTAGCCTCTGCTTCTGCCTCTTTAATATATGTTGCTATTTCCTTGGACATTTTATCCTCAACCATTTTCATAACAGCATCTCTAGCCTGTTCCTTAGTATATTTACTTATTTTTTCTAGTTCTTCAAGCTCACGTCTTTTAATATCTTCCACTTCTTCTTTAGATTCTTGAATTTTTTGCTGTTTAACTAATAAATTATTTTCTCTCTCATCAAGAGAAGACTCCCTATTTTGAAGAGCCAAATCCCTACGATCAATATTGTTTTCCCTTTGAAGTAATCTATCTTCCTGTTCTTTAATTTCACTCTTCTTTTCTTTAATTTCTTTATCAGCATCAATTTTAAGTTTATGTATTTCCTCTTTAGTCTCAAATAAAGAATCCCTTTTAATTTTATCAGCATCTTTTTTAGCGGTCTCAATTATAGAATCAGCTTTCTTATTATCACTTTTCTTCTTTAAAAAATTAACAATAAAAACAACTACAAATCCTATAATTAACCCAAGAATGAATAGAAAAATGGAGAACACTGTATTATTCATTATAAACCTCCATTCTAATACATTTATAGAAAAAATTATAAAATTTTAATTTAAACTATACAAATTAATTGTATCTTAGAATTAACCTGTTGTCAAGTAATTTAAAGAAGAAAAAAAGGACTTCCAAAAGCCCTTATTTACTCAAAAATCTCTTAGCAGTTCTAACCATCTGCATAGAATATCCCATCTCATTATCATACCAAGCAACAACCTTAACCATTTGCTTACCATCACTTTCAAGTACTTTAGTTAAAGATAAATCAACCAAACTACCGCATTTATTACCAATAATATCAGAAGAAACAATAGGATCATAAGTAGCTTTTAAAGTATCATTAACATTATTTAAAAACATACTATTAACCTCTTCTTCAGTAACCTTTTCTAATAATTCTAATGATAAATCAACAAGAGAACCATCCTGTACAGGTACCCTAAGTGCCCCTCCTGCTAACTTGCCATCAAGTGAAGGAATAACTTTTCCAATAGCTTTAGCAGCTCCAGTACTAGTAGGTACTATATTAATAGCACAAGCCCTACCTCTTCTAGCCTTTATACCCTTCTTATGAGGAACATCAAGAGTTGCCTGATCATTAGTATAAGCATGAATAGTTGTCATAAAACCTCTCGCAATACCAAAATTATCATCAAGTACCTTAAGGACTGGAGCCAAGCAATTAGTAGTACAAGAAGCAGCAGAAATAACCTTATCATCATTATCTATAATATCATCATTAACATTATATACAACGGTTTTAACATCACCCTTACAAGGAGCACTAACAATTACCTTTTTAGCACCAGCTTTAATATGAAGCATAGCACTATCTAAATCAGTAAATCTACCAGTACATTCAAAAACCAAATCTACACCAAGTTCTCTCCAAGGAAGAAGAGAAGGATCTGCTTCAGCATATATTCTAGTTTTTTTACCATTAACTATAATACCATCATCATCATAAGTAACTTCCTTATCATAATTTCTATGTGTACTATCATATTTAAGCAAATATGCAAGTTCTTCACTACTAGATAAATCATTAATAGCTACAACATCAAAAAAGTCATCTTCTTCCATTAATCTATATACAAGTCTACCTATTCTACCAAAACCATTAATTGCAATCTTCATCTATAATCATCTCCTTATTCATTAGCATAGTTATCAAAATAACCTTGAATATATACAACTGGTGTTCCCTTATCACCACTACCACTAGTCAAATCACAAAGAGAACCAACCAAATCAGTAATTCTTCTTGGAGTAGTACCAAGACTTTTATTCTGTCCTACTAAATTATCTTCTTTCTTTCTTATTTCATCCTTCATAGCATTATTAAGTTCTTCTCCTCTAAGATTACTAAGCACATTATCAGATATATATTTAAGTTTAATCTCATTAGGAGTTCCCTCTAAACCACTAGTATAAAATGGTGAAACAACCGGATCAGCAAGTTCCCATATCTTACCTACAGGATCCTTAAAAGCTCCATCTCCATATATCATAACCTCAACATTTTTACCAGTTTCATCTTTAATCCTTTTTTGAATATTATATACAAGTTCTTCTCCATCCTTAGGAAATAACTTAAGTTTTTCATCAGTACTCTTATTAGAACCCAAAAGACCATACTTAGGATTAAATCCACTACCATTAATACTATTATTCATAATATTATCAAGACCATATAAAATATCAGCATCTCTTAAAGCCTTCTTAGTTTTTTCCCTAGTATGAATATCACAAGCCAATACATTTCTAGTATATTTAAAAATTTCCTTAGGATTATTAGAAAAAATAAATTCAATATCACAATCCTCATTCTTACATATTTCACTATATACATCAATATAATTAACCCCAGTAAATTCATGTACAATACCCCTAAAATACTTATCATAAGTATCAATACCAAAAGAATCACTATAAGGATTAATATTATATTCTTCTAACAATTCATCATTAAATAAATGATTACCAACTTCATCAGATGGATAAGATAATAACATATATATTTTTTTACTACCCCTAGCAATACCCTTCAAAATCATTGAAAACCTATTTCTACTAAGAATAGGAAATATAAGACCTATTTCCCCATCAGGATATTTACTTCTAATATCAGTAGCAATATCATCTACTGTAACATAATTACCATAAGCTATACCAACTACAGCTTCAGTAATTCCAATAATATCCCTGTCTTTAATATCAAATCCATCACTCAAGCTAGCTCTAAGAACAGAATTAACAACAATATCTTCTAAATTATCCCCATTTTTAATAACACCTGTTCTAATACCTCTACTTACAGTTCCTACACATCTCATTACATCACTCTCCTATTATCATTATATAATAGAAAAAATAAAAAAGTAAAGAATATTACACTAATTTGACACCTTAGTACCATGAATATATCCATTAATACCACTACTAATAACACTACTAAGCCTATCTATTTGAAAATCAACTTCCTTAGGAGTAACAATAAAATTATAATCAAGCCCGTTAAGAACCTCATTAATAAGACTCTTCTTATCACTATCAGATAAAGTACCAAATAAACCAGCAAAATTCCTTTTCTCATCATAAGACAAATCACTATAATCAATTTTATTTTTATAATTATATCTATTAACAATAAGTTTATTCATATTTGCATTATTTTTAATATAAGAAATATGTTTGAATAAATAATTCATCGTATCATATACAATAATAGAAGACTCAACAACCGTAGGAATACCAATAGCAATAGTAGGAACACCTAAAGTATCAAAACTAATCTCTTTTCTCATGTTACCAACACCACTACCAGGATGAATACCACTATCAGTGATTTGAATACACTTATTAACCCTCCCAATATTTGAAGCAGCAAGAGCATCAACAATAATTACTAAATCAGGTTTAACATCTTTACATAACAAAGAAATAATATCAAAGGTCTCAATACCATTATTTCCCATAACTCCAGGACTAAAACTAGAAGTACACTTAACACCATCACTAACATCTTCTCCAAGTAAAAATAAATGTCTAGTTACAACAATATCATCAATTACTTTAGGCCCCAAACTATCAGGAGTACTATCTCTATTACCAAGTCCAATTATAAGTACACTATTAACTTTACTAATATCAAAAATATCATTAAGTTCTAAAGTAAAAATATCCTCTACTTTATTCTTATTATCCGTATCAGTAACATCATCAAATTCAATTGTAATATATCTTCCCTTTTTCTTTCCAATAATCCTACTAACATTATCATCCACTGTTACTTTTGTAATCTTAATATCACCTTGAACTTCAACTAAAGTATCAATATTATCATCATTATTATCAATTGTATCAATAACCAAATCAGTTCTAATATCATACCTTTTTAAATCAATTTCATGACCCATATATATCACCACTAATATTTTTCACAAAAAATAAGGAAAATATTTGCTTTTTTTATATTTTTTTGATAAAATTATAAGTAGTTTTGGAAGGAGATGAAATTTTTATGGCAAATGTTAAAAATGCAAAGAAAAAAATAGTTCAAATTAGAAAGACAACTTTAGCACATCAACAACTAAAATCAACTGTTAAAAATGCCATTAAAGAAACAGATAAAGCAGTATTAGCAGGAAATAAAGAATTAGCAGAAAAAAGTTTAAAGAAAGCAATCAAATCTTTAGACAATGCTGGTGTTAAAGGTTTAGTACATAAAAATAAAGTTAATAGAGAAAAATCAAGATTAACAAAAAAAGTAAATACTATGGAAGTAAAATAATTACTTCTTTTTTTATTGCATTTTATTAAAATATAATATATAATGTATATGGAAAGAGAAATTTACCCACAATAAAAAGGTAGCGCCTTTATTCGAAAGGTGTTCTCTCCATTTGGTTTGTTTATGGAACACTTCCTTAAGTAGAGTGCTCCGCTTTTTTATCTATGATTATTCTTACTTAAAGCAAGAATAACCAGAATAGTTAAAGCATAGCAAAGTACATATGCTAAAACTGATTTCACTACTCAAAACCCCCTTTACGGAAATTTCTTTCATATAGCCTCACTCCTTCCTAATCAAATTAAAAAGGAGAGAACACCCATATAAGTATTACCACTTAACCATTATATATAAATTAATATTCATAGTCAATATCAAATAAATTATTTTCAAAATTAGCCTATAAGATCCTTATTTATAAGTATTCATACAAAAGTATAGTACAAAACATATGTACTATACTTTTATTTAACATAAAAAGAAAGAGAATAATTTCTCTTCCTATATCATATTTTCTAGGTCGTTTACGGCTTTAGTTTTAGCGGAGTTCATTTTTCTAACCCACTTTTTCATATTACCATTTTTTACATTATGATATAGCGCGGCACTACCTACGCCTATACCTAAACCCATTAAAGCCATTCCCATTTTGGATTTCATAACACCAACTCCTTTAAAATATGACTATATCTAAATAAATTAGATACAATAATATTATTAACCTATTAAAACAATTTATACATTATTATAATAATTAATAATAAAATCTTTCAAAGTAGTTCTTCTATTATCAACATAATCATTATTAATACCATATATAAAAGAATTAGCATCTCCAACTATAACTAAACTTTTTTTAGCTCTAGTAACACCAGTATAAACAAGTTTATTATAAAGCATTCTCTTAAAAGAAGGAACTATAGGCATAACAACCATATCAAATTCACTACCTTGAGCTTTATGAATACTAATAGCATAACCATGCCTAAAATTAATAAATTTATCAGGAGTATATTCAACAATATTACCATCATAATTAATATTAATTTGATTAATAACCTTTTTATCACGAGAAACAATAATATTTTCTATATAGCCAATATCACCATTATATACATTATTATCCGGATCATTAACAAGTTGAAGTACTTTATCATATTCCCTATAAATAATACCATGATAATTAACCTCCACTTTTTTATCACTTTTAGGATTAAAAAGTTCTTGAAGCATAACATTCAAATTATCAATACCATTAATAGATTTATACATAGGAGCAAGTATCTGTAGTTCTCTATCACTAAATCCCTTTTTAATAGCTTTAGAAACAACTTCCTTAACAATACCTATGGTATTATCATTATCACCATTAACAAACAAATAATCATCTTTTTTTAAAAATAATTCTTCACCAATATTCTTCTCTTTAATATCATAAGCCAAGTTAAGAATATAAGAACCCTCTGTTTGCCTATAAATTTTATTAAGTTTAATAACAGGAATACAATCACTATCAATCAAATCCTTAAGAACTTGTCCCTCACTAACACTAGGAAGCTGATAATAATCTCCAACCAATATAAGTTTAGCATTTCTCTTAATACCTTTTAGTAAAGCCTCCATTAGAAGTGTATCAATCATACTGACCTCATCAACAATTATATACTTTTCATCCTTAGGAGAATATTCATCAGTAGCAAAAGTATTACTATCCTTATCCCATCCCAAATACTTATGAATAGTATAAGCACTTTTACCAGTAGTTTCCATAAGTCTTTTAGCAGCTCTTCCTGTTGGTGCCAGAAGAGCAATATCCTCATTTTTAAGTTTTCCAGCTTCCATAAGTATTTTAACAATAGCCTTAATAATCATTGTTTTACCAGTACCAGGGCCACCAGTAATAATAGTAATATTATTATTAACTCCACTTTCAATAGCTTTTTTTTGAACATCATCATAAACAATATTACTAAACTTCTCATTATCAAGATACTTATTAATATTTGTATGACCAATAACACTCATGTCATTAAGAAAACATATCCTCTCACAAATATATTTCTCAGCCTCATAAAAATTCTTCAGATAATATCTATCTTCAATAATAACAATTTTCTTATCACGAGTAAGTTTAACCATTAAATAATCCAGTTTTTCAGAAGTAATACTTACATAATTAGAAATACCAAAAGATATATCCTCTAATTTCAAATAAGTATCCCCTCTATTAAAACAAGTTTCCTTCATAACATAAATAATAAGTGCTTTAACTCTCCTATCATCATCTTCATTAATTCCCATACCAAGAGCAATATCATCTATCTTTTTAAAAGACATATCATCATTATCAATAAGTTCATATATATTATTATTAACAGTATCAAGAATTTTATTATTGTATTTATTCAAAAAACTAAGTGATTCTTTCATATCAAAACCAAGTTTAGTAAGTTCAATAACAATGTTAGAAGTATTCTGGTAATCTTTAAGAACATTATAAATCTTATCTATTTTCTTCTCATTAAGTCTAGGTATCAACTGAAGACAATCCTTATTATCTAGAATCTTATTAACAGTATCCTCATGAAACATATCAACTATCTTTTTAGCGGTAACTTCTCCTATAGGAAACAAATCACTAGACAAAAAAACAACCAACTCATCTTCACGTGTAGGTATAACAATATCAAAAGAATTAACACTAAACTGAATACCATATTTAATATGATTAACAATATCACCATATAAAATATATTCTTTTCTATCATCAAGTGCAGGTAAAACACCAGTAATATTAATAATATTATTATCATAATCAATATTACTATCATTAATCTTAAATAAACCAACCATATAACCATTCATCTCATTACGATATATTTGTTTATATAACTTACCTTTAATAAAATTCTTATCCATTATATACCTCTTTTCTTATTAATTATACCAATTAAAAATATCAAAGTAAAGACAAAATAAAAAGATAGAAAATTCTATCTTCTACTATGATTTTGTACCAATTTCTTAACAATAGGTTTATTCTCTTCACTATTATTAGAATCATTTTTTGACTTAGGATAAACTCCATCAATTGTCAAAGCTACCATTTTAGCTATTTCTTCCATAGAAAAATGGCCATTTATATACTTCATATTATTATTTTCCATACAAAAAACGCCTCCTTTTTAAAGCTAAACTATTATAATAAATTTTTTCAATAATGTCAACCCCATTAGCCCATAAAAGACAAAATACAACATATAAAAGAACTATCAACTATGATAGTTCATAATCAAATTACTAGTTTTATATAAATATTCTATCATTTTATTAATTTTTATACACATTTCATATTCATCACTTATAATTTCTATTTTATACGGTATAGCCATATATGTAAACAAAAGTAATCTTTCATCTTCTTTTAAAGGATAACCACTTTCATAAAAATGAAATAAATCATCAAAATCAAAATCCAAATAATGATTCTTATAAAAAGAAAGCAAATCATATATTGGACTATCAATTCTACTCTTATTCCAACTAATTAAATATGGCTTCTCATTTTTTATATAATGATCAAGACTAATATTATTATGAATATTAACAACTCTCTCATTTTTATTATTATCTATTTTTTTATACCACTCTTCAAGATTATGCTTAGCATAATAAATACTACCAAAAATAATATTAATATTTCTAGCAATCAAATATCCAGATGGTGACATATAAACTTCTTTTTCAATCATCGTAATAAGATCGTTATAAAAATTATTTAAATATTCTAACTCATCAGATATATTTTCATATATCTCCTTATTTTTATCAATATCAATTTCTCTATAAAAAGTTGTCTTACTATGAAGTAATCCTAATAGATGCATAATATCAGTGGCCTTTTGTTCACTAGGTTCATAAGTATCTTCTAAAAATGGATAAACCTCATATAAATTATCTATTGTAATTGGTTCAGGAAAATAATCAAACGATCTAGATTTTAAATATTTATAAACATTATTCAAATCATTATTCTTCTTTTTCTTAAGAACAATTTTATCATCAATAATTCTAGTATTATTTTTAATAGTAATTTTATTTATAGGAATATTATATTCACTAGCAATTTTTCTAACATAATTATTCACTAGTTTTTGGAATAATTACTTTATCACCAGGTTTAATACTAGTTATATCATTATAATTTTCTATATCCTCTTTAGTAACCCCATATAAAGAAATAATCTTATCTATAGTATCCTCTTCCTTAACAATATAAACATAATAAGTAGTATAAGTTTCCGTATTATCTAAATTAGAAAATAAATCATTAGCAAAATCATCTACATCATTACGTTCAATATCACTATCATTCATAGTGGCATCGTCATTATTAATTTTTTCAGAAGTCACTTCTTTATCTTTTTCTATTTCTATATTTTCATCATTTTTAATATCACTTTTTGACTCCATCATGATATTTCTATCTTCTTCCACAGGCTCATCTTCTTTTTGAACATCATTCATTTCATTATCAGATTTATCTTCCTCTGTTAAAATATTATTATCCAAAGAAGTATCCGGTAAATATTCAGCCTCTATATATAAATCAATATTAACCTTTAAAGTATCCTCATTAATAACATCATAATAAAAATCCTCAATATCAGCCTTTACACTATTAACATCATATCTAGGATCAAGAGTAATATCAAATGGCAAATCAAAAGAAAACTTTTCTCTATTAATAGAACCTTCATTCATCTTATAATCACCAGTAATATAAAAAGTACCAGTAACAATACCACCATCTAATATTTCAATTTTTCTTTCTAAAGATATAGAAGTAATATCACTAACTTTAGTTTTAAATGGTAAATCTTTTTTAAATGGTATAATCTGTTTCATAATCATTCTTCCTTTCAATTAAGCATATTCCATATATATAAAAATATACCAAAAAATAGAAACCTAAGTTCCTATTTCTTCTAAAATCCTAATATTTCTTTTAAGTCTTTTTTTATAAAAGTAATGACCATTACCAATGCCATTAACAATCATTCTAAGAGTATTAATTTCTTTTCTATTCTTTTCTCTAAATAAATCATCATTTTTACTAATAAGTATCGGTCCTAAATATAATTCCTTATAATTATATTTCTTCTTACCTTTAGAAAACTTAATAACCGTATAAATAATATTTTTATCTTTAACTAAAGTTTCATCAGCAATATAATATCCCAAAGAAACAATATTCTTTCTTAGAAAATATAAATCAGTATTACTTTGAACAATAATATCCTTTACATAAGTAAGTTTATTTCTAGCATATTTAAGCATTCCAACAATAGTATTAGAACCCATCCCACTAATAACAATAGTATCAATTTCATCAGCAGTAACAACATCAAGTCCACTACCAAGTCTCGTTTCTATTTTATTCTGAAGATTTAGCTTGTTAATATTTGAAATAGCATTATTTAAAGCATTCTCATTAATATCACTAGCAATAATTTTAATATTATCATATTTCTTAGCCAAGAAAATAGATAAAAAGCCATGATCACAACCAATATCAATAACTTTAGAATTATCATCGACATAATTAGCCACAGCTTCCAATCTAACAGATAACTTATTCATTTAAGAAATCCTTTAATTTTCTACTTCTAGAAGGATGTCTAAGTTTTCTAAGAGCCTTAGCCTCAATCTGTCTAATTCTCTCTCTTGTAACACCAAACATTTGCCCAACCTCTTCAAGTGTTTTACTAGAACCATCATCAAGACCAAATCTAAGTCTAAGAACTTGTTCCTCTCTTTCTGTTAAAGTAAGAAGAACATCACTAATCTCTTCTTTAAGCATTTCATGAACAGTAAAATCTTCAGGAGACATATTACTTTCATCAGGAACAAAATCACCTAAATGTGAATCCTCTTCTTCACCAATAGGAGTTTCAAGAGATACTGGATCCTGAGCAATCTTAATAACTTCTCTAATCTTTTCAGGGGACATATTCATCTTTTCTGCAAGTTCCTCATCAGTAGGTTCTCTATTAAGTTCAAGAGTAAGTTGTCTTTGAAATCTTGATAATTTATTAATAGTTTCTACCATATGAACAGGTACCCTAATCGTTCTAGCTTGATCCGCAATAGCTCTTGTAATAGCTTGTCTAATCCACCAAGTAGCATAAGTAGAAAACTTATATCCTTTAGTAGCATCAAATTTTTCAACAGCCTTCATAAGACCAATATTACCTTCTTGTATTAAATCAAGAAAAAGCATTCCTCTACCAACATATCTCTTAGCAATAGATACAACAAGTCTTAAATTAGATTCAGCCAATCTATTTTTGGCCATTTCATCACCTTCGGCAATTTTTTCAGAAAGTTCAGTTTCCTCATCTAATGAAAGCAAACTAATCTTACCAATTTCCTTAAGATACATTCTAACCGGATCATTAATAGTTAATTCCTTAGCAATACTATCATCTTTTAGAATATCTTCTAAATTACCACTATCATCTTCTTCACTATCATCATCTAAATCACTCTCAGATATAACACTAATATCATTTTCCATAAGAGCATTATAAAGTTCATCAAGTAAATCACTACTTACTTCAAGTCCTTTTAATTCTTCTGCTAACTCTTCATATGTAATAAAGCCAACTTCTTTACCTTTTTTAATAAGTGTTTCTTTTCTTTGTTCAAAATCTTTAACTTCTGATATCATTTTTTCACTCCCCTTATCTTCATAATTTCTAAAGAAATCTTAGCTTGCTTTAACGGATCTTTTTCTTCTTTTAATTTTTTGTTTAAATCATTTATCTTCACTTCTTTATGATACTCATTTATAACAAAAATATAATCTTCAATTTCATCTATTAAAAAGTCTTCTTTAATATTCATAGCTAAAATTTCCTTCAAAGTATTTAAAATTTCATTTCTAGAAGATATATAACTAATAAAATCAGCGATATTTATTATACCATATTTATTAAAATAGTAAATAATTTCATTAGATAATTCCCTAATATTTTTATCAGGAAAATACCCAACTCTTTTTTCTACCATATTTATAACTCTACCATCTTTAAGCATATAATAAATAAGATAACACTCAGCTTGTCCATATCTATTATATACTTTTTTAGGCTTATTTACCTTAACATAACTATCTTTATTATTATTATCATTTTTAAGTTTCTCATATTTATTAACTAAATTATCATAATCAATATCAAAACTAGTAGCCAACTTCTTAAGATTAAGTTCTACTACAATATCATCTTTCTCATATACAAGTTCTTTTAAAGCAGAATTAACATAAGAAGATATATCTTTAATATTACCAAAATCTTTATTCTTTTTAAGAAGTTCCATTTTATAATCAATCAAATTAGTAGCATTACTAATTTGATATAAAAAACTATCTTTTCCCTCTTTAATAATATACTCATCAGGATCCATATCATTAGGTAATCTAACGATTTTAATATCAATACCAGTATCTTCAAGTAATTCTATTGCGCTAATAGTGGCCTTTTCACCTGCACTATCACCATCAAAACACAAAATAACATTATTAGTCATATTCTTAATAATACTTTTATGATCACGAGTTAAAGCAGTTCCCATCGTAGCAATACAATTATTAACCCCAATAGTACTAGCCCTAATAACATCCATTTGACCTTCCATAATAATAACACTATCATTCTTCTTCAAATGTTCTTTAGCAATATGATAATTATATAAAATCTTACCCTTCTTAAACTTATCAGTTTCTTTAGTATTAATATATTTAGAAGTATCTTTAGTATTATATATTCTACCAGAAAAAGCAACAGGATTACCAGCTAAATCATATATAGGAAACATAATTCTATTAATAAAAATATCATTACCATTATCATTAGTAAGACCAACATCAATAAGTTTATCAATAGAATAATTCTTATTCTTTAAATAATCAGTTAAAGATAATTTTTGAACAGATAACCCAATTCCAAACTTCTTAATAGTATCTCTATCAATATTTCTATTTTTCAAATACTGAATAGCATTCTTACCCAAATTAGTAAATAAACTATTCTGATAAAATTTATTAGCATTATCATATATATCAAAGTATTCATCTCTTTTACTATTACCAATATAAGTATTATTACCAATACTAATACCAGCCTTCTCTCCAAGTAATCTAACTGCATCACTAAAAGATATCTTTTCAAAATCAGATACAAAAGTAAATACATTACCAGTAGCACCACAAGAAAAACAAGTAAATATTTGTTTTTCAGGACTAACACTCATACTAGGAGAATGATCATCATGAAAAGGACAAACTCCAATATAATTCTTCCCCTTTTTTGTGAGATTAACATATCTAGAGACAACATCAACAATATCAGTCTTATTTCTTATTTCATTAATAATTTCATTACTGATATAAGCCATAATCTCACTTCCTCACAAAAAGCCAATATAATTATATAACAAAAGTAATATTTTGTAAAGAAAAATCAAATTTTATACAATCATCTAGCATAACCATATACCTTACCATTTTCCAAAGATATTCCCTTATAATAAAAAAGTTCATCTATTGTAACAAATTCATACCCATTATCCTGAAGAATTGGAATAATATTACTAAGAGCATTAAGACTAGCACTATAAATATCATGCATAAGAATAATATCACCATCACGTACCTTATTAACTACTCTACTAGTAATCCTCTTAGAATTATGATACTTCCAATCCAAAGTATCAATATCCCATATAATAATAGGCATATTAGCCACTTTCTTAATTTTATTATTAACAGAACCATAACTAGGTCTTAATAATTTAGGCCTTTTTTTCGTAGCACTATATATAACCTCACTAGTATCCTCTATCTCACTTCTAATCTTATTCTCATCATATTTAGTAAGTAATAAATGATTATACGTATGATTACCAATCTCCATACCACTATCAGCCATCTTTTTAAGAATATCCTTATTATTTATTGCCCTACTACCAAGAACAAAAAAAGTAGCCTTAATATCATACTTATTAAGAACATCAATAATCTTACTAGTATTATAATTAGGACCATCATCAAAAGTAAGAGCAATCATCTTTTTACTCTTATCTATCTTCCTATTAATAACAGCATCATACTCATAATTAGTCTTATTAATTCTACTAACACTATTATTACTAGTATCAATAACAAAAGAATCACTACCATCACTTACCATATTATCATTCCAAAAATACTTATAAAAAGTTAAATAATATAAATTATCATTATCATATATATCATAATCTATAATAGTATTACCATCTATATAACTATCATAATTCAAATAATCACTAATATAATTATCAATATCATCATTACTAAAAAAAGGATAACTAATATCATAATTCAAAGAAACAACCTCTTTATTAATAACATCATTATCACTATCAACAATAAAAATCATTAACGATATAACAATTATTGGTAAAATAAAATACCTAAGTTTCATATAATCACCAATACAATAATATGAAAAAATGACCCCTTTTAGAAGTCACTTATATCTATACCATCAAATTTAACATTAATAAATTTCTTACTCGATAGAAAATCACACATATGTACAAATCTTTGATACTTATCTTTAGGAATAGGCAAAACTTCATTACCATTATAATCCTTATTCCAAATACCCATATGAGAAGCAATAACTCTTGTAATCAAATCAATCTCATCATCATTTAAAGATAATTTATCCTTATTTTCTCTAACATACTCACTAGCAAGTAAAGGATGATCAAACCTTGTATATTTTTCCTTAATCTTTCCACTTTTAAAGCCATCATGAAGTACTAAAGCCATAATAATAATATCTTTTTCACTATCTGTAAAATTATTAAGTCCAGGATTATTAAGAAGTTCATAAGCAATACGTGTAGCTACTTTAGTATGTTTAACAAGACCATGTTCAGTAGCGGCAAACTCCGGATGATATTTACCAGTACTAGAAGCAGGTATTTCAAAAAAATAATCAGGAAGACCATTAACAAGTAATATCAAATCATTTCTCTTATTAATATCTTTAACATAATTATATTCTTTATTAAAATAATCTTTTTTTTCCATACTACTTTCTTATATTAATATCCACAGTTGTATAAGGAATACTAATACCCTCCTTATCAAATCTATCTTTAACCATTCTAAGAACCTTTCTCTTAATAACCATTCCTGTCATAGCCTTACAAGTAACATCTACCATATATATAATAGCGGAATCACCAAGTTCATCAACACCTAAAAGTTTATAACCTTTAACATTATCAATTTTAAGAATATCTTCTTTCATGCTCTCCAATACCTTTTCAAGCTTATCAATATCAGTATCATAAGCAACATTAAGCTTAATAAATAAATCAGCATCAGATAAATTATAATTAATAACCTCACTAAAAGAAGAATTACCAATAGATTTTACTTCTCCAGAAAAAGATTTAATTTTCGTAGTTCTAAGTCCAAACTCAATAACAGTACCAGTAAAACCATTAATCTGTACAACATCCCCAACAGCATATTTATTATCAAATATAACAGAAGCTCCCGCTAAAACATCCTTTAAAATATCTTGAAAAGCTAATCCAATAACCGCAGCAAATACCCCTATAGAAGCAATAATACTAGTAGTATCAACACCATATAATTTAAAAATACCAAGTACTACAAATATAAGTATTAAATACTTACTAACACTTTTAGCCAAATTAATAACAGTATCTTTCCTTTTATCTTTACCACTAATACTCTTATGTCTAGCACCAATCCTATCAACAACATTACCAATTAACATATTAAGTACAACACCTATAACAATATACACAAAAGGTAAATAAAACTTTTCACTAGTAATAATAGCAATAAACTTTTCCATAAAACAACCTTCTTTCTTAACAAAATTATAACATAAAAATAATATTATTTAAACATTCTAACAATAATTTCATTAGAAATATACATATATTTCTTATCAATCTTAAGATAATCATCTTTTAAAACCAAATAACCATCATTAATCAAATCATAAATATTAAACACCTCATCAATAAAAACACCATATTTATTCTTAAAACTATTCAAATTAATACCATTAAACTTTCTAAGTCCTAACATAACTTCATTTTCCATTCTAATATCAATAGATTCTTCTTCAACACTTCCCATGTATTCACCATCTAAATACTTAGCCAAATTCTTCGTATTAACCATTCTTACACCATTAATATAACTAGTACTAGAAAGTCCAAATCCATAATAATTATCATTATTCCAATATACCAAATTATGACGAGATTCATACCCCTTCTTAGCATAATTACTAATTTCATAATGAACATAACCATTATCTTCTAAAATATCTTCTATATATTTATACATTTCATAATCCAAATCTTCATCTATACCATTAAATCCATCAACCTTAAGTAAAGTATTATCTTCAAGTATTAAACTATAAGTAGAAATATGTTTAACATCTAACTTCAAAGCCTTATCAATATCCCTTTTTAATATATTAATATCATTATAAGCAGCATAAATAATATCAACATTAACATTATCAATATATCTCTTAATTAAATTAATCTTATCAAACACCTCTTTCTCAGTATGCCTTCTACCAAGTAATTTAATAATATCATTATCAAAAGATTGTACACCAATACTAATTCTATTTACTCCATATTTTTTCATAATATTAAGTTTACTCCCAGTAATAGATTCAACATTACCTTCTATAGTAAATTCATAATCACTACTAAGATTAAATAATTTAATAATATCAAGCAGCATAACAAGTTCATCATCCTCTAAACAACTAGGAGTACCTCCTCCAATATAAATAGTATTAACTTCTTCCCCTTTATACCTATCAACAATCTCATTTCTTAAATTATCTAAATAACTTTTAATATATTTCTTATTATAAAATATCTTACAAAAATCACAATAAGAACAAATACTACTACAAAAAGGAATATGAATATATATAGACATATTTAATCACCATCTATAGAATACCATAACAATAATTAAAATACAAGGAATAAAATAACAATAATATATCATACTAATAAGGGTGATAAACATGAATAACATAGATATAAGACAATACATAAAGAATAATTTCAAAGATGATAATATTGAAGATATAAAATCATCTATTGAAGACTCTATATCTTCCAAAGAAGATGATCCACTAATAGGTTTAGGAGTATTATTCGAAATACTATGGAATAACTCAACTAAAGAACAGCAAACAATAATATTAAATAACATAAAAAAAGGTATGTAACAATGAACTGAACCACGTTTCTTGGACATAAGAAGCGAAGTTCATATCACAATTACATATCTTTTTTTACTATAAACAATTGCATAAGCATATTACCATCACCATTACTAGTTTTAATAGCATTATCAATATCAGCAAGTTTAGATAAATATTTAACTAAATCACTTTCACTATAATAATAACTATCACTAAGTAAATATTTAACTCGATATATACTCTTAAACTCTAATATTTTAGCAATTTCATCATTAGATTTACCACTATTATATAATCTCTTAACCTGGTATAAAAGTCTAATTTGAGCAGCTATAATAGCCACTATTTGATTAACATCCATACCATTATTAATAAAATTATTATATAGTTTAATAGCCTTTTCATTATCATTTTTAAGTATACAATTAACAAGATCATATATAGAATCATCTATATTTTCTACTGTAAGTAAATCAATATCATTTCTATTAATAATTTTATCATTAATCTTATATAACATAAGTTTATCAAGTTCATTAGTAACATTATTAATATTATTACCTACTCTATTAATAAAATAAACAACATCTCCATTATTAATTTTATATCCATTATCTTTTAAATAATTATTAACATAATCATTTAAATAATTATCATTAACTTCTATTTTCTTAACTATACCATACTTCTTAATTAAATTAACTATCTTTTTCCTACTATCTATAGAATCACTATTACATACAAATACTAAATAACTATTAGAATTATAACTATCAAAATAATTCTCAAGTAAATTAATATTAGGAATATCCTTCTTATCCTTAAAATAACTATCCATATTAATAATAATAAATTTATTTAAAGAAAACATCCCAATAGTAGAAGCCTCATTAATAATACCATCAATATCATCTATATTATAATAAATAATATCATTATCACTAATATCAAGTTTCTTTTCTAAATCATTAATTTCCTTATTAAGTATTGCCCCATCACTACTATATAATAAATAAAAGTTCTTCATTCTATATTATTTCCCTTACAACTATATCCTTTATCTTTATAATAAGTAAGTAATTCTTCTAGTTTACTAGGCATAAAATAATCATTAGAAGTATCTATTTTAGAAAACAATCTATAAGTATAATTATCATCATCAAACTTATAAGTATCTCCCTTTTCTATATATTGATAAAAATAACTATTATCTCTAAACTCTTTATAATAATCAGTATCATTAAATACATAATCTGAAGTAATATTAATAGTAGAAATAACATTTTTTGAAGTAAATACAAGTTCTACCTTTTCATTAATATTAGCGGGTAACTTCTCATGTGTATAAGACTTAGTACAAGTATATTCTTTATTCTTACCTTTTAATACTTCTGGATTAATAAAGAAGAATAAAGCTACCACTATAATAAATAATATCAAAAATATATATCCAATAGAAACACGTTTCTTAGGTTTATCTTCTTTTTTAGTTACTTTAACCTTAGGTATAGTTTTATCATATAATTTATTTATATCAACATCAAAACTAACAGGAGCATCATCAATAATTTGTATACTATCAATATCTTTAAGTGAAATAATTTCATAATTATCTTCATTCTTATCCGAAAGAATATCAGTAGTAAATTCTTTAACATCATCCCCTTTAGTATCTTTAGATAACATAACAACAAGTTCATTATTTCTAACAAATACAGAGCCATAATAAAGTTTATTTTTCTTATTTACATCATCTATATAACTATATATAACATATTTATTACCACTTTTACCACTTTTAAAAGCACCATAAACATTAACATACATAACTTCTTTTCCATAAGTAAATTTATAATCATTAATTTTAATTTTCTTTCCTATCATTATAAATCCTCCTAATAATATTATATAATAAATAAAATAGTTAGTAAAGAAAAAACAGATTATTCATACTTAATCTGTTCAGTAGTAATATAAAACTCTCCAGCAAAATTCTTACCCTGTTCATAATCCTGATTCTTACCATTATCCTGTAACCATATAAGTACAGTATAAGACTTATTCTCTCCTGTTTTAAGTTCAAGATTCGAAGCAAGTAAAACTTTTCCACTAGAAGGAATATTACCACTAGAAATTCTATTACCATTAGCATCATATAAAATAAAACCAAGTGCATTATTATCAAACTCATTATTAGTTACATCAATATATATATTAAAATTTTGATCTAAGGTACTATTACTACTAGAAATAGAAAAACTCTTTTTATAAGTAGAATATTTAGTATTAAGATTAGGCTCACTAATTGGTAAAAGAGCATATGTATTAATCTCTTGACCATCTATATAATTAATAGCCAAAGTACCAGTTTGAACTTTAGTACTATCATCTTCTTCTTTAGTAAGTAATGAAAAATAAGTAAAAGTAATACCAATAATCATAGTTATTAAAGTAAAAAATAACAAAAGTAAATAAAAAATATCATTCTTTCTCCTCTTACTATCTTTCATATCATCACCTAGTATAATGATAACAAAAAACATAAAAAAAAGCAATATCAAATTGCTTTTTTAAAATACATTATTGACTAGAACTAGCATCACCAGTAATACCTTGACCAGCTCCAACTACATCAACATGAACAGTACCATTAAATACAGCACCTTGTTCTACATCATTAGCTTCGCCTTTTTCATCAAGCCAAATAAATAAACGATAAGTCTTAGTTTCACCAGCCTTAAGTGTAGCAGTAGCAGCTTTATCAGCAGCTAATATACCAAAATCACCATTATATACAACGCTTAAACCATCTGCAGCAGCAATCTTAGTACCATTATCATTACCAGTTACACCTGTTCTATCAAAAGTAATAAACTTCAAGTTATTAAAGCCCTTTTCAGCAGGTTTATTATTTTCAGGATTTTCATTATCAACAACAGCATCTTTTAAAGCTGTAGGAGTAATATATGCATTAATATCAACAGGATTAGTACCATTATTAGTTAATGTAAAATCATAAGTACCACATACCCTATAATTATTATCATCCATACAAGCAACATACTTCTCATCAGTACCTGTACGAGTTTCTCCTGCTCTTCTTACAGTTTCAAGAGCAACATCTTGAGTAGAAGGAATAATATTATCTATAGCAATATTTTGTCCTTCTTCATAAACAATTTGTACAGTAGCAGCTTGAACTTTTACAGCATTCTCATTACTTCTAGCATTAAGTGAAAAATACGCAAATGATGCTCCTATTATAGCAACAATCAAAGTAAGTATACCAACAATTCCTAAAAATATTCCTCTCTTATCTTCTTTTCTATTTTCATTATCCATAATAACTTCTCCTCTCTACTATCATATTAATAATAACAAAAAATAAAAATAATTGCAATAGATTTATATAAAAATAAAAAAATAGTTTGCAAAAACTATTTTAAAAAATCATCAAATTGATCCTTAGCCATAAATCCAGTATATCTCTTCACTTCCATACCATCTTTAAATAAAATAACAGTAGGTATTGACATAACTCCATATTTTCTAGCTATTTCAGAATACTTATCAACATCAACCTTAATAAAATTAAAATCATGTTCCTTTTCTACATCTTCAAATACAGGACTAAACATCTTACAAGGACCACACCAAGTAGCATAAAAATCAACAACAGCTTTATCCCTAATCAAAGATTCAAAATCATTCTCATAATGTATTAAACCCATAAATCCTCCTATTCCAATATTTCCTTATTATTAATATGTAATTTATTTCTATCAACTAATTTTCTAGCAGACTCTTTTGTAAGCACATTCTTATCAATCATAAGTTTAGTAATCTCAGTATTAATTTCCTCATTATTCTTATCTTTTCTATTAATAACAATATTATACACATTATCATATATATCTATCATTTCACTAGACATAGAAGATAATATAGGTGTATCATCTAACATAAAATTAACCATTTTAGATTCCCTAACAAACGGAATATTAAATATAGGTAAAGTAAGAATAACAAGAACAATAAATATATATACATAAGATTCAAGAATACCAACAAAAATACCAAGAATTTTAGATGGAATACTAAGTATAACAGTAGCTTTAAGTATTTTTTCAATAAGACCAGTAACCACAAGTACAGCCCTCAAAATAAAATACAAAGCAGCAAATATAATTAGAAATGCAATAATTTCATAAAGTAAAATATTTATAGCATCAATTCCCTTTATAAAACCACCAAAACTAAAAAATGGTAAATTCTCATACATAATAGTAGATAAATTATTTTTCAAAGTAAAAGATAAAATAACAATAACAAGCATACCAACAAAATCAGTTGTCTTTTTTATAACCCCAGCTTTAAATCCTTCAACAGCTCCAAAAGCTAAAAGTATAATAATAACAAAATCCGCCACATTCATAATACACCCTCCATAAATATTATATACAAATTATACATAAAATATAATTAAACACCACTTTGATCAGTATTACTACTATTATTAGTATTATCTTCATTAACTACATCAAAAATAATACTATCATCATCAAAAGAATTTCTTCTAAAATGAATACTAAAATTATCCCAATCAGAATCAACTTCATAAATAACATAACCCTTAGTTTTCTGACCTTCAGAAAGAGATTCTCCCAAAGATTTATAGCCATCAATCTCCTCACTAATATTAATAGAAGAAGTTTCTATAAAATCAGCAAAGCCAGTAAAATTATGACTAGATATATATAAACTATCATCATCAACATTCTCTACTTCAAAGAAAAACACCAAATATTCCTTACCTTCACTAGCTTCTAAACCATTAATAGAAGAATAAATAAGAGCGTCCTTTAAAGTAATTCTAGTTTCATAATCAGTAAGACTATCACCAATAGTCCCTTTAGAAACCATATTTTCCTCGATATAATCCTTAATATTAATATCATTATCTTTAATATAATTATATCCCACAATACCAATAACAACGAATATAATAATCGGAATAAGTATAACACATCCAACTACAATTAAGACAATAGCCCAAGTAGGAAGCCCTTTCTTCTTATTACCTTTATTATTACCACTACCATTAACCATAGTACCACACTTAACACACATAGCGGCATTTTCTGGAAGTTCATTTCCACAATTAGCACAAAACTTAGCCATATCCTTCACCTCTCTACTCTAATTATATAATACTCATAAAAAAAATACAAGAAAAAGAGAAGAAAACTAAATATTTTCCTCTCTTATCTGCTCAATAATATTGTGCTTTTTAATCTTATTAGAAGAATACATCATCGTAAGAAGAACAATTATAAATACCGAAACAATAGATATAATAATAGCCTTCCAAGGAATAATAATTGTACTTATACTCACCATATCAGCAAGTGAATAATGAATAAGAATAGTAACCCCTATACTAACAGGTAAAGCAAATATAAGTGACTTCATACCAAAGAATAAACTCTCAAAGAATAACATCTTATTAAATCCACCTCTAGTAAGACCAATGCTCCTAAGAACTGCAAATTCTCTCTTTCTAAGTGCCATACTAGTAGATATAGTATTAAATACTGAAGTTACTCCAATCAAAGTAACTAAACTAATAAAACCATACATAAGTATTTTAACAACCAATATTAAATTATTAGTCTGTTTCATAGATTCTTTAATATTAATATAATTAACATTATTATATTTATCTAATTCTTTAGTTAATTTATCAATATTATTAGTATTATCACTTATAATATTAAACTGTGTAAAATCAGTACCACCATCTAATATACTATCATATAATTTCTTATTAACAATAAGTTTAAAATCATCCATATAAGAAAACTCTTCAATCAAATCAAAAGACTTATTAGTAACGAAAATATTATCTATATTCTTATTACAATACTTAGTAGTATCCACATTCTCCTCATCATCATCAAAATTACATATTTTAATATTAATATCACCACTATTAATTACTGGAATATCATAATTAACTCTCTTATTATTACCATAACTTACACCCTTAAATCTATTAAGTAAAATAACACTATCTTTATCTAAACCAATTAACTTTTTATATTTATTATAAGAATTATCATCTAGTACTAAAATATAAATACTCTGATATTTTAAATTATTTAAAGCCTTTATACCATCATCGCCATAAGCATTCTTATAAAAATCAAGATATTCATCACTATAAATATAATCACCAATTATAGATAAATTACCAACACTATAAGAAACATATTCTTTAACATCACTACTTTTAACTATCTCATTAATTTTATCCAGTGCTTCTTTATTATTATCATCGCCAAAATAACTAATCTGATAATCATAAGGCACTTCACCCATCACACTACTAGCAGTATTTAAAGTATAATTCATATATGAAGAAAAAGAAATAAATAAAACAATACTAATAAACAAACTAACAATAGTAACACGATACTTCTTTTTATTTCTCTTGATATTCTTAAGAGCAATCTCTCCTTCAATTCCAAATAACTTTAAAACAAGCTTACTTGTTCTAATTTTCTTTTTATTAATTTTAATATCATCATTCTGTCTAATAGCTTCAATTGGAGAAACCTTACTTGCTCTTCTAGAAGGGATAAAAGCAGATACCCCAATAACAATAATCATAAATATTACTGGAATAATAATAAATAAAGGATTAGTAACAAGATGTAATTTATATTCTAACATATCACTAATTAAATTATTAATAATAAGTATAACACATCCAATACCAATATAAGCACCAAGTATACCAAGTATAATACCTATTACACCTACAAATACTGCTTCAAAAAACACCGTATGAGATAGCTGTCTCTTCGTAGCACCTATACTAGAAAGTAATCCAAATTCCTTCTTTCTTTCCATTACTGAAATAGCAAAAGAATTATAAATAACAATAATACAACCTATACTAACTAAAGATAGCATAATAATCATCATACCACCCATAGAGGACATAACATTACCATAAGTACTTTCACCATATAAAGCAAGTAAAGTACTATTATAGTTAATATCACCATTATAGTTTAATTCTTTGGCTAGTTCTTCAGACTGTTTAATAATCTTTTTATTTTTATTAAACATGACATATAGGTTTGCATTTCCTTTGTCACTATTTACATCAAGTGTAAAGGTCGTATATCCAGAAGCTGAATAACTTTCAAAATTACTTCTCTCCACTATACCAACAATTTTATAAGTATGAGTTCCTTCATTAGTAAGAGTCTCACCATCAACAAATCCACTATTAGCTAAAGTAATATCTCCATTTATATTTCTACTTCCATAAGTAAAAGTAACAATATCTCCTACTTTATAATCAAGTCCCCCATTAGTTATAACATGATTAGATATAACAATTTCATTTTCATTCTTAGGAATATCTCCTTCTATTAACTTAAGTTCATCAAAATATTCCCTATTTACACTAGTAATATACATATAAGGCTTATATTCATTACTAGATTCAATTTTACTAAAACCAATAGGTTTTTCATAGAAGTAAGTAAAATCTTTATCTTTAATATCATTAAGTTTTATTAAATCTACATCATTATACTTAGCCTCATACTTACCACTATAACCTATAGTATCCCTAATCATCAAGTCTTGAAAAGAAGAAAAAAGTAAACCAATACCAACCATCAAAGCAGTAGATAAAATAATACCAATAATTGTAACAATTGTTCTTTTTTTATTAAGACGTAAATTCTTAATCGTCAATCTATTTAAAATACTCATTTTATCTTCTCATCCTTAACAATATGACCATCTTCTAAAGTAATAATTCTATTAGCCTCCTTTGCAAGATTCATATCATGTGTAATCATAATAATAGTTTGATGATATTTTTCATTAGAAAGTCTAAGTAAATCCATAATCTCTCTACTAGCCTTAGAATCCAAATTTCCCGTAGGCTCATCGGCAAGTATTATATTCGGTTTAGAAATAAGTGCCCTACCAATAGATACTCTTTGTTGTTGTCCCCCAGATAATTCATTAGGTAAATGATTAACTCTTCTCTCTAGTCCAAGTATATCTATAAGTTCCTTTAAATATTTTTTATCCACTTTCTTACCATCAAGTAATATTGGTAAAGTCATATTCTCTTCTACATTAAGAATAGGAATTAAATTATAAAATTGATAAATAAGTCCTACTTTTCTTCTTCTAAATACTGCTAACGCATCATCTTTTTGTTTAAAAACATCAATATCACCCATAATAACTTTTCCACTAGTAGGTTTATCAACAGCACCAAGAATATGTAATAAAGTAGATTTACCACTTCCACTAGCACCAACTATAGCAACAAAATCTCCTTCATCAATAGAAAAAGAAATATCATCAAGAGCCTTAACTAAAGTACTACCTTTACCATAATTTTTACATAAATCTTTAACCTCTAATATTTTCATTTCTTTATCCTTTCTATAACTTCTTCATAACTAATACCCATCTTAGTAAGTTCATCAATCTTTTCTCTAATAATACTAATTTCTTTATTAATCTTCTCATTAGTAGCCTTCTTAGTATCTTCTGATATAAAAGTTCCTTTGGTGCTAATAGTGGTAATAACGCCTCTATTTTCCAATATATCATAACTCTTCTTAACCGTATTAGGATTAATTCCTAAATTACTAGCCATCTCTCTAATCGAAGGAATCTGAGTTTTCTCTTTAAGAATTCCTAAAGCCACATACTTCTCAATACCATTAACAATCTGTTCATATATTGGAGTTCTACTTTGATAATCCAAATTAATCATAATCTGTCTCATCTCTCATCACCTACTCCCCATCTATTACTACATCAGTATCAAGAGAAGCATATTTACTTTTCAATAAATTAAGTTCATCTACTTTATTAGTAACAAAAACATTTTTTCCATTATGTGTATAAATACTAATGTAACCATAATCTTTATTAATATCAAAATTATCATCCATATTATCAATTATAAACTTACTAATTTCATTATAATATTCAAAATTATATATACAATAAGTATCATTTATATAATAATTATATATATCATTATCACTATCTATCTTACTAAACATCTTCTTAGTGTTAGCATTATAATATCTTAAAAGGCCAACTTCTAAATTCTTATCTCCACTTACATCAAAGTCAATTTCTTTTACATTAAAGTCATTATAAACATAAAGAGTAACATTAAATAAATCATTTTCACTATTATTATTCATAAATATATTCTTATTATTTTTATATTTATTAACAATCATATCAGAAAGATTACTATTATTTGTTCTATTATAACCATCTTTATATTTAATACCAAATATATCATTATTTTTATATTTATTAAAATCTTTACTAAATTCTTTATCATTAATAAGAATATTATTAATATGATTATAATTATCTTTAGTAGTATAAATATTAAAACGATATGTACTATCTTTTACTTTAGTCTTAATAGTATAGCTATAAGTATAATTTTCTAAAGCTTCAGTATCTAAAAGTAAAGATATACTATTATTAATAACTTCTATATTCTTAGTACTTCCAATAACATTACCATTATCATCTAAGAAAGAAATCTCTTTAACATCTTTAGCTTTAATACTATAACTATCAACACCCACTAATGCTCCCACTACTATAGTAACACCACCAACTATTGCTAAACAAATAGCCATTTTAAAGAAATTAGTAACTTTCTTTCTTGTAATCAAATCATATATAATTAAATAAGTAAATATAAGTACAAGCAGTAAAACAATAGAAAAGATATCATAACTAGATATACTACTATTTTTAAGTACAACATAAGCAAGACATACAATAGGAATAGTAGTTAAAGTTCTAACTAAAATATGTATTTTCTCACTTCTAAATGAAGTTCCAACAATTTCAAACCTCTTATTACTAAATAACACTGTACCCACTATTATATATATAATACTAAGTATAATCATCTTAATAATTGAAGTATTTACTCTATTATCACTTTCAATTCCAAATAAATTATCTTTTATTAATTCATAAGGTAAAGTATAAGTAACATTATCATACTTTGTTATATTAGCGGTATAAATATTATTCTTTTTATCCATTTCACATTTAACAGTATCACAATAATAATTTTTTGGCTTACAACTATCATTTACACATTCAACTTTAAAATCACTATTACCATAATAAGTAAAAGCATTAGAATTAATAAATGTACTAATAAATGGAATTAAAAACATAATAAGTAAAGTAACTACTATTGTTGTAATCTTATTTGAAGATACACTAGCGGCAATATTAGTACAAACAAATACAAATATATACGAAATAGAATATATAAATAAAATATCAAATAACATCTTATAAGAAACAATAATATTACTATATATTAAACTAACTAATAACATAACAATAAAATTAATAATTTGCATAATAAGTATAATAGCCATTCCACCTATAGTATTAGTTAAAAATATTTGTCTTTTATTAATAGGCATTGATAAAGTAAAATCAACTGCTCCCTTTTTATATATAAAACTAAACAAAGTAATAGAAAGAACTAACGGTATAATATACATTCCAAATAATATAATACCAGATACATCATAAATACTAGCAACAAAATTATCACCAGTACTACCATGCATAAGAAGAATAATACCATTAAGAATAGGAAGTAATAACATACATAAAAGAATAATAGCTTTAGACTTCTTAATATTTTCTTTTAAATAATTAAAATTAAACAAACTTGTTAAATTCATATCCTAATGCCTCCATTTCATAAATAAATACTTCTTCCAAAGTAAGTGGAAGATAATCAAGTATTAAAGGTTTCATCTTCTCTAACTTCTTTTTACTCTTACCATCATTATCTTTAATAATAATCGTAGCAACACTACCTTGCTTTTTAAAACTTAAAATATCAAAATCTTCAAAATCTTCTTTATCAAAATTCTTCTCAAAAGATATCTGAACTTTAAACATATTTGTCTTAATAGTATCTATATCACTCTCAAACAAAATACCACCTTGATACAATAAACCAAGATTATCACAAATATCCTCAAGTTCCCTAAGATTATGACTAGTCATAACAATAGTAGTTCTCTTCTTATTCATTTGTTTAATAAGAATTTTCTTCATAGTATTCCTAATAACTGGATCAAGTCCATCAAAAGTTTCATCAAAAAACATATAATCACAGTTAGTAGATATAGCACATATAAGTGCACATTGCCTTTTCATTCCTTTAGAAAATGTACTAATCTTCTTATCTAGTTTAAGATTAAGTAAAGAAGCCAACTCTTTAAGATAATTCATATCAAAATCCTTATACATTGCTTCATACCATTTAGCAGTATCCATCAAAGTATAACCCGGATAAAAGAATAAATCATCTTGTACAAAAACCATTTTTTGTTTCATAATTTCATTATCATATACTTCTTCACCATCAACAGATATAACACCACCATCAGCTTCATATATACCCATAATAGTTCTAAGAAGCGTACTCTTACCAGAACCATTAGCTCCTACCAAACCATAAATAGAATTATCTTTAATATTACAACTAAGATCTTTAAGTACATAATCTTTATCATATTTCTTTGATAACTTATCTATCTTTATCATATAAAATCTCCTTTCACTATCAGCATATGATTGTACTATCTGCACTAGTACAATTAAATCATACTACACAATTAAATCTTTGTCAAGAAAAAATTAATATTTACTTAGGTAATTACCCTATACACAAAAGACATAGTATCATAACCTATTTTAGGAGGAAAAAAATATGAATAATTTTAACGATTATTATAATTATTTAAATAACTATAATGATATGAACTTTATGACAAACCCAAATACCATGATAACTGATATGAACTATCAAAATATGTTTCCTAATAATTATATAACACCAAATACAAGCACAAATAACAATATTGCAGACTCACAAATAGGATTCAAGAGAGGAAATTTATTTAATAATCTATATGATGAATACAAAAACTATAAACCACAAGAGTTAAAAGTCTCAAATGAAAGAGAAGATTTAATACTACAAATAGATGAAAATAGATTTGCTATAATCGAATTAGGACTATACTTAGATCTATATCCAAATGATATCAATGCCTTAAACAAATATAATAGTTATTTAAAGAAAGAGAAAGAATTAATAACCATCTATGAAAGTAAATATGGACCAATGACTCTAAATAGTCAAGTTCAAACAAATACTTGGTTATGGAATAATTCACCATGGCCATGGGAGGTGCAAAAATAATGTGGAAATACGTAAAATCATTAGAATATCCCGTTAACATCAAAAAGAAAGATTTAAAAATGGCCAAATATCTCGTAACGCAATATGGTGGCGCAAATGGAGAATTAGCAGCAGCTTTTCGTTATCTAAACCAAAGATATACCATGCCAGATGACAAAGGAAAAGCACTCCTAACAGATATAGGAACAGAAGAATTAGCTCACGTTGAAATGATATCTGCTATGATATATCAATTATTAAATGGTGCCACACTAAAAGAATTAAAAGAAGCTGGATTAGCATCCCATTATACCGAACATGGTTATGGACTATATCCAACAGATTCAAACGGCGTACCATTTACAGTATCATATTTTGCCACAACTGGAGATCCAATAGCAGATCTATCAGAAGATATGGCAGCAGAACAAAAAGCCAGAGCCACTTATGAAAATCTGATTAATTTAACAGATGATCCAGATGTCATAGGGCCACTACTATTCTTAAGACAAAGAGAAATAGTTCACTTTACCAGATTCAAAGAACTATATGATGAATATAAAAGTAAAGGAATAAAATAAATACCTACCTATCTAGGTATTTTTTTTACACAAAAAAAGAAAGAAGTTATTTCTTTGCATCAAACTTCTTTCTAGCTTCAGTATTTAAAATAAATTTTCTAAGTCTAATATTCTCCGGAGTAATCTCAACAAGCTCATCACTATTAATATAATCCAAACAATATTCCAAAGTAAGAGGTCTAGGTCTTTTAAGTACAACAGTATGATCAGATCCTGATGCTCTTGTATTAGTAAGTTGTTTACCCTTAACAACATTAACAGCAAGATCATTTTCTCTATTACACTCACCAACAATCATACCTTCATATACTTCAGTACCAGGTTCAATAAACATTACTCCCCTATCCTCTAATTGTCCTAAAGCATAAGCAGTAGCTTTACCAGATTCAGTAGATACAAGTACTCCAACCTTTCTCTCAGTAGAATTAATATCTTCTATTGGTAAATATTCTTTAAAAGTATGATTAAGAATACCATAACCTTTAGTCAAAGTCATAAAGTTAGTATTAAATCCAATTAATCCTCTAGAAGGAATTGTATAATTAAGTCTAATTAAATTATTAACATTAGACATATTATCCATTTTTCCACCACGAAGTCCAAGTGCCTCAATAACATTACCAACACATTCATCACTAACTTCTATTTGAACATCTTCATAAGGCTCACATTTAACACCATCAATCTCTTTAATAATAACTTCTGGTTTAGATACTTGAAGTTCAAATCCTTCTCTTCTTAAATTCTCAATTAAAATTGATAAATGAAGTTCACCTCTACCAGAAACAGTCCAAGATTCATTACCAGATTCTTCAACTTTCAAACTAACATCCTTCTGAGTCTCTTTAAATAACCTTTCTCCAATCTTTCTAGCAGTTACAATTTTACCTTCTCTACCAACAAAAGGACTATTATTAACCATAAAAGTCATCTTAAGAGTAGGTTCATCAATTCTAAGAATAGGAAGTGCCTTCTCTTTACCAACATTACAAACAGTCTCACCAACAGAAATATCCATAAGACCTGCTATAGCAACAATATCCCCTGCATCAGCTTCATTAATTTCAACTCTCTTAAGACCATCAAAACCAAATAATTTTTGAATTCTAAATTGTTTGATACTGCCATCAAGTCTAACACAAGAAACCATTTCATTAACTTTAATAGTACCACTATGAACCTTGCCTATACCAATTCTACCAACATATTCATTATAATCTAAAAGTGCAGGTTGGAATTGTAAATCACCATTAATATCAGCCTTAGGATCAGGTATTTCATCAATAATTAACTTAAATATATCATCATAGCTTTGACTCTGTGTATTAATATCCGGATCAAGACTAGCAGTACCATTAAGAGCACTAACATAAGCAACCTTAAAATCAAGTTGTTCTTCACTAGCACCAAGTTCAATAAATAAATCAATAACTTCATCAAGTACTTTATCAACTCTTGCAGTAGGTTTATCAACCTTATTAATAACTACTATAGGTTTAACTCCAGCTTCAAGAGCCTTCTTAAGAACAAATCTCGTTTGTGGCATTGTACCTTCATAAGCATCAACTAAAAGCATAACACCATCAACCATATTCATAATTCTTTCTACTTCTCCACCAAAGTCAGCATGACCAGGAGTATCAAGAATATTAATCTTATAACCATCATAATGAATTGAAGTAGTCTTAGCAAGTATAGTTATACCCCTCTCTCTTTCAATATCATTAGAATCCATTGCTCTAACAGCAACTTCTTCATTTTCTCTAAAAGTACCAGATTTTTTAAGTAATTGATCAACAAAAGTAGTTTTACCATGGTCAACATGAGCAATAATAGCAATATTTTTAATTTTCATAAATTAACACCTTCTTTTTTCCACAAGTCATAATTATACCACAAATTATAACTTTTGCAAAGTAATTTCCTAAAAAAAGTAGATAACCAAAAATTATCTACCCATAATCTATATATTTCTTTTTTTCTTATAATCAATAAAATCTAACAAAATCATAACAAAAATATATATACCAGTAATCTTAAATAATATATACATAATACTCTTAGATACAAATATAAGTAATACACCAAGAATAATCGATATAACTGATACAATTAAATTACCAGTTAATTTACGATCAAAATACTTAGTAAAACTACTAGTAGCCATAATAAACAAAAGTAAAGATACAAGTACAGGTAACATCTCTAAAAATAAGAAATCCCCATATTTATATATAAACATAGCCATCCAAGCACACATAACACTAATAATCATACTAGAATAATTTCTTGTCAAATATTCCTTATCCATAATAAAATTAATAATTTGTACAATAGAAATAATAGCAAATATAACTACAAACAAATAATTAATAGTACTAAGAAGTTCATTAGTAGCAAATATAAGTACTAAAGAAAGAACAATACCAAGTAAATAATAAAAGCCCTCACTAATTTCAAATCTCTTAGTATTTTTATCATTGTTTATAACTTCAAATTTAACTACCTCCTCAGTATTTTTAGTAGCCTTTTTATTAGTATTCTTTTTTTTACCCTCACTACCTTTTTTAGTAGTCTTTTTACTTTCATTATCCTTTTCCATATTAACACCCACTTTCATATAAATAAATTATACAATAAACCAATAACTTTTACAACTTATATATATAAAGTTTACATTACATTATTATATAAACCAAAACCATTCTAAAAAAAGAAAAGAACTAAATTTTCTTTTCTTTCTTTAAATAAGTATTAAGTTTAATATAAGAAATATTTCTACTCATCTCTTCAAAAATATCTTCTAGTAACACATATGTTGGCATACTCTTCATCTCCTTTAATATAAGATTAGCATATAATTCCAAAATTTGCATTACATTCGACAAAACTAGACAAAACTAGATATTAACTTTTATTAATTCTTACCTTAATTTTAGAAGTCTTAGCAAAATAACTTGCTTTAACATCATCACCAGTTACATTTACAGAAACAGAATGTTCACCTTCACCAAGGCCAGATAAATCAACCGTAGCCTTAATAGTTGTAGGATCAATACTATTAAGAACCTCTTTAGTACCCTTAATAATAACCGTTGTCTTAGAAGAATTTTCTCCAATAGCACCAGCTTTCAAATTAGGTCCAAGATTAATAGCATCAATTCGAACATCATTAACTTCCATACTCTCTTCATCACCAAGAGAAACTTTAACAGTTATAGTCTTTTCTGATATTTCTCTAATACCATCAGGCTTAGGAATAACCGCTGTATAAGTCTTATTACCAGATAAACCACTAACATCAATTTCTATAGGTATATAAGATTCAGCATATTTATTAACAACATCTTCATCGCCATAAATATTAACACTATCAACAGAAGCAGTAATAGAACTAATAGCTTTACCAAATGCTATCTTATCAATATTCTTAGGAATAACTTTAAGTTTAGCACTACCACTATAAGACTCAACATTAACAGTAGCAGATACAGTTTCAGGAACAATTTCAACATCAACAACATTACCATATTTATCGTAAGCAACTAATTTAGCCTTATCAATCTTATTAACACCGGCTTCTTCAATACCACCAACATCAACAAGTGCCTTAACAGTAGCTACATTATTAATATTATGAATAGATTTTTCATCATCAGTACCCTTAATAATAACCTCTTCTTTATCCAAAGTAATAGACTGAATAGATAATTTACTATTAAGTTTATCCTTATTAATAACATCAACAGTAATATTTTTCGTAGCAGATACCTTAGAATATACATTAACAGTAATAGAAGAAGGATCAAGTTTATAATTAACAGAATTAATAGAATTCTTATAACTCAAATCAACCTTATGTGTACCAACACTTAAATTAGATAAATCAACAGTAACCTTACCAGTAGACAATTGTTTAGCCAAATACAAATCCACTGTTCTACCTATTAAAGTAACATCTGCTGTATCAGGAATACCCTCAATAACATAAGCCTCTTTATTATAAGTAGCCTCTACAGGTTGATTAGATAAAACTTCAGCAGCACTATCAATAACAGTACTAGCCTGATTATTAACATAACCATAAAAGAACAATGCAACAAACAATGATATAAAAACCAAAGTATTCTTCTTATTTAGCCATTTTTCAAACTTCCCAGCATTTTTATCAGTCTTTTCACCAATACGAAGTACCAATTTAGTAATAGGAGTTACAAATACCTTATCAATAAAATTACCAATTCCCCTAAAGAATTTTTTAATAACTTTAATAACTTTCTTAAGCTTTTTCATTACTATCATCCTCCGCTTCATCTTCAAATTCATCATCTAAAAGGATTTCTTTTTTAGGCTTAAGTTCTTCAACCAAAATCATTCTTGCATCATCTAACGAAAGATTATAATTCAAATTACCACCAATAGCTATAGAAATTTTACCAGTCTCTTCACTAACAACAACAGCTATAGCATCAGATTCCTCACTAATACCAACAGCAGCCCTATGTCTAGTACCAAGCTTTTTACTAATCTTAGTATTAATACTTATAGGAAAAACAGCTCCGGCAGAAGTAATTTTATTACCTTGAATTATAACACCACCATCATGCAAAGGATTTCTAGGGAAAAATATTGATATAAGAAGTTCCGAAGAAATATCAGCATATAAAGGTTTACTTCTTTCAATATACTCATTCAAACTAATATCTCTCTCAATAACAATCAAAGCACCAATCCTAGATTTTCTAAGATAATCAACCGCTGACATAACTTCATAAACAAGTTTCTCTCTCTCATCAAGAGTAAGTACCTTATGTCTACCTAACAATTGTTTTCTACCTATATGCTCTAACATACTTCTAATTTCCGGTTGAAAGATAATAATAAGTGCCAAAGGACCCCACATAATAACATATTCTAGTAGTAGTCCAATAGTAACCAAATTCAATGTATCACTAATAAACTTAACAATAAGAACAACTAAAACACCTTTAAAAAGCAATACCATTTTAACATTATTTTTAATATTTTTAAGCACATAATAAACAATTATCCACACAAGAGAAATATCAATAAGTGCCCTCAATATAGTTAATATACTATCAATCATAACAAAATCATCCTTTCTATTTAACCAAATAAATAGCCCCTTGTACGCAAAAATAGCAAAGTAATAAAATACCACCAAATAAAAGTAATACATTACTAACAAACCCAGAATTAGAATACACAATCGTTTCATTTTTAGAAGATATTTTATTATCATCTTTTAAACTATTCAAAAAATCATTCTTAGTTATTATACCGTATGTTCTATATAACTTTTTATCCTTAATACCATCATATATCATATTAAGTTTATTAACATCATAATAAGATATTGTAAATCCAAGTTTCTGATAAATCTTTCTATTTTTATCTATATTTTTAGAAGATATATTAATATATGAAATATTATTGTCCTCAATTAACAACTTAATCTTTTTACAAATAAGTTTCCAACTATCATCATTGATATAATCATCTTTTTCAATTAAGTAAAGAGTACTATCAATAATACGATAAGTAATATAGTCATTAAGTTTATCCCATTTAACATCCTTTTTAGTTGCCATTCTACCTTACCACCTATAATAATTTTAACACGATACATATAAAAAAGCAAGGAAAAAAGAGTAGAGTTCTACTCCTCATTCTCATAAGGTTCTACTCTACTCAAATAACCAATATATACAATTTGTGCATCATCATTTTCCTCAAGACAAGTAATCAAAACAATACACTTTTTTGTAGGATCACAATATATATCAGCATAACCATCTTTCTTTATAACATAACTCTCACTATAAATAAATTTATATAATCTATTATTATCATAGAAGTTAATATCATCTCCAAGTTCCATATCCTTTAATTTTCCAAAATAAGAATAATAATAATTACCATTATGTGAAGCAAATATAATTTTATTATCATCTCTCTTCATAAATTCAATATTATATTTAACATCATTATAATCACTATTAATATCCACTATACCTCGTTTTAAATTAATAGAAGGAATCTCAATAACTGAAGTATATTTATATTCTTCATCATATTCATCATCAATATTATTATCAAAGAAATCCTTAACGGCTTTATCATTTTTAGCGGTATCACCAAAATATCTATAAAAATATCTTCCTAAATAAATAGAACAAGCACCAATAATAAATATACAAAGTAAAACTATTTTCTTATTATCCCCAAAAATAATACAAATAATTGTAAATAAAATAATAGTAATCAAAATCAAAACATTAATAATTCCAATATTAATACCAGTATTAGGAACAACTATTCTTTCATTATATATATCAATACTAACATCATCTTTATCCAATGTAAAATATATATTATCATCTAATACCCTATAACCAGTACTAGCCTCAACCTCCGCTATATAATATTCTCCATAAGGCAAATCCTCAACTATTATTTGACCATTATGATTAGTATATCCTTTATATACAACCCTATCATCCATACTTCTAATCTCAATCAAAGTATTAGCTAATTTAATATTACTATTACTTTCATATTTATTAACAGTAACCTTACCCTTTTTCAAATGATTAAAAACATCAAGTTCATAATTAATAGTTTCAGTATATTGATCTTTATAATTAAGTTCAATATCATATATATCATTATCTATAACATTATTATAATTAGATTTAACCTCTTTCAAATAATAACTTCCCAATGGTAAATCACTATATTTACATAATCCCCCATCATCAGTAACACAACTTTCCACTAAAGAATCCTTATTAAAAATAAGTTTACCATTTTCATATATATCATTCTTAGCATATAATTCAAAATATACACCATCCAAATAAATATCTTTATAATAGAAAGTATCATTATCATATATTACATCTTCACCATATTTATTAACAATAATATTACCCTTAACTCTCTTGTTATAAAAAGGAACCTCTAATAAAATACCATAATCATCATCATTAATAAAATCCGAAGAATCATCAATAGTAAACCTAATACCATCACTATTATACTTATATCCTTCCATATAATCATCAACTTCATATAAAATATATTCACCAGCAGGCAAAGTATCAGGAGTTACAAATACACCATCAGTATTAAGTTCAAATTCATCTATTACTTTAACTTCTGGATATGTAATTTTAAAAGAAACATATGAATCATTTTGAACATCAAATATTTTAAATTTAATATTACTATTAACAACATTATCAAGCGTATCAATATCTTTCTTAATTATTTTAATTTTAGAAGTAATTTCACTATCCGATAAAAGTTTATATATAGGTCTACTATCAAAAGTATCAATAGTAACATTAAAATCATCTACCTTATAATAACCCGGAGTAGAATTATCTTGATGAAAAGTATAAGTCCCATAAGGAAGAATAATACTAGCATAACCATCACTATCCGTAACAATAGTATCATATAAAACATTATCCTTATCATAAACAATAAACTTAATTCCCTCTTCACCAGTCATAATTCCTGTTTCATTAGTACCATAAACTTTAAATAAATCAACTTTTCTCCTTATTACTTCATCATACACAGTAAGACTAATATTCAAATTATCTTTCGTAATATCAACATCATAAGCATTATCATCCAAAAGATATCCATTACCTGGTTTAATTTCTTTTACATAATAATGTCCAATTGGTAAATGAGAAATCATTTCCTTTTCACCAATAATAAATTTATCTACCAACACATTATCATTGTTATATAATCCATAAATACTTCCTTTAAGGCTAGCTTCTCCTATTGGCAAATCACTCTCAGTATCATTATCTAGTTTATTTATACTAACACTACCACTAATAAGATTAACTTTAACCTTACTAGTAGGTGTATTAATATCACCAACAGTCATCATTTTCTGTGAGCTTCCAGAAGTGTACAGTAGAAAATTATCACTAGTATATTTAGGCTTTTCTAAAACAATTTCACCACTATCAAAATCACTACCAATAATCAAGTTACTACCAGATATTGAAACGCCTTTAGTTTTAACATCATATAAATACAAAGTATCATTTTCATCATTAATAACATTACTATCACCTAAAACAAGATCAATTTCCTTACCATCAAAAGAAGGTTTTTTATAATGCTTTCTATATAAATCATAAATTTCTTCTTTTTCCCTTTCAATATAAACAAATGAATCTGGATTCATATTATTAACCCATTTAACATTAGTTCTAATAAGTCTTGTCCAAATAAGTTCTTGCGTAGCCATATAAAACTTATCAGTATGATGACCAGGATAATTATAACCATAATAAGAGATAAGTTTAATATAATTCAAATCCTCATTATTAATATTAATATTATCAAAAGAATCATATATATTATAATTCATACTACTAATACGCTTACCAATTTCCAAGCAATAAGCTACCTTACCGTTAAAAGAATATTTACTACCTTCCAAGAACCTTGTCCTACCAAGTTCAGCATCATAGTAATAAACATATATATTATCATATCTATCACTAACAAGATTAACTGTATTAGCTTTAACAAGAAACGGAATCATAGTAAAAATAACAGCAATCAAAAATACAATTTTTTTCAATTAAAACCTCCCAAAAAACCGGCCAAAAATTATTTTTTTAAATATATTGCAATTGCACAGAAAGTATAAACTATCATAGTAACAAAGTCAACCTAAATTTCAAAAATATTAAATATCATAATATAAAATACATATTTATCAATATCTCACAAAGTAAATTTGCAACGCTTGTACTCACAAACAAAAGATTGCCAAAAAGAAAAAGAGCATAAGCTCTTAATAATAAATACTATCTAAATTGACAGCAGCTACCACATTGTTCATTAGTAACTGTATTTTCTTCACAACAACTATATCTAGGTTGATAAGTATGTTTATAAATATGATTATTGACAATTCTAGTATTTATAGGACATACATGAGGTACAGTATGATAAATATTTCTATATACAACTCTTTCTCTAGGAGTTTCTACAACTGGAGCCATAACTCCTCCCATTACAGAATCCCCCATCATTGGAGCACCAACACTATTATAATTCATATTAGTGTTATCATTAACATTTTGATTAGTATTAGTTATATTAATATCAATATCACCATCATACATACCTTGGTTAAAACCATCACTAAAATTCATAAATTATCCTCCTATCTACACATATAATATGTTCACATAAGATATGTAAATAGTAAAGAAGTCTAATTTTAGAATAAATTTAGATATTACCATCATAATTCCAAAGTCCAAGTTTTCCCTTATAAGGAATTCTCTTTTCATACATTATAACATTATCCAATTTCCAAGCATATTTTCTAGCATGTTTACTTTTCCCATATACCAAAGGATTAATATTATATAACTCATTTTCAAATTCATCAGTAACTAAAATACAATCCGTAAGATACGCCTCTCCTATTATCTCACCATGACCATAATTAAGATTATAATCCTTAAACTTCAAAGCATTATCACTTTCTAAATTAAGACCAGCATGAATAAGTATCTTACCTCTATAATTAGTTTTAAAGCTTCTAAACTCATATTTCTTATAACCATTAACTATCAAACTAGCCCATGGTTCTTTAATTGTAAGTCCTTTCATAATATCCCCTAAAATGGCATTTTAAAATTACCATTACTCATCATTTTCATCATTTTCTTCATATCTTCAAACTGATTAAGCAATCTATTAACATCAGTAACAGTAGTCCCAGAACCATCAGCTATTCTTTTCTTACGACTAGCCTTTAATATACTAGGATTTCTTCTCTCTTCAGGAGTCATAGATAAAACAATAGCTTCTGTTCTTTTCATAATTTTAGGATCAATATTAACTTTATTAAGTCCCATTTTTTTAGCCCCAGGAAGTAACTTTAAAATATTCTCAAGGGGTCCTAACTTTTTAATTTGATTAAGTTGATTCAAAAAGTCTTCCAAATCAAAATTACCTTTCATCATTTTTTTAGCGGTTTTCTCAGCCTCTTTTTCATCTATTTCATCCTGAACCTTTTCAACTATAGATAAAATATCTCCCATACCAAGTATTCTAGAAGCCATTCTTTCAGGATAGAAAGGAGTAAGACCATCCATTTTTTCACTAACACCAATAAATTTAATTGGTAAATTAGTAAGATGTTTAACAGATAAAGCAACACCACCCCTAGTATCACCATCAAGTTTAGTTAAAATAACACCACTAAGTTTAATCTTATCATTAAAACCATTAATAACATTGATAGCATCTTGTCCCATCATCGAATCAATTACTAAAATAGTTTCATCAGGATTAACTTCTTTCTGAATATTATCTAATTCTTCCATTAAAGATTCATCTATTTGTAATCTACCAGCAGTATCTATAAGAACATAATCATATCCATTATCTTTAGCATATTTAATAGCATTCTTTGATATTTCTACAGGATTACCTTTACCTTCAGAATAAACTTCTATATTAAGTTCCTTACCAATTTGTTTTAACTGGTCAATAGCAGCAGGTCTATATACATCACAAGCTACTAATAAAGGTTTCTTCTTATTATTCTTTCTAAGATAGTTAGCAAGTTTACCAATAGTAGTAGTTTTACCACTTCCCTGAAGACCTACTAACATAAGAGTAGCAGGATTACCACTTACATTAAGAGGAGTATTCTCTCCACCTAATAATTCCGTAAGTTCATCTTTAACAATTTTAACAAATAACTCTCCAGGATTAAGGCTTTTATTAACCTCTTCTCCCAAAGCTTTTTCTTTTACATTATTTGTAAACTCTTTTACAACTTTATAATTAACATCAGCCTCTAATAAAGAAAGTCTAATCTCTCTCATCATTTCACTAATATTTTCTTCTGTTATTTTACCGTAGCCCTTAATCTTATGAACCACATCTTGCAATCTATCACTTAAATTCTCAAACATAAAATTATCACCTAATACATATTATACATTATTTTTTAAACTTTTTTAATAAAAACAGTTGATTTTTCCATATTTTTTTAATATAATGTATATATATTCATTGCAGATGTGGTTCAACGATTAGAATTCGGCCTTGCCAAGGCTGAGACGGGGGTTTGACTCCCCTCATCTGCTCCAAAAGATAAAATCGTCGCACCAATGTGACGTTAATGATTAAATCAACTATTACTAGTTGATTTTTTTGTACGTTATTGCAAAGAAAGGTGTGATGTGATATGATTAAGATAATAAAGAAGAAAATCAATATGAGTGATGAACTCAAAACCAAAATTGAATGGTCTTGCAAATTTAGTAAGAAATCCTATGAAATTATTGATAGATGCTTACGAATCGTAGAGCAAAGACTGAACAAGATAAATCTGAAATACTTGCTGAAATTAATGATATACAGCCTAAAATTAAAGAACTTTATAAGTATGATAAGTATTGTAAAGAAATAACTAAAAGAGCCGAAAGCATACAAAATAATCTTAATAATTTGAATAAAGATATACAAAAAGAAAAAGACAATTCTAGAGAAACATGACCTAGTATTGTCTTTTAATATATTTTACCTTATTTGCTTTTTTTAATATTGTTTATTAATATATAGATACCTACAGCCCAAAAAATTAGAGAAAAGAAGAACATTGAATTCCCACCGTCAGACCATGATTTAATAGCTACTGTATCAAATACAATTAAAAAACCAAACCAAAATAATAGGAAACCAAAAATATATATGTAATTAACAATATTCCCAACTTTTTCAAAGTTTTTTTTACTTTTTTTCACTTTGTCCATATTCAGCTTTCCATTAACATAATCATTAGTATTTTTCTTTGTATTTATACCTTTAATTATCATTGAAATACCATAAATTAATACTGCAATACCACAAATAAGAAATGGAATACCAACAATTTTTGTAATGTTATCTGCACCTTTAAATACTATCATTGATGAAACAACACTGAATATTGCTCCTCCAATAGTGGTCCCAATACCACTAAACACTTCTGCAAATGATTCAATTTTGGCATCATGAACGGGATCTTGTTGAATATTAAGTGATGATTTTAAATCCATAGTTTGCATTTGATCTTCAGTTATTAATTGTTTGCCACACTTTTCACATCTAATATTTGTATTTAAATTCTCATTGCCACAATTAGGGCACTTAACAGTATTCAAACTTAACACCTCTCATTACTTTATTGAGGAAAAATGGCTACCAAGAGCCACCTCCACCTCCACCTGATCCACCACCAGAAGATCCTCCTCCTGAAGATCCTCCTCCACCTGAATCACTTGATGGACTTGATGACATAACGCTTTGTGCAGATGTCATTGTATTATTCATAAATGATCCAAATGCTACCATATCAAAGGCATTAGGACTATCATACCAAGATGGTGCTTGTAATGATATTGACTCAAATTTTTTAATCCATTTATCAGAAACCCCTAATACATAAGTGTATGGTAGAATATTATAGAAGTATGTTGGATCTTGCATAACCATAGTTTCTAATTTGTCTTTTTCGGCAGTTTCAAGGAAGTTTCTAAATCCTTTTAATTTGCCAAGCATTTCATTTCCATAAGGTGTTCTTTTTGGTAAGTATTTCAAACAAATAACCATTCCTAGAACACAAATTACACCAATTATATATCCTATTAAATATGTTGGATCTTGTAATAATGCTGGTAGTACGGTAAATGCCCAAGGCATACCTCCAAACATTCCTCCCCATATAAGTCCAAATAATTTTGTACCAATTGATGAATAAGTAGCTTTTCCATTAACATAAATTGTTTTTGTTCCACCGAATAACATACTAAACATCACAGTAAATCCGATGCCTGGGAATAAAAGAGCGACTATTAACATTCCTGCCTTACCATATGTAAAAACAGGGGGTATTGTTATCATACAGAAAGTAGCTATTATCATTAATATTATAAAGACTGTTTTGCTAGATGCAGATTTTTCAAACAATTTATGTTTGTTTTCTTTATTATTTATATTAGATAATATTCTTCCCATAGTGATATAGAAATTATCATATAAATCCATTGAAGTTACTTCATTAATATTATCAGTAGGTGTTTCAGGAGTTTTACTAAATAAAGATGTAAATGATGATCTTTTTGTAAATAATCCATTTAGGAATATTTGTTCATTAATATTATTTCCATCATATTCTTTTAATTTTGTTATTTTAAAACCTTTAGATTTTGAGAATAAAGACTTTTCTTCGGTTTCAGCAATTTTTATATACCCTTGGTTTGCTAAGTATATTAATAAAGATGTTACATCTTGATTATCTGCTTGTCCTTTATATAAAAATCCTACTTCAAGACTGTTAAATCCTTGTGGCGGATAGAATTCTACGGTTTCTACAACTTGATCATCACGGCCAAATTTATACCACAATAATATTGCTATTACTAAAAATATAACAGGAATTAAGAACATAATATAATCCATTATATTTATATTTAGCCCTGCACCTACAAAATATCCTTCAGGCAATTCACATCTAACAGTTAGTGCTTGTCCAACACTAAGAACACCATTATAGCTTCCTGTTATTTTGTTTCCACTGACATTATATTTAACTTTACTATTATCCGTTGAACCTATATTTCCTGATGAAAAGCCTAATTTACTGGAATCAAAGTCTTTAGGCATGGTAATTGAAAAAGTTATATTACCAATGACTGTGTCCCACTCATTTCCAATTATATTATAATATAATTCATCATAATTTTTCGCGGGATCTTTTCCTAAATTATATGTATATTTAATGACATATTTTTGCTCACCAGTTAACGTGCTATTAGCAGACCCAATTTGTAATTTATAATTACCATTCTTTCTAGATGTTGTATATTCATTATCAACACTAACATTTGTCACTTGAGTACGGTTGGTTGATGTTGTACCATCTAATCTTGTAATTGTATTTTTTAATGGAATAGTTCTAAATATTCCGTGTTTGGGAATATTGAAATATGCTGTAATTGTTTCAGTTATATCAAAAGTATTATTTTCATTAACAATAATATTAATATCATACTTATCAAGAACATAATCGTAAGAACTATATTGATAATTTTTACTAGGTGTTAAACTCGATGAATTGATTGTTCCTGATGAATTAGTAGTACCACTTATATTAATTGATAAACGATAATAATATATTTCATTAATACTATGTTCCCCTAAAATACTTAAATTAGACATTTGATTAAAATTGCTAGTTCCTGAAATTGCTGCTCCTGAATTATACCCTTGCGCTATTAAATTATAGTTTGAATCATAATAATAAGCTGTTGAAGTATAACTAATAGTATCGCTAGAACTATTAGCAACTACACCTGTTAATCCAAATGCTTGAGTAGAAGTGGAAGAATAATCCCTAAATGAAATACTTGAGAAAGATAAACTTCCAACTTCTAAATTTTGTGTATTATCAATACTTACATAAGATGTTTGTTCAGTTAGTGCATAAGTATTTAATGGGTAAGCAAATACTAGAGATAGTGCAATTACAACAAATAAAGAAATTCCCTTAATGATTTTTTTCATTGTATCCTCCATAACTATAATTCAACTTTTACATTTTCTCTTTCATTTGTACTTGCTTCAAACATTGCTTTTGATTTGTAACCAAACAATCCTGCAAAAATATTACTTGGGAACATTTCAACTTTATTATTATAAATTCTAACAACGCCATTATAATATTTTCTTGAATTAGCAATATCATCTTCAACTTTTGTTAATTGTTTACTTAAATCTTTGAAATTTTCACTTGCTTTTAAATCAGGATAAGCCTCTGCTAAGGCCATAATCTTGTTAATACCACTAGATAATTGTTCATTTGTCTTAATTTTCTCTTCATCAGACATTTTATCATAAGTACTGTTTCTTAACTCTACAACTTCTTTTAAAGTATCTTTTTCGTGCTTAGCATATCCTTTTACTGTTTCTACTATATTAGGAATTAAATCCCATCTTTTCTTTAGATAAACATCCATAGTAGAAAAAGCCTCTTTTACTTTATTATTTAGTTTCACAAAACTATTATATAGAGCTAAAGCATAAATGACAATCAAAACGATAATTACAATGATAATGTAAATCCACATAATTTCACCTCCTATTGTAATTTAATTTTATCATATTTCTGTTTTTTTAATATATTATCGAGCAAATTTTCTATCAAAAGTATTGTAATAATTTTTATATCTGATATAATTTATCTGGTTGATTTAATCAATCTTGGGAGTATAATTTTTCGAATATAAGTAAAGTTATCGCTCCATTGAAAGTTCAAACACCATTTGGTGTTTTTTTTATGGCGCATAGTAAGGTGGTCTTAAACAATCAATCAAATATAAAGACAAAATTAATTATTAAAACAATAAAAAGTATACTTACATAAAAGCATACTTCATATATTCATTTTTTAAACAAATTACATATCCTTTGTAATCTCATCCCACTCTAATGTTTTCTTCTCAATATCCTTACTTACAATATCAATCTCTAACTTAATCAAATTAGCCTTATTAATATCCATATAAATATCTTCCTTCAAAAGCTCATTATTAAGATTACTAAGTCTCTCCTCTAATTCAAAAATATCCTTCTCTATCTTTTTAATCTCTTTATTTTTATCAAAAGAATCAACTTTTTTATCAATACTTTTCTTTTTTTCTATCTTAACCCCATTATCATTACTTACATTACTAATCCTAGTCTTCTCCAAATACTCACTATAACCATAATTATATAAAGTACTTCTGCCATTTTCCATAACAAGAAGTCTATCACAGACATTCTTAATAAGATATCTATCATGACTAACCATAATAATAGTACCCTTATAACTAGTAAGCATCTTTTCAATAGTAGACTTACCAATAATATCCAAATGATTCGTTGGTTCATCCAAAATAAGAACATTAGGTTTTTTATTCAAAATCTTACATAAACTAACTCTAACCTTTTCACCACCAGATAAATCTTTAATCTTCTTAAAAACATCTTCTCCACTAAATTCAAAAGCCCCAAGAAGAGTTCTAATCTCATTAGGTGTAAGCCTAGGAAATTCTTTGTCAATCTCATCATAAATAGAATTATCATAATTAAGATTATCTAATGCCTGTGAAAAATAACCAATATTAACTCTATCACCAAAAATAAACTTACCACCAAGTGCTGGAACCTCACCCATTATAGTTTTAAGAAGTGTACTCTTACCAATACCATTCTCACCAATAATACCAAGCCTGTCCCCTCTTTCCACCTCAAAAGATAATTTACATAACTCCCTATCATAACCAATAGAAAGATTTTTAACCTTAAGAACATCTCTATAACTATTCATATCAGGACTAAAATTAATCTTAAAAGACTTCGTATTAGCCTTATCAGGTTTATCAATTAATACCATTCTCTCAATCTGTTTTAACTTTGACATAGCCATACCAGCTTTAGTAGGTTTATACCTAAATCTATCCGCAATATCAGTAAGTCTCTTAATCTCCTGTTGTTGTCTTTCATAATCCTTAAGATTCTTCAAATAATCTTCTTCCTTCTTCTTAACAAAATAAGAATAATTACCACTATATCTAGTTAAAGTACCATACTCAATATCATATATAACATTACAAACATTATCCAAAAACATTCTATCATGACTAACCAAAATAATAGAGCCCTTGTATCCCTTTAAATACTCTTCAAGCCATTCAATAGCCTTAATATCCAAATGATTAGTAGGTTCATCCAAAATAAGTAAATCAGGCTTCGATAATAAAAGTCTAATCAAAGATAACTTCGTAAGTTGACCACCAGAAAATTCATTCAAATACTTATCTTTATCCTCATCACTAAAATCAAACTTACTTAAAATAACCTCTATCTCCTTCTTATATTTATAACCACCCATATATTCATATCTAGATAAAAGATCATTATATTTACTTACTATCTTCTCATCATAATGAGTAATCATTTCATCCTCTAAAGTATTAAGATTCTTTTCAATATCAAGAATATCTTTAAAAGAACTCCTAATATAATCTATCATCTTCATATCAAGACTATAACCATCATTTTGTTTAACATAACCAATATTAAAGTCCCCAGAAGAAATAATATCTACCTCTTCATATCCACTAGTAATTTCATATTCACCAATAATAGCCTTAAGTAAAGTCGTTTTACCACAGCCATTTCTCCCTACAATACCAATTTTCTCATTATCTTTAACACAAAAATTAATATCTTCAAGTACTGTATTATTACCAAGAGTAACACTACCATGACTAATTTTATAATACATAACAATCACCTGCACTAGTAATATTTTACCACACAAATAAAAAGAACTAAATACCCTTTTAGTATCAGTTCACACTTCGTTGTTCACTGCTAGTTAAAGTCGCAAGTCTTTAACTAGAATTTTTAAAGCCTTCTAAATAAGTCTTTAAAAATAATATATTAAGTAAAAGAACAACCAAAAAGTTGTTCTTTTATCATACTATATTATTGATATTATACTAATAAAGTAAACAAGCATAATACAAATATATTAGCAATGGCAATTGTAAGTACTACCTTAAATGCCCATCTAAACCAAGTAGAATACTCTATTTTAGCAAGAGCAAGTCCACCCATTATAGCACCACATGTAGGAGTTATTAAATTAACAAGTCCATTAGCGGAAACTAAAGTCATAATAGTAACTTCTACACTATAACCAAGTTGTGCTGCAAGTGGAGCAATAATTGGTGTAGATAATGTAGCAAGACCAGATGATGATGGTACCAATATTGATAATACAATATGAAGTATATAGTTAAGTGGTACAAATAACATTTCAGGAACTTTAGACAATAAATCAGCAGCATTATATATAATATAATTATCTAAGTAAGTTTGTCCCATAAGAACACTAGCACCTCTAGCAATAGCAATTACTAAGATAACACCAATCATATCATCAGCACCATCAACAAAAGTATCAATAAAACCTTTCTCGCCAAATTTATTAATAACAGCAATAATAATTGACATTATTAAGAACCATAAAGCAGCTTCATAGAACCACCAATTACCAAGTGAAGAACCAGTAAGCCATCCAGTAAAACTATCAAAGAATGTAATATCAAATTCACCCCAAGGAATAAATCCAATAATCATTACAAGGAAAGTCAAAGCAAATAAAACAAGTGTAACTTTTTGTTTACCAGTTAAATTAACTTCTTTCTCATCCTTTTTATAGAAATTACCAAACTTTTTCTCAGCTTGTTTTTGCTCTCTTAGTGATAAAATAGTAGAGCCCTTATCCTTCTTAACCTTCTTAGCATAACTCATTACAAATAATATACAAATACCAAGTGTTGTAAGCCATATAAATGTTGCAATAAGAAGTACTAAACCATGATTAGCAGTAACACCTTCAGGTAAAGCACTAAGTGCAACACCAGTTGCAAATGGGTTAATAGTAGATCCTAAACATCCACTACCTGCTCCAAGAAGAATTACTGCAGCACCAACAAGTGGATCCATACCAGCAGCCATCATAGTAGCGGCAAGTAATACATAGAAACCAACAGTTTCTTCAAGCATTCCATATGTAGATCCACAAATAGAGAATATAAACATTAATATAGGTATTAATAATAATTCTCTACCTTTAAGTTTACGTACTAGTACTTTAATACCAGTCTCAAGTGCCCCAGTTTTATTAATTACTGCAAGTAAACCTCCTAACATCATAATAAAGATACCAACATCAATAGCATCTTCAAAACCTAATATTGGTGACATCAAAACTTGTGATAATTTAGCACCAACAGTTCCACTTCCATTAACAATTTGATCACCAACAAATTGTGCATCTGGAAGTACATGTGATAATATTCCTAATCCAAAAATTAGAATTAAGATTATCGAAAAAGACGATAACATTACCTTAGTCTTTTTCTTAGCCATTTTTCTTACCTCCTCTTTATAATTGTACCATTTTTACCATTAATTGCATCGCTAGCCTTATCAAGTGAACTAATAATAGCCTTCTTATTATCAGAATTCTCTACAAAAGATATACAAGCCTCAATTTTAGGAAGCATACTTCCTTTAGCAAATTGATCTTCATCAATATACTTTTTAGCCTCTTCTACATTCATAGTATCAAGTTCAACCTGCTTATCAGTATTATAATTCAAACATACCTTATCAACAGCAGTAAGAATTAAAAGCATATCCGCATCAATTAAATTAGCAAGCAAGGCAGCTGTTTTATCCTTATCAATTACAGCTTCTACACCTTCAAGTAATTCAATTTTATCTGTTTTAATAACAGGTATTCCGCCACCACCAGCAGCAATTACAATATTATTATTATTAACAAGAAGTTTAATAACATTCTTTTCAATAATATCTTTAGGTTTCGGAGATGGTACAACTCTCCTATACCCACGTCCAGCATCCTCAACAAATATATAACCTTTATCTTGTTGAATTTTCATAGCTTCTTCTTTACTATAAAACATTCCAATCGGCTTAGTTGGATTATTAAAAGCACTATCCATTGGATCAACTAAGACTTGTGTTATCAAGGTTGCACAATCTCTAACAATGCCTTGATGTTCTAGTTCATCTTGAATACATTGTTGAAGTTGGTAACCTATATAACCTTGACTCATACTTCCACATTCAGGAAATGGCATTTTAGGAGTTCCAGCATCGCCATTTGAAGAATAGTCCATAGCTAGAAATATCTGTCCCACTTGTGGCCCATTTCCATGTGTAAGAACAATTTGATTTCCCTCTTTAACTAAATTAACAATCGTCGTAGCCACACTCTTAAGAAGTGTTAACTGTTCTTGAGGGCTTTTACCTAAAGCATTACCTCCTAAAGCAATAACAATCTTACTCATACTAATCCCTCATAGTAGCATATACTACAGCTTTGATAGTATGAAGTCTGTTTTCTGCTTCATCAAAAACTTTAGATTTAGAAGAACTAAATACTTCATCAGTAACTTCCATTTCTTTAAGTCCAAACTTTTCATAAATATCTTTACCAATAGTAGTATTTAAATCATGAAAAGAAGGTAAGCAATGCAAGAATATAGCATTATCATTAGCATTATTCATAACTTTCATATTAACTTGATATGGACTAAGAAGTTTAATTCTTTCATTCCATACATCATCAGGTTCACCCATAGAAACCCAAACATCAGTGTAAATAACATCAGCATTAGAAGAAGCTTCCATAACATCTTCTGTCATTTCAATACTTCCACCAGTTTCTTTAGCAATTTCCTTACACTTATTAATAAGTTCTTCGCTAGGCCATAAATCACGAGGTCCACAAGAAACAAAATGCATACCCATTTTAGCACAAACAACCATAAGTGAATTAGCAACATTATTTCTAGCATCACCCATAAATACTAATTTAATTCCTTTTAAATGACCAAAATTTTCCTCAACTGTCATAACATCAGCAAGCATTTGTGTAGGATGAAATTCGGTAGTTAAACCATTCCATACTGGTACACCAGCGTTATTAGCAAGTTCTTCCACAATTTCCTGTGCATAACCTCTATATTCAATACCATCATACATTCTACCTAGAACTTTAGCAGTATCAGCAATGCTTTCTTTTTTACCCATTTGTGAACTACCAGGATCCAAGTATGTAACGCCCATACCCAAATCAAGGCCAGCAACTTCAAAAGCACATCTTGTTCTAGTAGAAGTTTTTTCAAATAATAAAACAATATTCTTTCCCTCTAAATATCTATGAGGAATACCATTTTTCTTTTTCTCTTTTAATTCATGTGAAAGATCAAGTAAATATCTAATCTCTTCTGGAGTATAATCAAGAAGTGTTAGAAAATTTCTTCCTTTCAAATTAATTTCTTTGTTATTAGTAGTCATCGGGTCAAAGATTCCCCCTTATTAAAGGCATACTCATACATCTAGGACCACCACGACCTCTAGAAAGTTCAGCACTACTCATCTCAATAACCTTAATACCATGCTCTCTTAAAATATTATTAGTAATATTATTTCTATTATAGACAACAACAACTCCTGGAGCTATACATAAAGTATTAGTACCATCATTCCATTGCTCTCTTTCAGCAGATATTTTTTCTCCACCAGCACAAGGGATAAGTTCAATCTTTCTTCCAAGATATTTTTCAAGTATCTCTTCCAAACTACCCTTAACTTCAACAACATTTAAATCCTCATCGCTATCAGGAATATCCCCTTCAGTAATTTCAAATACCTGAAGAGTATCCATAATACCAGGATGATAAGTAAACTTATCAACATCAATCTGTGTAAATACAGTGTCAAGATGCATAAATGCTCTAGATTCAGGAATATTAAATGCCAAAATAGTATCAACTTTACAATCAGCATCTCTAAATAAGTTCTTTGCAAGTTCATCTATTGCTCCAGCTTCAGTTCTTTGAGAAATACCAACAGCAATAATATGTTCATTAAGATTAAGAACATCACCACCCTCAATATGATAAGGTAAGTATCTATCATAATATTTATCAAGTTTATCCTTATAATCAGGATGATAATTAAATATATATTCGGCATATATAGTTTCTCTATTTCTTGTAACAGAGTACATCTTATTCAAAATAACACCATTACCACAAGAAGCAAAAGGATCCCTAGTAAAATATAAATTAGGCATAGGATCTGCTAAAAAATCTGATTCTTCAGCAACTAAATCTACCAAAGACTTTTCTACATCTCTTTTAGCCCTGCTAATTTCCTCCATCTTAATACCTTCCATAGTCTTAAGAACAAGTTCTTTCTTATTAACAAAACTTTTTAAATACTCATAAACAAGGTTTTTATATTTAGGAGTTCTAATACCAGCCTCATATATAAATTGCTTAATAAACTTATCTTCAATTTCATCACTAAGTTCCAATACTTCAGCCATCAAATCCTCAAGATAAACAACCTCAATTCCATTTTCTTTTAAAATATGAGCAAATTCATCATGTTCTTTTTGTGCATCTGGTAAAAAAGGAATATCATCAAATAATAATCTACTCAAAGTATCTGGAGTCAAATTAAGTAATTCTTTTCCAGGTCTATGAAGTAATACCTTTTTTAAAGGTGCAATTTCGCTTTTAACATCAATAGCATTCATTTTTTATTTTCTCCCTTCCATTCTCTAAAGTAGACACTTTCTACTATAAATACATTATAACATAAAAATACAAAAAATACCTCTATTTATCTTTAGTTTTTGATAAAAATTCTTTAAGCCTCTCATTATCCTTATTAGCAAAGCCTTCCTTTACACTTCCATCAAAAGATATTTTACCATTATCCATAAATACAAGTCTATTAGCACTCTTTCTAACAAAATTCATCTCATGAGAAACAATAATCATTGTCATTCCTTTATCAGCAATATCTCGAATAAGATCAAGTACCTCTCCCACCATTTCAGGATCAAGTGCACTAGTAGGTTCATCAAACAAAATAATATCAGGATTCATAATAAGAGACCTAACTATAGCAACTCTTTGTTTCTGACCACCAGAAAGCTCATTAGGATAATAATCCTTCTTATCAAGCAAATTAATAGTTTTAAGCAACTCTACAGCTCTTTTATTAGCATCATCCTGACTCATAATACCAAGTTTAATAGGAGCTAAAGTAATATTTTGAATAACTGTCAAATGAGGAAATAAATTAAATTGTTGAAACACCATACCAATCTTTTCTCTTATTTTAGGCAAATTAACATTACCAGCAGTTAAATCATATCCCTCAAAAATAACCTTACCGCCAGTAGGTCTTTCTATCATATTAAGACACCTAAGGAAAGTACTTTTTCCACAACCACTAGGACCAATAACAGCAACAATATCACCCTTATTAACCTTAAAATCAATTCCTTTTAATACCTTATTATTATCAAAAGACTTTTTCAAATTTTTAACTTCTAACATTATTAAGTCTCCTCTCTATTCTACTAAATAATTTAGTAAGACTTAAAGTAATAGCAAAATAAATAATTGCAATAATAATAAGTGGAAAGAAATAATCATAAGTTCTAGAAGCAATAATATCCGAAGCCTTAGTAAGTTCTACAATACCAATATAAGCACCAACAGCAGTCTCTTTAACCAAAGTAATAAATTCATTACCCATTGCTGGTAAAATATTTTTAAAAGCTTGAGGTAATATAATATATCTCATAACCTTTCCATAAGAAAGACCCAAACCATATCCAGCCTCAAATTGCCCCTTATCAACAGAATTAATACCAGCTCTAATAATTTCTGAAACATATGCCCCAGAATTAATACCAAAAGCAAGTATTCCGACAATAACAATATTAATATTAACAGATTTAAATATAACATAATAAATAATCATAAGTTGAAGTATAGAAGGTGTACCCCTAATAATATCAACATACCACTTAGATAATTTATTACCAATTTTCATCTTACCATTCATATCATGATTATTTCTAATAAGAGCAGTGACAATACCAATAACAATGCCAATAATAGCAGCTCCTATAGCGATAATAATCGTATTTAATAAACCTTCAAAAATAAATTCATATCTATTATCGTAAATAACACTTTGATAAAAAGAATCCCAAATACCACCAAAAAAATTAAATATCTTATCCCAAAAATTCATATAACTATTCATATAAAAACTCCTTACTCAGTAGTATGATTAATTACATATTTATCTATCTTACCATCCTCTTTAAGTCTATTAAGTACTTTATCAATAGTATTAAGAAGCTTAGTATTACCTTTTTTAACAACCATTCCATAACTATCACTAGCAAGATTACCAGAAAGAATCATAATATCATTATTATTTTTAACCATTTCTTTAGCTGGAAGCTCATCCATAACAACTGCGTCGGCCTTACCATCCTTCAAATCTTGTATAGCAGCCAAATATTTCTTTTCTCTAACAACTTCAGAATTTTTAAAATTAGAAGTAACGTAAGTATCAGCTACACTACCAAGTTGAACAGCAATTTTCTTGCCATCAATATTATTAACATCTCTAATATTACTGCCATTTTTAACAACTACAACTTGATTACTTGTAGAATAATTAATAGAAAAATCAACTTGTTTAGCTCTTTCATCAGTATAACTAATTCCAGCGGCACCAAAATCAGCCTTACCAGTTTTCACCTCATTAATAATAGAATCAAAAGCAACATCCTTAACAACTAGTTCCTTTCCCATTTCTTTAGCAATTTCCCTAGCTATATCAATATCAACACCAACTATTTCACCATCATCATAATACTCATATGGCGCAAAGCCAGCTTCAGTAACCATAATAAGAGTATCATCACTTTTACCACATCCTGTTAAACATATAACACAAACCAAACATAATACCAAAATCTTTTTCATATTCATAAACTCTCCTCTACTATAAAATATTATACCATAAAAAAAGAAAAAAGAATAAACAATTTACATTTATTCTTAAACATTTTCAATATCAACACTTCTATTATGCTTAATACTATCCCAATTACAACTTTTAATAAATAAACAAATAAAATTAATAGGAAGCCAACTAAATACAAATAAGTCAAATAAAAGTACACCACCAATATTATCTTTAAAGCTCTTATTATATCTCTTAAGTAAAATAATCCTTACAACAACTCCAAACAAATACGAAATTACAATAAAAATAATTTTATAAAGCATATTATCAAAAGTCAAACTATTAAAATGAATAATTATATTAATAAGAAGAAATATAGGTAATAAATTAAATACAACATGCGATATTACTGACAAATAAAATAATCCTACATCAAAGCATTCAAAATTTCTCTCTTTAATCCCCTTCTTCAAAAGAGCAGGAAAATACTCTCTTAAACATTCCATTGTCCCAAAAGACCATCTTTTTCTTTGCTTCCATGAAACATCAAAACTATTAGTCTGCTCATCATAAGTAATAGCATCAGTAGCAAATCCAATCTTTTCATTATTAATAGCACACATAGCGGTAAATTCAACATCTTCAGTTACTGTTTTTGGATTAAAACCATGCTTATCAATTACTTCCTTTTTTATAACAAAACCAGTACCATTCAAAAAAGAAGATCTACCCATATTATATCTAGATTCATTTAAAAATAAACTTTGAAAATAATATAGAATAGCATAACTACTAGTAAGCCAATTATCTGAAATATTTTTAGTATCTCTAAAACCTTGTGCAACAGAATAACCACTATTAATCATATCATTCATTTTAGCTAAAAAATCATGATGAACAATATTGTCTGCATCAAATATTGCATAAGCATCAATTTTATTATTATCTTTAAATAAATCAAAAGTGTATTTTAGTACCTCTCCTTTAGTAGAAACTTTTTCTGTACATGATATAACCTTAGCACCGGCTTTTTTAGCTTCTATAGCAGTATTATCAGTACAATTATTAACAATAACATAAATATCAAAGTATTCACTAGGATAACTTTGTTTTTTCAAACTATCAATAAGTTTACCAATAACATTCTCTTCATTTCTTGCAGCAATAATAACAGCAAAAAAATTCTTTTTATCATCATTGTTATTAGTAACTTTTTTTCTTTTCTTAAATATACCAATCGAAGTAATAAGATAATACCCAGCATAAAATAAAAAAGCAACCCCTAATATATATATAATTTTTTCTAACATTATTTCACCTCAAAAGTTGTACTACTATAAATAGTACAATCCAATGATACTACACTATAATGCATTTGTCAATAATATACAAATAATAAAGTGTAAAGTATCATTAAATAATTTCCATCAAATTTAATATTGAAGCAAATATAAGCCAAAGTAAATAAGGAATCAAAAGATAAGCACTTATCTTATTTTTATTATAAAATTTATACATCATATAACCAACAACAAGAATTAATAATAATATCCAAAAAAAACCAAATACCTTAAAATTCAAAGTAAAGAAAATAATAGGCCACAATAAATTAATAACCAAATTAACTTTATAAATACTCATAAGTTCCTTGTTATTCCTTACAATATAACTAGATATCCCCATAAGTATATAAAGTATACTCCAAACAATAGGAAATACCCATCCATCTACTATACCATTATAATTCATACTTTCTTTAGAAGTAATAAAACCAACTATACCACCCAATAATAAAGGTATAGCAATATATAAAATAAGTTTTTTATAATCGTTTTTCTTCATAATCATCACACTATATTAATATGCAATATTAACAATAATATCAAAAAAAAGAACTAATAGTTCTCTTTCTTAATTTCAAAATAACTTTGTGGATGAGCACAAACAGGACAAACTTTTGGTGCCTCTTTTCCAATAACGATATGTCCACAATTTCTACATTGCCATATCTTATCACCATCTCTAGAAAATACCAAACCATCTTTTACATTAGCAAGTAATTTTCTATATCTTTCCTCATGTTCCTTTTCTATTTTAGCTACTTCTTCAAATAAAAACGCAATTCTAGTAAATCCTTCACTTCTAGCAGTTTCAGCAAAACCTTTATACATATCTGTCCATTCATAGTTTTCACCTTCTGCAGCAGCTAATAAATTATCTATAGTACTAGGAATTTCACCACCATTTAATTCTTTAAACCACATTTTAGCGTGTTCTTTTTCATTATTAGCAGTCTCTTCAAATATAGCAGCTATTTGTTCATAACCATCCTTCTTAGCCTTTGAAGCAAAATAAGTATATTTATTTCTAGCTTGTGATTCACCTGCAAAAGCAGTCATTAAATTTTGTTCTGTTTTACTTCCTTTTAATTCCATATTCATACCACCTTTCATTATACACAATGTACAATATAAGTATAACTCAAATAAACACAAGTGTCAATTAATCTCAAACACATTTACATTATCTAACATATAATAAAATGGTGATAATATGTTTACATTAAAAGATGCCCTTTCAGCAGCAAATAAACTAAATATAAAATTTAATAAATTTACTCCAATTGATCTACTAACAGGAATAAATATAGAATTAGAACATGGCAAAATAAACAAAGAAACAAATGTAACAAACGATGACTTAATAATAACAACAAAAATAGCATTAGCTCATTTAAATGAATTTCCAAATTATTATAATCAAAACTATGGATTACCAATGCTTGAAAAATACTTACAATCAAAAAATAATAATATTTAATATAAAAGATTGACAACTCAAATAATATAAGTATAATACTTACCAGAGGTGTACAAATGACAAATTTTATAATAGCACAAATATTATCAGTAATAAATGGAATATTTCTAATTACAAGTATAAGATCAAAAGAAAAGAAAAAATTCTTAGTACAAAATTCAATATCAAATTTAGCAGGATTTCTATCAATGATAGTTCTAGGAGCATATTCAGCATCAATAGGACCAGTAATATTAACAATACAAGGTATAATAACATATATATATGAAGAAAAGAAAAAGAAAAAGCAACCAAAATGGTTACTAATAATGTATCCACTATTAAGTTTAATAGCAGGATCATTAACAATAACATCAATATTAAGTATACTACCAATAATATCAAGTACTTTAGCTAGCACTATGCTAATGACTAAAAATATGAAAACATCAAGAAAAATAAACTTAGTATCATCAGTATTAGCTCTCCCATATCTAATAACAAATAAAGCTTATGTAGCAGCAATAATCTTTTCAGCATCATTTATAAATACTCTAGAAGCAATATATAAAATAGACTATAAAAAAACAAGCAACAATACTAAGGCAACCATTAATACAAATAATAAAGAAAAAGAAATAACAAACAACAAAGCAATGGTACCATCGCAAAATATAACACATAACAAAAATATTTCTAAACCCAAAACAAAAAAATTAATCTTAAAGAAAAAAGAATGACCAAAGTCATTCTTTTATTCTGTCAACATACTAGCAAGTTTAGTAACATTACCAGCACCTAAAGTAAGAATCAAATCGTCCTTATTAACATATTCACTTAAATATAACTTAATATCATCATAACTACTTATATGAAAAGCCTCTTTACCATATTTCTTAATTTCTTTAATAATATCTTCTTCTTTAATACCAAAAATATTTTCTTCTCTAGCAGCATAAATATCAGTTATAATTATATGATCAAAGTCTTTAAGAACTTTAGCAAAATCTTCTTTGTGTTTATATGCTCTCGCATAAGTATGTGGTTCAAATATAACCCAAGATTCATTAAACTTCATATTCTTAATAGATTCCACTACAGCCTTAATCTCAGTAGGATGATGTCCATAATCATCATATACACTAGCGCCCTTAAACTTACCTTTATATTCTAATCTTCTAGCAGCTCCATCATATTTCTTAAGTCCTTTTTTAATATCATCAAATGAAATACCATAAGAGCTTGCTAGTGCAATAGCACTAAGAGCATTAGAAACATTATGAACTCCTGGTACAGACAAACTAACATTGCCTATCTTTTCACCATTATAAATAACATCAAAACTACCATAACCATTTTTATCAAATACAATATCACTTGCCATATACATAGCATCATTATCTATACCATACGTAACAACTTTAGCCTTAGTATGACTAGCTAAATCAACACTATTCTTATCATCAGTATTAACAATCAAATAACCATCACTAGGCAAATGACTAACATATTCATTAAATGACTTTTTAATATTATCCAAATTCTTAAAATAATCCAAATGATCATTATCAATATTTAATACAATAGCAGATTTCTGTTTAAAATTAAGAAAACTATCACAATATTCACAAGCCTCAATTATAAGCGTATCACTATTTCCTACTCTATAATTACCCCCAATATTTTTAAGAATACTACCAACCTGTATAGTCGGATCAACTCCTGCTTCTAAAAATATACAAGACACCATAGAAGTAGTACTAGTTTTACCATGAGTACCAGCTATACCAATAGTATTAGCATATAATTTAGTAATCTCTCCTAAAAATTCTCCTCTTTCCATCATAGGAATATTCATTTTTTTAGCAGCCATCATCTCAGGATTATCCTCTCTAATAGCAGCGGTATATACAACAAAATCAATATCATCAGTAATATTATCTTCTTTTTGAGGAATATATACCTTAACTCCATTTTCTATAAGTTTATCAGTAATAAGTGAACTAACCCTATCACTGCCACTTACTTTATATCCCATACTAACAAGAATATCAGCAATACCACTCATACTAATACCACCAATACCAATCATATAAATATGTTTACCTTTTTCTAAAAACAACTTAAAATCATTTTTATCTTTATATTTAACTATAGTATCCTTAAACAATCTACCCCTAGTTTCAAAATCAGGAAATTGATCCCAACTAGCACAAGCAGGGCTAAGAAGAATAACATCCCCTTCTTTAGAATTATTATAAGCAATATCAGTAGCACTAACCAAATCATCACATATCTCACAAGGAATATCAATACTATGACAAAATTCTTTAATTCTATTTTTGGTTTCACCATAAGCCACCACTAATTTAGTATGACTCATAGGTTTAGTAAGAGCATCAAAAGAATGTCCCCTATCAAGTCCTCCCATAATAAGTACAGTAGGTCTATCAAAAGAATTAAGTGCAATAACTGTAGATTCTGTATTAGTACTTTTAGAATCATTATAAACATCTCTACCATTAATATTACCAACATATTCAAGTCTATGTTCTACCCCACCAAAATTACTAACAACATCTTGAATAATCTTATCACTAACACCATATTTTTTAGTGGCCAAAATAGCACACATAATATTCTCATAATTATGTTTACCCTTTAAAATAATTCTATTAGTATCAATAATTTTTTTATCATTATAATAAATATATCCATCTTTAAAATAAGCATCTTTACCATTAAAATAATAATTAATGCCTTTAATATCACGAGTAATTGCCATCTCTTCTTTATTATCTTTATTAATAATATTAACATCATCTTTACCATGATTCATAAATATCTTCTTCTTAGTTTGAACATACTTATCATGACCATCATGAAAATCAGCATGACAATCATAAATATTAGTCATAACAGATACATTAGTTTTAAATTCATACATATCACAAAGTTGATGATCACTTATTTCCATAACCAAATAATCACCACTCTTAATATCACTTACAAAATGACATAAAGGAGTACCAATATTACCAGCTAAGAATACCTTATCCCCAAAAGCCTTCTTCATAATCTCATATATAATACTAACAGTAGTAGTTTTACCATTAGAACCAGTAACACCAATAATATTAACATCATGATCTAAATAATGATAAGCAACTTCAACCTCATTAATAACAGGAATACCCATTTCTTTAGCCTTAACAACAGTAGGATGATCATATTTAATACCAGGATTTTTAACCATAATATCATAAGAATCATCAAGTAAATCCGTAGGATTATCACTTAAAATAAAAGTAACACCTAAAGATTCAAGTTCTTTAACCTTATCCCCATCTTGTTCTTTCATATCAGTAATAAATACAGTGTTATCTTTAGCTAATAACTTAGCAACTTCATAACCACTTCTAGCCATTCCTAATATGAAAAACTTTTTATTTTTATACATAAACATCACTCCATAATAATTATATCACGTCTAAAACAATAATTCTATAATATTATATTAAAAATAAGAGAAACATCTTCTCTTATTCATAATTAATAACATATCTCTTACTATCACACTTATATCCTAAAGATTCAATATAAGATAAACTATCAGGTAAAACAGTAAAATTAATAGAACCAACATCAAGAAGAACAAAATATTCATCTAATTTCCTAATAACCTCTTCATCTTGAATATTCTGACTATATAAATTACAAAAGACATCATTTTTAGAAGCAAAATACTTAATACTTCTCATATCAATTTCTGCATATTTCTCTCTTATTTGAGAATTAAGAGAAATATCCTTAATCTTCTTACTAACAGAAACATCCTTAATTCTATATAAACTATCCATTATATCCATAATCTTAGTCTGAACAATCTGAACAAGTAAATGGCCATCAAAAGACAAATTATTATTTAAAAAAGTAAATATCTCTTTAACTAAATTATCATCTACCTTATTATTACCAAAACTAGCACAGATACAATTATCCGAAAGGAAAAAACTAAATATAAACTTATCATCTTTCTTAATACCAAACTCATTAAGTTTACCCACATTCTCTTCTACATTAGAAATATCAGTAATCTTCATATCCCTTATATATTCCTTAATATTATCTTTATCTAATTTTTCAATCTTCATAAAATCTCCTCGATATATATTATACACTATTTTATATTTATTTTAAATACTTATCTATAATTTTAAACAAATCATCCTTCTTAATAGGTTTAAGTAAATAATCTTTAAATCCATAATCCAAATAACTATCATTATATTCATAATCATTGTTTCTAGTTAAAAGAATAACATCAGTATCAAAATTCTTAATACCATTAAGTTTCTTCATAGTATCAAAACCATTTAAAGGTTCCATCTTCTCCTCTAATAATATCAAATCATATTTAACATTATTCCTAATTCTATCCAAAGCTTCTTTACCATAGCCAACATAATCAACTAAAATATTAGTATCTTTAAGCATCTTAGTAATTATTTTTAAACAATTATCACTATCATCCACTAATAATATCTTCTTCTTATCATAAACTTTTTCATAATCACTTATCTTAGAATCATCTTCGTCTACTATTTTTTGATCAAGAACAACTCTCATTGTCGTTCCTTCTCCATAATTACTATTAGGAATTATAACACCACCCATCAAAGTAATTAATTTTCTAGCTGTATATAAATTACTCTTAATATTATCTCCATCTATTTCTTCCTTATTTTTATAAAATATCTTATCTAATTCTTCAGGTAAAATACCACATCCAGAATCAGAAATAGTTATAATAATTCTAGCAATATCATTTTTAATAATAACATTAGTATTAAGTTCAATATAACCACTATCAGTATATTTAACGCTATTATCTAATATACTAACCAAAACATTCATAAATCCAACACTATCACCATACAAATAAGTAGGAATATCACTAGCAACATCACTTCTAAATTCAATTCCCTTATCCTTACATTTACTACTATACAAAGTAATAATCTTTTTCAAAAGAAGTTTAATATTATATTTATCATTATATATTTTAATATTAGCACTATCAAGAGAAGATACATCAAATACCTCATTAGTCATAGTGGTAAATTTAGCAGTATCAACAAGAATATTTCTAAGATACTCATTCAAATAATCCTTATCTATTCTTTTAGCATCAAGAATAGACATAATTTTATTAACATTATTATTAATATCTTTATTAATAAGTTTAATATCATTAGTCATATTATATAAAAACATAGTTTTATCCTTATTAGCATTATCCATAATTTCCTTAGTCTTATGATATTGTTCTATCATTTTAACATCAGGGTTTTCAATCGTAAAATACATAATAAATGTAATAAAAGCATGTATAGGAGTAGCCAGTAACAAACCCGGATTAACATATTGAATATAAGAAGCAACACCCCCTAATATTAAGAATAATAATATTGGAAAAAACCTCTTATCTTTAATATTCTTAATATTTATTATTAAAGTAACAATACCAATAAAAGAATATAAAAATGCAGAAATATATATAATATTAACACTAGGACCATAAGTATAAGCAATATAACCATCATACATAAAATTAAGAGGAAGTACAAAATTTAAAGTAGCAAACATAATCATAAGTACAATAGCAGCATTTTTTACAAGTGGAATATACTTCTCTTTCTTATTCATATTTAAACAAACAAATATAACATAACAAAGTAAAATAGTTATCCAAAGTTCAACTGCTAAAGAATACATTCTAGCAATAAAATAACTTACATTAGGTATTTCTAAATACATAGGACCAACAAAGTCCAAAACAAATTCAAGTAAAAGTTCAAAAAAAGAAATAACTACAAGCACAGAATAAACTCTATTTTCCTTGCTATTAAAAACCTTTTTTCTAAAGTAAACAATCATAAGTAATATAGAATAAAATATAGCTTCAATCAAAAAATATATACCAGTATACATACTATTCAACTCCTATCGTCTACAATAAGTATATCTTAAAAGTATATATTTTTCAATAATTATTAAATTTTTCTTTTTGAACACTCTCTAATAGTTTAGTTTCAACAGCAAAAGAAAATAAATTTGCATAACTATTAAAGTTAGTAGTTAATTCAATATATCTATCCATTTTTTCTGTTTGAAATAAATCAGAATTATCAGCCAATTCTTCTTCAGTATAAGGAGAAAAATCAACAAACTCTTCATAGCTTTTAAATTTTGTGTATCGCCTTAAGAATTCAGTATTTAAATAATCCCCAATTCTTACATCAATAATAATATCTTCACGTCCCTTTAGTAATGCTTTCATCTCATCTGGAATCCTAACATTTATAGCCATATCTTCTAATCTCATTCTATCGCATTTATTATATCATGTTTTTTAATGTTGTCAATACAAAAACAAAATCACCATTCTAATACTATGATTAATTTATGATAATGTCTTAAGTATTATCGTTTGAAAATGTCTCAAGCATGATATATACTATGTCACTTGAGGTGACATATGAGAAAGGTTGAATTAAAAATGAATGAAAAAAATATAAAGTTATCAATAAAATGGGCAAATTAATGGATGGAAAAAGTGAAAAAAGAAAAGATATCATAAGGCAATATAAAGATTATATAATAAAGCGTTTGTAAATCATCTATATGGAGTCATATATCACATTGTGTAGCAGAACATTTTGTTCAAGGTCTAAAAGATATTTAAAAAACACAATATCAAAATATTTAAAATTACAAGAATATCTTTTTAAATAGTATTAACATCTATGATTTATACTTAAAAACATACAACAATAAAGATCATATTTATAATGAAAAAGAATTAAACTTTTCTTTATTTGATAAGTTTAATTCTAATTTACCAGCCATATATAACAGTGGAAAATTTTTACCACTTTTAAAATAATCCGATAAAAAGTTACACTATTTAAAAAGTATAAAAGACATTAATCACTTTATACTTTTTGAAATCACAAAAAACAATTCATTAATCATTATTAAAAATAGAATATATAAGTAAATTACATATTTTACCATTAATTTTATCTTTGTATCTATCTTTTAAGGCTGCTTCTAATTTCATACCACATTTTTCTGCTACTTTAATACTAGCTATATTATCACTAGGTATTATAGCTTCAATAATTTTATAATTACATTCTTTAAATAAATAATTAATTATCTCTTTAATCGCTTCAGTAGTATATCCATTGTTCCAATATTTTGAAGAAATACTATAACCGATTTCTATAGTACTATACTTATATGAAGTATCAGCACTAATAATCCCTATTACTTCTTTAGTGTCTTTAAGTTCAATACCCCATTCATAACCATTATTTTGATATTTTTTAAGCCAATAATTAATCATCTTTTTGGTCATTTCTTCGCTTTCATGACATTTAAAGGTTAAGAACTCATTAGTTTTAATATCACTACCCCAATTAATAAATAAATCATTAGAATCATTCATCGTAATTTTTCTTAAAATTAGTCTATTAGTCTCAATAAGTTTTGTACCCTTCATATTAACCACCAATCTTATCCTTCACAATATGTACCTATAGAGCAATCAGAGTCAACACAATCACAATCTAAATTATTACAAACTATGCCTGTAACTAATGGTGCATCAATTTCAGTACCTTTATAACATGTTTTTACTATTTCTAAAGCAGACATCAATATCACCTCCTTTCATTAAAACCAGGAATAATATTTTCAGGTTTTTCACTTAACCATCTTAATAAGCAGCCTCCCCCACAAATATTCCATTTTTCACAATTTATGCACTTTTTTGAAGGATATTTTCTAATAGTATTTCTAAAATCAACACAAGTTTTTGAATTCCAAAAATCAATAATATTTTCTGTAGAAATAGGATGCTCGTTCAACGGATTATCAACAAAATGATTACAAGGTAATATATTAAAATCAGTATCAAAAACAATACCATTTCCTTTTGTTATATGGCAACAAGTAGATATCATATTATTATTGATTAGAGTATTTAAAAATTCTTTTTCAAATAAACAAAGCGGAATTGACATTTCGAATTTTACATTAATACCAGAGTTATTAAATATATAATATATAGTTTTACATGCTTCTGCAAGTTCATTAATTGATGGTCCTTTATCATTACTTGATGTATTTATTGAAGGTTTATATAATAATAATAGAATAGAATTAATATTGTTTTTTAATAATACTTCTTTTAAATCATAAAATTCTTTACTATCATTTTTTGTAATAACATAAGATACAATTGAATCAATATTACTATTTTTGATATTATTATACCCTTGAATTGTTTCAAAAAAGCCAATAGAGTTGGTATTTTCAATATATTGTTCTTCATTGATTCCTTTCAAAGAAATATTTGCAAAATTTAAACCAGCTTCTTTACATTTTTGAGTAAAAGAAATGTCAGAAAACCTTCTACCATTTGAAGCGATTGAAACAATTATATTTTTTTTATTTATATATTTAATAATATCAATAATATCATTATTTATAGTAGGTTCTCCTCCAATTAATATTATTTTTTTTATACCATTTTCCGCAAGAACATCAACAGTATCTTTTAATTTTTCATTGTTCATTTTTAGATTACTACATTTATAATTATATGTATAACACCATTTACATTTATTATTACATGTTCTATTAGTAGTCAACCATGCTACTAATGGTTTAATTTCTTTCATACTTAGCACCTCACAATACAACTATATAATATAATATTAGTTCTATTTAGCCAAGGATTTTTTAAAACTAATATATTTAAAATTTATCAAAATAATTTCTATATGAATTCGACATTAATATAATAAAAAAAATAAATTCTAAAAATATAGAAACAATTTAAAAATTTTTTTAGCGAATTTTATTCACAATTCTATAAAATCCCAATTAAAAAGAAAAAACTACTTAAGTTCTTTCTTTTTAATTTTAACCTCATTCTTAGCCATATTTTCCAAAAAAGTATAATCAACCTTATCAGCCTTAGTTCTTGGAAGCACATCTAAAAAAGTTATAGATTCAGGAACTTCAAAAGGTTTAAGTTGAACCATTTCACCAGTAACACTATTATATAAAGGTTTGTAACACATATTCATTATATAGTCACTTACTTCAAGAGAAGGTAAAACACCATCTTTAAGTACAACATAAGCCTTATTAGTAAATAATAAATCCCTATCAGGCTTAGGTACAACACAACATGAATCAACAACATCAATTAAAGATATAACATTTTGTATATGTTCAAGATAAACTTTATTTAAATCCGACCTAATATAATATCTACTACTTCTACCAGTTAAAGTAAAGTAACCATCAGTATCTAAAATACCCATATTCCCGGTTTTATAATATTCTATTCCTTTATATACAAATTTAGTCTCACGACTCATATCTTCATTCTTATAATAGCCTTTAAATACATGCTTGCCAGAAATACAAAGCATACCCTCTTCACCATATTTAACTTCTTCTAAAGTATCAGGATTAACAACAATAGCTTTAGTGCCAACAAGTACTCTACCAACCGTTTCAGGCTTATTAATTGAACCAACAGCCATCGTATTAGTACCAACAGTCTCAGCATTACCAGAACCATTACATATTATAGTTTCAGCACCATGCTTTCTAAAGAATTCTACTCCAGCTTTATTCTGACTAACAGTAAGAAAATCCCCACCAGAAACGAAAGTATGAATACTAGATAAATCATCACTATCCTTAACATTTCTTTTAATAAGCTCAAGAAGAGCAGGACTACCAAATACATAATTAGGATTTTTACTCAAATAATATCTAATATTATCTTTACTTAAAGTAGGAGCAAGCACCGCTACTCTACCACATATTAAACTCATAATAGTAGAAGTAGCAAAACCATAAGGATAAGAAAATGGAACACATACCAAACATCTTTCACCAACCTTAGCTTTAATCCTACCAGTATTCTTCATATAAATTCCAGAAGCTAATATATTTTGATTAGTAAGAACTACACTCTTAGGATTACCAGTAGAACCACTAGTAAAAAGTATAAGTGAATCTTCCTTACCACCATATAAAGTATATATCGGTCTCTTATAATATTTAGCTATACTACCAATATCACTAAAAGATAAATCATCCCTATATCCATTAGCACTACTAGTTATATTACCATAATTCTTAGTATTAATTTCATCTTTATTTAAAGTAATAATATTTTTAACCTTACTATTATCTTTAATCTTCTTATTATACTCACTATCTTTATCAAAATTAATAAACAAACTAGATTCAAACTCATTAAGATAACCAAGAACTTCTTCTATAGAAGACATAGAATTAATAAAAGTAGTAACAGCTCCTATTCTATTAGCGGCCAAATAAACTATTACACCCTGATAAAAATTAGGCATAGATACCGATATAATGTCACCCTTCTTAATACCAAGTTCTTTAAAAGTTTTAGATAACAAAACAGTATCATTAATCATCGCATCATAATTAACATTCAAATCTAAACAATCAATAGCTTCTTCTTTTCTATAAAAAGTACTAAGCATATTAATAGTATTATAAATACTCATATCAGGTATTATAGGATTTCTATCAAAAAAACTATAATCTTTATTATGAATATTATCTATAGATGGATAACCAGTAAAATTCATATAACCATCTCCCAACATGCAAGTATTATATATCAAAACCCCCAAAATGTAAACTTATAATTAAAATTTTATTAATAAAACACTATTTTATATTTAAAGTATTAAAATATTTATTCTTATAATATTTCATAGCACTCTCTAATACATTATTACCAATACTTTTAATTAAATCTTTATCCTTCATAATAAAGTAGAAATCCCTTTGACTATTAGTCTCAATTAAATATCTAACTACTAAATATGATAAATCATACCCATTATAGTTATCATTAACAAAACTACCACCATGATTTAAATCATTAATACAAGAAATACTCTTAATAGAAAATATTTTATTAACTAAAAATTCTTTAAAATTATCATCATCATTATACTTATCATTTTGTAAAGAAAAATTCATAGCAAGTCCTTCATCAAACCAAATAATTCTATTAGTAGTATCACTTTCAATATAAAACCTATAAATATGATGTACAATTTCATGCATAATAGCTTTAATAATATCATCTTCACTCTTCTTACCATTAATATTAATATAACAATTAACACCATTATTATTAAAGAAACCAGCAAAATCTCCTAACTTATAAGGTATATAACTAAGTAAATCCTTATCAGAAAATAACCTAATTTCCATTTTATCAATACTTCCTAAATAAAACTTTTTAAGTAATTCATTAATATTATTCTTATAATAACAAACAAAATTAGTAACTAACTTTTCCAAATTATCTTGATAATTAATAACAAAATTACTATCATCATATACCTTAAACATAGATATCACCACAAAAAGTATAACACAACCCAAGAAAAATAGCAAAACTTTAGAGACTACAGGCTCTAAAGTTCTTTTTGAAGACAAAAGGCTTCAAAACAAAAAGCCATAACCAAAGGTTATGACTTTAATAATTAATCAATAAATTCTTCTTCTAATACTTCTGAAGCATCATCATCAAGAAATTCATGTTCTAAAGAATAACCAACATCCATATATTCTTTAGCTCCAGTACCAGCAGGAATTAACTTACCAATAATAACATTTTCTTTTAATCCCTGAAGTTTATCAACTTTACCCTTAACAGAAGCTTCAGTTAAGATTCTAGTAGTCTCTTGGAATGAAGCAGCAGATAAGAACGAATCAGTCTCAAGAGCAGCCTTAGTAATACCAAGAAGTATAGGTTGCCCAATAGCAGGTTTCTTACCTTGAATAATAACATCTCTATTACCCTTAGTAAATTCTTGTAAAGATACAGTAGTACTAGGTACAAATAAAGTATCACCAGCATCCATAATTCTAACTTTAGAAATCATTCTTCTAGCAATAATCTCAACATGCTTATCACTAATATCAACACCCTGTGATCTATATACCTTTTGTACTTCTTTAAGAATATATTGTTGTACAGTATTAGGATCAGTTACTGCAAGTAACTCTTTAGGAGATACAGAACCCTCAGTAAGTCTATCACCAGCTTCAATCTTATCTCCCTTTTCTACTCTAAGCTTAGCACCATATAAAGTAACATGTTCACGAGTTTCAGTATCATTCTTAACATATACCTTAAATTTACCGCCAGCTTCTTCAATCTTAGAAATAACACCACTAATTTCACTAATAGTAGCCTTACCTTTAGGCATTCTAGCCTCAAATAACTCTTCAACTCTCGGAAGACCTTGAGTAATATCCGCACCAGCAACACCACCAGTATGGAATGTTCTCATGGTAAGCTGAGTACCAGGTTCACCAATAGATTGAGCACCCATAACACCAACAGCTTCACCAATTTCAACAATATTACCAGTAGCCAAGTTTCTACCATAACAATGTTGACAAACACCATGATCAGTCTTACAAGTAAGAACAGTTCTAATCTCAACTTCAGTAATACCAGCTTTAATTATCTTATTGGCAATAGCCTCAGTAATATACTCATTCTTATCAATAATAACTTCCTTAGTTTCAGGATTAATAACCTTTTTATTAGTATATCTACCAACAATTCTATCATATAAAGGTTCAATAATACCATCCTTATCATCCATAAAAGCACTAACTAAAGCACCTTGAATAGTACCGCAATCCTCTTCCTTAACAATAATATCCTGTGCTACATCAACAAGTCTTCTAGTCATATAACCAGAGTCAGCAGTTTTTAAAGCAGTATCAGCACTACCTTTTCTAGCACTATGTGTAGATAGGAAGAATTCAGATACCGATAGACCATCACTAAATGAAGACAATATTGGAATCTCAATAGTTTCACCATTAGGTTTAGCCATTAATCCTCTCATACCAGCAAGCTGTACAAAGTTAGAAATAGATCCTCTAGCTTTAGAATTCATCATTATAAAGATAGGATTATCTACATAACTTTTAGCATAACTTTGAAGTTCATCCTGAATTTCTTCTTTAGCCTTAGTCCATATATCAATAACAAGTTCAAGTCTTTCTCTATCAGTAATAAGACCTCTTTGGAATTGCTTGTTAACCTTCTTAATTTCTTCATTAGATTTCTCAACAATAGCATCCTTATTCTTACTAGTAATAACATCACTTACAGCAATAGTAATACCAGAATAAGTGGAATACTTAAATCCTAAATCCTTAAGTTTATCTAGGAAAATACTAGTTTCAGTAGTCTTATATCTCTTAAACATTTGAGCAATAATCTTCTCAAGTGCACCCTTATTAAAAGGAGTAGTAAGAGGCATTTCCTTAATTTTTTCAGGAATATTTTCTCCATATTCAATAAAATACTTACTAGGAGTAATACCCTCAATATTTTCACTAGTAGCCTCACATAAGTAAGGGAATGAATCAGGTAAAATCTCATTAAATATAATCTTACCAGGAGTAGTAACCAAATACTTATTCTTATCTTCATCTAAGAACACCTTATGTTTAAATGAATTAACAGGGATAGCAATTCTACTTTGAAGTTTAATTTCTCTTCTTTGATAAGCCATTAAAGCCTCATTAGTATTCTTAAATACCCTACCCTCACCAGGATAATCAGCCTTCTCCATAGTAATATAATAATTACCAAGAATCATATCCTGAGAAGGAGTAACAATAGGATCACCATTTTTAGGAGATAAAATATTATTAGAACCAAGCATAAGTATTCTAGCTTCAGCCTTAGCCTCTTCACTTAAAGGTACGTGAACAGCCATCTGGTCTCCATCAAAGTCAGCATTAAATGCTGTACAAACTAGAGGGTGAAGCCTAATAGCTTTGCCACTAACAAGTTTAGGTTCAAATGCTTGAATACCAAGTCTATGAAGAGTAGGAGCACGGTTAAGCATAACAGGATGCTCTTTAATAACCTCTTCAACAATATCCCATACCTTAGGATCCTGATTTTCAATCATCTTTTTAGCGGACTTAATATTATTAGCTAAGCCCTTTTCAGTCAAACCATGAATAACATGAGGTTTAAATAACTCAAGAGCCATCTCCTTAGGAATACCACATTGATACATCTTTAAGTCCGGTCCAACAACAATAACACTACGTCCAGAATAATCAACTCTCTTACCAAGTAAATTTTGTCTAAATCTACCTTGTTTACTCTTAAGCATAGAAGATAAACTCTTAAGAGCTCTATTACCTGCTCCAGTTACACTTCTACCTCTTCTACCATTATCAAATAAAGAATCAACAGCCTCTTGAAGCATTCTCTTCTCATTTTGAACAATAATAGAAGGAGCACCAAGTTCAATAAGTTTCTTAAGTCTATTATTTCTATTAATAACTCTTCTATATAAATCATTTAAGTCACTAGTAGCAAATCTACCACCATCAAGTTGAATCATAGGTCTAAGTTCAGGAGGAATAACAGGAAGAGCTTCAATAATCATCCATTCAGGTCTATTACCAGATTGAACAAAAGCATTAATAACCTCTAACCTCTTAACAAGTTTAGTTCTCTTTTGTCCAGTAGCACCATCAAGTTCCTTTTGAATTTCTTCTAATTCCTTATTAACATCAACTTCAGATAACAATTCTTTGATAGCTTCTGCTCCCATACCAACTCTAAAAGTATTACCATATTTCTCATAATATGCTCTATATTCTTTATCAGATAAAGTTTGCTTCTTAATCAAAGTAGTAGCACCAGGATCAAGAACAACATAAGAAACAAAGTATATAACTTCCTCTAAGTCTCTAGGAGACATATCAAGAGTAAGTCCAATATATGAAGGAACACCCTTTACATACCAAATGTGACTTACTGGAGTAGCAAGTTCAATATGACCCATTCTTTCTCTTCTAACAGAAGATTTTGTAACTTCTACTCCACATCTATCACAGACAATATTCTTATATCTAAGTCTTTTATACTTACCACAAGAACATTCATAATCTCTAGTAGGTCCAAAAATCTTTTCACAGAACAAACCATCTCTCTCAGGTTTCAAAGTTCTGTAGTTAATAGTCTCAGGTTTCAAAACTTCACCATAAGACCAAGATCTAATCTTTTCCGGAGAGGCAATTCCAATCTTAAGAGCCTTAAAATCATTAGCTTCTAACATTAGAAATCACCTCCTTCCTCAAAATTATCTTCAAAATCAATATCATCATCATCTATTTCTTCTTCTAAATCCTCATCATCCAAATTCTCTTCTTCATCAAAAGATTTAAATGTTTCATCATTAGTAATTTCTTCCGCTATAGGATTCTCATCAAGATTAGCATTTCTTTCAAGTTCATCAAAACTTACAACATCATCATTATTATTAATAACAGAAATATCAAGTCCTAATGCTTGGAATTCCTTAATAAGAACTCTAAACGCCTCTGGTATACCAGGTTTTGGTAAAGGTTGACCCTTAACTAAAGCCTCATATACTTTAACTCTACCTACAACATCATCTGATTTATAAGTAAGAATTTCTTGAAGTACATGTGAAGCACCATAAGCCTCAAGAGCCCATACTTCCATTTCACCAAATCTCTGACCACCAAGTTGAGCTTTACCACCAAGAGGTTGTTGTGTAACAAGTGAATAAGGACCAGTAGCTCTAGCATGTAATTTATCATCAACCATGTGATGAAGTTTAATCATATACATAACACCAACAGAAATTCTACTATCAAACTCTTCACCAGTTCTACCATCATATAGGATAGTCTTACCATCCTCATCCATACCAGCCTCTTTCATAGCAGCTGCTATATCTTCTCTCTTAGCACCATCAAGTACAGGAGTAGCAAAGTGTACACCAAGTTTCTTACCAGCCATACCCAAGTGTAACTCAAGTATCTGACCAATATTCATACGAGATGGAACACCCTGAGGGTTAAGCATAATATCAACAGGAGTACCATCAGGTAAGAATGGCATATCCTCACTAGGTAATATAAGTGAAATAACACCCTTATTACCATGACGACCACTCATCTTATCTCCAACCTGAATCTTTCTCTTCTGAATAATATATACCCTAACAACCATACTAACGCCACTAGGTAAATCCTCATTATCATCTTTAGTATAAACCTTAACATCATGAACAACACCATCACCACCATGTGGAACAGTAAGAGATGAATTTCTAACTTCTCTAGTCTTTTCACCAAAGATAGCATGAAGCAATTTCTCTTCACTAGTTAAATCAGCCATACCTTTAGGAGTAACCTTACCAACTAAAATATCACCTTCATGAACCTCAGTACCAATTCTAACAATACCATTTTCATCAAGATTACGTCTAGCTTCTTCACCAACATTAGGAATATCCCTAGTAATCTCTTCAGGTCCAAGTTTAGTATCACGACACTGTATTTCATAATCTTCAATATGTAAAGAAGTATAAACATCATCTTTAACTAATCTCTCATTCATAATAACAGCATCTTCATAATTATAACCATTAAATGTAGTAAATGCTACAACAACATTCTTACCAAGAGCAAGTTCACCCATATCAGTACTAGGACCATCTGCTATAATTTGACCTCTCTTAACTTTATCTCCTTCTCTAACAATAGGAACATGATTAAATGTTTCACCTTGGTTAGATCTCTCAAAAGTAGCCAAATAATAAACATCTTCACCCTTAGCATTCTTAACAACAATCTTCTTAGCATCAGCATAACTAACAATACCATCAGCTTTAGCAACTACTACAGAGCCACTATCTCTAGCAGCAATATATTCAGCACCAGTACCAACAAATGGAGCTTCAGTCTTAAGAAGTGGCAATGCCTGTCTTTGCATGTTAGCACCCATAAGTGCACGAGTAGCATCATCGTGTTCAAGGAAAGGAATTAAACTAGTAGTTACAGATACTACTTGTTGTGGAGAAACATCAATATAATCAACCTTATCAGGACTAACAAGAACATTCTCTCCTCTATATCTACCCGCTACAGTCTTATCAGTAATCATATTATCATCATCAACATTAACAGTAGCTTGTGAAATATAAAAATCCTCTTCTTCATCAGCAGTTAAATAAACAACCTCATCAGTAAGATGACTATTAACTACCTTCCTATATGGAGTTTGAATAAATCCATACTCATCAATCTTTGCATAACTAGCAAGAGAAGTAATAAGTCCAATATTAGCACCTTCAGGAGACTCAATAGGACAAATCCTACCATAGTGAGAAGAATTTACATCTCTTACCTCAATACCAGCTCTATCTCTAGATAAACCACCAGGTCCTAAAGCAGATAATCTTCTCTTATGAGTAAGTTCAGCAATAGGATTAGTTTGATCCATAAATTGTGATAACTGACTACTACCAAAGAACTCTTTAATAACAGCAGTAACTGGTCTAATATTAATAAGTGTTTTAGGAGTAACAGTCTCAATATCTTGAGTAGTCATTCTCTCTCTAATAACTCTTTCCATTCTACTAAAACCAATCTTAAATTGATTTTGAAGAAGCTCTCCTACTTGTTTAACTCTTCTATTACCCAAGTGATCAATCTCATCATCTTTACCAATACCATCATTTAAATTCAAATAATAACTAACAGTAGCATAAAAATCAGAAATAGTAAGATTCATAATATTAGCATTAGGATCATTACCAATAACCTTAACTATCTTTTTATCATCAGTATTAGAATATAAATGAATAACTTGAATCTTATTATGTTCATCTATACTAGAGTTAATAGTTAAATCCTCATTAACTTTAGCCTCAGTAATACCATAACCATTATCTAAATAAGTACATAATTCATCATATACCTCTTTATTAATTAAAGTATCACGTGGAATCTTAACTTCTCCATCAATAACGATATCCTCAGCAAGTCTATTACCAAGTAATCTATCTTTAACATTTAGTTTCTTATTAAATTTATATCTACCAACTTTAGCCAAATCATAATGAAAATCATCAAAGAATCTAGTAATCAATTGGTTCTTTGAACTATCTAAAGTAGTAGGCTCACCAGGTCTTAACTTTTCATAAATTTCAATAAGAGCCTCATCAGTATTATGTGAAGAATCCTTTTCAATAGTATTCTTTAAATAAATATCATTATCAAATAAAGATAAAATATCACTATCACTAGAAAGACCAACTGCTCTAAGTAAAGTAGTCATAGGAACCTTTCTATTTCTATCAATTCTTACATAAATAATATCCTTAGCATCAGTTTCATACTCAAGCCAAGTACCTCTAGATGGAATAACCTTAGAAGCAAATACAGGTTTACCATTCTTATCAATTTCCTTAGAATAATAAACACTAGGAGATCTAACAAGTTGCGATACAACAACCCTTTCAGCACCATTAATAATAAATGTACCAGCTTCTGTCATAAGAGGCATATCTCCCAAGAAAATTTCTTGTTCCTTAACCTCTCCAGTTTCATTGTTGAAAAGTCTAGTCTGAACCTTAAGTGGAGCAGCATATGTAATTTGTCTATCCTTACATTCTTTAATAGAATATCTAGGAGTACCAAACTCATATTCTCCAAATTCTAAAGATAAACTACCAGAAAAACTTTCAATTGGTGAAAATGTTTCAAAAACCTCTTTTACCCCTTCTGATGCAAACCATTTATAACTTTCAGTTTGCACTTCTAGTAAATCACTAATTGCTAGTGAATTCTTGATCATAGAAAAATTTCTTCTTTTTCTATAATCACCGCTTTGTTTTAACTTATAAGCCATTAAATATTTCACCCCTATACCTAGATTTTTAAAAATCAGCCACATTTAAAGATGTGTTACCAATTTATAATTTTATCAGCATTTAAAAAATAAGTCAACACATTTAGACACATTTGTAATATTTTTTTACATTTTTAATCTATAAACAAAAAATACTTAAGAATATTCATCTTAAGTATCATTTCTTAGTACATAAAACAACATAAAAACCTTTATCTTTATTAACAATACTAGTATTAAATTTAGCACTAAGTTCCTTTATCATTGACTTAACCCCATGATCCTTTCTCATAACAAAATATAAGATACCAGCATCCTTTAAATAATCATAACTACCAAGTAAAAATCCTCTTATAACATTCTTACCCGCTCTAATAGGAGGATTAGTAATAATAAAATCATATTTATTATCAATATTAGAATAAATATCACTAACAAAAACATTAGCTTTAACATTATTAAATACCAAATTATTCTTAGCCAAATCTATAGCTCTCTCATTAATATCAACCATATCAATATTAATACCTTTATTAAAAGTACCAAGTATAATACCCACTACTCCAAGTCCGCATCCAAGGTCAAGGACATTACCAGATAATTTATCTATATCAACACTATTAAGTAAAACCCTTGTACCATAATCGAATCTATCTTTAGAAAATACTCCATTATCACTATATATAGAAAATACTTTATTATCAAAATTAAATTTAATTATTTTTCTCTCACTTTTAATATTCTTATCATTATCAAAATATTGACTCATACTAACCACCAACAATATTATAATAAAATAATATCAAAATTACAATATCTTTTTATTCCTTCCGAACCTGTAGTCTCGTAAGGTGAGTCTGAGCCTAAGTCTCATCATCAAAACATAATCAAAAAAAGACTACTATTTAGCAGCCTCTAAATTACTTTTAGTAATAGTAATTACTGGTCTAATTAACGCAAGAGCAGTTCCATCATTAGGCATTGTTTCTAATTTATCACCACTAAATAGAATAACAGACTTTTCACTTACTACTGAAGTAACACTATTCTTAGCCCAAGTAGGTACATTATTACAAGTAAGTGTAGTTACATTACAACCCAATAATTCTAATTCTTCTTCATTTAATCCTCTCATATTCTCAATTGTAACACCATATTCTTTAAATAAATCCGTTTTATCAACAATCTTATAATATTTTCCCCAAATAGCATCACTATATAAAGTAACAACATTATCTTTGTCAGATAAAACGTACCATTTAGATAAATCAATAGTACCTTCACCAACAATAAAATCTTTGACCTTGGACATTTTAGAAATAGTAACTTCATCACCATAAGAATAATTAACTATAGTATCATTATTATCATAATTGTTATTCTTATTATTTTCAATAACATCGCTCCTGTCATTGTTCATATCTTTACCATCAGCAAAAGTTTTATTACCTATAATATAACCACCAAGTCCTCCTACCGATAAACATAGTACAATAACCAAAACTATTAAACCCGTATTTTTCTTTTCCATTTTAATATCCTCCTAACCCAATTTTATCACAAAAATAGAAAAAAAGAAACCACTATTTAGCAGCCTCTAAAATATAATACAAATAAAAACTAACCATTGAATTTATTCTTTAAATCAATCAATTTTTCTTCATTAATAATTGTATCATCATAAGTTATGAAAATATTTACATTGTACTTATTTACATAATCAAAATCAGTATAAGCACTTTCTATACCATCAACTACTAGTAATTCTTTAATCATATCTTTTAGACAATATTCACAACATATATCTTTAATAACAATTATATCCTTACGTATATGACTATTACTAACGCACTTATCAAATGCTATAACAGAAGGGATTTTGTCCAAACCTAAATATATTAATATTTCTTTTGTTAATAGTTCTAAAGATATCTTAGAAGAATCATATTCAAGTATAATATCATCAGTCTTCTTATCTACATCAGCAGAAATAATACCATATGATTTTGATAAATAAAGTAAAAACTCTTCTTCAAAGTCATAATACGAAACATAATCAAACTTTATTTTTATTTTTTCCATATATACATCACCATTTAAAATATAACGCAAATAAAAAGAAAAAGAAATCTAATAAAATAGATTTCTTCATAATTTTAAATGTCTACAAACTAATTATTTTAATTCAACAGTAGCTCCAGCTTCTTCAAATTGAGCTTTAATCTTTTCAGCTTCTTCTTTGTCGATGCCTTCTTTAACGTTTCCACCATTATCAGCAATGTCTTTAGCTTCTTTCAATCCTAAACCAGTTAAATCTCTAACTAATTTAATAACAGCAATTTTGTTAGCACCAGCAGCAGTTAACACAACATTAACTTTGCTTGGTCCTTCTTCAACTGCAGCAGCAGCAGGTCCAGCAACAGCAACTGCTGATGGATCAACACCAAATTCCTCCTTCATTGCATCAACTAATTCTTTAATTTCAAGAATAGACATTTCTTTTAATGAACTTATAAATTCATCTCTTGTTAATTTAGCCATTATATTTTCCTTCCTTTCTTATTATTTATTATTTTTTTATTAATTTTCTTCTTTTTCTTTAGAATATAAATCTAAACATATAGATAAATCTCTAACAGTACCCATAAGTCCTGCAGCAAGCATTGTAAGTAATCCTTCTCTTGATGGAATAGCAGCATAAGCAGCAAGTTCATTTGCAGCAACAACTTTTCCCTCAACAATACCAGCTTTAAGTTCAAGTGCATTATGATTCTTAGCAAATTCACTTATAACCTTAACAGGTGCAAGTTCATCACTAGAGAAACTAATAGCAGATGGGCCCTCAAGATAATCACCTAATCCAATGTTCAAACTATCAACAGCTCTTTTAGCTAATGTGTTCTTATATACTTTATAATCAGAGCCAGAATCTCTAAGAGCTCTTCTAAGTTCAGTAACTTCTGAAACCTTAAGACCTCTAGGATCAAATACAACTACTGACTTAGCATTTTCGAACTTATTCTTAATTTCATCAACTACTAAAGCCTTTTGTTCAATAATCTTTGCATTTGCCATAGTATCAATCCTTTCCTATGCCATAATAAAATCCCTCTATTCGAGGGATAAAAAGACTAATATTTTTTATTCCTCGGTAAGATTTTCAAGCATTAATTGCCCTTACTGTCTTTGGCATAATATTTCTTTCAAACAAACTTATTATATATCAAATAAAATTATTTGTCAAATGAATTTAAATCAATTTTAACACCAGGTCCCATTGTTGAAGAAATACTAACATTCTTAACATAAGCACCCTTTACTGTTGAAGGCTTAACTTTCATTATAGCTTCAACAAAAGCTTTAAGATTTTCTACTAATTTATCATCATCGAAACTAACTTTACCAATAATTCCATGAACATTTCCTAAACTATCAGTTCTGTAGTTAACTTTACCTTTTTTAGTTTCTTCTATAGCTTTAGCAGTATCAACAGTTACAGTACCAGTTTTAGGGTTTGGCATCAAACCTTTAGGTCCAAGTAACTTACCAATTTTACCAAGAAGTGGCATCATTTCTGGAGTAGCAATGATAACATCATAATCAAACCAAGATTCTTTCTCGATTTTTTGAATCATATCAACATCTCCAACAAAATCAGCGCCAGCCTCTTTAGCAGCCTTAGCTTGATCTCCTTTAGCAAGAACTAATATTCTCTTAGTTTTACCAGTACCATTAGGTAAAACAACTGCTCCTCTTAATTGTTGATCATTCTTTTTAGTATCTAAGTTTAAATTCATAGCAACTTCAACAGTACCATCAAACTTAGTATTAGAAGTCTCTTTAACTAATTTAACAGCTTCTTCTACAGAATATACTTTATTCTTTTCGACTTTTTCTAAATTAGAAACATATCTTTTACTTCTTTTCATTCGTCTTCCCTCCTTATGTGGTAATTGCGGACTAGAGTATCCTTCCACATAGGTATAAAAACCTATATGACATATTATAATTAATCTTCTATTTTAATTCCCATGTTACGGGCAGTACCTTCAACTATTTTCATAGCTTCTTCTACTGTATAAGCATTTAAATCAGGTAACTTAGTTTCAGCGATTTCTCTAAGTTTATCTTTTGATAAAGTTGCAACAACTTCACCTTTACTAGATCCAGATTTAATACCAGCAGCTTTCTTAAGTAAAAATGCAGCAGGTGGAGTTTTAAGTACAAGATCAAAACTTCTATCTTCATAAATAGTAATTTCAACTGGTAATATATCTCCCATCTTATCTCTAGATGCATCATTAAATTTAGTACAAAATTCTTGTAAATTAATTCCTGCTGGTCCAAGTACAGTTCCTACTGGAGGAGCTGGTGTTGCTTTTCCTGCTGGAATTTGTAATTTAATTATTTTAGTAACTTCTTTCTTAGCCACGAAAAACACCTCCTATTAAAATTTCTTTTTCGCGTGTGGTCCTATCAGCCGTCCGCCTTCCACTTACTAACATAATAATATGTCTCGCACCGATAATGATATCACACTTTCACACAAAATACAACTATTTTTTTTATTTTTATTAAAGTTTTAACAATATAAGCATTTTTATTTAAAAATTATCCTAAAGTTTCTACTTCTTGCATATCAACCTCAACTGAAGTCTCTTGACCAAACAAATCTACTAATACAGTAAGTTTTTGTTCTTTCAAATCAACAGAATCAATTTTAGCCATCATATCTTTAAATGGTCCAGAAATAATCTTAACCTTAGCACCTTCTTTAAGATCTTTACTAACATCCACTCTACTCATACCCATACTATTAAGAATACGATCAACTTCCTGTGGAAGTAATGGAATAGGTTTAGCACCTTTACCAGAAGATCCAATAAATCCAGTTACACCCTGTGTATTTCTAACAATGTACCAAGCTTCATCACTCATAACCATCTCTACAAGCACATAACCAGGAAACATCTTCTTAATTCTTTCTTTCTTTACACCATTCTTATATTCAATTTCTTTCTGTTCAGGAACAATAACTCTAAATATATTTTCTTGTAAATCCCTAGAGTTAATCTTCATTTCAAGCTTTTCTTTTACTTTATATTCGTGTCCACTAACAGTATTTACAACATACCATTCCTTTTTCATTATAAACCACTCCTTAATAATGCTACAAGCATATCAATTAAATAAAAGAAAACACCAAAAAATAACATAAAACTAATAGTAGATATAGAATATTTTAATAAATCCTTTTTACTAGTCCATTTAATTCTAGCAGCTTCCTTTTTTACACCTTTAAAATAATCAGCAATCTTACTCATAAATCCTCCTAATTGATTAAAATAAAAACACCTATCGGCTGACATAAATATATCATATATTATACATATTTGTCAATAATAAAATAACATTTTTTATTATTACAACAAAAAAACTCTCATATGAGAGTTTAATAATCATATGGCGGCCAATGTAGGGCTCGAACCTACGACCTATCGGTTAACAGCCGAGTGCTCTACCAACTGAGCTAATTGGCCAATACATCCACAAGACTTCTTAATTATATAATAATTTTTTTAAATAATCAAGTACTTTTTTCAACTTTTTTAATATTTTATGCAAAATATATAAAAAGATACCAGTTTTATACCAGTATCTTTAAATAATTATTGCAAATTATTAATATCAAAATTATCTTCAGGAATATCAATAGGTTCAACATTAGTACGTTTTGCCTTCTTATCTTTATTTCTTCTTATAAAGAATACAATTCCAAGAGCAATAAGAAGAGCCAATATAATTCCACCAATTATATAAGGAATAATACTCTTTTTCTTTTCTCTAATAATATTAATCTTATATTCCCCAGTAGTACCATCTTCAGCAGTAACCTTAATTTTAAAACTATTATTTCCAACATTTAACTTCTTAGTATCTATATCATCTATTTTACAATTAGCACCATTACACTTTGCATCAAACTCTACAAATAAAATATCATTATTAACATTAACATCATAACTACGTTTATCACTCTTAAAACCAATAGCAACATTATTACCATTAGAATCTTTAATTTTTAAAGATGATAAAGTAGTATCAGAAGAAGCCTCTTTCCTATTAATAAATATATTATATTTCTTTCTACTACCATTTTCAGCAGTAACAACTATTTCAAATCTATTTTCTCCAACTTGTAATTCCTTTTCACCAGCATTAGACACACTACAATTATCACCATCACAAACAGCACTAATAACAACCTTTTCTTTATCATAATCCACTTCAGCTTCATAACTAGTTACATTTGGAGAAAATTTAGGTTCAATCTCTACACCTTCAATATTCAACTCTTTTAAATTATTATTATCATTAGTCTTATAAATATTAATATCAATAGAAGTACTTCTCTCCCCATCTTGTAAAACCCAAATAGTAGTTTTTTGATTAGCAACATCTTTAACTTTAAATTCATACCCAGATACCAAAGTAACATAAGTATCATCACCACAATCACCAGAAGCATTATCAGAGTTAATATAATTTTTAGAAGAATCAGCTTTAAGACTAATCACAAAACTACCATTTTTATCATCTAAATTATCCTTAACATTTTTCCAACCATTAAAATATTTAACGTTCTTAACTTCCGTAGCGGTTAAAGCATTTGAATCATATTCAAAACCAGTATCAATTTTACTAACATTAGTTCCTTTAGCTACACATAACACAGGTAAATCAATTCTAATTGTATCTCCTGGTTCAACTGTAGTCTTATTACTTTTAATTCCCATTGCTACTGTTTTGGCATCAACATAATTAATCCCAAATAAACAAACAATACCAATAATAAAAGTAAAGAAAATTTTAACATACTTATTTTTCATAACTAACTCCTTATCCATATTCTAATAATATTCTATCATAAAATAAATAAAAAAGAAATACAAAGAAAAAAAGAACTATAATTTTTTTAGTTCTTCATTAAGTACCATATTAGTAACACCTGGATTAACCTTACCAGAAGTTTTCTTCATAATAAGTCCCATAATAAATCCATTAACATTTTTACCGGCTTTATAATCATCAATAACTTTAGGATTATCATTAAACACTTCATTAACAATTCTTCTTATCTCTTCCTTATCACTAATTTGAGTACCAATAGACTTAGCCACATCTAAAATATTCTTATTCTCATCTAAAGCCTTAGTAAAAATATCTTTAACCTGTTTATTAGATATCTTTCCATCACTCATCATCTTAATAATATCACTAAAGTCTTTACTACTAATATCAATATCACTAATAGTCATAAAATTCTTATTCAAATATCCAAGTAAAAATCCTACTATAATATTAGCAGTCTCTTTAGGATTAGAACCATAACTAACAATATTATCAAAATAATCAGATAGTTTCTTATCCTTAGTTAAAGTACTAGCATCAACATTACCAATACCATATTCATTTATATATTTTAACTTTCTCTCATATTCAAGAACAGGCATATTATTTTTAATATCATTAATAAATTCTTCTCTTAATCTAATAGGAGGAATATTAGGCTCAGTATAATACTTATAATCAATAGCATCACTTTTACCTCTCATAAAAACTGTCGTTTTATTAACTTCATCATATCTCCTAGTTTCCTGTTCAATAACTCCACCAGCTTCAAGTATTTCTGTTTGTCTTTTAATTTCAACTTCAATAACTTCTTTAACAGTAGAAAAAGAATTAATGTTCTTCATTTCTACTCTTGTACCGAGTTTATCATCATCTTCTTTCTTCATTGAAACATTAACATCTACTCTTATCTGGCCAAGATCCGCCCTTGCATCACTAACATCTAAATATAAAAATATATTTCTAAGTGTCTCTAAGTAGGCAATAGCTTCTTTCGAAGAACCAATACAAGGTTCAGTAACGGTCTCAAGAAGTGGGACTCCTGCCCTATTATAATCAATTAAGGAATAAGTACTCAAATGATCCATATTCGCCGTATCCTCTTCCAAATGCGTATCATGAATAGTAATTTTTTTCTCTACTCCATCAACATTAATCATAACATAACCATTGGTACCAATAGGATTACCAAATTGTGTAATCTGATATCCCTTCGGTAAATCTGGATAATAATAATTCTTTCTATCAAAAACAAGTTTTTCAGGTACTCTACAATTTAAAGCCAAAGCAACCATGATGCTCTTTTTAACAGCCTCTTTATTAACAACAGGAAGAATACCAGGATAACCAATATCTACTACAGACAAATTAGTATTAACTTCGCCTGTCCCATTTTTAGCACTACTAAAATTTTTACTATTACTCTTAAGTTCACAATGAACTTCAAGACCAATAACTGGAATATATTTACTCATATTTAGCCACCATACCTTTACAATCAAGCAAACTCTCTATCTTATTTGCCATATTAAGTACTAAGCTATCCTCTTTAGCCCTACCAGTAATATTAACACTAACTGGCATATCATTAACAAAGCCACTAGGAATAGATATACTAGGAAATCCCCCAAAATTACCAATAACAAGATGATTACCTAAAATCAAATATTCATCTGACAATTTATCACTAGCAGCATCAAACAAAGGAGCAATATTTCCACTAGTAGGCATAATAAGACCATCATACTTTTCAAATAGTTCGTTCATTCTATTAACAATAAGTCTTCTAACTCTACAAGCATTTAAAAATAACCTTTCTTGATTCTCTTTTTGAAGTACATAACTACCAATAACAAATCTTCTCTTAATAAGTTCAGAAAAACCACTAGTTCTAGTATTCATCATAATATCATTAACATTTTTACCATCAACTCTATTACCAAAAGGAATACCAGTTAAATTAGAATTATTCGAAGTAGCTTCAGCGCAAGAAATAACATTATAAACCGGATATATAGCTTCAAGCAATTCTTTATCAAAACTAACCTCTTCCACTATCATTCCAAGTTCCTTACATTTCTCAAGAACACTCTTAAAGTTACTAATAATTTCCTTGAGTTCATTATTACCATTATCTATTTCAATGGCTTCTTTAATATAAAATAATTTCTTACCACTAACATCATTATCAAGTTCAGAAGCATAAGAAACATCTTCATCTGGTAAACTAGTCATATCCTTATCATCATGACCTTTTACAACATCCATAACATAACTTACATCCTTAACACTTCTAGCAAATACCCCAACATGATCCAAACTAGAAGCAAAAGAAAATAAACCATATCTAGATATTCTACCATAAGTAGGCTTATATCCAACTACCCCACCATAAGCAGCAGGTTTTCTAATAGAATCACCAGTATCACTACCAATAGCAAAAGGAACAATGCCAAGAGCAACACTAGCAGCACTACCAGCAGAGCTCCCCCCTATCATTCTATCTTTATTCCAAGGATTTCTAACAATACCAGTATGACCAGTAGTACCAGTTCCACCCATAGCAAGTTCATCAAGAACAGTTTTTCCCATTAACACTGCCCCAGAATTTTTTAACTTTTTATATATAGTAGCATCATATAAAGGAATATAATCTTTAAGAATATTAGAAGAAGCTGTAGTAAGTATCCCCTTAGTAGAAATATTATCCTTAAGAGCATAAGGAATACCACTTAATATACTATTACTACAAACCTCATCTTTTTTATCCATAATAGTAACAAAAGAATTATATACATCTTGATATTTATAAGCTTTATTTACAGCTTCCTCAAATAATTTATCACTTGTTACTTTACCACTATCCAAACCATTTCTAATATCATCAATAAATTTTTCTGTCATTATTCCACCACCTTAGGAACCTTAACCCTGTTACCCTCATATTCTTTAACATTAATTTTCATATCATCAAAACAAATTTCATTATCATAAGAATCATCTCTTAAATAACTGTCATCAAGCTCTAAATCAAAAGGAAAAGTCATTGGACTAACATCATCAATGTCCTCTATTTTACCAATCAAATCCATTTGTTTCAATATAACATCAAACTCATTTTCCAAAGTCTTATACTCATCATCATTCATTTCAAACATAAGCTTTTTAGCATAAAGTTCTAAATTATCTCTTGTAATCATAAAGACCTCCTTCTAAATCATTAATATTATAGCAATTTTATAAAAGAAAAACAAGTAATATAATTAATTTATATTCAATAAATAGTAACTAACAAAAATACCAGAAAAATATATTTTTATCAGCAAAAAAGCCAATATTAGATAATAATTAAATCAATTTTGGTAATAATATTATCATCATATTTCAAATATAAAATAATTTATTATAATAAAAATAATTGTTGGAGGTAATAATGAAGTTAGGCGAAAAAATAAAATCACTTAGAAAAAGTAAAGGTGTTTCACAAGAAGAACTAGCAGCAATGTTAAAAATAAACAGAAATTATCTATCTAGAGTAGAAACAGGAAAATCTGAACCAACCGCTGGAATACTTAAACAAATAGCAATAATATTCAATATTGATTTAAACTCACTACTAGACATAAATAACGATAATCAAGATATTTCAGAAAAAGTAAAATATATTGTTAACAATTGCAAATATTTACACGAAAAAGATTTAGACTTCATAGTAAGAATAATAACTGTCATGAAAGAAGAATATGTAAAAGTTAACACAAAAACAAAATAGAATGATATTAATGATATTTATCATTCTTTTTTTATATAATTTAATATGAAAAATACAAATGAAAAACTATTAAAAGAAATAAATATTGATATCATTTTTTTCTTTTTAGCCGCTATTAAAGCAGGAGTATCATTCTATCTAATTAACGAAAAGAAAAAAAGTGCCTTAAACATAGAAAGTATTAATAATACTACCGCTAATAAAATATATTATTATAATAGAAGATTAAACCTTATTATAGCCATTTACTTTTTCCTAAATGCATACTATTCCTATCAAAACGCCACTACAGAAGAAGAAAAAAAGCAGGAAGGACTATTAACATTAGCAACCTTCTTTATATTAATAGGAGCAGCATTATATTTACCATTAGGTAATAGTAATTTAATTATAGAAAATTAGTATAAAATAATATTCATATAAACATAATATAATAGAAAGGAATGATTATATTATGTTACCAAAATATTATTTAAATGATTATTTCACTTTAATAGATTCCCCAATATTAAAAGAAAGAGAATTTATGAAAACAGATATTCGTGAAGAAAAAAAAGAATACATAATGGAAATAGATTTACCAGGATTAACCAAAGATGAAATAACAATAAATTATGAAAATGGATATATAACCATAAGAGCAATAAAAAATATCGAATTTAAAGCGGATAACTATATTAGAAGAGAAAGATTATATGGAGAAGTAAAAAGAAGTTTTTATATAGGAGAAAAAAAAGAAAGTGATATAAAAGCCAATTATCAAAATGGTATTCTAACAATATCATTTCCCAAAGAAGAACTTCCCCATAAAGAAAGTCAAAACATTATTATAAAATAATCATCAAAGAGGAATTAACCTCTTTTTCATTTACTTCTTAATTTAGAAATGATATAATCTATGTGAGGTGTGAAAATGAATATAAGTAATAAATGGATAGACTATGAATGCTTAAAAACCGGTAACGGAGAAAAATTAGAACGCTGGGGAAACATAATTCTTAATAGACCAGATCCACAAATAATATGGGAGAAAAAAGATGTTTGGAATAATTATGATGGATATTATCATCGTAGCAATGAAGGTGGCGGCTATTGGGAATACAAAAAAAAGTTACCAGAGTACTGGACAGTAAGATATAATAATTTAACATTCAAAGTATCCCCTACCAACTTCAAACATACAGGCATTTTTCCAGAACAAGCGGCAAATTGGGATTATATAGACTTCAAAGTAAAAGAATATTTAAAAGATCATGAAGAAATGCATATTCTAAATCTATTTGCTTACACTGGATGTGCCACTATGGCAGCAGCAAATGCTGGAGCTACAGAAGTAGTACATGTTGATGCATCAAAAAGTATCAATGAATGGGCAAAAGAAAATATGAAATTATGCCACTTAGAAGATAAAACAATAAGATTTATTGCCGATGATGCAATAAAATTCTTAGAAAGAGAAAAAAGAAGAGGACATACTTATCAAGGAATAATTATGGATCCACCAAGTTATGGTAGAGGGCCAAACAAAGAAGTCTGGAAATTCGAAAACGATTTTACAAAACTATTAGATAAAGTAAAAGACGTATTAGATAAAGATTATTCATTCCTACTAATAAGTAGTTACACAACCGGAATAAGTCATATATCATTAGAAAATATATTAAAATTAAAATTTCCTAATCAAAAAATAGAAACTGGTGAAAACTGTCTACCAATAACCGAAAATAATTTAATATTACCATGTGGTATCTATGGAAAAATTACCAAAAATTAATATAATATACGAAGATAACCATCTTTTAGTAGTAGAAAAACCAGTAAACATTCCAGTTCAAGAAGATTCAAGTAAAGACCTAGATATGATTACCATTTTAAAAAATTATCGCAAAATAAAAGAAAATAAACCAAACGAAGCATATATAGGCCTAGTACATAGATTAGACAGACCAGTAGGAGGCATAATGGTATTCACAAAAACATCCAAAGCAGCATCCAGACTAAGTAATCAAATAAGAGAAAACACCTTTCATAAAACCTATATAGCAGTAATAACAGGAACACTTCCAAATCAAGGTAAATTAGAAGATTATTTAATTAAAAATAATAAAACAAATATAAGTAATGTAACAACAAAAGAAAAAGGCAAATACTCAGCTTTAGAATATAAAGTACTTAAAACAAAAGACAACCTATCATTAATAGAAATAAATTTAATAACAGGTCGTCCACATCAAATAAGAGTACAATTTTCTAGTAGAAATCACCCGTTATTAGGAGATTCAAAATATGGAAAAAATCCTAATAATATAAATATAGCACTATTTGCCAAAAGTATAAGTTTTATCCATCCCACTACCAAAGAAAAACTAACATTTTCACTAGATATACCAAATAGATATCCATTTAATATTTTCAAATAAATATATAAATTACATATTTTTACCATAATTAAAATGTATAATTAAAGCGCAAAGGAGAGAAAAATGGAAGATATAACATTAAATTATTTAATAATATTCATATCAATATTAATAACTACATTGTCGCAAATATTCATATCACTAGCTTACAGCAAATACAAAAAAATATTAAACAATAAAGATTTGTCAGGATATGATGTGGCTAGAAAAATTCTAGATAGCAACAATTTAGATAATATTATGATTCTTGAAACAAGAGGAAATCTAACAGATCATTATGATCCACAAAGGAAAGTAATAAAATTATCTACAGATATATATCATGGTTCAAGTATTGCCGGTGCCGCCGTAGCAGCACATGAATGTGGACATGCTATTCAAGATAAGACGAAATATACACCTATGCGTATAAGAAGTGCCCTAGTACCATTTGTTAATATATGTACAAGAATAGGATATTTAGCCATCGTAATAGGAATAATATTCTCATATACACTAATAGAAGTAGGAATCGTATTACTATTAAGTATGCTAGTATTTCAATTAATAACACTACCCGTAGAATTCAATGCTTCGCATAGAGCAATAAAAGAATTAGAAAGACTTAATCTCATAGATGAAGAAGAAAAGAGCTCTGCTAAAAATATGCTCATCGCAGCGGCATTTACATACGTAGCTAGTGTACTTAGTACATTACTTGAAATACTAAGATACGCCCTAATATTTAATGATAGAGATCGTTAGGCTGCTATCATTTTTTCTTTTTTTATGGTAAAATAACTTTAAAGGAGGTACTATGCCAAATAATTCATATATAAAATTTATAAATTTTTTCAAAGAACACAAACTATATGATGAAGAAATCTTTACATATTTAAGAGAAAACTCTATAATGTTCGACTATCTAGATACAGATCAAAGACCATTAGTAGGAACATACTATACATTTGATAAACGTCAAAGGTTAAATAAAATAATATTATATGTTCCATTTATCAAAGATGAAATAACAATCGTTACAAATATTCATGAGTACACTCATGGATTACTAGCCTACAATAATCTTAATAAAAAATATACATTAAAAGATGATTGTGAAATATTACCAATGTTAATGGAAAAAATATATTTAAAAGAAAATCCTAGTCCTACACTAGAAAGATACATACAATATTTAGATACAAAGATACTTGAAAGTAAAAACAAAGAAGATTATAGATACAAAATAGCCTTAGACATACAATCTGAACTACTAAAATATTATAATGTCAATAATGACTTTGAAAAATTAAAAACGAAAAGTAAAAAACTCTATCGTAAATATAATGTCAAATAAAATCAAATCAATAATATTTATATTTACTATCTAAATATAAATGTGTTATTATTATTTTGGAGGAGTATAATGAAAAAAAGAGAAAGAAAAAATAACAATAAATTTAAAAATATATATTTAATAATATTTACCATAATAACATTAACATTTTTAGTGTTTCTAAAACTATGTAATATATTACCAACACTATATTTTATCATATCATTAGTATTAGTTATATTACTATATACAATAAACTTAATATTAATTAAAAAGAATAAAAAGATTGGTTACATCTTTTCTGCCCTATTTATAATAATATATCTTATAATAACCTACTATTTAGGAATAACATTAAATTTCTTTAATAGTTTTTCCAAAATTCATTATAGCGAAGAAACATATTTAGTTTTAACATTAAAAGAAAACAATTATAAAGATATAAAAGATATCGAAAATAAAGATTTAGGATATATAAAAAATGACTTAACAAACATAAACAAAGCAATCGAAAAATTAGATAAAAAAGTAAAAACAGAAAAAAAAGAATACACAGATTATACTAAATTATTTAATGACTTAGATAAAAAAACACTATCATCCATTTTAATAGAAGAAAATTATTATAATATAAAATCCGAAGAAGAAGATGTAAGTCAATACCAAATATTATACAAAATAACAATAAGAAGTGTCATAACAGAAAAAAATAAAACCGTTGATGTAACTAAAGACCCATTTACAATCTATATAAGTGGTATTGACGTATATGGTGATATAGCTACAGTATCTAGAAGTGACGTAAATATACTAGTAACAGTAAATCCAAAAACAAAACAAATATTATTAACATCAATACCAAGAGACTACTATGTTCAATTATCAGGAACAACTGGATATAAAGATAAATTAACACATGCTGGTAATTATGGAGTAAATATGTCTATTAGTACAATTGAAGAGTTACTAGACATTGATATAAACTATTATTTACGAGTTAACTTTACAACACTAGAAAAACTAATAGATAGTATAGATGGCGTAGATGTTTATTCCAAATATTCATTTACATCATATATAGATAATTACCAATTCTATAAAGGCTACAACCATATGAATGGTAAACAAGCTTTAGCTTTTTCTAGAGAAAGAAAAAGTCTTCCAGAAGGCGATAATGATCGTGGTAAAAACCAAGAAGCAGTAATAGAAGCCATTATAAGAAAAGTAACAAGTAAAGAATTAATATATAAATATTCAAAAATATTAAGTAGTGTAAAAGATTCATTCCAAACAAGTTTATCAGAAACAGATATAACTAAATTAATTCAAAAAGAATTAGAAAACCCTGGTGGATGGAATATAACTAGCACATCACTAACGGGAACAGGTAGTATGGATTATACATATTCATATAGCACACAAAAATTATATGTAACAATTCCAAATGAAGATAGTATAAAAGAAGCAAAAAAACTAATAGATGATGTAAACAATGGTATAACATTAGAGTCATCATATAATAACACAGTTGGAAATGTTAAATATCCAAACCAAATAAATCCTCAAACTACTAAAGAAGAAACAAAGAAAGATACAACTACAAGTACTAAAAAAGATGATAATAAAACAAAAGAAGACAGTACAAAAACAGAAAAAGACAACACTACAAAAGTAGAAGAAAAAGATAATCAAACATCAGGAACTGATAAAGATGAAACTACTTCCAAAGACAACAAAAAAGATGAAACTATAGATAAAAATAAAGATGAAAAAGATAACCAAACATCGGGAACTGATAAAGATGAAACTACTTCCAAAGATAATGAAAAAGATGAAACCGAAAAAGCAAATAATCCATAATTTGCTTTTTTTTATATACTATGGTAAAATTATTTTGGTGAGCAAAAATGAAAATAAATACTATTGAATTAATAATCTCTGCAGTACGTGAAAGCCAATACCCAACAGACAATAAAGAAGAATTTCTATTAGTAGGTAGAAGCAACGTTGGTAAAAGCAGTTTTATAAATACAATAATAAATAGAAAAAACTATGCCAGAACATCATCTACGCCAGGAAAAACCCAAACATTAAATTTCTATAAAATAAATGATTCCTTCTATTTAGTAGATGCCCCAGGTTATGGGTTCGCTAAAGTAAGAAACTCATTAAAAAAGAAATTTGGATTAATCATGGAAAGTTACTTAAAATCAAGAGAAAATCTAAAAATGGTATTTTTATTAGTGGACTTTAGACATAAACCGACAAGTGACGATATAATGATGTATGATTATTTAAAATACTACAATGTACCAGTAACAATCATTTGTACCAAAGTAGACAAAGTATCTAAAAATAACCATGCTAAAAACAAAAATATTATTCAAAAAGAATTAAACTTACCTGATGACAAAAATATAATTCTATTTTCATCAGTAACTAAAATAGGCAAAAACGAAGTATATGAAGAAATAGAAAAGCATTTAAGTTAGTTACCCTATTAAACATATTATCATAAACTAAAATGGAAGTGATTTATGATAATAAACCAAATAAATAATACTAATGATTATATAATAAAAATAATTAAAAACAATATAGATATATACAATCATAATGTTTTAGAAGAAATAACAAATAAAATAATAAATAAAATAAAAAAACAAAACAAATTAGAAAAACTAATTATTTTAGAGTTTTACCCAATAAAAAAATATGGTACTCTAATTATATTAAAAAATATAAAAACAATATTAAAAACAGAAAATGAAATAGAAGTAAAAATAATAATTCATACAGATTATCCAATATTATATAAAATAGATTACAACATTATAAAAGAATGTAATATAGACTATAAAAACATTTATTATTACAAAAACAATTTCTATCTTCAAATAAAAAATACTATTTCAGAAAAAGATTATTTATATCTTTTAGAACTATCAGAACTAACATACCAAAATACATTAAACATAATAAATTATGGATTAAAAATAAAACTATAGTATTTTTTTTTATTTTCTGTTATAATACTTTACAAAGAGGTGATATTACATGAAAGTACCTACAGTAGCAATCGTTGGAAGACCAAATGTTGGTAAATCAACAATATTTAACAAATTAGTCGGTAAAAAAATAGCTATAATTGAAGATACTCCTGGTGTAACAAGAGATAGAATATACGGTACAGTAAATTACAAAAACTACAAATTTCATTTAATAGATACTGGTGGAATCGATGTATCCGAAGAAGATTTCAATAATGAGATAATCATTCAAGCAAACATAGCCATTGAAGAAGCAGACATTATAGTTTTTGTAGTAAATGGATTAGAAGAATTAAATCAAAACGACTTTATAATAAGAGATATATTAATGAAATCAGGAAAAAAAGTTTTAGTAGCGGTAAATAAATTAGATAATCCAAAAAGAGAAGAAAATATATATAACTACTATGAACTAGGTTTTGAAGACGTGTTACCAATAAGTGGTGAACATTCTCTAGGATTATCAGATTTATTAGATAAAATAACAGAAAATTTTACTGAAAACAATATGGAAGAAGAAAAAGACGATCGAATAAAATTCTGTTTAATAGGAAGACCAAACGTTGGTAAAAGTAGTCTTGTAAATGCACTATTAAATGAAGAAAAAGTAATCGTATCCCCTATTGCTGGAACAACAAGAGATGCCATAGATACCGAGTTTACATATAATCAAAAAAAATATGTAGCCATAGATACAGCAGGGATCAGAAAAAGTGGCAAAATATTTGAAAGAATAGAAAAATACTCCGTATTAAGAAGTATGAAAGCTATAGAACGAAGTGATGTATGCCTACTAGTAATAAACGCTGAAGAAGGAATAATAGAACATGACAAACACATTGCCAGTTATGCACTTGAAGAAGGAAAACCAATCATAATAGTAGTAAATAAATGGGATACAGTAAATGATAAAAATGATATTAGTACATTTACAAAATTAGTACGTTCAGAATTCAAATTTTTATCTTTTGCCCCAATAACATTCGTATCAGCGCTAACCAAGAAAAGAATATTTACTATTATGCCAGAAATAGATAAAGTATATATAAATTCACAAAAAGAAATAAAGACTAGTACCCTAAATGATGTAATAAGAGATGCCGTATTATTAAAAGCGCCTCCATCATATAAAGGAAAAAGATTAAAAATATCCTTTGCTCAACAAACTGGTACTACCCCACCTAAATTTACACTATTCGTAAATAGTAACAAACTAATACACTTTTCATATGAAAGATATTTAGAAAACAAATTACGAGAAAATTTTGATTTAGAAGGGACACCAATCATATTAGAATATAAAAATAAAAATGATTAATTAACCTATTTAACCTTTTAACATATATTATGTTAGGAGGTTTTTTTAATGAATTTTTCAGATAATTTTTTTAAAAGAGTAGAAAAAAAGACTAACGTCGATAAAGAAACAATATTATCACTTGCAAATAAACTACAAGAAGGTAATATGAAAGATGAAAGTACTTTAAAAGAGGTAATAAATGACTTAGCAAAAATGACAGGAAGAGAGGTATCTAAGGAAAAAGAACAAAAAATAATTGACACCATTATGAATGATAACGTTCCAAATGACTTAGATAAATTTATTTAATGAAAAATATAACTATCGGTATAATAGCCAGGGAAGAAAAAATAAATAACACATCTTTTGAAGCAATTACTAAAAATAATTTAAAATATATCCATAACAAATGTAATTATATAGGTATATTAAATTATAACAATTCATACATCAACACCGAGATATTAGATTTATGTGATGGAATAATTTTTCAAGGAGGAAGTACAATATACCCATATCACTTCCAAATATTAGAATATGCCATAAAAAAACATATTCCAGTATTAGGAATATGTATGGGACATCAAATAATAGGATTATATAGTATAAATAGTACTACTGAAAAAGACTTAATAAAAATAAATAATCATTATAACATAAATAAAGAACATCTTATAAAAACAGAAAAAAACAGTACAATAAATAAATTACTAGGAGATACATACTCAGTAAACACAAGACATTTATATGCAGTAAAGAAAGTAAATAAACCATTCAAAATAACATCTATATCAGAGGATAACATAATTGAAAGTATAGAATATATTGATAATAATAACTTCATATTAGGAGTGCAATTCCATCCAGAAGACATGAATAACACCGAAAAAATATATAATTATTTTCTAAAAGAAATAATAAAAAGAAAAAATAAAAACTAATACAACTCATTTTAGCATATTTAAAATTACTTAACATAGTATTTAGTGATAAAAAGAAAAGAGGTATATAATGGAAAAAACAGAAGTTATAAAAAGTATAGGAAAAAGATCAGGAGGCGACATATATTTAGGAGTAGTTGGTGCAGTACGTACAGGAAAATCAACATTCATAAGAAAGTTTATGGAAAATTTAATAATACCTAATATAACCGATGAATATGAAAGAAAAAGATGCCTAGATGAACTACCACAAGCAGCAGCAGGAAAAACCATTATGACGACAGAACCAAAATTCATACCATCAACAGCCACTAAAATAGAAATAGAAGATTTTACAGCCAATATAAGAATGATAGATTGCGTTGGATACATAGTTCCATCTGCTAAAGGATATGAAGATGAAAACGGTCCTCGACTAGTAATGACACCATGGTATCAAGAACCAATCCCATTTATAGAAGCAGCAGAAATAGGAACAGAAAAAGTAATAAAAGATCATTCCACAATAGGTATTGTCGTAACAACAGATGGTTCCATAGGAGAAATACCAAGAAATGAATATCTAGATGCCGAAAAAACCGTTATTGAAGAATTAGAATCAATCGGAAAGCCATATATAGTTCTATTAAACAGTACCCATCCAATGCTACCAGATACCGAAAGATTAGCAGACAAATTAAAAGATGAATATAAAGTACCAGTATTACCAATAAATATCGAAACAATGCAAGAAAGAGATATGTATAATATTTTAAAAGCAGCCCTATATGAATTTCCAATAGAGCAAATAAAAGTAAATATGCCAGAATGGATAGCTATTTTAAAACCAGACCATTATCTAAAAAAAGAATATATAAATAGAATAAAAGAAGAAGTAATAGAAGTAAGAAAACTAAAAGATATAGATAAAATCAATAATAATTTTACTGAATCAGAATATATAGCAAAATCATATATATCAGAAGTTAATGCAGAAACAGGAGAAGTAACAATAAATTTAGAGGCTCCTCCAGGATTATATAGTGAAGTATTAAAAGATACTATCGGTATCTCCGTAAATACCAAAGCCGACCTATTATCATTATTTCAAGAACTAAATATCGCAAAAAAAGAATATGATCAAATAAAAACAGCCTTAAAGATGGTTAAACAAACTGGTTATGGTATAGCGGCTCCATCATTAGAAGATATGAAACTAGAGAAACCAGAAATAATAAAACAAGGTTCAAGATATGGTATCAAACTCAAAGCCAAAGCAGCATCCATACATATGATTAAAGTTGAAGTAGAAAGTACATTTGAACCAATAATAGGTAGCGAATTACAAAGTAAAGAATTAATTGATCATTTAACAAAAAACGATAATAATACCGATATATGGAAAAGTGAAATATTTGGTCGAAGTCTAGATGTAATAGTACAAGAAGGAATACAAGCCAAATTATCTATGATGCCAGATAATGTAAGATTTAAATTATGTCAAACATTAACAAAAATAATAAATAAAGGTTCATCAAATATGATAGCCATAGTATTATAAAAAGCCTAATAATAATTAGACTTTTTCTTTTACTCTATTGACAATCTTATTACTATTAATTCTATCATTAACTGCCTGTCTAAGTAATATATATAAAAGAGAACATAAAGGAGTTGCTATAAGCATACCAAGTATACCACCAACACTAGCCCCAATAGTAACAGATAAAAGTACCCAAATACCCGGAAGACCAACAGACTTACCAACAACTTTAGGATAAATCAAATTTCCTTCAATTTGTTGAAGTACTAAGATAAACACAACAAATATAATAGCTTTAATAGGACTAATCATCAAAATAAGAAATGCCCCTAGGAAAGTACCAATAAATGCTCCAAATACAGGTATCAAAGCAGTAAACCCAAGTAACACCGCTATAGTAGTAGCATATGGAAGTCTAAGTATCAACATACCAAGAAAACATAAACTACCAAAAATCAAAGCCTCAAGACATTGTCCAGTAACAAAATTAGAAAAAGTAGTATTAGCCATTGAAGCATATTTATTAATTCTATTTACCGTTCTAGGTTTCAAATAAGCACTCATAAGCTTATTAAATTGTCTCTTTAATGTTTCTTTCTGTGCAATAATATAAATAGCAAAAACAATAGCAATAACAGCCTTACTAATAATGGCAATAAGTGAAGTAGCAACCTCAGTAGTAACAGTAATAACATCTTTTGAATTACCTTTAATATAATCAGTAATAACCTTACCAAAATTATCCAAATAATCAGACACCTTCTTAATAGTGGTCTCCTCTAAATTAAATTTATTCATAATATTAATAATATCTTCTTTATAAGTAGGTAAACTATCAGTAAATAAAGAAACCGAATTTTTAAGTTGAGGGATCAACAAATTCATAATAAACACTATAATAAAAATAACTAATACAACACTAATAGTAATACTAAGAGGTCTCTTAATTTTAAGCCATGTCTTCTTCTTCACTTTACCAAATAACTTACGTTCAATAAAATTAACTAAAACATTAAGAACAAAAGCCACTATAACTCCAAAAATAAATGGCGAAAAAATATTAATAATATAACCTAATATAGATAATATCTTTTCAAAATTAACAAGTACAAAAATAATTAACGCAATATATGTAATAATTAAAATAATATTTTTTTTAATATCTCTTTTCATAAAACACCTCTCAAATCACAATGTATTATAACATAAAGAATTAAAACTTACAATAATATTATTAACCAATCCACAAAAGTTATACAAATAGTTAACTTTATAAAAATAATTATCATATTTTCCCTAAAAGTATTGATTTTATTGAGATTATATGATATCTTTATGTAGTAAGCATAGTATATAAACATAATGCTTAATTAATAAAAAACGGAGGTAATTAAAAATGACAAAAGCTGAATTAGTAGAATTTATTGCTGAACAAGCAGATTTAACAAAAGCTGATGCTGGAAGAGCATTAGAAGCTGTAATGGAAGGAATAACTAGTGGATTAAAAAAATCTGGTAAAGTAACATTAGTAGGATTTGGAACATTCACTGCTAAAAAAAGAGATGCAAGAACTGGTAGAAATCCTCAAACTGGTGAAACAGTTAAAATCGAAGCTAGAGTTGTTCCTGGATTCAAAGCTGGAAGCAAATTAAAAGACGCTTTAAACTAATATAAAAAATAAAGACTTCAGTAACTGAAGTCTTTTTTATTTTTATCTAATATCTCTTGACATAGATACAACTTTACCAAGTATCATATTATCAGAAAAAACATTAACAACAATAGTTTGATATTTAGGATTAATAGCCTGCAAAATAATAGCTTTACCACTCTTATATAATCTTCTAGCGGATAAAACATTTCCTTTAACAGCTATAATAATATCATCGCCATTATCATAATGATCATTTTTTTTAAAGAATAGTCTATCACCTTTCAAATATGTTGGAGCCATCGAATCATCTAATAATTTAATAGATAATTCACATCCCTTACTCATAGATTCATAAGAAGCATTCTTATAAGCATTAATAATTTTTTCTCCTCTAGAAGTAATATTCTTACTACCATTCATAGTATTAACACAATTTTTAATAAACTTCTTTTCAAACAACTCCTTCTCATTCTTAGTCATTGGAATATCATCAAAAGTTCCAATATCAATATTAAAAATATTAGCAATATCAAAAAATACATCATACGGAATATTAAGTACACCAGTCTCATATTTGTGTAGAGTTTGTCTATTCTTTTTATAATTTAAAGCCCTTGCCAAATCCTCCAAAGAATAATTAAATTTTTCCCTATATTCCTTAATAATATTACAAACAAATGGTTTTAAATCATCACTAATAAGTTCATCTTTTCTTGTTCTCATAATTACACCTACTTACCTCTCCTATTAACTAGCAAATACACAATAACTAAACCAACCATACCAATTATAACTTTAATTAAATATCTAATAATAATCATTCCAAATATAATAAGAAAATCATACTCACCAAGATAAGCAACACATATAAATATAATACTCTCAATAAATTGAATAATTAATATAGAACCAATATTACTAAGTAATAATTTATTTTTACTCCTCCTAATATAATAATATACCTCACCATTAAGATATAACATAAATCCAATTGATAGAAGACCACTAATAAAACATCTTAAATTAATTAACCCATATCCAAATAAACTATTAAAACAATTATTAGTCATAATATTATAATCACTAGAAGTAACTAAACTACCAAGACAAATAATAATCATTACCATCACATATGGAACCACATAATAACTAATAATTTTTTTTATCTCATCAAGTCCAAACCTCTGAATAATAATATTATTAGCGGTAAATATCCCCATAATTAATGGAAGGCCATAATTAACAGGAAATAAAGTAAAATCATAAAGTTTAAACATAACTACACCAAGTAATGCCGCCATAAATCCAATATATAAAAACAATCCATCCTTTTTTCCAAACTTATAAAATAATACCAATATAAAATATACAAATATTATTTCAATCAACATATATAAAAGATTCATTTCTTCACCTTCCTTATCATAAATAATTTATCCACAATAAGAAAATAACTAACAACTATTAAACATTTAAGCAAATAATTACTTATTGCAATTTTCATAGCTACATCAAATCTAATAATAATAGCATAACTAAAATAAATAAATATAAATACATCTATAAAAGTAATACCAACTAATACTAATATCATTCTAAGTGTTCTTTTTTCTTTTACTTGTAATAATTCATTAAAAGCATAATTACATAAAAATAAAGTAATAGTTAGTGATATTGGATAAATAATAACTATCGCCAAATTATCAAGTATCAATCCTTGATACATAGCGGACATCTTATCATATAAAGAAGGAATCATAAAAGCATTAATCATCAAAAGACAAGCACAAATAAGTGTACTAACAATCATTACCACTATAACTTTTTTAGCATCATCATTACCATATCTATGAATAAAATAATAAAGTATCATAATAAGACTACTACTAAATATAATTCCAAGATTAACATCAATACCAAGTAAATGTACAATTTTAAAAGACATTACAAATGATATAATAGAATAAACAATAGCTAATAAATAAAATTCATTCTTACCAAAATACCTATGCACAAAATAAATAATACCCATACAAATAGCCATAAGTAGCACAAAAATCAAAATATCCATATAACACCTTCTTATCCAAATAAATTATAACATAAATTTATTTAAGATACAATATTAAATAAATACATTGTAAACTAAAGCTTAATATTAGCAGTTCACATTATCATTGTTCACTGTTAGTTAAAGACATAAGTCTTTAACTAAATTTTTAAAGCCTTATAAATAAGTCTTTAAAAAAAAAACATAAAAAAAGAAACTATGTTTTTGTTTCTTTTTTCTGCTTAATCATATCATAAAAAGCCTCTAATCTAGTATCAATACCAACTTCATTATCCTCGGCATCAAAACTAAAATACAATATAGGTATTTTATATTCATTGGAAATAATTGGTAAAATATTCATAGCACTAATTTCAGGAGTACATCCAAAACTCTTTAAATGGAGAATTCCATCAAAACCATTCATAGCATAACAATAACTTTTTACAACACTTCCTGAAGCATCAGCTCCTAAATGATACCTAATATATTTCTTTCCACTTTTTATCATTTTATGAAGTTTAAACCTTTTAGTAATAAGTAAATAAGTAAGATCCGTATCACGATATACCTCTATTCCCATTTTAATAAGCTTTCTTTCCGTATTATAAGAAGTATTAGCATCAATAAGAGAATATAATTCACCCAGAATAGCCACCTTAAAATGATTAGTCTCTTTATTAATAGAAATATTTTTAAACTTTCTTTTATATTTAAAATATAAATAAATATTCTTAAAAATACCATTATTTTTAAAACTATCAAAGTATTCCTTTTCAAGTTCCTCAAAACTACCCTTATCAATCTCAAAACCCATATTAAGTCTAATATATCTCTCAATTTTATCAATAAAAACAATCATAAGTAAAGTATTAAATAAATAATAAAAACATTTAAAAGGATTAATTTTATTATTCATCATTTTACAAAATTTATATCCCTTTCTTAAAGAAATATGATTATCTTCTATCATGTTATAAAACTCAAAATCATATCCCAAATCCCTCAATATTTTTTCCTCTAGTTCACCAAAATAACCATATCTGCATCCTCCTCCACCTTGAATAAGAACATTTGCTCCCTTTTCAAGTGATTCAATATAATTACCTAAATTATATTTAAATGGTACACAAACAAAATCAGGAGAATATTTAGCACCAAGTTCTATAGTTTTTTTAGTAGTATCAGGAGGTACAATGACTTTACATTTTGTAGCATTAGATAAAAAATATTCAAAAGCAATATAATAATTACCAAGATGTGGAAAAGAAATTATCCTATTCATTAATTTTCCTCGCTTTCAATATATCAACAAAGCTTTCCAATCTAGTATACAACCCTGATGTAGCGGTACTTTCATCTAATATAATATTAATCGAAGGAACTCCATCTAGTTTACGTATAGCAAGTTCATTTACCAATGAATCAGGGCCACAAGGAAAAGAAGATAAAAATATAACACCATCAATAGCATTCTTATAATTAAATAAACTACCAATATTCTCTTTAGAATAAATCCAATACAAAGTTTTAGAAAAATCATCAGCATAACAAATAGATTCTTTTCTATCCATTCTATCAGAATATAAAATATCTATTCCTTCATTAGTCAAATAATTAATAATATCACTACCCAGAAACGCATCATAAATAATATAAGGATGTGATACCACAAGAATTTTTAAATTATCAGATTTAAGTTTATTAATTTGCCTATTACATAAATCTTTAATATACTTTCTTTGTTTCTTCTTACCAATAAAGTAACTATAAATAACTCTAAAAATATTTTTATTAAATTTTAATCCCATTAATAAAAATTCCGTAAATTCAAATCTAAATTTTAAATAATCAATATTATAGTTAATAATTTTAATAGTAGGAAAAAGATTATGTACAACATCATATATACCATTAAACCTCATACATACCCTTTTCTTTTTACCATAATTACATATTCTCGGAACCAATATATAATCACACTTATTTTCTAAATATTTAACATGTCCCAAATAAATCTTAAAAGGAAGACAGCTCTCATCAACAGCCAATTTTTTACCATCTTCAATAATACTTCTGTTACTAGGGGCACTAAGTAAAACGGTGCAACCAATCCCCTCAAAAAAGTTCTTAAATAAAATATAATCTCTATAATACAAAAAACCTCTAGGTATTCCTATTTTTATCTTCATAACTAATGGCCTCCATGTAATAATATGAAGATAAATAAAAAAAAGAACTAGTTTTCATCTCCTAGTTCATCCTCATCAACTATAGTTAAATCAGAATAATCATCATCGATAATATCAGCTTCTGCATTTTCATTATAATCATCTTCATAATTATCTTCTTCTGATAAATCATTGTTATCATTATCTTCCTCTTCAACATCAGCTTCCGCATCGCTGTCACCATAAATATCATTCATATCAATTTTAACAGAATGATTAGCTCTCAAATCCCAATTACCATCACTAAGTAATATAAAATCCTTAGAAGTAGTTAACGATTCAAAAAAATCAGCAATTCTTTCTTGATATTCATTGTCATCAAGACCAAGTAATCTACAAACCTCCCTAAAAAGATCTGCGGTATTCATAGTCTTCTTGTTTTCCTTTAAATACATTTCTGCAATCTTAGCATAAGAAAGCAATTCTAGTTCCTCTTTCGATAATTTATTTAACATAATATATACCTCCTACATTTCCTCTCTAAGTATTAACCCTAACATATTTGCCGCATTATTTATAACAATCTTAATAGCTGCAAGTAAAGCTATTCTTTCACTAGTATAAATATCATCATCAGTAACAATTTTTTCAGCAGCATAATAACTATGAAATAAACTAGCCAATTCATATAAATAATTAGCAACTAAATGTGGATATCCATTTCTAGCAGCACTAATTATAACATCCTCAAATTCCAATAACTTATTCATGATAGTATATGCAAGTTCATTATTCATAGTACTAAACTTATTTATCTTTTCAATATTTCTATTTTTCAAAATAGAACTAATTCTAGCATTAGCATATTCAATATAATAAATAGGATTCTCATTACTCTTCTTAACTGCCAAATCCAAATCAAAATCCATCTGAGTATCTAAACTCTTCGATACAAAGAAATACCTAGCAGCATTAACACCAACATCATCAATAAGTTCATTTAAGGTAATAGTTTTACCAGTTCTTTTACTAAGTTTAACCTCTTCACCATCTCTAAGTAATCTAACCATTTGAAGTATTCTAACATCAAGTCTATTAGAATCATATCCCATTATTTCTAAAGCAGACTTAAGTCTATTAATATATCCATGATGATCACTACCAAGAACATCAATAAGTCTATCAAATTTTCTTTCAAATTTATCACCATGATACGCTATATCAGGAAGAAAATAAGTATAGTTACCATCACTCTTTACAAGTACTCTATCCTTCTCATCACATATATCAGTAGTTCTAAGCCATAAAGCATCTTCATTTATATAACATTTACCACTTCTTTGAAGTTTACTCAAAGTATTATCAACTAATCCCCTATCATATAAAGATTGTTCACTAGTAAAAACATCAAAATTAACTCTAAATCTATCCAAATCCTTTTTTATTCCATCAAGAAGAATATCCAATCCCTCTTTTCTAAAAAACGCCGTATCCTCATTTAATTTAGAATCACCATAAATATTATAAATATTTTCAGCAATATTAATAATCTCATTACCATGATAACCATTCTCTGGTATCTCACAATCAAGTCCACATTTTTCTTTATATCTTTCCTTAATAGATATACCAAGATTATTCATTTGATTACCAGCATCATTAATATAATATTCTCTTATAACATCATAACCAGCCCAAGACATAATATTAGACAAAGAATCCCCATACACAGCTCCTCTACCATGTCCAATATGTAAAGTACCAGTAGGATTAGCGGATACATATTCAATATTTATTCTTTCATCATTGCCATAATTACTCTTACCATAATTTTTACCACTATCAAGTATAGTATTAATATTACTAAGTAAATAATTCTTACTTAAATAAATATTAATAAAACCAGGATTAGCTACTTCTACCCTATCAATGATATCATCATCAATTTTATTTGCAATTTCACCAGCAATATCCATAGGTTTAGATTTAAGTTCTTTTGTAAGTAAAAAAGCAATATTACAAGAATAATCACCATTCTTTTTATCTTTAGGAATATCAATGATTATTCTAGATAAATCAACATCAATAGGCAAACTCTTTTTTATAATACACTGTAATTTATTTTTTATACTCATAATACATCACTCATTTCCAATTTATATTCATAAATACAATTAGTCTCACTTATTAAATACTTAATATAAATAATATCATCATCAATTTTTAAATCAATAACATCAATATCAATATCAACATCACAATTATTTTCTTTAATCAAATAATTACTTATACTATTTTTTTTGTTCTTATCAAAAATAAAAGTATTAATAAAATCAGCACCATCTCTAATAAGCATAACATTATCATCATTGATTTTAATATTAAACCTAACATCATTATCAACATAAGTAACTTTATTCTTATTTTTAATACCTTTACATTCAAAATTAACAATTTCATTTTCACTAATATTCTTCAGATAACCTTTAATTAAAATTCTAATAAATATCACATCCAAACATTTCACATGAAATCATATCATATCTTTAAAAAAAATACAACATATTTTTATCATTTTTTAGCATAATAATAAATGCTATAATAAAAGATAAAAAAATGAGGGATATAAATGAAGAAAAAAACAAAAAAAATACTAAAAATAACATTATTACCACTCCTAATAATAGTACTAGGAAATATTATATTCTACGTATATTGTTTTCTTACACCAAAACTAGAAATAAACAAGTCCCAATCATATTACCTATATGATAATAATAGTAAACTAGTGTTTGGAGATAACGATTGGATACCACTAGATAAAATAAGTGATGATTTAATAAATGCCACAATTTCTACCGAAGATAAATACTTTTATAAACATATCGGTTTTGACTATTTAAGAATAGGAAAAGCCGCTATTACAAATATCATAAATAGAAATAAAAGCGAAGGTGCTTCAACAATTACTCAACAGTATGCCAGAAATCTATTCTTAAACTTTGATAAAACATGGAAAAGAAAAATAGATGAAGCCATTTTAGCAGGAGAATTAGAAGTACATTATACAAAAAAAGAAATATTAGAAGGTTACCTAAACACAATAAATTATGGCGGTGTTTACGGTATAGAATCAGCATCAAAATATTATTTTGATAAATCAGCCAGTAACTTATCATTAGCCGAAGCAGCCTTATTAGCAGGAATACCAAAATCCCCAAATAACTATTCTCCAATAAAAAACTATTCAAAAGCAAAGGAAAGACAAAAAATAGTATTAACAATGATGAAAAAAAATAAAGTAATAAGTGAAGAAGAATATCAAAAGGCATTAAACGAAAATATAACCATTGTAGGCAAAAGTAAAGAATCAAACATAGCTAGTGTAAACTATTTTAAAGATTCAGTACTCGAAGAATTAAAATCATTAAAACAAATACCATCTAATATTATTGAAACAGGAGGATTAAAAATCTATACTACTTTAGATTCAGAAGCACAAGAAAATCTAGAAAATTCAGTTCAAAAATATATAAATAATGAACAAGAGTTAGAAACATCAGCTATAATGATGAATCCAGATACCGGAGGAATTATGGCATTAATTGGTGGTAATAACTATAATAAAAGTCAATACAATAGAGCAACGAATTCAAAAAGACAAATAGGTTCAACTATGAAACCAATATTATATTATACAGCTTTAGAAAGCGGGTTTACACCATCTTCCTCATTTACCAGTGAAAAAACAACATTTACCTTCTCAGAAGGAAAAACATATAGTCCAAAAAATTATAACGACAAATATGCAGAAGGCCCCATATCTATGGCAGCAGCAATATCATACTCAGATAATATATATGCCGTAAAAACGCATCTCTTTCTAGGAGAAGATATGTTAATAAATACAGCAAAAAGAATAGGCATCACAAGTAAATTAACTCCCATACCATCACTAGCATTAGGAACAGAAGAGATGAGCCTTATGGAAATAACAGCGGCATATTCATCCTTTGCCAATCAAGGTTACAAAATAAATCCACATTTTATAAAAAAAGTCGAAGATTCAAAAGGAAACACCCTATATGAAAATAAAGAAGAAAAAATAGAAGTATTAAATTCAAGTCTAACATATATATTAAATGAAATGTTAACCTATACATATAATAAAAATTTCATTGATTATAATTATCCAACACTAATATCATTATTACCAAATATAACACATAAATATGCAATAAAATCAGGCACAACAGATACAGATTTACTTATCATGGGATATAATAAAAATGCTGTACTAGGTGTATGGACAGGATATGACGATAACAAAAAAATAGATTCAACTAAATATTCTTACCACAAAAACATATGGATAGATACCATGGAATCATACTTTAAAAATCACGAAGCACAATGGTATGATATACCAGACAACGTCGTAGGAGTATTAGTTAATCCAATTACTGGCACACTTATAGATGATAATGCAGAAAAAAAAGAAATGTTTTTTTATATCAAAGGAACTGAACCGACCACTAATAACGAAACAAAAGATTTAGAAGCCGTATTTAAAGAAGAACAAAAAAGTAAACTAGAAGAATAAATAATTGAAATACTAAAATTAATATGATAAAAGATTCTTATTATTAAAGACAGCTATAATTATCTAAAAGGAAATAATAAAGCCATAAAAAAGACGATTTTGATATTAATATCTAATCGTCTTTTAGTATTAATTACAAGTATATCCTTTACTTTCAAAACTAGCTCTAGTACTATTGATATCATCTTTAGTAGCAGTAATTCCCTTACCATTCAAATTATAAAATGTTAATTCTATTTTATTACTGCTTCTATCAACAACTGTATCCCACCCATATTTTGTCGTTGAAAATTCAAGATGACTTTCTGTGCAAGAACCAGCATCTAAACAGTCTAGAGAATTTAAATCGTCAATAAATTCTTTATATTTTTCATCAGTAATTGTATTTTTAAACTCTAAAATCATTTTATTATATTGTTTTAATTGGTATGTATATTGAGAACTTTTATAATTAAAAATAAAATCTGAATATGTTGTGATGGTAAAATCATCACCTTTAGATACATACGAACAACTAAAGTCAACATCTGATGAATTATATTCAGAAGATCCTGTAGTATTTTTACCACTTTTACTCTTACCACCAAATATAAACAATATTATAATTACTGCGACAACACCAATAATAATTAATATTTTTTTGTTATTTTTGTTATTAGTGTTTAAATCATTGCTAGTATAATTTGTATTTGCATCGTTATTAGGTATTTGACTAGACATATTAAAATTATCTTGTTGATTATAATTTAAATCATTATTATTCATTATATCCTCCTTATATAAACATTATACCACACAACAAAATATAATTGTACAATATTATAAAAAGTTTACAAAAAAATCACAATAATATTGTAAAATCATATTTTTTTTTGTATAATATAAATAAATAGTAAAGGTACTATTTAATCAAAAAATTTAGGAGGTATATTTATGGACAAGTTTCAAAAATACAAAAATGACATAGTCAGTGGATTAAATGTTGCAATTATATTAGCTGCAATTAGTTTAATTGGAAATTTTTTTGTTGATGTAAGATTTTCAAATTTGAACTTAAAAACATTATTAGCATATGTTATAGTTATAAGTGTTTCTTTAGGTTTATTATTTTGGGCTAGAGAATGTGCTAAAAAAGAAAAATTACTTGGTGGAATATTAACATTAATTGTTGGTATTATTATGTTCTTTGCGGGTGGCTTAATTGATGAAATACTTGGAGCAGTATTTATTGTAATGGCGATAGCATATTTTATTGCATTTAGTAAATACAAAAAGTAAAGATACTTAAAAAAACATAAAAAATATTAAACTTTGTCAACACGCTGAAAAACAACTTCACATTGAAGTTGTTTTAATTACAATTAGTAATAAAAATAAATCTATCTTTACCACTATAATCTTTATCAACAATTATATTAACATTTTCCATATATTTATTAACAATACCAACAATACTATCAGCCTGTAAATATCCAATTTCAAAAGCAATAAAAAATTTATCATTTAAATACTCTTTACATTCACTAAGTATTTTATCATAAAAATACAATCCATCCATATCAGCATATAAAGCCAAATGAGGTTCATTATCATAAACAATATCCATAATCTCTTCATCATGACAAATATATGGTGGATTACTAATAATAACATCATACTTACCATTAACATTAGAAAAAACATCACTAACAATAAAATTAACATCAGTATTATTAATAACATTATTCTCTTTAGCAACATCAAGTGCATCATTAGATATATCAACAGCAGTAACCATACTATTAACTAATTTATTAAGTGCAATAGCAATACATCCACTACCAGTACCAATATCTAAAATAGATACCCTATCTTCAAAAAAATTATTAATATAATTAACAGATTTTTCAACTAATAACTCAGTCTCAAATCTAGGAATAAGCGTATTACTATTAACCTTAAATTCATAACCATAAAAACAAGCATTTCCAATAATATATTGAACAGCTTCACCTTTAAGTAATCTATTAGTATAATCACTTAACTTATCTAATAAATCATTACTTTTAAGATAATTATATAAGTAATCAAAAGAATTAGCATCAAGTCCACGACTTTCTAATTCTTTCTTAATTTTATCAACATTAAACACTAGCTTCTAGCTTCTTTCTTTGGTCTTCATTAATTAAAGCTTCAATCAAATCTTCCATATCTCCATCCATAACTCTATCTAAGTTCATTGAAGTATACCCAATTCTATGATCAGTAATTCTATTTTGTGGATAATTATAAGTTCTTATCTTCTCACTCCTATCCCCAGTACCAATCTTAACTTTTCTTTCAGCAGCTTCTTTTTCTTCCTGCTCTCTAAGTTTCATATCATAAAGTCTAGTTTTAAGTATTTTAAAAGCAAGTTCCTTATTCTTAATCTGGCTTCTTTCAGTTTGCGAATAAACAATAATACCAGTAGGAATATGTGTTAGTCTAACTGCACTATCTGTAGTATTAACTCCTTGACCACCACAACCACTACTTCTTGTTATATCAATTCTAACCTCAGACTCATCAAGCTCAAAATCAAATTCTTCAGCCTCTGGCATAACAAGTACCGTAGCAGTACTAGTATGGACTCTACCCTGACTTTCAGTAGCAGGAACTCTTTGTACTCTATGTGCTCCACTTTCATATTTAAGTTTAGAATATACTCCATCACCCTTAATCATAAATTCAATTTGTGCAAATCCCCCAGCAGTACCTTCAACCTGATTAAGTACTTCAATTTTCCAACCTTCTCGCGAAGCGTATCTAGAATACATATCAAATAAATCACCAGCAAAAATATTTGCTTCATCTCCTCCAGCGGCCCCTCTAATTTCCACAATAACATTCTTATCATCATTAGGATCGTGTGGAATAAGCAATACTTCAAGTTCACTTTCTAACTTATCTTTCTTTTCTTCAGCACTAGATAACTCTTCTTTAGCAAACTCAGCCATATCCTTATCTTTTAATAGTTCTTTCGCTTCTTCAATATCATCTAATACCTTTTTATATTCTTTATATACCTCAACAGTTTTTTCAAGCCCAGTTCTTTCCTTAGAAAGTAATGTCATTTTCTTAATATCAGATATAATTTCAGGATTAGCAAGTTCTTCTCCAATTTCATTATATCTTTTTAATGTAGCCTCTAGTCTATCTATCATAGATTATCCCTCATTTCTTTAAATATTATAACATCGAACTAAAAAAAAGTAAATTAATTACTAATAATATAAACTTTTTATAACAATTTAATCAATTAATATTGACAATACCAATAAAATATACTACAATTTAGTCATATTTAATTAAACAACGACTAATACCAAGTAATTATTTTATTTCCTTTATAGAGAGTTAATGGTTGGTGTAAATTAACAAAATAAAATAATGAAATTACATATTAAGAGTTTAATCGGTAAATACCGTTATCATATTAAGGCAATAACTATATTGTAAATAAAGGTGGTACCACGACAAGTTCGTCCTTTTGGTATCATCTTTTTTTATATAAAGAAGGAGAGGATAAAAAATGAAATTATATGAAGACCTAATGTGGAGAGGACTAATAAAAGATGTAGCAGGAGAAGATTTAAAAGAAAAATTAAATGGAGAACCAATAACATTCTACTGGGGAACAGATCCAACAGCAGATTCATTACATATTGGTCATTATTCAGCACTATGCACAGCAAAAAGATTAGCTAACGCTGGACATCATCCAATACTATTATGTGGAGGAGCAACAGGTAGAATTGGAGATCCTAGACCAACAAGTGAAAGAGAAATAATTTCAAATGAGGCAGTAAATAAAAATATTATCTCAATAAAAAAACAAATAGACATATTATTTAATGGAAAAGCAGAAATAGTAGATAACTATGACTGGACAAAAGATTATACATATCTAGAATTTCTAAGAGATATAGGAAAATATATTAATGTTAACTACATGATAAATAAAGACATCATTGCCAGAAGATTAGAAAGTGGAATTACTTATGCAGAATTTTCTTATACATTACTACAAGGTTACGATTTTATGCATCTATATCAAGAAAAAAATTGCATTATGCAAGTAGAAGGATCAGATCAATGGGGAAATATAACTACTGGTATTGAACTAATAAGAAAAAAATTAGGTAAAGAAGCATATGGATTTACTATGCCACTAATACTAGACGTTAATGGCAATAAATTTGGTAAAAGTGAAGGTAATGCACTATGGTTAGATAAAGATAAAACATCGCCTTATGAAATATACCAATACCTAATAAATACTGATGACTCAAAAGTATTTGAATATCTAAAAGTATTCACATTCTTAACAAAAAAAGAAATAGAAGATATAATGGATAAACAAAACAAAAACCCAGAAACAAGAATAGCGCAAAAAACATTAGCATATGAAGTAGTAAAAGACATTCATGGTAAGGATGAAGCAGACCATGCCATAAAAATATCAGAAGTACTATTCACAGGAAATATAAAAGAATTAACAGATAAAGAAATAGAAATAGTCTTCAAAAAAATGCCTGCATTCGAATCAAACAATGATACATTAATAAATATATTAGTAAATAATAATATTGCCACATCAAGAAGAGAAGCCAGAGAGTTTCTATCAAATAATGCTATTACACTAGATGGTGATATAGTTAATGATGAATCAAAAGAAATAACTAATACACAAAAATATCATATAATAAGAAAAGGTAAGAAAAAATATTATCTAATAAAAATGAACCAAGACTAAATATAAGCCTTAGTTCTTTTTATTTTAGATAATATATTAAGTTTCTTTTTTACAGTTTTATTATTAGGATTATATACAGTAACAATTTCCTTCTCAGGAATATCAAAATATTTCCTAATATCAATAGTAGTAAAATCATATAAATAATCATATAATGTTACTTTATTACCATTAAACATTAATTGCGCAGTATAATCCATATTCAAAGAAATAGAATCATTATTCATAGTAACAATTGTTGCCAAACCACTAAAGTCATTTCCGTAATCATTGACGTCAATATTAGTTTTAACATTAAAATCATGAATACACTTTGACAAATAAAGCATATTAACATTGATATTAACCAACAAAGCTCCTGCCAAAAATGAAGAAAACGATACTTCTTTATTCTCATTAAACTCCATATTCTTAATTTTTTCACCTCGCAATATACAATTATATAGTAAAAGATTATAAAAGTCAAAAGAATATTTCAAAATATCAAAATATTTGTTATAATATATGCAAAAGGAGGATATTATGAACCATGTATTAGACGACTATATTTTTAATAATTACGTCGTAATAGGCGTATCAGCAGGTCCAGATTCCATGTGCTTATTAGATTTACTACAAAAGAAAACAACAAAAATAGTAGTATGTCATATAAATCACAACGTAAGAAAAGAAAGTATAGAAGAAGAAGAATATATTACCAAATATTGTCAAGATAAAAATATTATACTAGAGAAAACAACTATAAATAACTATCAAGAAAATAATTTTGAAAACGAAGCCAGAAAAAAAAGATATATGTTCTATGAAGAAATATTAAAAAAATACAATTCTAAGACACTACTACTAGCACATCATGGAGATGATCTAATTGAAACCATACTAATGAAAATATCCAGAGGATCAAATTTAGAGGGCTACGCAGGAATAAAAGAAATATCAAACGTTAAAAATTATCAAATAATAAGACCATTACTAAAATATACTAAAGAAGATATAATAAACTATAATAAATCTAACAACATTAAATACTACAACGATAGTTCTAATCAAAGCACCAATTATACAAGAAATAGATATCGTCTAAATATTTTACCACTTCTAAAAAAAGAAGATAAAAATATACATAAAAAATATTTAAAATACTCCAAAACATTAATAGAATATGATGACTATATCAAAAGAGAAGTAAAAAGAAACATAAATAATGTATACAAAGACAATATTATAAATATAGATAATTTAAATAAGTTAGATACCTTTCTAATAAAAAACATATTATATAACATAATGAATAATATTTACCAAAATAAAAACAATATAATAACAGACAGACATATTCAAAATATTATATCACTATTAAATAATACCAAGCCAAATATAAAAATAGATTTACCAAATAATAAAGAAATAGTAAAGGAATATAATAAATTAATAATAAAAGATAAAACAAGTGATATAAAAAATTATAAAATAGAATTTAATGATAAAATAGAAATAGAAAATTTAATCATTGAAAAAATAGAATCAGAAGATGATGATAGTAACAGTGTATGTCGCCTAAATAGTAAAGATATAACATTACCATTATACATAAGAAACAGAGAAGATGGTGATTATATAATATTAAAAGGAAGTAACAATCGAAAAAAGATAAAAGAAATATTTATAGAAAAAAAATTGCCACTAAAAAAAAGAAATAATTATCCATTATTAGTAGATTCAAATAATAATATAATTTGGATACCAAATATCAAAAAAAGTAAATTTTGTAATAAAAAAAGTGAAAACTATGATATAATAATAAGGTGCAATGAAAGGAAGGAAGATTATGAATAAAAAAGAAATAAAGAAAAGTTTAGTACCATATGTATTTTTATTAGTATTTTTTATAGGATGTATGATAATGTTCAAAATGTTCAATAATACAGTAAATGAAATAACATATGACGATTTTATAAAAGATTTAAATGGTGGTAAAGTAACAGAACTAACTATAACACCTAAAGTAAGAACAGAGACATATAAATTAACAGGTAAATTAGATACCTATTCAAAAAACGAAAGTTTCATTCTTTACATACCAAGATCAGAGGAATTCATATCAAAAATAACTACCGCTAAAGACAATTCCAATGATTTTAAATTAACAATATTAAACGATCCAGAGGCATCATCATGGCTATCTGTAGCAATTGAAATTGTTCCAATATTAATTTTAGCCGGAGTAACAATTTGGGTATTTACAAGACAAATTGGCGGTGGCAGTAAATCAATGGACTTTGGTAAATCAAGAGCAAAACTAGTTGAAGAAAGTCGTGCTACATTCAAAGATGTTGCTGGATTAACAGAAGAAAAAGAAGAAGTTCAAGAATTAATAGACTTTTTAAAGAACCCCAAAAAATTCACTAGCATGGGAGCAAGAATACCAAAAGGAGTATTATTAGTAGGTCCTCCAGGAACAGGTAAAACATTACTTGCTCGTGCAGTAGCCGGAGAAGCAAAAGTACCATTCTATTATATAAGTGGATCAGACTTTGTAGAACTATTCGTAGGAATTGGTGCATCAAGAGTAAGAGATATGTTTAAACAAGCAAAAATGAATGCCCCATGTCTAATTTTCATAGATGAAATAGATGCCGTTGGCCGTCAAAGAGGAACTGGGCTTGGTGGTGGACACGATGAAAGAGAACAAACACTTAACCAATTACTTACTGAAATGGATGGTTTTGGTGCTAATGAAGGAATAATCATCATAGCAGCCACAAACAGACCAGATGTCTTAGATCCAGCATTACTACGTCCAGGAAGATTTGATAGACAAGTAACAGTTAGTCTTCCAGATAAAAATGCTAGAATAGAAATCTTAAAAGTACACGCAAAAAATAAAATACTAGCTAAAAATATCACACTAGAATATCTAGCAAAAAGAACTCCAGGATTTTCCGGAGCAGACTTAGAAAATCTTCTTAACGAAGCAGCATTATTAGCAGTTAGAAGAAACAAAAAAGAAATAACAATGGCCGAAATAGATGAAGCTACAGACAGAGTCCTAATGGGACCAGCGAAAGTAACAAAGAAATACACAGATAAAGAAAAGAAACTAGTAGCATACCATGAAGCAGGCCACGCCGTATTAGGTTTAAAACTAGATGGTGCTAACGAAGTACAAAAAATAACAATAATCCCAAGAGGTCATGCTGGCGGTTATACAATGATGACTCCAAAAGAAGAAGCATTTAACTATACAAAAAAAGAATTATTAGAATCAATCTGTGGTTTACTAGGAGGAAGAGTAGCAGAAGAAGTAACATTTGGCGAAATAACTACTGGAGCACATGATGACTTCAAGAAAGCCACAAAAATAGCTAGAAGTATGGTAACAGAATATGGAATGAGCAACTTAGGACCAATGATGCTTGAAGAACCAGATGGCAACACATTCTTAGGAAGAGATTATACAAAAAATAGAAACATTTCAGATACAGTAGCACATGAAATAGATGAAGAAATGCGTTCAATCATAAACGACTGTTATAAACAAGCTACAAAAATAATAACAGAAAACAAAAAATTACTAGAACTTATTGCTAATACACTTCTAGAAGAAGAAACAATCACTAAAGAAGAAATAGATTATTTAGTAGAACACGGACATCTTCCTGAGGACAAAAAAGAAGATAAATCAACAGAAGACAAAAAAGAAGTAAAAGAAAAGAAAACAAAAAAAACTGAAGATAAAAAATAAAAGAGATGACTAACCATCTCTTTTTTATATTTATTCATCATCTGGTATTCTAATAATAAGTTCACCATTTTTAGAATACAAATATTTCTCTCTAGCATATCTAGCAACATAATCTGGATCATTAAGTTTTTTAATATCCGAATTAAGTGCTTCTTCCTCATCTTTCAAATCAGAAAGTTTAACATTTAAAGCTTGCTTTTCATTCTTAATTTCAATAATTTTACCAACATTAGTAAAAAAACTATAACTAAGAGAACCAATTATTGCCCCAAAAAAGATAAAACTTAAAAATATTCTCTTCTTAGCTTTTTTATTGTTTTTTTTACTAATCTTACCCTTAGCCACAGTCTCACCTACCTTACGACACAATTATAGCACAACTTATCTCCTTTTACAATTAATTTTACTATATATGACAAAAGATAACATATAACCTGTAAAGAAAACCAGAAAAAAATACACATGCAATATACCATTATTAATTTTCATAAGAATAATAAAATATAATAAAGATATAAATATAACAAATAAAAAGGAAATCATAATACGATAAATAAATTTTCCATTATATAAAATTTTATAATTAACTTCCAACATAGAAAAAAAGAATATACCATAAAAAAAAGAATAAATAAGCGATAAAATTTGCGTAGAAAGTATCATTTAAAAAGCTTATTAAGTAATGAACTATCCTTATCTTTCTTTAAATTTTCATCCAAATACATAAGACTATCTACTCTTCCCTTTATAGAAACATTTCCTTGATAAGTATCAAGCTTTATAATTTCCAACTCACTACCCTTTATAACCAAAAAGCCAAGAGTTGTCTCCATTAAAAACTCTTCATTATCAAAACTTTCAATTTTTTTAACACCACTAATAATCAAATTCTTACGTTCTGTTATAGTAAGACCATGATTAAAACTATTATTCATATCTTGAACCTTATCCATTACTATTCCTCCTAAATAATAATATGTTAAAAAAAAGTAAATATGAAAAAAACTATTAGAAATCTAATAGTTAATATTCATTATTCACCTTTATTATATTCTTCAAAAATAAGGTCTTCGAACATTTTTCTTGTTTCTTCATTAATAGGATGTGCAGTATCCCTATGTCCACCATCTGGTGTTGGTTTACTAGGCATTGCAATGAACAGACCCTTATCTCCTTCCAATATTCTAATATCTTCAACTAGAAAGCATCCATCAATTAGTACTTTAGCAATACCTCTCATCTTTGAACCTTCTCTTGGCTCAATTCTTATTAACTTATCAAGTTTTAGTTCCATATCATCAACTCCTTCTAGAAAATACTTTCTAATTACATTTTATATTATTTATTCAATAAAAGCAAGAGTTTTTCACATTTTTTACACTTAATCAAAGAAAATCTCTAGAGTATTAGTAAGAATATCCCGATAACTAAAACTTTTTATTTCCTCGCTACATGTTTTAATAATAAAAATATAATTATATGTTTCAGTAATAATACCACTATATTCTTCTCGTTTATTACGACTACCATTATATATAACTTTAACAAACTCTCCCAGATTATTATCAATATTATCCTTTATTCTTTCTATTGTCATAATTTACCTAGGATATCCAATATACATCATACCCTTAGTTATAATTCCCCCCATTCCATTAGAACCATATTTAGTTTTATCCAAAATTTTAATCAAATCAATATTCTTATTTTTATCAGAAAAAGCAAGACTAGAAGCCACAATAGCAGGATCGAGTGCATGAATGTTAACCCTTTTAGGACTTGATGCAAAATTAGCTCCAGCCCTTATAAGTTCTTCATAATTAGATTGACAAGCTCCCGCTATGATAGCTAATTTTTCATGAGAATTTTCATATTTTCTAGCAGTCCTTACAGCATCTATAAACTTATCAGTATTTTTATAATTACTATTATTTCTATGCTTTCTATAATAAGCATCATGTCCCGTAATAACCAAAATATCAGGATTATACTTTTTCAAATTTTCCATAACATCATCAGACAAATTATCATCATTAGATAAAACACCGAATGCTTTAAGCTTATTTTGCTTATAAAACTTCATACATTTATCCAAAAAGTCAGCATCTTGATCAATATGCAATATTCTAGCAGGTAGATAAAAAAATTCATTTCTTTCCAAATTTCTATATCCATCAATTTCAGGAGAAAAATCATCAACTGTTATATCATTATAAATCTTTAAATCATCTTTCAAACCATCAGCATACAACCTAACAAACAACCCCTTAAGTAAATAATTATCACCATCTATTCCAATAATTTTAAATACAATATCATTATTATAAGATTTTCTAGTAACTAAATCTCCAACATCAAACATATAATCACCCATAAAATAATATGCATAAAATAAAAAAAAATAACAAAGAATTATTAACATAATTCATTTGCTATTTCTACAAAAACATTATATGGAATATTTTCACTCCTAGTATTAATATCAAAACCATATTTAGTAAGAATATTATTAATAATATCTAAATCATAACCAACTAAATTATTTTTAATAGTTTTTCTTTTAAACCTAAAACTATCTTTAACAAGTCTATTAAAAACATCAAAATTCTTAATATAATCATTACTTTCTTTTCTCTTCATCTTAATAACAGCAGAATCAACCTTAGGCTTTGGAAAGAAACAATTTTTACTAACATTACAAACATTATCAATATCAAAAAAATAATTTAAAAATACAGTAATCTGTCCATATTCTTTACTTCCTGGTTTAGCAGAAAATCTATCAGCAACTTCTTTTTGTATCATAATAACAATTTCATTAGTAGGTATTTTATCATTAATAATTTTAGTAATAATAGGAGTAGTAATATAATAAGGCAAATTAGCCACTATATATAAATTATCAAAATCATATTTTGATATATCTTTATTAACATCTCTATTCAAAAAATCATCAAATATAAGTTCATAATTAACAAAAGTACTAAGTTCTTTATTTAATATTTTTTCAAGTCTAGTATCAACTTCATACAAAATTGCCCTATCAACTTTTTTTAATAACTCCTTAGTTAAAGCCCCGGCTCCTGGTCCAATTTCAATAACCAAGTTATTATCTCCATAATCAGGAGCATTAACAATCTTATCAATAATATTTTTATCTTGTAAAAAATTTTGTCCTAAATTCTTTTTATAATCAAACTTATACATACTAATAAATAATAATAACCATAATCTCCGTAATTATCAAAAATGCCGAAGCAAGAGCAAGTCCAAGACCAATTTTATTACAAGTATTATTTTTCTTTTTTAAAGAAAGAACCAGACTAACAATCATAAAAATAAAAGGAATTAAAATAAAACCAATGGCATAATTAAATCTCTCATAGAAGTTTGTATACATACCAACACTACTAATATCTTTAAAAAAGCAAGACAAAGATAAAGCTAAAGCTAAAATACCCGCAATAATGCTTGCTATTCCAATAGCATTACTATGTCTCCTAAAAGTTTTAACTCTCCCACCATTAACTAAAGAACCACAATGAACACAAATAAAAGCATTCTCATCTATTTCTTTACCACAATTTCTACAATACATAATATATCCTCCCAAAACAATTTTATCATAATTAAGATATGTAATCAATAAGAAAAAGAATCAAAAGATTCTATTTATGATAAGTTTCATTATTAAGTATTTTAAAACATCTATATATTTGTTCTAATAAAATAACTCTAAAAAGTTGATGAGGAAAAGTAAATTTAGAAAAAGACAAATTATAATCAGATCTATTCTTTACATCATTATGTAAACCATAAGAACCACCAATTACAAAAGTAATAGTAGAATTAGTAATAAATAACTTATCAATCTTATTAGCAAACTCTACAGAATCAATTTCATGACCATCAATTTCTAAAGTAATAACATAATCCCTATTACCTATATTTTTTAATATCCTATTCCTTTCTTCATTAATATTAGAATCATCAACCTCAATAATGTCAATTTTATGATACTTACCTATTCTTTTCTCATAATCATCTATTGCTTCTCTTAAATATTTTTCTTTAACTTTTCCAACACAAACAATTTTTATCATAACTTAATAAGCTCCGTTTCTTTATCTTGTTTAGTAATAATAATATCAGGAATATATATATTATCATTTTTCAATTTTTCAATCAAAGTATCATAAGCAATATCCTCAGTATTGTTTTCTTCAGACAAATGAGCCAATAATATATATTTAGTATTATCCCCAATAAATTCACTTAAATATTTAGCAGAATCATAATTAGATAAATGACCCTTATCAGAAAGTATTCTTTGTCTAAGTTTAAAAGGATATTTACCATTATTTAACATTTCAACATCATAGTTAGATTCCATTATATATAAATTTCTATTACTAAGTAAATCAAAATATTTATGATTAATATAACCAGTATCAGTTACATATACAATAGAACTATCACCACTAGAGATAACATAACCCCTAGAATCATCCGTATCATGAGAAGTTTTAAAAGCCTCAACATGAATATCCTTAATATCAAAACTATCTTCTAAAAACTTATAATTATTCAAATAATCAAGACTCTTAAGCATAATATCCGTAATATAAACTAAGATATTATGCTTTTTCTCAAACACTTTAAGTCCCTTTATATGATCAACATGTGTATGTGTAATTAATATTGCATCCAAATCATTAGGATCAACACCAAATTCCTCTAACTTTTCCTCCACGTATTTAGCGGTGTTTCCTATATCAATAAGTATTTTCGAATTATCAGTTTCTATATATGTAGTATTACCCTTACTACCAGAAGATAAAACACTAACTCTCATCAGAATAAACCTAGAGGATTAATACTAGTACCATATGCCCCACCAATTCTAGCCTCAAAATGCAAATGTGTACCACCATAAGGATTAGATGCTGAAGGAACAGGATAAACCTCTCCAGTATTTCCCATAGCTCCTATTCTCTGACCTCGAGCAACAGTTTGCCCCTCAGATACATAAAACTCTTTCATATGCATATAAACTGTATAATAACCACCAGCATTATGATTAATTATTACATAATTACCTTGTCTACCATTACATCCAATATATCCTGGTGTACATCCAGAACCAGTCTTATAAACCACACCATTATTAGCAGCATATACAGGCGATCCATAACCAACATATATATCAATACCCTTATGGAAAGATCCCCAACGATATTCAAAATATGAAGTAATAGTATAAGGTTTTTCAGTAGGCCAACCCCAATAAGATAAATCAGCTATATTAGGAGCATATTTTTCTCCTTTAACAATAACCTTATTAATAGCAGGCTTAATCTCTGTAGAATTAGTAATAGTACCAGAAACCAATTGTCCATTAACATATTGTGATTTTCTAGTAACTTTATACAATCCATTTTCTCCATCTTTAATAGTTTCTTGATAGCCGACATATTGACTAGAATCATATTGAATTTCCGTATCATATTCCCTTTCTTCTTCAGCAACGCTATGTACATCAACAACTACAGAAATAATAGGTTTAATAAGTCCAACATGTACAACTTGATTTTCATAAAGTAAATTATTTTCACTAGAAAACTCAGGATTAGCAATCAAAAATTCCTTAACATTAAGTTTATGACTATTAGCAATAGACTCAATTGTATCATCACTATTAACTGTATAAGTTTCTTGTTCATCCAAGGTACCATATAAAAGATATTTACTAAGCTCATCTTCATCAACAAATATCTTTTCATCAGTAGGAATTAATGTTTCTTTATATGTAATAGTTTCACCCAAATCAATATTTTCAATCATACTTCCCAAATCTTTAATTTCATCCTGTGTACCAGTAACAAACTTCTCATAGTCCTCTTCATCAACAAAAGCCTTAATAGTATCAACAACCGCCTTATCAAAAGTATCCTTAGATAAAACATAAATAGTATTTACCTTATTATCTTCATCTTCTTCTGTATCATTACTAACTATAGTAATTTCATATCCCTTAACAGTAAATTTTTTATTACTAATAATTTTATTATAAACATCTTGATTAGTATTAACAGAAGAATTATAAGTAATATTCTTTTTAATTTCAACTCCATTAGGAGTATAAACAGTATCAACATCATACTTATTTTTAAGTTCTTCCTCTTTAGAATTAATATATTCCTCAAAACTATCTTTAGAAGCAATAGTACCAATAGCTTTTCCATCTAAATAAACAGAATAAACCACATTAGGACTACTATTAATATCTTTATGGAACCCAAGCAAAAATACAATAAAGCAAAGAAAAATAGTAAACATAATAAAGCCAAAACTTAAATTATTACTATTCCTCATTAATTACCACCATCCCTTTTTATAGATAAAAACGTTGAAGTCTTCTTTTTAAATAACAAATCAATAGTTTTTGTAGGACCATTCCTATGTTTTAATATAATAAGTTGTATAGGATTAGGCACTTCATCTCCAACAGGAGTTTCAACATCAGGAGCATGCAATGCTGCAACAATATCAGCATCCTGCTCTATAGAACCAGATTCTCTCAAATCACTAAGAACTGGTTTTTTATCCTCTCTTTTTTCTACACTTCTAGACAATTGAGAAAGAGCAATAACTGGAACCTCAAGTTCCAAAGCCATAGTTTTAAGTGCCCTCGATATTTCCGATACTTCCTGTTGTCTAGAACCAGAGTATCTACTAGAAGAATCAATAAGTTGCAAGTAATCGATTATTACAAGACCAAGTCCTTCACCTTGCGTAGCAAGTCTTCTACACTTAGCTTTAATCTCACTAGGGGTAACGCCTCCAGCATCATGAAAGAAAATATTTGTATCAGCTAAAATACTAATTGCTTCATTAAATCTTTTCCAATCGTCATTTTCTAACTTACCAGTGGATAATTTCTTGTTATCAATTTGTCCTAAAGAACTAATCATTCTCATAATAAGCTGTTCCGCCGGCATTTCAAGAGAAAATATAGCAATATTTTTCTTAGTACTTTTAGCTGCTGCAAGCGCCAAATTCAAAGCAAAAGCAGTTTTACCAACAGCCGGTCTAGCAGCTATAATAATAAGCTGTGTAGGATGAAGTCCTTCAGTCAATGCATCCAATTCTCCAAATCCAGTTGTAAGGCCATTTATTTTACCACCATTTTTGGCAAGCATTTCCAAATCATTTTGTGCTTTAGTAAGAACATCCTGTACCTTCCTAAATTCACTAGTTCTTCTAAATTTAGATATATTAAGTATCTCTTTCTCCGCATCATCAATTGTATCAGCAGCAGAATTATCTTGATTAGTAGCTTTATTTACAATATCCGTAGCTACCTCTATCATTTTTCTAAGAGTATATTTATCACTAACTAAATTAATATAATATTCAATATTAGCCCCAGTAGCCACCGAATTAACAATTTCATTTAAATATTCAACGCCACCAACCTCATTAATTTTATCAATACTAATTAAATAAGTAGTAAGTGAAGTAATATCAACAGGAGTATTATTCAAGTACAAACTTTTAATAGCCTCAAATATTTTAGCGTGACTATCCAAATAAAATATTTCTTTTTCTACCTCTTCACATCCCTTTTGAAGCGATTCATTAGACCAAAACATCGATCCGATCAAACACTTCTCAGCCTCAATATTCTTAGGTAATTCTTTATTCATAACTTCACCTACTTTTTAAGTTCAACTTTAATTTTAGCGGTAACATTTTTATACAATTCAACATATACATAAAATGTTCCAATAGATGTAAGAGCATCAGGTATCACTATTTTCTTTTTATCAATTTTATATCCAAGTTTATCAAGTTCAGTCCATATTTGTTTACTAGAAATAGAACCAAAAACCTTACCATCCTTACCAGTCTTAACGTTAAATACTAAAGTTTCTTTTTCAATTTTAGTTCTAATTTTTTCAGCATTTCTAGTGTTTTCTTCCTCTGTTAACTTATTTTTAACCATTTCATCACCCAATCTATCACTACTAGATTTAGTATATTTAACAGCATATCCATTTTTAATTAAATAATTAACAGCATATCCGTCACTAACTTCTTTTATCTCATTTTTCTTACCTTGTTTTTTTAAATCTTTCAAGAAAATAACCTTCATAAAACATCCCACCTTCGTATTACTATTATACTATAATTTTATCACTATGTCATTAAAAAAGAAAAAAATATAGTTATAAATAACTATACTTTTATTTACAAAATGGAATAAATCCCATAAATCTAGCTCTTTTAACTTCTTGAGCAACATGTCTTTGATGTTTAGCACAAGTACCTGTAAATCTTCTAGGTAAAATCTTACCATTATCATTAATATATTTAGATATAATATTTACATCTTTATAATTAACAGGTTTTCCAGCACACATATGACATACTTTTTTTCTCTTCTTACGAAACTCTGCCATGTTTATCCTCCTTTTTTAGAATGGTAAATCATTATCACTGATTTCAATAGAATCACCAAAAGCTTCAAATGGATCCTTTTCTACAGAAACAGTTGAAGTAGTACTAGGCTGTTCCATTGGTGGTTCTGGAATATTATTAAATGAACCAGCACCATTACTTGTACCTTTAGCATCCAAAAAGCTAATATTAGTAGCAAGTATTTCAGTTACATAAACTCTCTTACCATCTTTATCATCATAATTTCTAGTTTGAATTCTGCCCTCTACAGCAATTTGATTACCCTTATGCTGATATTTAGCCAAATTCTCTGCTTGTTTATCCCAAACTACACAATTAATAAAATCAGCTTCTCTTTCACCATTAGCATTAGTAAAATTTCTATTTACTGCAATTGAAAACTGACATACATTTCTCCCAGTTGGAGTAGTTCTAAGCTCAGGATCTCTAGTTAATCTTCCAATTAGAATTGCTTTATTCATTCTTACTCTCCTTATTTATCTAAGTTAATAATTAAATGTCTAACAACATTTTCATCTATTCTTGCTACTCTATCAAATTCTTTAATAGCAGCATCATCATTAGCTTCAATGTTATATAGAAAATAATAACCAGACTTAAATTTCTTAATTTCATAAGCAAATTCTTTTTGACCTAATTCCTTAGATAAAGTAATTTTAGCTTTTCCATCAGTCAATACCTTTTCAAGTGTTTTAACTGTACTCTTTACAACATCTTCAGTTACATCAGGTCTAACAATAAACATGATTTCATAATTCTTCATCTTTACACCTCCTTTTGGACTAACGGCCTTATCAATAAGGCAAGGAGCTTTCGCTCACAAGTATTATAACAACTTTATCAAAATAAGTAAAGTTTTTTCAAAAAATATTTAATATTTTCTCATAATAATATGTAAATAAAATATAAAAATCACTTACCACTATAAATCTCATACCAATCTTTAATTTTTCTACCACCACTAATAGCAACTTTTTTAACATATGATAAACCAATTTTACATTCATTTTTAACATCACCAAATATCTCTTTTGCCCTATCACATTCATAAGTATTATTAGAACACATTTTAGTAGATATATCAAAATAAGCAGTAATAAGACGCTCCTTTATATCAGTATATATCCTACTACCAGTATTACTAATACTTTCTTTATAACCTGGTGCATACTTTTCTATTTTATTATCAATCTTAATAAGAATAGCAATAACCTTAAGTTTAGCTTCATTACTAAGTTCATTAAAAGTATAACCCTTAATTTTCTTATCATAAAAAATAAAATCAACACCAGTAATAAAATAATCTTTAAACTTAGTCTTACATTTTTCAAAATTACTCTCATTAATTTCATTATTCATATTATCAAAATATTGAATAACACTATTTTCATTAACATTATCATTATATTCTGTATTACTTTCTATATTACTCTCATTTAAATTAGAGTTTAAAACATTATTATCCTCAGTAGTAGTACCAGTAGGAATATCAGTAGAAGGATTATTAGATTCATCTATCACTTCATTTATTATTAAGTCATTTATAGAGTTTTCTTTTTTCAAACTTAAACAAAAAATAATAATAAGTAAAATAAAAATAACAACAAGTAAACATAAAATAATAATATTCTTTTTCTTTTTTTCCACAATAAACACCTATGCATATAATATCACCATTTCATAAAAAAAACAATAACTCACTTGACAATAATAACTAAATAAAGTATTATATATAAACACAAAAACGAGGAGAAAATGTATGAAAGAATATGTAACAATAGGCACAAAAAACATAGCCGAAGATATTTTTAGAAAAATATTAAGGCCATTAGATATAAATTTTTATAAACCAAATGGTGGATTATGGTCAAGCGAATTTATAAGTAGAATATACTGCATAAGCGAATGGCATGATTATCTACTATATGAAGATCAAGAAACAGCATCTTATAAAAATATTAACGCCGGTGCCATATTCACACTAAAAAACAATGCTAAAATATTAAATATTGATAGTGAAGAAAAGATAATAGAATTATCTCAAAAATATCCATCATGGCACTATATATTAACCCATTACGATAATCCAGAATTAAATATAATAGATTTTGAAACCCTATCAAAAGATTATGATGGCGTTGAAGTTTCAATAAACAAATTAGGTTATAACAAACCAGGTCTTACTTTCAATTCATGGAGTGTAAATACACTACTATTATTTAATTTAAATTGCATTGAAAAATATCAAAGTGTTGATATCGAAGTATCATTATTTAATTATGATAAAAGACCATACATAAGTAAAATAAGTAATCCAAAACAAGTATTAAATCACAGTGAATATTATGAAGAAGTATATAACTACATAACTATAATATTCAATAAAATACTTAAAGCTACTAATTATCAAAAAACAAATTATCAAGAATATTTCAACTACTTAATAAACTGCACTGAAAAATGTATTGATTTGGCCCTAAGTATGCAAAAACCAAATATCAATATAATTAACACAAGACTAAAAGATAACGATATCCAAATAAGTAATGAAACATTAATAAGAAATATAGCCTACAATTATTTATCAGAATATTTAGCAAAAAATAAAGAAGAAGAAAAAAAATTTATCAAAACATTAAAAAGATAAAACCATATTGCTAAAAAAATAAACAAATGCTATAATTAAAAGCGGAGGAAATAATGAAAGAAATAATATTAGATACATTACTAGATTCATTAAAAATAATTCCGTTTTTATTTATAGCATTTTTAATAATAGAATTAATAGAACATAAACTAACAAATAAAAACAAAGAAATAATTACCAAATCAAAAAAAATAGGACCAATCATAGGTTCATTATTAGGAGTAATACCCCAATGTGGTTTTTCAGTAATGGCCACTAATTTATATATAACAAGAATAATAACACTAGGAACACTAATATCAATATATTTATCAACTAGTGATGAAATGTTAATAATAATGTTATCAAAAAAAGTAGAAATAACATTAATACTAAAAATACTTCTAATAAAAATATTCTTTGGTATAATATACGGAGTAATAATAGATAAAATATTAAATAATAAGAAAGAAAAAGAAAACTACCAAATATGTGATGAAGAGCATTGTGAATGCAGTCATGGAATAATATCATCATCTCTAAAACATACCATACATATAACCATATTTATCTTTATCGTAACTCTAATATTAAATATCATAATAACCTATATAGGAGAAGACTATCTAACAAAAATATTTTTAACAAATACAATATTCGGTCCATTTATAACAAGTCTAATAGGACTAATACCAAATTGTTCCGCTAGTGTAATACTAACAGAATTATATCTAAATAGTTCTATATCATTAGGTTCATTAATAGGAGGACTATTAACATCATCCGGAGCAGCCATACTAGTATTAATTAAAAACAATAAAAATATTAAAGAAAATATATCCATAATACTATTATTATATTTTCTAGGAGCAATATCCGGAATACTTATAGAATTAATAAATTTAATAAAGTAACATTAACATGTTACTTTTATTTATACCATAAAAGTAGTATCATCTATAAACTTATAATCAGTTTTATACTTAATATATCTAACTAATCTAAATAGACTATCATCTTTACATTTAGCCTCAATCATAATATCAACATCCCTATCATATTTCTTAAGTATTTTAATAAAATCAATAAAATCATCACCATTAATATAATCATTATGACTTCTAAAATCCTTCTTGTTTTTAGAAGAAGAAAAATGCATCTTAACTTTCCTATTATTAAAACTATTAAAAATATCTTCAAAAGAAAAATCACTTTTATTACACAAATGATGATGATAATCCAAAATAACAGGTACGCCAGTATTTTTAGATATCTCTAAAACATCATTAACATTAAACACTTTATCATCATTTTCAATAGCAATACATTCCTTTAAATAATTAGGTAATTTATTAAAATTATTAATAAACCTTCTAATAGAATTATCCTTACCAAAAGAATTACTACCAACATGCAAAACCAATATTTTATTCTTAATACCCAAAGCTTCAAGTAAACTATAATGATATTTCAAAATATCAATAGAAGCACTAACAACATCGCTTTTAACACTATTTAAAACACAAAATTGATCAGGATGAAAATCCACTCTCATATCATAATCACTAATCATCTTGCCTATCTTATCATAATAACTTTTATATTTATTAATATAATCAAACTTAACATCACTTTTAGTAGCTAAAGGAATAATTTTAGAAGACATTCTATAAAAATGAATATTATTCTTAATATTATAATAAATAATCTCCTCCAAAGATTTTAAATTAGAAACAATAACCCTATCTAACTTTTCCATATCACCATATTTCAAATATTCACCATAAGTATAAGGACTAGAACTAGTAGAATCAAGACAATTAGTAATACAAGCATATCCAAGCCTAATCTTCATATAATCACCAGTATTAATATTAACCAAATAAAAATAATTAAACAAATAACAACATTTATGTTATAATAATAACATCAGAAAGGAAGTAAAAAAATGTCTAGAGAAAGAGTAAAAGAATATTTAAAAAAATATAATATGGATAATAGAATAATAACAGTAGAAGGAATAAGTGCCACAGTAAAAGAAGCTGCCGAAGCACTAGGTACAAAAGAAGAAAGAATAGCAAAAACATTATCCTTCAAATTAAAAAATAAATATATCGTAGTAGTAACATCAGGAGATGCAAAAATAGATAATGCCAAATATAGACATACATTCGGTGAAAAAGCCCATATGGTAAGTTCTGATGAAGTAGAAGAAAAAATAGGGCATCCTATAGGAGGAGTATGCCCATTTGCATTAAACGAAGGAGTAGAAGTATACCTAGATGAATCATTAAAACAATTCGAAACAGTATTTCCAGCTTGTGGTGCCACTAATAATGCTATTGAGATATCAATAGAAGAATTAGAAAAAGTAACAAACTATAAATCATGGGTAGATGTATCAAAACCAAAAGAAAATTAAAAATACCAAGTATATATAATTACTTAGTATTTTTTATTATAAAATTAAACACTACACTAATAAAATAATTATAACATATTTTATTTAATATTAATTCGATTATTGAAATTTTTTTGTAAAGATAATAAAAGTTTTTTCATAGAAGTTCCATATTCAATATTAGAAATGGAAAATCCATATTTATATCTATCATCTAGTGTATAATTGTCTAAAACAGAATTTAATAAATCAAAAGCCTCTAATAAATTTTCTTTATTTCCCAGAGTAAAGTATTCAACTATAGGAATTGTTACAAAATTATTTTTATAATGATATCCTCTTAGTTGTCTTTTTAATTTTTCCATTTTTATAATATTTGGTAATAAATTTAATTTGCTATTTATATAACCTATTATAGTATTTATTTTATTAAATTGTTAGATGATTTATATATTCAAAAATCAAAAATATATGACTTCAATAATGAAATGTTTATCTTTGGTGATATTGTTCCATTGTCTAGAACAACAATAATTAGAAAAAAAGAAAGTTATATAAAAAAAGCAAATGTAAAAAGAATAACTATTCACAAGTTTAGACATTCGCATGTAACTATTTTAAGAAGTATGAACTACACAATTAAACAAATTGGAGATACAGAAACAACAGTAATAGAAACATATTCACATCTATTTGAAAGTAATAAATTTGTAATATCAGAAGGACTAAATAAATTAAAATTATAAAAAATAAGATGTAAAAGTTATATAAAATAATAAAAACCCTTATATTTTAAGGGTATATTTTCATTTGGAGCAGGTGATGAGAATCGAACTCACGCAGTCAGCTTGGAAGGCTGAGGTTCTACCATTAAACTACACCTGCATCAGTAGGCAATAATAATATTACTATAAAATTGCCCATCTGTCAATTATTTTATGCAAATTTCTCAAATTTTACACTATTTTTTTCATAAAAAGTCAAAATATTACTAATTTTTAACTAAATTAGGATTAATAAGTGAAAGACTAACTCTACCCTTCTCTAAAGAAATATCATCTACGTAGCAGGTAACAATATCACCAACCGAAACAATTTCACTTGGATGCTTAATATATTTATCAGTCATTTTAGATATATGTACAAGTCCATCATCATGTAGCCCAATATCAATAAAAGCCCCAAAATCAACAACATTTCTAACAGTACCAAATAGTTCCATACCAACTTTTAAATCCTCTATTTTAAGAATATCACTCTTAAGTAGTGGCTTTTCAAAATCATCTCTAAAATCCCTATTAGGTTGTTTTAAACATTTAACAATATCTTCTATTGTATAAATATCAATACCATTTTTATCAGCATATAAAGAAACATCAAAATCATCAAGTTTTTTTGATAACTTATCACTACCAACATCACATATATCAAAACCAATATCATTAAGTAACTTACTAGCAATATCATAACTTTCAGGATGAATAGGAGTCTCATCCATAATATTATCACCATCAATAACTCTCATAAAACCAATAGACTGTTGATAAGTTTTAGGAGTTAATACCTTATCCTTAAGAAGCTTACCTCGAGACAATATTTTACCATTATCTTCCCTATATTTAATAATCTTATCAATAGAAGACTTAGTAAGTCCAGAAACATATTTAAGTATAGCTCTACTAGCAGTATTAATATTAACGCCAACATTATTAACACATTTAGAAACAACAAAATTAAGTGATTCATCTAATTTCTTCTCATTAACATCATGTTGATATTGACCAACACCAATACTCTTACTATCAATCTTAACAAGTTCAGATAAAGGATCTTGAAGTCTTCTAGCAATACTAATAGCACTTCTTTTTTCTACCGTCAAGTCTGGAAATTCACTAATAGCCATTTCACTAGCAGAATATACACTAGCACCAGCTTCACTTACAATAACATATTTAACATCTTTATCATTATACTCACTAATAGCCTCTGCCACCAACTTTTCACTTTCCCTAGAAGCAGTACCATTACCAATAGCCACAACATCTATATCATACTTTTTAAATAAATCCTTCAAAGTATTTTTAGCCTCTTCCCATTTATTATGTGGTTCATGAGGATAAATAACCGAAATATTAAGAACCGAAGAAGTAGGGCTAACAACAGCAAGCTTACAACCAGTTCTAAAGGCAGGATCAAAACCAAGTACCGTAACATCCTTAATAGGCGGTGTCAAAATTAAATTCTCTAAATTATCACCAAATACATCTATTGCGTCCTCTTCACTTTTATCTTTAAGAAAAGATCTAACTTCTCTCTCAATACTAGGAAATATAAGTCTTTTATAACTATCGTTAATGGCCTCATCCACAATTTTAGCAGACATGACATTATTATTTTTAATAATTCTACTCTTCAAATAAGAAATAATATAATCATCATCAACTTTAATATTAACAGATAAAATATCCTCTTTTTCCCCTCTATTAATAGCAAGTACCCTATGAGACTTAATAAATTTTATTTTTTCCTCATAATCATAATACATCTCATATGTACCCTTATCATCTATAGCATTTTTCTTTTTCTTAGTACAAATAACCCCATGATTAATCATATTATTCCTAATATACTTACGATAACTAGCATTATCACTAATCCATTCCGCAATAATATAACTAGCCCCTTTAATAGCAGCATCAACATCCTTAACATTTTCATTTATATAAGAAAGAGCAATTTTATTAATATCAACGTCTTTAAAAGACATAATAATTTTAGCTAATGGCTCAAGACCATTTTTAATAGCTTCAGTAGCCTTAGTTTTCTTCTTTTCCTTATAAGGCCTATAAATATCCTCTACCTCAACTAATTTATCACATTTCATAATATTATCTCTAATCTCTGGAGTAAGCATTCCCTTTTCATCAATTAATCTGATAACATCTTCTTTTCTTTTAAGTAAATTTTCTTGATATTCATATACCTCATTAATACTTCTAATTTCTTCTTCATTTAAAGCTCCAGTAACTTCCTTTCTATATCTAGCAATAAAAGGAACTGTATTTCCTTCTTCTAATAATTTTAAAGTGGCTACCACACTTTCTTTTTTAATATTTAAATCATTTACAATACCATTAATAATAACATCATTCATATAAAAACATCTCCCATTTATCTAAATTTTCTACTAACAACCTCATCGCTTGAAGAATTAACATATCTATCCTTTTCTCTATCAAATTCCATATCAATTCTCTCATTCTTATCTAATATATTCTTTCTAATAATAACAATAGGAATATTAAGCCTCTTACTCTCAATGATATCAATGTCTCTTATATTATCATAAACAACAATAAAATCTGGCTTTTGATTAATATATTTACCATTTTTATCTTGTATATTAACAAGCTCAACTTCACTATAACAATCACTGCCAAGAACAAGTTCATCTTTTGAAGCAATTCTATTTACATAGTTACTAACATCTTTATTATCATTATATGCATCGCTACTAAAAGCATCTTGTTCAAGCATATGAATAACCCTATCATTAAGGAAAGAATTATATCCATATATTATCTTATCATTATCTTCTCCTTGATCAAAAGTATTATTATTCTCATCAGATATAATAGAATAACAGTTTCTTCTTTTATTACTTTTATCTTTATGTGGAAACTTACTTCTAACAAGCATAGTATACTTACTATCTCTCAAATCATAAACAAGACATTGCGTTCTTTCACAATCAATAGAAGAAACTTTATCACTATACTTAGACAAATCTAGTAAATCATTCTTAATCATGTCATAAGATGCATCCTTTAATTTTCTTAAATCATCATAAAAAGTCAAACTAAAATTTCTATCTTTAAACTCATTAAATAGCTTAATCTTATCTTTTGAAGAGATGTTATCAAAGTCAAGAATCATTTTATAAAAAGCCACTCTATCATCATCTAAAGCCCCATCATTTTTATCTGATTTATTATTATACCTAATCATTTCCCTAATATTAATCCCAACATTATAAATATTATCAGAAAACAGAGCATCAATAACAACTTCACTAATTTTCTTACTAGTTTCCATTTTAAGGATTTGAATAAGTGCATCCCTATCTTTAAAATATAAATTATCATCATCGTCACAACTCAAATATTTTTCAAATAAAAGCACAATATCATAAGAAAAAATAAAAGTATCTTTATCATAATAATTATAAAGTAATGAAGGATTATTCAAAACACCCCAATATTCACCAAACATATCTTCCTCACTATCATATGAAGAAATTAACTCGTCATAATATTTTTTAAGTTTTTGCTCTATCATAATAGGATTATTATAAGTTTCAACAGTATTAATATTTTTTCTAAAAATGACAAAACTACTACTTTTTAGTCTATTAAAAAAACGCTGACTAGATAAAATACTATCATTAAACTTAACACCAGAATTAATATAGCCATTTATATTAGGAATCTTTTCAAATAAATCAATACTTCTTCGATCATTTAAAAAAAAGTAAGATAGAGTATCAATATTAAAATAACCAATAAGTTTCAGAATAATATCATCACTAAAATTTTCTCCTAATAACGCCTTTTGATTATCTTTATTAATTAAAGATAAAAAATCATAACCCTTATCATGAAAATAATCGCGATATTCATCTAGTTTATAAATAATTTTTACAATAAGATCATAATCAAGATCACAAAACATTGAATAAAAATTATCTACCTTCATAAAAAATTCTTTAAAAAGATTATCATTTTGTAAAATCCACAAAATAGTATTATTGATATCATTCTCACATAATACAACAAAAAATTTATATTCATTACTATTTCTAATTTCACTATTATTAATTTCAAAAGAAATATTATCATCTATACTATTATAATTAGAAAAATCCTTATAACTAAGCTTTTTAAATGCTTCATGTATATCATCATAATCAAAATTATCAAATATATAATTCAAAGAAAGAACATTAATAATATTTCTAAAATTATAATAAGCATTTCCCATAGCAGCTTCTTTTAATAGTTCTTTTTTTAATTTATCTTTTATAACTGGAGTATTTAAAATAGCAGTCTTTTCCTTATCACTTTTATATTTAAGTACATTAACAATTTCTAAACAACTCATATTACTATATTCCATACTTATACCTACCTTTTATCGTTGTTATTACTACCATAACCAATAACATTATTACCATATTTATCCCTAATATCATCTATAACACTTTGAAGTTTATCATCCCTCTTTATATCATAATAATCATCAGAAGAAACATCAAATATAGATAACTGTTTCTTTCTTTCATTAGAAAAGCCACTAATAAATACACATATACTTCTAATACCATCATCATGATTCCAAATACCATTAAATATTCTAGAAGCAACTCTATAAATCTCCTCATCAGTTGAGATACTAACATCTAATTTTTCTTGTCTACTAAATTTATCAAAATAGTTATATTTAAACCAAATGCCAACAGTATCAGCATATTTATTATTGTTTCTTAATTTTTTTCCTACATCCATAGATAAATTCATAATAACATCATTAATCATATTAATATCATGATAATTATATGGAAGTACTGTCGAAGAAGAAATACTTTTAGCCTCTTCCCTTTCATAATAGACAGGACTATTATCAATACCATTAGCATATTCATGCATCATTTTACCCATTGATTTAAACTTCTTAGTCAAAATATCATAAGGAACCTTAGCAAGTTCTCCAATAGTTTTAATACCCATCTCATCTAGTTTCTTACTGCTAGCCTTACCAATCATAAACAAATCACTTACAGGCAAGGGATACATCTTTTTTTCAACTTCATTATAAAATAAAGTATGTACCCTATTAGGCTTTTCAAAGTCAGAAGCCATCTTTGCTAGTAACTTATTATTACCAACACCAACATTAACAGTAAAACCAAACATTCTATAAATATCATCTTTAATCTTATAAGCAACCTTCACCGGATCACCAAATAAAGAAGCACTATTAGTATAATCAAGAAAACATTCATCAATAGAATATCTCTCAATAATATCCGTATACGTACATAAATATTCATACATTTTATCAGAACAATACTTATAAAACTTATAATTAGGTTTATAAACTTCTAGATAAGGACATTTTCTTCTAGCAGAATAAATAGCTTCAGCGGTAACAACACCACGTTTCTTACAAGGATTGCTCTTAGCTAGCACTATCCCCCTTCTTTGTGACTCATCTCCCCCAATAATAGCATATCTATTTCTAATATCATATTTATAACCATTTCTAAGCATATCTACAGCAGTCCAACTAAGAAAAGCATTATTAACATCAATATGTAAAATAATCCTATCCATATATCACACCTCTATATAATAATTAGTTTTATATACCTTACCATTAATACTATAATAAATAGTATATTTACCATTAAAACTAGTATTATTAATATATTTAGTACCACTAACTTCATATATTTTCTTATCAAATAGCTTATCAAAAATAACATATACCTTATCAGAATTCTTAGAAGTCACAGTAACTCTCTCATTATCCATAGAAATATCAATATCCTTTAAATCACTTTTATCATATTTAATCAAAGATATTCTTTTATCACTAACCTTAGTTTTATTAAGTTCTCCATATCTTTTAGGTTTAATAATCTTATAATTACTAGTAGCATTATATAAATCATTAGAAGATAAAGTATAAGAATAATCTATATCATTAAGTTTTCCATCACTATATTTATAGAAGCCACCTTCATTATGTACTATAATACTATCATCATAAATACCAATATAATCATAATTATCATTATCAAATAATTCATCTATAACTTCACCAGTTTGACTATCAATACGTAATATCTTATCACTAAGTACTAATATATCATTATCATATATAGTATTATATCCATAATAAGAATTACTAAGTAAATACTCATTATATATCTTACCAAGTAAATTCATTTCATAAATTCCAGTAGAAGTACCATCTTCATTATATTTATCATTACCAATAATTATCCTAGAATCAGATATAGTAGTAATATTACCATAACAATTACTATTAAGATACCATCTAACATCATTATTTATATCAACAGCATAAGGATAATTACCATTATAAAAAGAAAAATTATCACTACCGCTATCATTTACATATTTAAAATCTGAAGGTAAAGGATTAGTTTTAATATTAATAACTTTCTCTTTGTTTTCACTCCTAATAATAACAGTATTGTCATAATCAGCATACAAACCATATATAGGTATCAAATGATGTTTATCAGAAGAAAAAGTATAATTAATATCCCCGCTATCATCTTTACCCTTAATAGTTATGGACACTTCACTATAACCATCAGTATCAAACATAACAATGGCAGTCAAAGGACTATTACCATAAGGATTAACAACAAGATTAGGATTATCTATTGAATATCCATATCCCTCAAAATAAACTTCTTTATTACTTTGAATAGTAAATATATCTTTGTAAATCGAAACAGGATTATCTCCTGATACAATACTACTACCAATTATACTAATAGATACAATAAAAACTAAAAAAATTAAAGCAAATACATACATCTTTTTCATACTATCACATATATTATTTTACCAAAAAAGAGCATAAAAATAAAGGCTTTTTTATTTATTTCAGTTCGCATTTCACCCATTACTGTTTTTTGAAGTCTAAAGTCTTCAAAAAATAATTTTGAGCTTATAATCTCAAAATTAAAGTATATATTTCCAAAATAATTACCAATACTAATAATATAATATTAATAGGAGGCACTATGAACTTAAAAAAAATAAAAATAATCTCTATAATAGGAATACTTATATTATCATTTATTAGTCATTTTATGTATGACCTATTTCCTAACATCATATTTTCATTCATTTTTCCAGTAAATGAAAGCATATGGGAACATATGAAAATACTATTTACATCAATACTACTATATGGATTTATAGATAAATATTTATTAAATAAATATAACATCAAACACAACAATTTTCCATTCCAACTATATTTCACCGCTATAAGTTCCATACCACTATATCTAGCAATATATATACCTATATATAAATTACTAGGAGAAAAACTAATAATATCACTATTATTATTACTAATAGTATATATAATAGAAGCATATATAAGTTACAACCTTCTAAAAGAAAAAGAATTAAAAGTATTAAACTTACTAGCAGTACCAATAATTCTATCAACATATATATTCTTTATTTATTTAACCTATAATCCACCACATAACTATATATTCTATGATACAATAGAAAATAAATATAGTATAAATGATTATACAAACAAAATATCCACATCTTAGTGGATATTTATATTTTCAATACTTATAATATTATTATCATCAAAAACAATTTTAAATACACAAGGAGCACTAATATTATTGTCAAAGATGATTTTATTTTTAAATACAATTTTTGTATTCATCTTATTATCATTATTATAATTAACAAATACATCGCACCACTTATCGAGCAAAAAACTAATAGCAGTACCATGAGAAACAATGGCAATTCTCTTATTTTTATAATCATTAATAACCCTAATAAGTGCATTATACATTCTATTAGTAACATCTCTTCTAGACTCACCATTGGGAAGCTTATAATCGATATCATTCCATTGTTTAACATTAAAATTATCCATAATTCCATCAACAGAATTAATACCATATATTCTTTCACCAAAATTTTTATCAATATTAACATCAATTTTATTTCTATAAGCAATATATTTAGCGGTGCCAATACTCCTAACATAATTACTAGCAAACACAACATCTATATTACTCATTTCTTCCATATTAGCAAGTTTATTAGCCAACATTTCTCCGTTAATAGATAAAATTATTTTCTCATTAAACAATTGAAAACTATCATCGTTTATAATATTGTTAAAATTTCTATATTTTTCAGAATGTCTAATTAAATATACTTCCGTCATAAATTTACCACCCATTCTAATCTATATATATTATAACATAACAAAAAAAGAAATACTATATTTTCAAGTATTTCCTTACAGCTTGATAACTTCCTATCATACCAACTAATATACCAATCAAAACAAGTATACCAGAAATATTATATACAAATGGCATAGGAGCAATAAGTGCCGCTAAAGCAGAACTAAATAACTTACCACCAAAGAAATCATATAAAGTAGAATATCCAAATATAGTAACAAGTATAGGTATAATAGAACCAATAATACCAATAAATAATCCCTCTAAAATAAACGGAACTTTAATAGAAGTATTAGAAGCACCCACAAGTCTCATAATTTCTATTTCTCTTCTTCTTGAGTAAATAGCAAGCTTAATAGTATTAGCAATTAAAAAGGCAGTAACAAGTACCAAAGCAGCAACCGCTACAATACAAATCTTTCTAACAACATTAAATACAACTATCATTTGATGAACAATATCTTCACCATAATTAATATTATTAATTTTATCCTTAGTAAAAGGTAAATTATTAACCTCTTTAACAGTATTATCAATCTCTTCAATTTCCTTTACCTTAAACATATAACTATCAAGTAATGGATTAGTATCATCTGTCCATTTATCAACAGTAGTAGCAAATATATCATTACCATTTTTAAGTTCAAGAGCACTATCAGCTTTAGATTTAAATTCTATAGTACTATTTTCAATATTAGAAACGCCTTCTAATTCCTTTTTAATCTTGCTAACATCTTCAGCCGTAGTATCACTCTTAAGAAACATTACTACCGTAACATCTTTTCTAATAGACTCTGAAAAATTCTCAACATTCATAGATAACAACAAACTAAATGCCACTACTATCAACGTTATAGTTATACAAGATATTGAAGCAAGAGATAACGAAAAATTTCTAAAAACCCCATGAAAGGCATCCCTAAAATACCTATTAATAGTTCTAAACCCTCTCATTTCTATAACTTCCCTTCTCTATATCACGAGCAAGCTTACCATGATCTAGCATAATAACTCTTTTTTTCATTTTATCAACAATATCCCTATCGTGAGTAGCCATTATAATAGTGGTTCCCATTGCATTAATATTTTCAAGAACTTTCATAATTTCCATAGAAGTATCTGGATCTAAATTACCAGTAGGTTCATCACATATAAGAAGTTTAGGCTTATTAACAATAGCTCTAGCAATAACTACTCTTTGTTGTTCTCCTCCAGATAATTGATCAGGAAACTGTCTAACCTTATTTTTTAATCCAACTAAGTTAAGAACTTCCATTACTCTTTTATGAATTTCTTTCTTATCATATCCAAGAACTTCCATAGCAAAAGCAACATTTTCATAAACAGTAAGTTTAGGTAATAACTTAAAATCCTGAAAAACAACACCAAGTTTTCTTCTTAATATATAAACTTTTCTATTTTTAAGTTTAGCAACATCAATACCACCTATTATAATAGAACCCTTATCAGGTTTTTCTTCTCTATATAACATCTTAATAAGTGTAGACTTACCACTACCACTAGCTCCAATAACAAAAACAAATTCACCCTTCTTAATACTAAGATTAAAGTCATATAAAGCAACAGTACCAGTTTTATAAGTCTTTTGTACATTATTAACTCTAATTAATTCCACAACTACTCCTCCATATCTGTAAATAATATTATAACATTATTTACGTTTTTTTTAAATACCTACACATAATTTTACATAATTTTCCTATTGTTTAGACACCGAATAACTATCCGTAATCAAAAAGAAAGCATTCTTATCAAGTTCTTTTATAATCTCCTTAAGCCTAGTATATTCAGTAGTAGGAATAACACATAAAAGTATCTTTTTTCTTTTATCAGAATATCCCCCTTTAGCGGCAACAATAGTTACCGTATGATTAAGATTATTAATAATATAATCCTTAATAAGATGAGGCTTATTAGTAATAATATAAAAAGCTTTATTTCTAGACACCCCAAGCATAACTCTATCACCAACATAAGTAGAAATATATATAGCAATAAGAGCATAAATACATTTATCAAGTCCAAATATAAATACACCAAATATAATAATAAGACTATTACATATCAAACTAGCTTTACCTATAGATATTTTAAAACTACGTTTCATAAGATCATATAAAACAAAGAAACCACCAATACTATAACCAGATTTTTTAACAAGTCCAAATCCAAAACCATTTATAACAGAACCAATAAGTATTAACAGAAACAAAGAAGTATTATCAAAAGAAACAACATTATTAATAATACTAGTTCCTTCCAAAAACAAAGGAAACAATATTGTCCCAAGTATCGTCTTAGCACCATATTCCATTCCAAAAACCATAAATCCAATTAACAAAAGAATTGAAGAAATAACAAATACAATTAAAGGAATAGGAATATCAATAAAATTATTAACCAAAATAGCAAGTCCAGTACTTCCAGTAGAAACAACATTATTAGGAATATAAAACAAATTAATAGATAAAGTATTAATAAAAAGACCAATCATAAAAAAACAAAAATTTTTATAAGTATTTTTATTCTTAATTTTATTTAAAATATAACCATTAACATTACTCATTATAAATCACCATTATTACTAACTTCATAAGAGTCACATACCAAGAAGAAAATGTCTTTATCAATTTCTTTTAATCCTTCTTTAACAATAAAATATTCTCTAGTAGGAACTACCGCAAGTAAAAGAGTTTGATCATCACTAGAATAACCACCTTCAGCATCAATTACTGTAGCACCAACTTCAGGAAGAGAAATCAAAAAATCCCTAACAATGTCATCATTTTTCTTATTAGTAACAATATAAAAAACCTTACTTTTAGAAATTCCAAGTAAAACTTTATCTGTAAATATAGATATCAAATAAGATACAAGTATAGCATATAACACAATATCCCAAGAAAATACTATTTTACCAATAATAACAATAATACCATTAACAATAAGTCCAGCATTTCCCATAGATATCTTACCATACTTAGATATAATTTCTATAATAACATCTGTACCTCCAGTAGAAAAATCACTCTTATATATAAGTCCATATCCAATACCAGCAAATACACCACCCATTATAGCAATAACAACAAGTTCAGTACCTCCCAAATCAATTCGTTCAGTAATAAAACTAGTAATTTCTACAAATATAGGATAAGATAAAGCACCCACTAATTGATTCTTCATATTGTCAAAACCAAGTACAAAATATGCAAGTATCATCAAAAATATATTCGCAGATAATATAAATATTGAAGGATTAACTCCAAATTCATTAAGAACAATTGAAATACCACTGACACCAAAACAAACAATATCATATTTCAAAAAGAATAAATTAAATGCAAAAGCAACTATTAAGCACCCTGAAATAAGCATCAAATAACGTTTACCTATATTTTTACTTCTAACTTTCTGCTCAATACTGTTGGCTTTTCTTCTCCTAAAATATTCAAATATTCTCACGCTACCACCTACCCTTTTATTTACTAAATTTAATATTATATTCAATCATATCATCTATATTACCATCAAGTATATCATTTACATTACTATTCTCATAACCAGAATCATTATCTTTAACCAAAGTATATGGACACATCACATAACTACGTTTGGCACTACCAAAGCCATTAGTAAGTTGTTCTCCACGAATAGCATTAAGATCATCACTCTGTTTATCAAGTAAAACAAGATAAAGCTTATTTTTAAGAATTTCCAAAGCCTTTTCTTTATTTCTAATTTGACTTCTTTCATTTTGACATGTAACTACAATTCCCGTAGGAATATGTGTAATTCTAACAGCACTATCAGTAGTATTAACTCCTTGACCACCAGGTCCACTACTCCTATAAATATCTATTCTAAGATCTTTATCATCAATTTTAACATCAATATTCTTATTAATTTCAGGCATAACAAGTACAGAAGCAAATGAAGTATGTCTCCTCTTATTAGAATCAAAAGGACTAATTCTAACAAGTCTATGAATACCATTTTCATGTTTTAAACGTCCATAAGCATTAAGACCATTAATTTGAAACATAACAGACTTAATTCCAGCTCCATCCCCATCTTGCTTGTCAAGTAAAATAAAACTATAGTCACTTTTATCAGC